>Ga0073934_10004826_pt1 | contig 21753 bp, 19 predicted proteins | sample LarsenN4metaG_FD_76834 | JGI IMG/M metagenome (GOLD analysis project Ga0073934, IMG submission 76834) | Hot spring sediment bacterial and archeal communities from British Columbia, Canada, to study Microbial Dark Matter (Phase II) - Larsen... ...
CGGCCTCACGCAGGAAGCCAATGATCTGTTCCTCGCTGTATCGCTTCTTCATCGGTCCGATCTCCTTCTCGGGTTGATCGGACTCTAGAACTACTTGCTACGAATCTCCGGGGGCAGCGCACTGCCGCTATAACCCCGATCAGCCAGATCGGCCTGTGAACAGTCCGAAGGCGGTGTACCAGATAGAGCCGCACCTACTGAAGGTGTTGAAGCTGTTGGGGACGCAGGAGTATCGCGATGCGCTGAAAGGGTTCTTGGCGACGCGGAAGACATTGGTCGAGCAGTGCGCCAAGGTGCGCGAGATGAAGATGGTGCCCGTCAAGGTAAGGGAGGGCTACCAGATTGCCCTGTCGCCGGGAGAGCATTCGGAGCTGATCCGCGCGATCGTTGAGACGTTCGGTCCACGCTATGCGCCGGGCGGCGAGCTGGTCTACGTTGGTGACACAGGGGACAAGCACGGCTTCTTTGATAAGGATCTGCTCGCAGGCTTGGGCATGGTGCTCGACAACCACGGCAAGCTGCCTGATGTCGTGATCTTCATGCGCGACAAGAATTGGCTCCTGCTGATCGAGTCGGTCACAAGCCATGGCCCGGTCGAGTCCAAGAGGCAGATCGAGCTGGCGAAGCTATTTAAGCCTTGCACAGCCGGCTTGGTTTACGTGTCAGCGTTCCCTGACCGCAAGACGTTCCTTCGCTACTTGGATGTGATTGCGTGGGAGTCGGAGGTGTGGATCGCCGACGCTCCGACTCACATGATCCATTTCAATGGAGGCCGATTCCTTGGACCGTATTGAGGGCAAAGCGGACTAGCATTTCGAGCAGGCCTCGCGCAACGAAGCGTCGAGAACGGTGGCAAACCACCGTCCCCACCCGCAAGGCCGCGGGTGGGGACGCTTTCGGGGCGCCTCTGCGACGCCGAGGAGCGGAGGTCTTTCGGCCAGCGAGCGCAGCGAGCGACCGTCAGTCATTCTTGCCGCAGCCTGTTTGAGCGGAACGAGCGCAGCGAGTGAAGCGAGTTCTGCGGCAGGCCGAAAGACCGAGCACCGGAGGGCACCCGGAGCGAAGCGGAGGGCGTCGCAGTGAAGCCCCGAAAGCGTCCCCACTCGCGGCCTTGCGCGCGCAGCCCGTCGCACGCCAAGCCAAGAGACCTACCGCAACCCCGACGCCCGCGCCAAACGCCCAACGCCCAACGCCCAACGCCGCCCTCAATCCTTCCAGTGCGGCGCGTCCCCGTCCCCGATCCACGCCTCGAGCAGCGTGTACGCCACCGCCAGCACCACCGGCCCGACGAAGATGCCGACGAGCCCGAAGGCGAAGAGACCGCCGATCACGCCGGCGAAGATCAGCAGCAGCGGCAGATCGGCGCCCATGCGGATGAGCACCGGCCGCAGCACGTTGTCCAGCACCGCCACCACCGACGAGACGACGACGAGGAAGACGCCCCAGCCGGTGTCGCCGCTGTAGAAGGCCCAGATCGCCGCCGGCACCAGCACCGGCAGCGGGCCGATCTGGGCGATGCACAGCATGAACATCAGCGCCGTGAGCAGCCCGGCGAACGGGATACCCGCGATGGCGAGACCGATGCCGCCGAGCACCGATTGCACCACCGCCGTGACGCCCACGCCGAGCGCCACGCCGCGGATGGCGTCGCCGGCGAGCTGCACGGCGTCGGACCCGCGTTCGCCGGCCAGGCGGTGCGCGAAGCGGCGCGCCAGCGAGGCGCCCTCCTCGCCGGTGGCGTACATCACGGCGGCAATGGCCACCGTGAGCAGGAACTGCAGCAGCACCACGCCGATCGAGCCCACCTCGGAGACGAACCAGCGCGTCGCGTTGCCGGCGTAGGGCGTGATGCGCTCGAGCAGGTCGCCCACGCCGAGCGCGCGCAGCTGGGCCCACAGCCCGTCGATCAGCCCGCCCACCAGCGGCAGCTTGCGCAGCAGCTCGGGCGCCTGCTCGGGCGGGCGCCAGGCGGCGCCGAGCTTGGCCCATTCGACCAGCCGGTCGGCATTGCCGACGATGGTGACGATGGCCAGCACCAGCGGCACCACGAAGAGCAGCAGCAGCAGCAGCGTCATCACCGTCACGGCGAGCGAGCGGCGGTTCCACAGCAGCGACTGCAGGCGCTGCATCATCGGCCAGGTGGCCACCACCACCATCGTGGCCCAGATCAGCGGCCCGAGGAAGGGCCGCAGGATCCACAGCGAGGCGCCGAGCAGCGCGCCGATGAACAGCACCGCGAACGTGGTGCGCGCGAGGTCGCGGCCCGGCGCGCCGAGCTTGGGCGCCATCAGCGGCGGCGGGGCGCAGGCGTGGTGTTCAACGCTTGCGGTCCTCGTACATCTGCACGTCGGTGGCCTCGATGCGGTAGCTCGCGGCGCCCATGTACGAATCGGTCTTCACGGTGGCCAGCGCGCCGCTCACCCACACCGCGTCCATCGAGCGGAAGCCCTTGGCGGGCGAGCGCGGCAGCACGTGGATGATCTGGTTGGCCGGCGGCGGCGGGCTGTGGATGCAGGCGCCGAAGTAGGGCACGAGCAGGAACTCCTTGAGCCCGTCCTTGGTGTCCTCCAGCGGCACGATGAAGCCGGGGATGCGCACCGCCTTGCCCACCAGCGCCGGGTTGGTGGGCGCGTTGTCCCACACCTCGCGCATGCGCTTGAGCATCTTGATGGCGCGCGGGTCGCCGTCGTCGAGGATCTGGAAGTTCAGGTCCTTGAACTCCTTGAACGGATCCCAGCCCGCCGGCACCAGCTGCTCCCAGGTGATGGTCTGGGCGGCGCCGGCTCGCGCCTCGGGGCCGGCCGGCTTGAGCGGCTCCTTCATCAGCGGCACGCCGTCCTTCTGCGCCAGCGCGAACGGCGCCGCGAGAGCCAGACCGAGCCAAAGGAGCAGCGCGCGAAGCAGCAGCAGCATGGCGAAGGTGAAGGGGTGGGTCAGATGCGCGGCGAGAGACCGTCGGCCAGCGAGAGGCGGTAGGCGCGCCAGCCCGGCACGAGGCTCGCAAGCATACCCGCGGCCAGCACGGCGCCGAACAAGGCCCATTGTTCGAGCGTGGGCGCGCCCGGCTGCAGCGTGATGCCCAAGCGCGCCTGCACCCAGGGCGCGGCGAGCAGCACCGCCAGCGCCGCGGCCAGCGCGCCGAGCAGCGCGCCCAGGCCGGTGACGAGCGCGCCCTCGGCGGCCAGCAGCGCCAGCATGTGGCGCGGCCCGGCGCCCACCGCGCGCAGAACGGCCAGTTCGCGCCGGCGCTCGTTGAGCCCGGCCAGCACCACCGCCACCAGGCCGGCCAGGCTGACCAGCGCCACCAGGCCCGAGAGCGCGAGCAGCGCGCGCTCGCCCAGGCCCACGGCCTGCCAGAGTTCGTCGAGCGCCACGCCGGGCAGCACGGCGAGCAGCGGCTCGCCTTCGTAGCCGGCCACGAAGCGCTGCACGTTGAAGACCGCCGCGCGGTTCTTCAGGCCGACCAGCGCGGCCGTCACCTGCTTGGGCGCCAGGCCGAACTTGCGCGCCGCCTCGGGCGGGATCCTGAGCCCCGGGATCGGCGCGCCGCCGGCCCAGTCGAGGTGGATGGCCTCGATCGCCTCGAGGCTCACGTGCACCGTGCGGTCCACCGGCGTGCCGGTGCGCGCGAGCACGCCCACCACGACGAAGGGCTTGTCGGCGTGCTCGGCGGCCAGTTCGCCCGGTGCAGCGGCCAGGCCGTGGGTGAGCGTGATGCGCTGGCCGAGCCGGTAGCCGAGCGACTCGGCCACCTCGGCGCCGAGCACGGCCTCGTACAGGCCGTCGAGCGTGCCGGCGAAGGGCCGGCCCTCGGCGATGGCGAGGGGCTGCTGGTCGCCGTAACGGAAGCGCTCGAAGTACTCGCGGCTGGTGCCCAGCACCGGGTGGCCGCGGTGCGAGTCGCCCAGCGCCAGCGGCACCACCCACGCCACCGCGCGGTGCGCGGCGATGGCCTCGAGGCTTTCGACCTTGATCTGGTTGGTGGCGCCGCCGACGCGGAACACCGCGTACAGCATCAGCTGCACGGGCCCGGTGCGCGCGCCGACCACGAGGTCGGTGCCGCTCACGGCCTGCGAGAAGCTCGAGCGGATGTCGGTGCGCAGGCGCTCCAGCGTGAGCAGCAGCGCGGTGGCCAGCGCGATCGACAGCATGACGAGCGCGAGCGTGCCGCGCCGGTTCCAGGCGCTCGCCGCGGCCAGGCCGATGAGGGGTTTCATGCGGCGGGCGCGCCGGCGGTGCTCGCCGCGCGATTCAGCTCCGGCAGCGCCAGGCGGCGGTCGAACTGCGCGGCCAGCCGCTCGTCGTGGCTGACGAAGACGAGCGTGCTGCCGCGGGCGCGGCACTCGCCGAGCAGCAAGGCCATGAACTCGTCGCGCAGCGGGGCGTCGAGGGCCGAGGTGGGCTCGTCGGCGATCACGAGTTCGGGCGCGCCGATCAGCGCGCGCGCCGCCGCCACGCGCTGCTGCTGGCCGACCGAGAGCGCCACCGCGCGGCGCCGCCACAGCGGCTCGGGCAGGCCGACGCGGGCGAGCAGCGTGCGCGCCGCCAGGGCGGGCGTGCCGGCGTCGGCCGCGGCGCGCAAGGCGCGCGTGCGCGAGAAGCGGCAGGGCAGCAGCACGTTGTCTTCCACGCTCAGGTAGGGCAGCAGGTTGAACTGCTGGAAGACGAGGCCCACGTGGTCGGCGCGGCGCGCGTCGCGCGCGGCGCCCGACAGCGCCGCCCAGTCCTGCCCGAGCAGCTCCACGCGCCCCGCGCGCGCCACCAGCACGCCGGCCAGCAGGCCGAGCAGCGTGCTCTTGCCGCAGCCGCTGGGGCCGTGCAGGAAGACGCACTGGCCGGCGGCGATGTCCAGCGCGTCGATGGCCAGCACGTCGGCGCCGCCCGGCCAGGCGAAGCGCAGGTCGTGGACGCGGATCAAGGCGGCGGGGGCGCGCCGGTGAACGGGCCCGTGGCCGTGCCCTTCATCGCGCCAGTCGGATGCGCGTGTTGCCGCGCGTCAGCACGGCCTTCATCTGGCCGCGCGGCGTGGCGATCTGGATGTTCACGCGCTTCAGGCGCGGCAGCGCGTCGAACAGCCCGCCCAGGTCGACGAAGCCGGCCTTGGCGCCGGACTTGCACGGGAAGTCCCAGACCGCCTCGAGGTCGGCATGGCCGTCCTTGGCATCCTTGCCGGCCGCACCCGGCTCGAGCACCGGCGCCTTGATCTCGACCTTGGGCGCGCCGCAGGCGGCCTGGCCGTCGATGCGGATCAGCGTGTCGCCGGCGCGCAGCTTGGCCAGCAGGGCGTCGGCGGCGGCGCGTTCGGCGTCGCTGCGCGGGGCGCGCTCGTAGCCGAGCACGTTGTCCAGCGGCGTGTCGAGAATCAGGCTCACGCGCGAGGGCTCGACGCCGATGTCGAGCTGCGCCACGCCATGTTCGTGCGCCTTGCCCGCCCAGGCCGGCGTGGCGAGCGCCGCCGCGCCCACGCCGAGCCAGGCCAGCGCCGTACTGCGAAATCCCATGCTCGAACCACCCCGGCGCCATGAAGACGGCGCCCCGGGGGCGGATTCTGGCAGCCCGGCCGGAGCCGGAGCGGCGTCAAGCCCCTGCGGCGCCCGAAGGCATGGCCAGCCGCGCCAGCCAGGCGAGTGGCGCGGCGGCCGGGCGCGCCGCGCCGGCCGGCGCCGCCGCCACCATCGGTACCGGCACCGGGGCCGGAGCCAGCAGCCCGGCCAGGTCTTCGGCGAAGGCCTCGCTGCGCAGGCCGAAGGGCAGGACGTCGCCGAAGATCGGCTCGTCGCGGCGGTGCAGGTCGGTGAATCGGCTCATGGCGCTTGGTCGTGCAGAAGGGCGGCTCGCTTACTCGGACCACTTACGCGGCGTGCCGGCGAATTGGATGCGCGCGGTGTGTCAGCGTCATGACCTCGCGCAACGCGGCGCTACGATGGTGTGCAGCATGCCCGCCTCCCTCGCCGGCCAGCTCGTGGTGGCCATCTCCTCGCGCGCGCTCTTCGACTTCGAGGACGAGAACCGCGTCTTCGAGGCCGAGGACGACCGCGCCTACATGCAGCTGCAGTACCGGCGGCTGGACGAGCCGGCGCGGCCCGGCGTGGCCTTCTCGCTCGTCAACAAGCTGCTCGCCTTCAACCAGGGCGGCGCACCGCGCGTCGAGGTGGTGATCCTGTCGCGCAACGACCCGGTCTCGGGCCTGCGCGTGTTCCGCTCGGCGCGCCACTACGGGCTGCCGGTGCAGCGCGGCGTGTTCACGCGTGGCCAGTCGCCCTGGCGCTATCTCAAGCCGCTGGCGGCCAACCTGTTCCTCTCCACCAACGAGGCCGACGTGCGGAGCGCGCTCGAGGCCGGCGTGCCCGCCGCGCGCGTCTACCCGGAGAGCGCACGCGCCTCGGCGGCCCACCCCGACGAGGTGCGCATCGCCTTCGACGGCGACGCCGTGCTGTTCTCCGACGAGGCCGAGCGGGTCTTCCAGGCGCAGGGCCTGGCGGCGTTCCAGGACCACGAGTCCGAGCGCGCGCGCACGCCGCTCGCCCCCGGCCCGTTCAAGCCGCTGCTCGAGGCGCTGCACCGGCTGCAGCGCGCGCCGGCCGAAGGCATGCGGCTGCGCACCGCGCTCGTGACGGCGCGCAGCGCGCCGGCGCACGAGCGCGCCATCCGCACGCTGCTGGCCTGGCAGATCGAGGTCGACGAGGCGATGTTCCTCGGCGGCCTGCCCAAGGGCGCCTTCCTGCGCGAGTTCGAGCCCGACTTCTTCTTCGACGACCAGACCGGCCACATCGAGAACGCCGCACCGCACGTGCCGGCCGGGCACGTGGCCAGCGGGGTGAGCAACGACCGAGGAGAACCGCGATGAACCTGATCCAGCGCGTGCAGGACATCCTGCTCAAGCCCAGGGAGACCTGGCCGCAGATCGCGGCCGAGGCGGCGAGCCCGGGTTCGATCTACGGCGGCTACCTCGTCTTCCTGGCGGCGGTGCCGGCAATTGCCGGCTTCATCGGGCTGTCGCTGATCGGCGTGGGCGGCTTCGGCATGAGCTTTCGCGTGCCGATCGGCGCCGGGCTCGTGCACATGGTGCTGTCGTTCGTGCTCTCGCTGGTGGCGGTGTTCGTGCTGGCGCTGATCACCGACGCGCTGGCGCCCACCTTCGGCGGCACGAAGGACCCGCTCGCCGCGCTCAAGGTGGTGGCCTACGGCAGCACGGCCGGCTTCGTGGGCGGCGTGTTCAACCTGCTGCCGGCGCTGTCCATCCTCGGCCTGCTGGCCGCGCTGTACTCGATCTACCTGCTCTACACCGGGCTGCCGGTGCTGATGAAGTGCCCGCCCGGGAAGGCCGCCGGCTACACCGCGGTGGTGGTGGTCTGCGGCATCGTGGCCATGATCGTGCTCGGCGCGCTGTCGGCGCTGGTGCTGCCGGGCGGCTTCGGCCACGGGCGCATGATGGGCGACGCCGGCAGCGTGAGCATGCGCACGCCGGGCGGCGAGGTCCAGGTCGACGCCGGCCGCATGGAGCAGGCCGCCAAGGCGCTGGAAGAGGCGAGCAAGCGGCTCGAGCAGGCGCAGAAGTCGGGCGACCCGCAGGCCGCGGGCAAGGCGATGGGCGAGGTGATGGGGGCGATGTCGGGCGCGATGGGCGGGGCGGCGGGGGCGGTCGGCGCCAACGCCAAGCCGATCGAAGCCGCCGCGCTCAAGGCGCTGCTGCCCGAGTCGCTGGGCGCACTCAAGCGCGAGTCGATCGAGGCCAAGGGCGGCGAGGCGATGGGCGTGGCCGGCTCGTCGGCGCGCGCCGTCTACGTGGCCGGCAGCCAGCGCGTGGAGCTCTCGGTCACCGACCTCGGCGGCCTGGGCGCGCTGGCCGCGGTGGCCGGCTGGGCCAACATGACGGTGGACCGCGACACGCCCAGCGAGACCGAGAAGGTCTACAAGCAGGGCGAGCGCACGGTGCGCGAGTTGATGCACAAGGACGGCAGCCGCGGCGAGGTGACCTTCATCCTGCCCGGCGGCGTGATCGTCGAGGCCGAGGGCCGCAGCGTCGACGCGGCCACGCTCAAGGCGATGGCCGGCGGCCTGGACCTGGCACGCATCGAGGCGCTCAAGCGCGCGGCGAAGTAGCCCGGCCCGGCGGGCCTGCGTTGGCGGCTGCGCCCGAAGCCGCGACGCCTACTTCGGCTCCTTGAAGTCGCCGCCCCAGGCGATGGCGAGCTTCGTGATGTCGAAGTGCCGCCGCCAGGCCGCGTTCACCTGCTCGAGCGTGGCCTTGCCGATGGCCTCGTCCACCTGTGCCAGGCGCGTGAAGCGGCGGTCAAGATACAGGTTGTTGGCGGCGTCGCCCGCGAGCGCGTCGTCCTGCGCGCGGCGCAGGCGGCGGAAGTTGAGCTGGCTGGCCTTGGCCTCGTCGAGCTCGGCCTGCGTGAAGCCCTCGCGCTGCGCGCGTTCGATCTCGGCGCGCCAGGCCGCCTCCACGCGCGCACGGTTGGCCGGCGCGAAGATCGCCGTCGAGGTCCACATCGACTGCGCCTCGAACGGGTTCCACTGGATGAAGCTGCGCACGTCGTAGCTCAGGCCCTCGGTCTCGCGGATGCGCTTCCACAGCCGCGAGTTGCCGCCGCCGCCGAGCATGTGGTTGGCCAGGATCAGCGCGGCGTGGTCGGGGTGGCCGTCGTTGACCGGCAGCGCCAGCCGCGCCATCAGGTTGGCGTTCTGCTTGTCGGGCGTGGCGAGCGTCACCGACAGCGGCGCGGCGTCGACCGGCGGCCGCGGCACGCGCGCGAAACGCTGCGGCCCGGCGGCGGGCTGCTTCCAGTCGGCGAAGGCACGTTCGAGCGCGCGGCGCACGGCGGCGGGGTCGAGGTCGCCGACCGCGGCGAACTCGCCCTGCGCCGCGCTGTAGAAGCGGCGGTGCATCTGGCGCAGCTGTTCCACGGTGACGGCCTTGATCAGCGCCTCCTGCTCGTCGAAGGTCTCGACGTAGCGGACGTCGTCCTTCGGGTAGGGGCTGAAGTGGCGCTCGATGGCGTTGGCCACCACCGCGCCGGGCTCGCGGCGCTGCGACTCGATCGACGCCAGCCACTGGCGGCGCACCTCCTCCACGCCCTCGGGCGGCAGCGCCGGCTCGCGCAGCAGCCGGCCGACCAGTTCGATGACCGCCGGCAGGTGCTCGCGGACGGTGTTGATGCTCACCGTCAGCGTCTGCCCCTCGGCGCTCCAGCCGACGCTGGCGCGCAGGCGGTCGAACTGGTCGCTGATCTGCTGGCGCGTGAGGCCGGCGCCGCCCATGTTGACGAGCGCGGCCAGCATCGACGGCGCGACGCCCAGGCCGTTGAGGCTGGGCAGCTCGCCGTAGCGCAGCACGAGTCGCGCCTCGACGGCGCGGCCGCGCGTGCCCTTGGGCAGCAGGGCGAGCTTGAGGCCGCTGGCCAGGCGGCCGGTCTGGGTGCGCCGGTCGAGGTTGGCCGGCGTGGCGTCGAAGGCCTCGGCGAGCGCGACGTTGGGGTCGCCGCGGTAGTCCTTGACGAGCGCGGCCACGTCGACGCGGGCCGGTGCCGGCGCCCGCTCGGGCGCGCTGCCCGCGGGCAGCGGCCGGTACATGCCGACGGTGCGGTTGTCGCTGCGCAGGCGTTCGCGCGCCACGCGGTTGAGGTCGGCCAGCGTGACCTTGCGCACCTGGTCGCGCGCCAGGAAGTACAGCCGCCAGTCGCCGAGCGCGATGGCCTCCGACAGCTGCACGCCGATCGCCTCGGGGTCGGTGAAGCCCTGCTCCCAGCCGTTGAGCCACTGCGTGCGCGCGCGCTCGAGCTCCTCGGCGGTGATCGGTTCCTTGGCCACGTCGTCGAGCACGGCGGCCATCTCGGCACGCGCCTTGTCGATGTCCTGCCCGGGCGCCAGCTGCACGCCGGTGAACATGACGCCCGGCTCGGCGGTGGCGAGCGCGAAGCCGAAGGCGCCGGCCGCCAGCTGCTTCTCGACCAGCCGCTTGTGCAGCCGGCCGCCGGGCGTGTCGCCGAGCGTCTGCGCGAGCAGCAGCGCGGCGGCGAAGTCGGGGTGCGCGCCGGGGCTCACGTGGTGGCCGATCAGCACCAGCGGCGTGCCGCCGACGCGGCGCACGTTGACGACGCGCTCGCCGTCCTGCGCCGGGTCGAGCGTGTAGGTGGGCGGCAGCACGCGCTCGGGCCGCGGCAGCGCGCCGAAGGTGGCGGCCACGCGCGCGCGCACCGCGGCCTCGTCGAAGCGGCCGGCCACGATCAGCGTGGCGTTGTCGGGCTGGTAGTGGCGGCGGTAGAAGGCCTGCAGGCGCGCGATGTCGACGTTCTCGACGTCGGCGCGCGCCCCGATGGTGCTCTTGCCGTAGTTGTGCCAGTCGTACATCGCCGACATGGTGCGCTGCCAGAGGATGCGGAACGGGTTGTTCTCGCCCATCTCCATCTCGTTGCGCACCACCGTCATCTCGCTTTGCAGGTCTTCCTTGGCGATGAAGCTGTTGACCATCGCGTCGGCCAGCCAGCCGACGTACCAGTTCAGGCTCTCGTCGTTGGCGGTGAAGCTGGCGAAGTAGTTGGTGCGATCCAGCCAGGTGGTGCCGTTGGCGCGCAGGCCGCGGCGCGTGAACTCGGCCCAGGCGTTGCGCGTGGTCGGCGTGCCCTTGAACACCAGGTGCTCGAGCAGGTGCGCCATGCCGGTCTCGCCGTAGCTCTCGTGGCGCGAGCCGACGTGCACGGTGAGGTTGACGGTGGTGGTGGGCTTGCTTGCATCGGGCACCAGCAGCAGCTGCAGGCCGTTGGCCAGGCGGTACTCGGTGATGCCCTCGACCGTGGTGACGCGGCTCATGCCGGGCGGCAGCGCGGCGGCGGTCTGGGCCGTGGCGGGCAGGCCGGCCCCCAGGCCGGCCACGAACGTGACGAGAAGGAGGAAGCGGCGCATGAAGACGACGGGCCCGATGGCGATGGGCCGCGAGTGTAGGCGGCGGCCCCCCACATCGAGGGGGCAGGGAGATTCCCGGGCGCAGCGGGCATCACACATGCTTCATCCTAGTCTGTCACCCTCCCACGCACCCACTTCGAGAGGAGCCCCGATGATCAAGCAACTGCTGGCCGCCGCGACCGCGCTCGCCACGCTGGCCCCGGCGCAGGCCGTGGTGACCTTCACCTCGCCGGGCTTCGCCTACGGCCAGAGCTTCGACGGCCTGGTCGCGTCGGGCAGCGGCAACCCCTGGACCAACGACGCCACGCTGCCCGGCTGGTACCTGTTCATCTCGAACGGCGCCGCGGCGCCGAGCTACAACGCCGACAACGGCGGCAGCAACGCCGGCGCCTTCCGCAGCTTCGGCGCCACCGACAGCGCCGAGCGTGCGCTCGGCGGCGTGGCCTCGGGCGGCACCTACTGGGGCTCGCCGGGGCCCGCCTCGGGCGCGCTGGCCGGCCACTTCGCCGTGGGCTTCAGCTATGCGGGCAGCACGCCGCTGGCCGGCTTCACGATCGGCTTCAACGGCGAGCAGTGGCGCAACGGCGGCAACACCGCGGCGCAGTCGATGGTGCTCGAGTACGGCTTCGGTGCCACCTTCGCCGGCGTGAGCAACTGGACCGCCCCGGGCGGCAGCTTCGACTGGGCCTCGCCGGTGGTGGGCAACGTCGCCGCCGCGGTGGACGGCAACACGGCGGGCCGCGTCGGCGCGCGCGGCGGCAGCGTCGCCACGCCGTGGGAGCCCGGCCAGACGCTGTGGATCCGCTGGATCGAGCGCAACGACGTCGGCAACGACCATGGCCTGGCGATCGACGACTTCAGCTTCGCCGTGACGCCGGTGCCCGAGCCCGGCATGGGCACCATGCTGCTGGCCGGCCTGGCCGCGGTGGGGCTGCTGGCACGCCGCCGCGCGGTGCCGGCCAAGGGGCAGGCATGAAGCGGCGGCACGGCATGCGCCGCGCCGCGGTGGCCACGGCGCTGCTCGCCGCCCTGTGGGCCGGCGGCGCGCTGGCGCAGAGCATTGGCGCGATCAACGGCACCGGCTACCTCTCGCCGCTCGCCGGCACCACGCTCGCCGACGTGCGCGGCATCGTCACCGCGGTCGCGAGCAACGGCTTCTGGATGCAGGACGCGGGCGACGGCAACGCCCTCACCTCCGACGGCGTCTTCGTCTTCACCGGCTCGGGCGCGCGCCCGAACGTGGGCGACGCCTTGAGCGTGCGCGGCCGGGTCGACAACTTCCGCCCCGGCGGCAACGCCAACAACCTGACGATCACGCAGCTCAACCTCACGCCGGCCGGCAACAGCTGGACGCGGCTTTCGAGCGGCAATGCGCTGCCGGCGGCGGTGCTGGTCGGGCCCGGCTTCCTGCCGCCCACGAACATCGCGCCCACGGGATTGGCCACCGGCAACGTCGAGACGGCGCCGGGCTACACGCTCAACCCGTCGGCCAACAGCCTGGACTTCTGGCGCTCGCTGATGGGCATGCGCGTCGGCCTGTCCGATGCGGTGGCGGTGGGGCCCAACGTCTCGTTCGGCGAGCTGCCGGTGGTGGCCGCGGCGCAGTTCGGCGCGCCGGGCAGCATCGCCTCGGCGCGCGGCAGCGGCGTGGTCATCGCGCCGGGGCAGTTCAACGGCCAGCGCCTGATCCTCGACGACCGCCTGCTCGCCACGCCGGTGGTCAACGGCGGGGCGCGGCTGTCCAACGTGGTGGGCGTGCTCGACTACAGCTTCTCGAACTACAAGCTGCAGATCACGCAGGCCCCGGTGGTGGTGAACAACCTGCTGCAGCGCGAGAGCGCCACCATCGGCGCCGGGCGCTTCGGGCTGGCCAGCTACAACGTCGAGAACCTGGCCGGCAACGGGCCCGACCAGCGCTTCGCCGACATCGCCACGCAGATCCGCGGCAACCTCGGCGCGCCGCACCTGATCGCGCTGCAGGAGATCCAGGACAACAACGGCGCCAGCAACGACGGCACGGTGTCGGCCGACCTCACGCTCGGCAAGCTCAAGGCGCAGCTCGACGCGCAGACCGGCCGCAGCTACGGCATCGCCAGCGTCGCGCCGCAGAACAACACCGACGGCGGCGAGCCCGGCGCCAACATCCGCCAGGCCTTCCTGTACGACACCTCGCGCGTGAGCTTCTCGGGCGTGGTGGGCGGTGCGCTGACGTCGATGTCGGCCAGCGGCGTCGACGCCACCGGGCGCATCCTCTTCAACGTCGGCGCCGGCCGCGTCGACCCGACGAATGCCGCCTGGGCCAGCAGCCGCAAGCCGCTGGTCACCGACTTCACGGTCGACGGGCAGCAGCTCATCGTCATCGCCAACCACTTCAACAGCAAGGGCGGCGACCAGCCGCTCAACGGGCCGAACCAGCCGCCGGCGCGCTCTTCCGACGTGCAGCGCCTGGCGCAGGCGCATGTGCTGGCCAGCTTCGTGCAGGGGCTGCTCGCGCTCAACCCGCACGCCAACATCGTGGTCACCGGCGACCTCAACGACTTCCAGTTCGCCGACACGCTGGCGCCGCTCACCTCGGCCGGGTTGACCAACCTGACGAGCCTGCTGCCCGAGAACGAGCGCTACACCTACAACTTCGAAGGCAACCTGCAGGCGCTGGACCACATGCTCGTCTCGCCCAACCTGCTCGCCAAGGGCGGCTGGGCCTACGACATCGTGCACGCCAACGCCGAGTTCACGAGCCAGGTGAGCGACCACGATCCGCTGCTGCTCACGCTCGCCGGCGTGCCCGCGCCGGTGCCCGAGCCGGGCGCGCTGGCGCTGATGGCGCTGGGCTTGGCGGCCATCGGACGGCGCGTGCGGCACATGAGGTGCCCGCGCCGAGGCTGAGCCGGCGGCTCAGCGCGCGACGTAGAACTCGTACTCGGCGCTGTAGGCGACGCGCTGCTGCCGGCCGGCCTCGGCCGCCGTGCACGGCACGGCGGGCGGCAGGCCGCCGCGCGTGTGCGTGCGGTGGATGCTCGACAGCTCGTCCAGGTGCGCATCGCCGGACGTGGCATCGACACGGATGCGCTGCCACGGGATGGCGTCGAGCCCCGGCGCCGCCACCTGGAGCATGACGGTGCCCTGCACGTTATCGGGGCCGCGGCCGAGCGGCGCCGAAGACGGCCGCCCGCCCGGCGGCGTGTGGCGGCCCTGCAGACGCGGCGCGTCCTCGAACTCGCTGGCCACGTGGACCCAGCCGAAGCCCGAGGCCGCGTCGGCGCGCGCCGCGCATTCGTAGACCTGCCGGCCCTGCACCGGCGCCACGCGGGCCAGCCGCTCGCGCGGGCTGGCCGCGAGCGGCACCGGCGACGCCGGCAGCGCGGGCGGCACGGGTGGCGCCACGCCCGCGCAGGCGGCTACGATGACGGGCAGGCCGAGGGTGAGAGGGGTGCGCATGTCGATCTCCTGATCCGGTTCGCGCAGCACGTCGCTGCATGCCCGAGACGGTAGGTTTCGCCCCGGCCCGAGTCCTCAAGGAACCCTCAAATCGCGATGAAGCTTCAGCTCGGCGGCCTGCTGCTCGATCTGGACGCGGGTGAACTGCTCGACGCCGGCGGCGCCCCCGCCACCGGCCTGCGCCGCCAGGCGCTGGAGGTGCTGCTGGTGCTCGGGCGGCGGGCCGGCCAGGTGGTCGGCAAGGACGACCTGATGGCAGCGGTGTGGCCGCGCGTGGTGGTCGGCGAAGGCTCGCTGACGCAGGCCATCGCCGAGGTGCGGCGCGCGCTCGGCGACAGCGGCCACCGCCTGGTTCGCAACGTGCCGCGCCGCGGCTACATGCTGGTGCCCGACACGCCGGCCGACGCGCCGCCGCTGTCGATCGTGGTGCTGCCGCTGGCCTTCGAAGGCGCGGCCGACGACGACGAGTGGCTCGCCGACGCGCTGCACGGCGACCTCATCGTCGAGCTGTCGCGCCTGCACGGCAGCGTCGTGATCGCGCGCGACACCGCGGCCGCCTACCCCGGCGCGGGCGCCGACCCGCGCCAGGTGGCGCGCGAGCTGCGCGTGCGCCACGTCGTGCAGGGGCGCCTGCGGCGCGAGGGCAGTGCGATCCGAATCACGCTGGCGCTGGTCGACGGCCAGAGCGGCGCGCAGCGCTGGACCGAGGCCTTCGTGTTCGAGCGCGCGCGGCTGGCGCAGGCCGTCGCCGACTGCGCGCAGCGCCTGGGCACGCCGCTGTACAGCGAGCTAGTGCAGGCCACGGTGGCGCAGCGCGCCTCGCTGTCGCCGCTGGAGGTGACGGCCGACGACCTGGCGATGCGCGCCGTCTCGCGCTGGATGCGCCGCATCGCGCCCGAGACCAGCGCCGAGGGCCTGCAGCTCGCGGAGCGCGCGCTCGCCCTCGACCCCGACTGCCTGCGCGCCTGGAACGCCGCCAGCGTGATCACGCTGCACGGCATGGCCAACGGCTGGCTGCCCGACCGCGCCGCGGCGCTCGCCCGCCTGGAGCAGGCGGCCGCCGAGATCGAGCGCCTCGACCCCGGCGGTTTCTACAGCCACCAGTCGCGCGTCATCGTGGCCTATGCCCACGGCGACGCGGTGACCATGCTGCGCCTGACCACGAGCTGGAAGCAGCGGCACCGCCAGCCCAACGCGCACGGTGCCTACGGCATGGCGGCGCTGGTCAACGGCATGTCCGACGAGGCGGTGGCGGCGCTCGAGTTCGCGCTGCAGCTCAGCCCGCGCGACTCGATCCGCGCCGAGTGGCAGTGGCGCATCGCGATGGCGCACTACATGGCCGGGCGCGACGAGCTCGCGGTGGACTGGGGCTTCACGGCTGCGGACACCAACCCGGCGCTCGCCTGGCCGGCGATCCACGCCGCCGCGCTGTGGCAGCTCGGGCAGGCCGACGAGGCGCGCTCGGTGCTCGCCGCGCACCTGGCGCGCCATGCCATGCCCGACGCGGCGCAGCTCGCGCGGCGGCTGCCGGGAAGCCACGAGCGGCTGGTGCAGGCCCGCGAGCGGCTGCTCGCCAGCCTGCGCGCCTGCGCGGCGTCGCGCGGCGAGGGGGCGGCGGCGTGAGCGTGGCCGCGACCTTCCTGCAGGCGCTCTGGATCGGCCTGGCGATCGCCGCGCCGGTGGGGCCGATCGGGCTGCTCGTCATCCAGCGCACGCTGCGCCACGGCCGCGCGCTCGGCCTGGCCACCGGGCTCGGCGCCGCGCTGGCCGATGCGGTGTACGGCGCCGTCGGCGCGTTCGGCGTCAGCGCGCTGATCCACGCGCTCGAGGCGGCGCGCGTGCCGCTGGCGCTGTTCGGCGGCGCCTTCCTGCTGTTCCTCGCGTGGCGCACCTGGCGCAGCGCACCGGCCGACCACGCCGCGCAGACCGGCGGCGGGCCGGGCCTGGCGGGCGCCTTCGCCGGCACCTTCGTGCTCACGCTGTCCAACCCGGCGACGATCTTCTCCTTCATCGCCATCTTCGGCGCCATGGGCGGTCGGCTCGGCGTGGCCTCGCCGTGGACGATGATCGCCGGCGTGCTGGTCGGCTCGGCGTTGTGGTGGCTGTTCCTCAGCGGCGCGGTGGGTGCGCTGCGCGAGCGCTTCGACGCGCGCCGCCAGCGCATCGTCAACGCCGTCTCGGCGCTCGGCCTGGCCGGCTTCGCGCTCTGGCAATGGGCCGGTCTGCTGGGGACCGGGGCACGCGCATAGACTCGCGGCGGGAGGGTCCCCGAGCGTGCCACGAGCGCACAACCGCATCGCGCTGGTCACCGGCGCCGGCAGCGGCATCGGCCGCGCCACCGCCAACCTGCTGGTGCGCGACGGCTGGCGCGTGGTCTTCGCCGGCCGCCGCCCGGAGGCGTTGCGCGAGTCGATCGCGATGTGCGAGGACCCGTTCGACGACATCGTGCAGCGCGCCTTCGCCGTGCCCTGCGACGTGACGCGCCCCGACTCGGTGGCGGCGCTGTTCGACTTCGTGCGCGCGCGCTGCGGGCGCCTGGACCTGCTGTTCAACAACGCCGGCGTCTTCACGCCCGAGGTGCCGATCGAGGAGCTGACGGTCGAGCAGTGGCGCGCCGCGCTCGACGTCAACCTGACCGGCGCCTTCCTGTGCACGCGCGAGGCCTTCAGGCTGATGAAGGCGCAGCAGCCGCGCGGCGGGCGCATCGTCAACAACGGCGGCCTGGCGGCGCAGGTGCCGCGGCCGAACGCGGTGGCCACCACGGCCAGCAAACACGCGCTCGCCGGCCTGACGCGCGCCAGCGCGCTCGACGGGCGCGCCTTCGGCATCGCGGTCGGCCAGATCGACCTCGGCGACGCCGCCACCGCGCTCGGCGCGGCGCTCGACGACGGCACGCCGCAGGTCGACGTCGACGACGCCGCCGCCGCCGTGCTGCACATGGCCAACCTGCCGCCCGCGGCCAACGTGCTCTTCATGACGCTGCTGCCGACGGCGCAGCCTTTCGTCGGGCGCGGCTGAGCGCGCCGGCCCGGCTGGGTCAAGCGGGGTCGAGGGCCTGCAGCAAGGCGGCCTCGCGCTCGGGCGCGAGGCCGAAGCCGGGCTTGAGCCCGTGGCCCTCGGCCTCGGCGGCCCAGGCCCGCGTGTCGTGCACCGTCTCGGCGAGCGCGCGGCATTGCAGGCCGGTGGCGAGGGCGCGCTGCACGTTCGTGCGGTGCAGCCCGGCCTGAGCCGCCGGCAACCACACCGGCAGTTCGGTCCACGGCGCCACGCCCTGGGCGAGCAGCAGCGCCTCGTCGATCCAGCGCACCGGGCCGGCCGGCGCCAGCGCGGCCACGAACTCGCGCATCGTCACCGCCGGCGCGACGAGGTTGAACACGCCGGCGCTGCGCGCCACGGCCTGACGCAACATCCAGGCGGCGGCGTCGCGCGCGTCGATCACCTGCACCGGTGCCTCGGGCGGCGCGGGGGCGAGCAGCGGCCGCGGCTCTTCGGCGCGCCGCACCCACCAGGTGAAGCGGCCGCTCGGGTCGAAGGGGCCGACGATGAGGCCCGGGCGGCTCACCACCACGGACGTGCCGGCCGCGCCGAAGGCCTCGACGGCGGCGCGTTCGCACAGCACCTTGAGACCGCCGTAGGTCTCGCCGGTGACCGTCTCGACCGTCGGGTCGGCCAGCGTGGCGAGCGGCGCGTCCTCGTCGGCGCCCGCCGGCGGGATGTCGGCGTACACGCTGATGCTCGAGACGATCTGGTAGTGGCCCACGCGCCCGGCGAGCTTGCCGGCCAGCGCCCGCACCTGGCGCGGGAAGTAGGCGCTCGGGTCGACCACCGCGTCGAAGCGGCGGCCGTCGAGCACCGAGAGGTCGCCGTCGCGGTCGGCGATCAGGTGCTCGGCCTCGGGAAACAGCGAGGCGCCCGAGCGCCCGCGGTGCAGCAGCGTGACGCGGTGGCCGGCGTCGAGCGCGGCAGCGACGAAATGGCGGCCGAGGAACCTCGTGCCGCCGACGATGAGGAGGGACAGATCGGCCATGCGGTGCATTCTCAGCCGCCGAACAGCCCCGCCCCTTCCTCGCGCAGCACCTTCTTCTGCACCTTGCCCATCGCGTTGCGCGGCAGCTCGGCGACCACGAACACGCGCTTGGGCACCTTGAAGTTGGCGATGCGGCCCTTGAGCGCCGCGACGATGGCGTCGGCGTCCAGCGTGGCCCCCGGCCGCGGCACCACGTGGGCGACCACCGCCTCGCCGAAGTCGGGGTGCGGCACGCCGACCACGGCGCTCTCGGCCACCCCGGGCATGTCGTTGATGAAGCCCTCGATCTCGGCCGGGTAGACGTTGTAGCCGCCGCTGATGATCAGGTCCTTGCTGCGGCCGACGATGGTGACGTAGCCGTCCTCGTCAACCTTGCCGACGTCGCCGGTCTTGAACCACAGGTCGGGCGTGAAGTCGTCGGCCGTCTTGTCGGGCATGCGCCAGTAGCCCTTGAAGACGTTCGGCCCCTTGACCTCGATGCCGCCGATCTCGCCGCTGCGCACCGGCAGGCCCTTGTCGTCGTGGATGCGCAGCTGCACGCCGGGCAGCGGCCGGCCCACCGTGCCGGCGCGCCGCGCCTCGGGCGGTGCGTAGGGGTTGGAGGTGAGCATCACGGTCTCGCTCATGCCGTAGCGCTCGAGGATGAAGTGGCCGGTGCGCTCGCGCCAGGCGGCGAAGGTCTCGGCGAGCAGCGGCGCCGAGCCGGCCACGAAGAGCCGCATGTTGGCGCAGGCCTCGCGCGTGAGCCCCGGCTCGGCGAGCAGGCGCACGTACAGCGTGGGCACGCCCATGAACACGGTGGCCTCGGGCAGGCGCGCGGCCACCGCCCTGGCGTCGAACTTGCCGAACCACAGCATCCGGCTCGCCGACAGCAGCGCGGCGTGGATGGCCACGAACAGCCCGTGCACGTGGAAGATGGGCAGCGCGTGGATCAGCACGTCCTGTCCCTCGCGAGCGGCGAAGCCCCAGGCCTCGTGCAGCGTGCGCGCGTTGGCCAGCAGGTTGCGGTGCGTCAGCATCGCGCCCTTGCTGCGCCCGGTGGTGCCGCTGGTGTAGAGGATGGCGGCGAGGTCGTCCTCGGCCTTGACGGCCGGCACGTGGCGGTCGCTCATGTGGGCGGCGCGCTCGAGCAGGCTGCCGCTGCGGTCGTCGTCGAGCGTGAAGACGTTCTGCGTGCCGAGGCGGAAGGCGAGCTTGCCGAGCCACGGGAAGCTGCGCTCGCTGCACACCACCACCGCCGGCTCGGCGTTGCCGATGAAGTACTCGATCTCGGCGGCCTGGTAGGCGCTGTTGAGCGGCAGGAAGACATGCCCGGCGCGCAGCACGCCGAGGTAGAGCATCAGCGCCTCGACGCACTTGTCCACCTGCACGGCGATGCGCGAGGCCTCCGGCAGCTCGAGCGAGTCGAGCAGGTTGGCGATCATCGCGCTGCCGCGATCGAGATCGCGCCAGGTGTAGGCGAGCGGCTCGGCGCCGTCGCAGGTCTGGACGGCGATGCGGTCGAGGTCCTGCGGGAAGGCGTGGCGCAGGGCGGTGAAGAGGTTCATCGCGGTGCCGCGCCTCAGTCGAGCTTGGCCCCCGAGTTCTTCACCACCTCGGCCCAGCGCTTGACCTCGGCGCTCACGAACTTGCCGAAGTCGTCGCCCCACAGGTTCGGCGTCTCGGCGCCCATGCCGTTCCAGGTGGACTTCAACTCGTCGCTGTTGAGGGCCTTGCGCATCTCGCCGGCCATCGCGTTCACCAGCTCGCGCGGCGTCGCCTTGGGCGCCCAGATGCCGTACCAGGTGGCCACCTTGTAGGTCGGCACGCCGCCCTCGGCCGCGGTGGGCAGGTCGGGGAAGCCGGGCGCGCGCCGGTCGGCGGCCACCGCGATGGCGCGCAGACGCCCGCCCTTGATGTGCGTGGCCGAGCTGCCCAGGCCGTCGAACATCATGTCGACCTGGCCGGCGATGAGGTCCTGCAGCGCCGGGCCGGCGCCGCGGTACGGGATGTGCGTGATGAAGGTCTTGGTCTGCAGCTTGAACAGCTCGCCGGCCAGGTGGTGCGAGGTGCCGTTGCCGGCCGAGCCGTAGTTGAGCCGGCCCGGGTTCTTGCGCACGAAGTCGAGGAACTGCGCCAGGGTGGTGGCCTGCACCTTGCCCGGGTTGACGACGATGACCTGCGGCACGCTCGCCACCAGGCCCACCGGAGCGAAATCGCTCTCGATGTTGTAGTCGAGCTTGGGGTACATGCTCGGTGCGATCGAGTGGTGCACCGCGCCCATGAAGAAGCTGTGGCCGTCGGGCGCCGCCTTGGCCGCGATGCCCGCGCCGAGCGTGCCGCCGGCGCCGCCCTTGTTGTCGATGACGAACTGGCGGCCGGTGTTCTTGCTCATCAGCGCGAACAGCGGGCGCGCGAAGGCGTCGGTGCCGCCGCCGGGCGGGAACGGCACCACCACGGTGACCGGCTTGGAAGGCCAGCCGCCCTGCGCGTGCACCCAGGGTGCGGCGAGCGTCGAAGCGCCGGCGATGAGCACGCTGCGGCGATGCAGTCTGTTCATGGAGTCTCCTGTCGTGGGTGTTGTCGGGGAAGGGTCAGACGGCCGGGCCGACGGCGCGCGAACGCGCCACCTCGCCGCGGCGGAACTTGCTGTGGCTGGCCTCGACCTTGTCCAGGTCGTACAGGTAGTTGACCATCATCCCGAAGGACTGCGCGAGGCCCTGGGGCGTCATGTTGCCACGCGGGTTCAACCTTTCCAGGCGTGCGCCATTGTCGAGGTGGAAGCGCGCCACCGGATCGCCCTCGGGCGTGGGCGACTGGTGGATCAGGTAGGCCTTGGCCAGCGTCTCGAGCGCCGCCTGAGCGGCCGCGTCCATGCGCTCGTGCACGGCCGGCCCCTGCAGCGCCGACAGGTCGCCGTTGCACAGGCCGCGCAGCGTGGCGCGCGCCGCGTCGAGCTGTTCGGCCGCGCCCTTGCGCAGCCCGGGCAGCGCGGCGAACTCGGGCTCGGCGAGCAGCCAGCGCGCGAAGCCGGGCATCGGCGAGAGCGTGCAGAAGGTCTTCAGCCGCGGCAGCTCGCGCTGCAGCATGGTGGCCACCGTCTTGATCAGGAAGTTGCCCAGCGACACGCCGCGCAGCCCCGGCTCGCAGTTGCTGATGCCGTAGAAAGCGGCGACGCGGAAGCGCTCGGGCGGCAGCGGCGTGCTCGCCTTGTCGATCAGCGGCGCGATGGCCGCGGGCATCTCGGGCAGCAGCGCCACCTCGACGAAGATGAGCGGCTCGTCCTTCAGCTGCGGGTGGAAGAAGGCGAAGCAGCGCCGGTCGGGCTGCAGGCGGCGGCGCAGGTCGTCCCAGCCGTCGACGGCGTGCACCGCCTCGTGGTGGATGATCTTCTCGAGCAG
>Ga0073934_10004828_pt1 | contig 21745 bp, 15 predicted proteins | sample LarsenN4metaG_FD_76834 | JGI IMG/M metagenome (GOLD analysis project Ga0073934, IMG submission 76834) | Hot spring sediment bacterial and archeal communities from British Columbia, Canada, to study Microbial Dark Matter (Phase II) - Larsen... ...
AATCCGCTCAGCTTGCTGGGTCCGGGCGGTCAGCCGGTGGAGATCACCCGCGGCGGGAGCGACCTGCCCAGTCGCGTGGCCGACAATCTGTACTGGCTTGGGCGCTACGTCGAGCGTGCGGAAGGTCTCACGCGGCTGTTGCGCGGCATGCTGGTGCGGTTGACGGAGACGTCCGGTCTGTCGGACGCGCCCGAATTGTCGCTGCTGTTGCGGAGCGTTACGCTCGTGAGCGAATGCTTTCCGGGCTTCGTCGGTGACGGCGCGGAATTGCACCTGCCTGCGCCCGAAGACGAGCTGCACTCGGTCATTCACGACGCCCGCCGCGAAGGCAGCCTGGCGTCGACCGTGAACTGGCTGTGGCAGGTGGCGGGGATGGTCCGCGACCGCATCTCCACCGACATGTGGCGCGTCCTCGGCGACCTTGCGCCCCTCCGCGGCGACGATCACTACGCCCCTGGAAACCCCGGGACTGCCGTCCCTGGGTCTCTTCCGTCTTCGCGCACGTTAAGTGACGAACTCGAGCTGCTCGACCGCGTGGTGATCACGCTCGCCGCGTTCGGCGGACTGGCGATGGAAAGCATGACCCGCAGCGCCGGCTGGCGGTTTCTCGACATGGGCCGCAAGCTCGAACGCGCCCTGCACACCATCCGGCTGCTGCAGAGCACCCTGGTGACCGCGACCAACTCCGAAGGGCCGCTGCTGGAGGCGCTGCTGCAAGTAGCCGACAGCTCGATGACCTACCGCCGACGATACCAGGGTAGCGTGCAGACGGCGGCGGTCCTCGATCTGCTGCTCTCCGACGAAACCAACCCGCGCTCCGTTGTGTTCCAGTTCGCCGCGCTTTCGGACGATGTGAACAAGCTGCCAGGAATGCCCGACGCCCCGCCGCGACTGCGGCCCGAAAGTCGCATGATTCTGTCGGCCTTGACCGAACTGCGCCTCGCCGATCCCGCCGCCCTCGCACGTCCCGATGCTTCCGGCGTGCGGGGCCCGCTAAGGGAGTTATTGGACAGCCTGAACGCCGCACTGCCCGCACTGTCCGACGCGCTAACCCAAACGTATCTCAGCCACCTGCAAACCTCGCGGCATCTGTCACGCTGATGATCTACCAGATCACCCACACGACGACCTACGACTACTCGACTCCGGTGTCGTTGTGCCAGAACATCACACACCTCACGCCGCGGCCCACGCCGTCGCAGCGCGTGCGTCATACGGCGCTGGTTGTGAACCCGCAGCCGGCCGTTGTGTCGAACCGCACGGACTACTTCGGCAACGCGCAAACGTACTTCGCCGTTCAGGAACCGCACCGTACATTGACCATCACCGCCAGCCACGTGGTGGAGGTCGACCCGCGCACCCCGGTTGATGCGGCGGCAACTCCAGCGTGGGAATTGGTCCGCGACGATCTGCACACTTGCCGCGACGCCACGAATCTGGAGGCATACCAGTTCGCGCTGCCGTCGTCGCACGTTCCCCACAGCGACTCGCTACGGGCTTACGCTCGCCCATCGTTTTCTCCGGGCCGGCCCATCGGTGATGCGGTGTTGGACCTCGTAGCACAGATTCATCACGACTTTCAATACGACGCCGCAGCGACGACGGTGGCCACGCCGGTCGAAGAAGTACTCCAGCAGCGCCGCGGCGTGTGCCAGGATTTCGCGCACCTCGCGTTGGGATGCCTGCGGGAGCTGGGATTGGCCGCGCGGTATGTGAGCGGCTACCTGCGCACGCTGCCACCGCCCGGGCAGTCGCGGCTTCACGGTGCTGATGCCACTCACGCATGGCTCGCCGTGTATTGCCCGTCCGTCGGTTGGTTTGAGGTCGACCCCACCAACAACACGCAGCCGTCGGACCAGCACCTCATTCTCGGTTGGGGCCGCGACTTCGCCGATGTCAGCCCGGTAAAGGGAGTCATCCTTGGGGGCGACCATCACACCGTCCACGTGTCGGTGGACGTAGAGGAAGTTGCCGACTCGGCGGCAAGCGGCTGCTGACCGACACTCGACGATTGCCGCTTATCGGGCCTTCGCTGTCAGCCGGACCGCTGCCGAGCTCGTGTCGCTCGCGATGCGCACCGGGATGGCGTAGCGGGCGCTGCCGAGTTTGCACAGGCCCCCTTCGCCGTCGCGGCAGTATTGGTAGCTCACGCGCAAGTGCAACGTCGCTTCGCCGGCCGCCTTGGCTGACAACGGGACCCGGAACTTGAGAGTTGTCCCCTCGGCCGCGGCTTCCTCGCGGACGTTCAGGTGCTCGGCGGCGATGAGCGACTGGTTCCCCTCCGCCGTCATTTGGTACGTTACCGGCGCTTCCGGATTGAGCTTGAACCCTTCGGGCAGCGTGACGGCGATCTCGAATTCAATGAACTTGCCGGCCGCGAGCTTCTGCACCGGGATGGCTTTCTCGTCGCCGAACAGGTCGACCTCCGCGTCGGACTTTGGCGGTTGAGGCGGCTTCAGGCCGACAATCTCCAGCACCGACATTGCTTTCGACTTCAAATCCACCACGCACACGCGGTGGTTGTTGGTGTCGGCGACGTACAGCTTGCCGTTGGCGATCGTCAGCCCGGCCGGCTCGGCGAACTGCGGCGGGTTCACGCCGTCGCCCGGCTTGCCGGTCCCCAGCCAGGTGCTGACCTCGCGCTTCTCGATGTCGATCCGTTTGATCTTGTGGTTGTAACTGTCGGCGACGAACAGCACGCCCTCGTGACGGACGATGCCCAGCGGATGCTGCAACCGCGCCTCGCTGCCTTTGCCGTCTACATCACCGAACTCGAACAGCGAGCGGCCGCGCGGCAGGTCGGACGTGCCCGCAATTGTCGCAACTTCGCCTTCGGGATCGTGCAGGTCGTTGCCGGGTTTGGTGCTGATCTTGCGCACGGCCGAGCCTTCGCTGTCGCAAACGTACAGGAACGTCCCGTCCGTGGCGATCCCCGACGGCTGCGCAAGGGCCGATTCGCCGAGAATGCCGTTGCGGATGTCTTCGCGGCCCGAGCCGGCGTATGGCTGAATGGTCTTCGAGCCAATCTGATGCGACCAGATCTGGTGCGGTCCGGCCATGCAGATGTAGAGCACTCCATCGAGGTGCAGCAGGTCCCACGGACTATTGAGACCAACCTCGCGGAGCGGGAAATAGCCGGCCCGCATGTGACCCTGCTCGCCGTTGCCCGCGAGCGTGGAGACCGTCTTGGTCTGCAGGTTCACCTGGCGAATGAGGTGGTTTTCGGTGTCGGCGACATACAGCACATCGCCCACCAGGCACAGCCCCTGCGGATGGTCGAACTGCGCCTCGGCATAGGGACCGTCCTTCTCGCCGATGGCGCCGCTGCCGATGACGTCGAGCAGCTTTCCGTCCAGCGACGTCACCACAATGCGGTTGTGGTTGCTGTCGGAGACGAACAGTCGGCGGCCGACCTCATCGGCGAGGATTTTGCCGGGAAACCGCAGCGGTGTGGCGGCCTGGCTGTGACGTTCGAGATCGAAGCGGACCGGAGTTTCGTCCAACGTGCCTTTGGGGCGATGGTGAGCCACCACGCGCTTGACGACCTCGTCCAGCAGCTCGCGGTTGCCTTCGCCGGAAATGTAGCCGCAGTAATGGCCTTCGGGATCGATGAGCACCAGCGTGGGCCACGAACTGACCTGGAACCGTCTCCAGATGGCCATTTCGGCGTCGTTGACGACGGGGTGCTCGATTTCGTACCGCAAAATCGCCTTACGGATGTTGCCGGTCTCCTTTTCGTTGTCGAACTTGGCCGAGTGCACGCCGATGACGACCAGCTCCTTCGCGTATTTCTGCTCGAGGAACTTCAAGTCGGGCAGGACGTGCATGCAGTTGATGCAGCAGAAGGTCCAAAAGTCGAGCAGCACCACTTTGCCGCGCAGATCGCGAAGCGAAATGGGGCCGGCCGCGTTGAGCCACTCCACGCCGCCTTCCAGTTCCGGGGCCTTGGGCCGGTCGGGAAAAGGGTTCGGCGGGATTTCCTTGTCGGCCACGGCAGGTTTGTCCGCCCCCGGCTTCTCTTGGGCGAAGGACGTGGCGGCCAGACACATCGCGAACGCCGTTGCGGCGGCGCACCAAGGCATCGGGATCGGCATCGGGAACAGACTCCTGAGGAGATAGCCCGCCCGGTACCCGGCGTCCTCGTCGGGAACGGGGATGATCACGCTCATGAATCATATCAAAGGCCCGGAATGTTGCCAAACCGGATGGACGACGCCCGAAAACAGAAGCCCGGCGTCTTCTGACAGACCGGGCTTCTTGACGGGCTTGACGGCATCTTGCAACGCGTACTGCCGTGATAAAATGAGAGCGATAGCGGTGCGATTTCCCTACTGACGGGGGCCATCAAAACAAAGGTCCAGCGATGCCACTCTACGTTTACGAAGAAATCCTGTCCGACGGCTCCGCGGGAGCGACGTTCGAGTTCATGCAGGGCATCCACGAGCCCGCGCTGACACAGCACCCACAAACCGGCGTGCCCATCCGCCGCAAGGTCACCGCGCCGGCCTGGGCGCCGAAGGGCTTCGGCAAGCACGATAAGCGGGAGCAACTGTCCGACCGCAACCTCGAAAAGCTCGGCTTCACCAAATATGTGAAAGGGAAGCGCGGCTACGAGAAGGTCACCGGAGACGGACCGGAACTCAAGCAGGCGTAGCCCCAAGAACTGGAGCCCGGCACCTGAATGCCGGGCTTCTGCATTCTGCGGCGGTGTTCCAGAAGCCCGGCATCCAAAGCCGATGCCGGTCTTCTTCCGCGTGCTACGGGAAGCCTGTGTTGCTGTTCGTGCCGATCGTGGACGTGGTGGCGACAAACGAATCCGCGGTTCCCGCCCCGCCATTGACGGCAGATGTGGTCACCTTGCAGTAATTCATCACCATCTTATCATTGCCGGCCCCGAGCTGAAGGTTGATGAGGTTGATCTTCAGGGACAGCAGCGAGATGGTGTCGTTGCCGTCGTTCAGGTTGCCGGTGATGTTGACCGCCGTGTTGCTGCCAATGTTGTACGACACAGTGGCGGCATTGTTGATTTTCGTGCCGTTGCCTCCCGAGAGGACAATCTTGCTGCCCTGGCGACTGATGGAGAGAAAGTTGTCCTTGTTGTCGCCGGTGAGGGTGAGGGTTTTCGTACCGCTGTTGTAGCTGGCAGTGACGGCGTTGGGCGTTCCGCCGCCGGAGGTGGGTCCCTTGAACGATCCCACCCACGTACCGTAGCCAAACTCGTTGAATGACCCGTTGGCCCACATGGCGTTGAACCAGAACGCGCCGCTGGTCGGGTCGATGCACATGCCGTTGTAATCGCCGAGGCGGAAGCCTTCATACCCGGCGGTGCCGGCCTTCAGCACGGAAACCGTCTGGAAGCTCGTGTCGGTGGAGGCCTTCATGGAATAGTCGGCTTCCAGCCATACACTGGGACTCATGCGATTGAACACCACGGCGACGTTGTTCGACGCATCCGCGGTGACACCCGGCCAGCACCAGTACTCGCCCGACGCCCCCAACGCCTCATCCAAAACCTTGGTCTTGGTCTGCACGTTGATGGACTTCACACCGGCCGCGCACGGAAACGACCCCGTGGACATGCTATGGCCGGTGTAGACCGTGTTGTTGCGGAATACGGCATTCAACAGCCGGTCGTCCCCCGCGTCGACGGGAAAGGCCGAGTCGCGGGCGACCCCCAACGGCGGGAAGAACCACTGATTGAAGAACACCGCCCCTTCGTTCGCCAGGACCGGCGGCTGGGCACTAGGCCACGTACCGGTGATGGAATATAACGTCAGCCGGCTGCCGCCGCCGAATTCGCCGGCCACCAGATATTCCTTGCCAGGCGTGCCGAAGGTCACGCACGGTTGCACGGTGAAGGCCGGGAAACCGGTGGCGTCGATGAATCCCCAGATGTCGTACCATTGGATGTTTGCCCCCGCCACATAGAACTGGGACTTCTGCATGACTCGGATTTTAGAGTAGAAGAAGTTGCCTGCGGCGTCGAACTGGTTGCTCGTCAGGTAGTAATTCTGGTTGTCGAAACCCAGCTTCTCGTAATCGGCCCACAGGTTGGTATCGATGTTGCCGTCCAAGTCGGCCCGCAGCGCGAAAGTGTTGAATCCCGCGGTGGGATCTGACGACACGGAGACCGCAATGAGGAAGTACGACTGCACGAAGTTCGGCGTGAACGACAGCCACACCATCGAAAAGCGGCCGTCAAAGTGGTCGTAGACGATCCACGGGTCGAAGGGTGTAAACGCCGTCGGATTCGACGCAAAAAACGTGCTGAAGACCAGCACCGGGTCGACCGTGATGGCATTGCCTCCCGACTTGTCGGTAATTCGCAGCAGCGAATTCACCGTCTGAACGACGTGGCTCGGCCCGGCGGCCAGGCTGCAGTCGGCCGGCGTGAATCGCGCCGAGTCGTCGACGCCTTGGAAATTGACCGCGAGGGCCGGCGCCGACGCCGTCGGTGCGGCTGCCGATCCCGTGCGGTCGTCCATTCCTGGCGCGTACTTCTTCGTCACCTTGGGGGCCAACCGCCGGACAGTCTGCTGACTGGCCCGGGCTGCCGCCGCACGAATCTCCGATTCCGTCATTGGCCGGGGACGCACGAACACCCCAGCCGTTTCCGATTGTCCCTCCGCCGATTGGCCGTCAATCGCCCACGCATTAGCCGACAACCCGGCCCAGAGACACGGCAGAACAGCCCCGGCAAGGGCCCTGACGAGAAGAGTTCGAGCAAGCACTGTCAGACTCCCGGAAGCGAAAGGACCTGGAGACACTGGCGACGCAACGACTAGGGTTCATTTCCGGTACGTGGCCCAATAACGCTGCCGGTCGGCTGCTCCGTCCTCCAGCACGCGACAGCATCGTCGCCGCAGTCGGGGGCGTTTCCGGAAAGAAACTGCCAACGTTGAAGCGACGAGAGGGCGGTCCTGGAGGGATCAGGACAGGAATGTATTCTCACCGTCTCATATTCGCACTTGCAACAACGAAGATGGTTTTTTGCCGGGAAGCCCGGCGGACTCGCCGAACACAACGAATTGCGACGTTTTGCATCGTTGTGGCGAATTTGCCACACGGCCCACATCGCCGAGCGACACGGCGCAACCTACTGTTGCCGCGAGAGTTCGGCCGCTGAGCGAAACAGGCGGCCCGTCTGCCTGACGTTGGCGACTTCGGCGAACCCCTAGCTGACTGTTGAAAAAGGGATCAGGCACCGAGCCTCACTCATTGTTCGAGGGGATTCTGTGGTTCGGCCCGGAGCCAGCCCCCTTTTTCACCGGGCTGCTAGGGGATGTTCGTGTTCTGGTTCGACTTGATCGTGGATGTGGTGCTGACGAAGGTATCGGTCCCGTCCCCTCCGTCCACTTTGCACGTAGTGACGGTGCAATAGCTGAGAGTTACCTTGTCGTTGCCGGCCCCCAGCTTCAGGTCCAGCGTCGTCAGCGACAGCGACATCATCGAGATCTGGTCGTCCCCGGCCTGCAGGTCCCCTTTCAGCGTAAACGCGCTGCTGATGGTGTAGGTGACCTTCGACGTGCCGTTGATCGTCGTGTTCGCGCCCGCCGACAGTGTCACCTTCGAGCCGGATTTACTGATCGTAAGCGCGCCGGCATTCGCATCGCCGGTGATCGTCAGCGTTTTGGTGCTCGTGCTATAAGATGCCGTCATCGCTGATGGCAGGGGACCGCCTCCGCCGGACAACTCGGCATCGGCGGCGGTAAGCATTTCGACGGCATCGGCCATCACGAACTGCTTGCCGGTGTTGACGACATTGTCGTTTTCATCGTCGCCGTCCGTGATGGTGTTCCCCGTGGACGTGGTGGTGGCAACTAACCACCGTTCAAGCTGATCCACGGTCGGCAATTGACCGGTTTTCTTCTTGGCATATTGCTGGGCCAACAGGCACAGCCCCGCGGTGACCGGCGTGGCCTGGCTGGTGCCGTGGTAGGTCGACTCAGCCGAGTCGTTGGCGTTGCCCGCGGCGGTCAATGCCGCACCGGGGACGAACACGTCGGTCCTGGTGTAGCTGTTCGTCGTCGAGTGCAGCCGCTGCGAGAAGGGGCAAAAGACCTTGGGGGCCGAAGAATACGCTGTCGCGCCGTTGGAGTAATACACGCTCCCAATATTGGCGTCGTACAGCGCGCCCACGCTGATCGATTCGCGACAGATCGCAGGATACGCCATGCCCTGCTTGCTGTTGGGGTAAAACGAGTTTCCGGCAGCAATGCACGTCGCGACCTTCGCATTGCGCAGGGTGATGATGCGCTGCCGCACCGGGTCGCTGGTGCTGGGGTCGGCCGTGTAGTTGCCGCCATCGCCGAGCGACAGGTTCACCACCGAGATCTGGTAAGCATCCTTGTTGGCGATCACCCAATCCAGCGCGTTCTGCACCGACGTGAACGAGCCGCTGCCGCTGTTGGTGAGCACCTTCAGCGGAATCACCTTGGCTCCCGGGGCGATGCCGACGTGCAGACCGTTGCCGATGGCCACCCCCGCCACGTTGGTGCCGTGGCCGTTTCCGTCGGTGACCACGCTGGGATTGCCGCCGTCGTCGGTGGTGAAGTTGCGGACGGCGAGCACCTTGCCGGTGAAATCGACGTGTGTCGTCCGCAGTCCGGTGTCGAGCACGGCAATCGTCAGGCCGCTCCCATCCACCGCGAACTGGCTGCGCGCCGTCAGCGAGCGAATGGTGTTGTCCGTTTCCGGGTCGGCCGGTTTCGGCTGGGGGCGATCGAATTGCACGCCCCAGTCGTCGGGTGGCGCAATGTGGGTCGGCGTCCGTGGCGGCGCCTGGGCAAGACAGACCGGCAGTTGCAGTCCTGCAACGGCCAATGCCATCGCGCCCAGTCGCCATACCTTTCGTCCGCCGAGTGCCAGCATGGTGTTGCTTTCGGAGAGATTAGGAATGGCTGTGCCGTTCGTCGAGAGTCCGTTCGAATCGGGAGCCAAGCGAAGCCCGCGGACTGCAGTTGACGAAAAAACGTCGTGGGGCCTGCAAATCACTTAAATCGGCTGCCCGGCGATGGCCGCTATGTCTGCAACGCCATACGGGAAGCCGTCTGTGCAACCGACAGACTTTGCCCGATCAGAAAAGTCGACTTCACTATTGGCAGCCCCGCACGTCGTCCGCAACCTCCCGTTGGGACCATTCGGAGTCGTGGAGTCGCCGTGCTAATCGCTGCTAATCGCTGCCGAAACCGATCTCCGCCTGGCTCTTACGGGTGGCGGGACCGCGGCGCTTGCCTGCAGTCTGTCCGGGTTGAGCCGCCGTGGCGGCGGCGTCGAACGGGGCAGTTTGCGTTTGGCCATCCGCATCGATGCCTACCAACTGCTCGATCCGCTGTTCTGCCGATTCCAGCAACTGGTAACACGTCCGCAGGAGCCGGACGCCGCGCTCGAACTCGGCCAGCGATGCCTCCAGCCCCTGCGACCCATCCTCCAGTCGGTGTGTGATCGCCTGCAGCTCGCCGAGGGCCTCCTCGAACGATTGCGGCGCGGCGACGGTGTCGTCGGGGCAAGGGTCGGGCATGGAAAATGTCGCCAGGAACCGCGGGAACGTGGCCCCGCGGCTTCGATTTCTACTTCTCCAGCGTCTCTTTCAGCGCGCGCTCAACTTCGGCAATCACGGTTTCGTTGACGGAATCGTAACCAAACCGCGCCGTCACTTTCTGCTTGCCGGCCGTGACCGCCGTGACGGCGGCCTTGTCGTTGATCGCCCAGCCGTCTGGGCCGCTTGCCGGTCCCGTGTAAACCGTCCATGTCGCCGACAACTGCAGCGAGCCCTGAATCTGCGAGACTCGCGTGGCACCGGCATCGGCATCGTCTGCCATCCACACCAGCACGATGCCCGCGGTGGGATTCAGCACTTGCAGCTTCTGGACCGCGGCATCGAGCCCCTTCACAAACCGACCGGACGGACGGTCGAACCGGCTGGAGGGAAGGAACACGTACACGGTGGCATTCTCACCGCGCTCCTTGACGAGATCAACCGCCTCGGCCGCACGGCCGTCCTTCACCGGTCGTACCGAGAGCGCTGGCGGCGCCTTGCCCACCTCCGGTCCCGATTCAACCTGGCCCCGGACAGCTCCCGCACTCAACAAGCAGACGGCAAACGTCACGGCAGCGAAGACTCGCATGCGATGCTCCCCGGCGATGTGGCGGCGATGCGGAGACAGTTTAGTATCCAGAGGCATGGGGAGCGCCGCAAGCCGCTCCCGGCTCGCCTCGCGCGCGATTTCTTGATACCTTTGCCGCACACTTCATGAACCGACGTCACAATCCCGAGGAGCTGCCATGACTGCGCGCGCTGCTGCTTCAAACCTGGATTCTGCGGTGACACCCCTCCCGCGGCGGGGCTTTCTCGCGACGGCGGCGGGCGCGGCGGGATTGGCCGCGCTGCAGGCCTTTGGCCGCGATTACGGCCCCCACGCCGCGCCGGTGCGCTACCCCGATCCCGACATCGTCACGCTCGATCCTCGCTTCAAAAAGTACGCGCTGGGCAACACCCCCATCCAGCGGCTGTATCACAGTCCCAACATGCTCTGGGCGGAAGGACCGGCGTGGAACGGCGTCGGCCGGTATCTCCTGTGGAGCGACATTCCCAACAACGTGCAGATGCGCTGGCTCGAAGAGGACGGCCACGTCAGCACGTTCCGCCACCCGGCCAACAACAGCAACGGCAACACGTTCGACTTCCAGGGCCGACAAATTTCCTTCGAGCACGGCACCCGCCGCGTGGTGCGGTACGAACACGATGGCACCGTCACCGTCCTCGCCGACAAGTACGACGGCAAATCGCTCAACGCACCCAACGACGGGGCGGTGCATCCCAACGGCGACATCTGGTTCACCGATCCCGGCTACGGCAGCCTGATGAACTACGAAGGCAACAAGGCGCCCAACGATTCCAAGCAGCCGTACCAGAAGGAAGCGATCTACCGCATCGACGGCAAGTCGGGGAAAATCGAGAAGCTCACCGACGAGATCTACAAGCCGAACGGCCTGTGCTTTTCACCGGACTACAAAAAGGTGTACGTCGCCGACACTGGTGCCTCGCACTACCCCGAAGCGCCAAAGAACATCAAGGTGTGGGACATTATTGATGAGAAGAAGGTCACGAACGGCCGCGAGTTTGCGTCGATGAAGCTGGTCGTCACATCCGGTCAAACCAGCAGCGAAAAGGCCGGCTTTGCGGACGGCATCCGTTGCGACGTGGACGGCAATGTGTGGGCCAGCGCCGGGTGGGTTGGCGACGGCTACGACGGCGTGCACATCTTCGAACCGAATGAGGGCGTGCGCATCGGCCAGATCCGGCTGCCGGAGATCTGCGGCAACGTCTGCTTCGGGGGCAGCAAGCGCAACCGGCTGTTCATGACGGCCAGCACATCGCTGTACGCGGTGTACGTGGAGACGCGCGGAGCGCACATTACGTGAGGCGAGCCGAGTCGCGTCAGCGACCGGCTCTTGACTTCGACGCGCGGCACAGCGATTGCTGATTTCTGGGCCGGTTGGCGGACCAGTAGCGAACATTCCCAACCTGCCATCTGTGACGTCTCGCTGCACGGGTTCGCTCTCCAGAAATGGATGAGTTCCACCCGTCGGGCGTCAGCCGGCGTGTAAACTTGTCACACGGCCAAAGCGGCGTTGCAAATCTGACAATCCGCCGCTGGTCGAGGCGAGTCTGCGACCATGGCGTCACCCCTCCTCATTGCGAACCGTCGCCGAGCGCTCGGCCTCGGGTTATGTCTCACGGGGGTCTGGTGGTGCCTCGCGCCGGTGGTTGCGTTTGCTCAAGCCGTGGCGTCGCCAGCGAGCTCGCCGTTCAATGTCCATTTAGTCGTCACGGAAGATCTGCTGAACTGCTTTGTGTCGCGTCGTGAAGTGGAGCCGGGGCCGGTTCGCGAGACGATCAACGACGTGGAAGTTCACGGTCAGCGGCTGTCCGTAGTTGACCTGCGGCTGGACCTGCTTCCCAGCGCCGACCGGGCTTATGCCCAGCTCGTCCTGAACGGCAACGTGCAGACGCGAACCACGGGCTTTTCCCAGAAGGCGACGGTCCATTCGGTGGGTTGGCAGCGGTTCCGTGCCGTCAAGGACGTGCTGTTCGACGGAACTGTCCTCTCGACGCGGCATGCCACCATCGACGTGCAGACCAACAACCAGCCCGTCGAATTTCACACGCCATACGATGGCACGCTGGCAGAGGGGGTCGCCAAATTCGTTGCCGCCCACATGGCCGAGCAGCGCAAGCCGCAGACAGAAGAGCTGTCCCGACAGCGGGTGATCGAGCGGGTTCAACCGCAATTTGACAGCCGAATCGACAACACTCTCGCCCAGGCCAACGACGCCCTGGAGACGAACGTGCGCAGCGTGCTTCGCCAGCGCGAGTTGCTGCCTCTTGTCCAGCGCGTCACCACCACTGATCGGCACCTGCACTACGCCGCGGCGATCGGCATTCGTGCGGAGGCAACCGTGGCACCGCCGCGAGCGAGCCTGCTGTCGGCACACGGCGTGAACCTGTACGTTCACGAAAGCGCGTTCAACGGCCTGCTCGACCGATTGAAGCTGAAGGGACTTCGCACGACCGATCGGGAGCTGCGGTCGCTGTCGACGCGATTGCGGTCGCTGGGCGGCCACGAACCGGATGCCGAGCAGGAGCCGTCTCGCGGTTTATCGCTCAACCTCGACACGGAGATTGAGTTCGACGCAGAGCGTCCGCTATGGGTCGAGCTCGGGGAAGAACAGTTGATGCTGCGGCTGCGGGTCGCGCTGCGACCAGCCGGACAGAACCTGATGCCGCCGGTCGACGTCGCCATTCCGTTCCGGCTTGAAGAACGCGGCGACCACTGGCAACTGACGACAGGCGCCATCGACATCCGTTCGCAGCGCGACGGCACGCCGCTGCCGGACATTGCCGCGGCGATGATTCGGGAGGCGGTCGAGGCCAGTCTGGTCAAAGCTGCGTTTCCGCGCGAGCTGCCGATCCCGAATTGGCCCCAACGCAAGCCGCGGCTCAAACTGAGCGCAGTTCGCGCCGCGGACGGCTGGCTGGCAATTTCGTTGGATTGATCAAGTCAACCTCGCAGAAGCCCGGCATTCAGGGCAAATGTCGGGCTTTGGTTCGTTTCTCTTAACGCGATCTTCAGGTCAGAACGTCTTGACCCCCTTGGGGTTTTGCACTTAAATCCCACGCCTCGACGGGCCGGTTCGTGTTGGGAGCGCGCGGGCCCTCAATTCAGGCCAGGATGGCCGGCGTGCTGACGTTCGACCGCTATCTGCTGCGCAGCTTCTGGCACGTGTTCTTAGCGTGTTTTGTCGCCACGTTTGGACTGGTTGTGGTGATCGATCTGCTGGAGAACCTGGACGAACTGCTGGCCAAGAGCGGCGATGCGGGCGTCTTGCAGATCGCCTGGAACATCATCGAGTACTACGCCTTCCAATCGGTGTTCTTCCTCGACCGGGCCGGGCCGTCCCTCATGGTGATCGCCGTGATGGTGGTGCTGATCCTGTTCCAGCGGAGCGGCGAATTGCATCCGCTGCTGTCGGCCGGTGTGCCCATGTATCGCGTCCTGTTGCCGCTCGCCGGAGCGGCCGCCTGCGTAAGTGCCGTGCTGGTGTTCAACCAGGAACTGGTGATTCCGCAAATCGCGTATGCGGCATTCGAGAATCGCGGCGGCACGGCAACAGCGGAAGTCCGCGTGGAGCCGGTGTACGACCACAGCACGCGGATCTCGATCAACGGTCGCCGCGTGCGTCTGGCCAACCGCACCATCGAGGACGCCGAGTTCGCCTTGCCGGCCCCCACGATTGCCGGCGACTTGACGATTCTCAAGGCGTCACAGGCGCTGCATCAGCCGGCGCGGAACGGCCGACCCACGGGATGGCTGCTGAAAGGCGTCGAACCCCAGTGGGGCGATTTGCAGCTGACCGAAGCCGGGCGCAACGTGGTCCTGCCCGGTGAAAAGCCGGACGAGTTGTTTGTCGTCACCGCGGTGACGTGCGACCAGCTCTACAAGCGCAATTCGAGTTACACGCTGCTGTCCACGCGCGAGTTGCTGCGGCGCATCCACAGTCCGGCCTTCGGACTGGTTTCCGTGCATCGTCTGGTGTCGCATCTGCACGCGCGGCTGACGCAGCCGCTAATCAATGTCATTGCCGTGTTCGTCGTGCTGCCGCTCATGGTGCGGCGCGAAAGTCCGGGGCTGGTCGTCGATTCGGCAATTTGTGGGGCCACGATGCTGGTGCTGCTGGGGATCGCCCAGGCGTGTCTGTACGCCGGGCAGATGCAGTGGGCGGCGCCCGACCTGGCCGCGTGGGTGCCGGTTATCGTATGCGGCACGGTTGCTGCGTGGCTCTCGGGTGTGATTCGAACGTGAGCGGAGAGGCATGAGCGACCAGGTGACAGGGATCGAGTGTCAGGTCGGAGGAAGCCGCGGGGCGACGTCCTTGCAGTGGTCTGAGGTGGCCTGGACCCGCCGGACCTTCCTGCTGCTGCTCGCGCTGTGCTGCGTGCGCGTCGCGTACCTGGCCGTGGTCCCGCTCGATTTGTGTCCCGACGAGGCGTACTACTGGGATTGGTCGCGGCGACTCGACTGGGGTTATTACAGCAAGCCACCGATGATCGCGTGGATCATTGCCTTGGCCACGTCGCTCGGCGGCGACAGTGAATTCGTGATTCGTCTGCCGGCGGCGGTCCTGGGCACGTTCGGCTTGTGGCCCGTGTTTGCACTTGGCCGCGACATATTCAGCGCGCGCGTGGGTTTCTGGGCGTCGGTCGCCGTCGCCGCCACTCCCGGCATGGCCGCCATGAACCTGCTGATGACCATCGATGCACCGTTCCTGTGCGCGTGGGCGTTCGCGGTATGGTGCGTGTGGAGGGCGTTTTGTCCTTTGGTCCCCTCGCCCCCGTCTTCGGGGGAGAGGGAGAGGGTGAGGGTGAGGGGGACGAGCGGTGCAGAAGTCTCACCAGGCACGGTTGAGGCCGGCCGCGCAACGTCAGAGCACCTGGCTTCGGAATCGCATGTTCCATCAAGCCCCCTCACCCCAACCCTCTCCCCCGCGGACGGGGGAGAGGGGACCGGAAACGCGAAATGGCGCTGGCTCGTAGCGGCGATTCTGTGCACGGGACTCGGTTTGCTGTCGAAGCAGACGATGCTCGGCTTGTTTCCGCTGGTCTTGATCTGGCTTGCCAGTGACGCCGTCGGTCGTCGCCACCTGGTGCGTCCCGTAGTGTGGCTTTGGATCGCTGGCAGCCTGTTGTTTCTGACGCCCGTGGTATGGTGGAACTGGAGGCACGGGTGGATCACCGTGCAGCACACGCGCGAGCACTTTCAGTCGAAGGCCACGTCGCTGTGGCAGCACATTGGCCAGGGTGCGGAATTCTGGGCGGGCCAGCTTGGTGTCGTTTCGCCGGTATCGGGCGGGTTGATGGTGACTCTGGGGATCGCAGGCCTGGTCTCCTGGTGGCGACTGGACCATCGGCTCCGTTTCCTGCTGTGCTTGAGCGCGGTGCCGATGCTGGGCGTGACCGGTCTGAGCCTCGCGCAACGCGTGCAACCCAATTGGCCGGCTGCGTTCCATCTGACGGCGTTTGTCTTGCTCGCCGCGTGGGGTTGTGGCGTGTGGCAATCAGCGACGCGTTTGGATCGCGCGCGTCGCTGGTTCCCGATCGGCGTGGCCTGCGGTGCGGTCCTGGTGATCGGCATCTATGCGGTCCCATTTGCGGTTCCGCGCTCTTCTTGGGCGGGAAGTGCGTGGGACGCCACCGTGCGGCTGCGCGGCTGGAAAGCACTTGGCCACGAAGTCGGCGAAAAGCTGTCAAGCTTTCCCGATCCGCAAAACACGCTCGTCATCGCGGCGACCAGCCGCAGCCCCGTGAGCGCGCTGGCGTACTATCTGCCGGGACAACCGCACGTCTACCGCTGGAACCCCGTCGGTCTCATCGATTCGCAGCACGAAATCTGGGGCGGACCGCGCGGCGGCGTCGGCGCCAACGCCCTGATCGTCACGCAGCGCGAGCGCGCGGTCCCTGCCCAACTTGCTGCGGCGTTCGACACCGTCGAGTCCACGGGCACAGTCGAAGTCCCGCTCGGCGGTTCGCGTCGCGAAGTGCTCTCGGTGTGGCGCGGGACCGGCTATCGCGGGTGGCCTGGCAGCCGATCAATAAATGGTGCCGGCCCGCACACAGCAATGGCAACCCCCCCGAACAGAAAATGATGCGGTGACATGACGACGACCTGCCTCAGGACCGAGCCTTTGCGTGAATCGCCGACACCACTGCTTACCGGAACTGTCAAGGCCCCGCCCGACGAAGATCCGCCCGTTAGGTGGTCCGTGATCGGGGTGTTCGACGGCACGCGGCGGATTCGCTGGCCGGTGCTGGGACCGTTGATGGCGATGTTGGCATTCACGGCGGTCTTCCACTGGACGGCAATCGACATCGCCATCACGCGTCTGTTCTACGATCCCCAAGGGCACCGCTGGCCCTGGTTTTATTCGTCCGTGTGCACGTGGTTCTACCGCGGCGGCATCTATCCGGGATTCCTGCTCGCGGCTGCGGGTATCGTCTGGATCTTGTGGTCGCTGGTCCGCCGTTCGCCGTGGCGAACGGTCCAGGGGGGCGTGTTTTTGGTGGTGCTGTTCGGCATTGGGCCCGGGCTGATCGTCAACCAGGCCTTCAAGCACAGCTGGGGACGTCCCCGCCCGAACCAGATTGTCGAATTCGGCGGCAGCCACGAGTTCGTGCCGGTCGGCTTGCCAGGCACGCTGCACCAGCATAACTCGTCATTTCCCTCCGGCCACGCCGCGGTGGCGTTTTACATGATGGCGCCGGCGTTCCTCGTGAGCGACCGGCACCGCCGGCTGGCCCGCAGCCTGATGCTCGGCGGCGTGGCGTTCGGCGGCTGCATGGGTGCCGTCCGCGTCATTCAAGGCGGGCATTTCGCCAGCGACGTCGTCTGGTCCGGCGCCATCGTGTACTTCACCGGATTGGTTCTCGCCCGCCTGTTGTTGCGAGCACCTTCGGTGATTGTGGATGCCGCGAACGGGCCGCGCGCACCATCGTTGGGCTTCCACCGTGCGGCCTAGGCTGCTCAGCGACGAGTGCTTTTTCAAGCAGGACGGATTGGAGAATCCGTCCTGCGAAGGCGGCTCGGTCGACGCGCTAATCCCACTCGACCAGCGTCTGCGTCTTGATGACCGCGCAGTGGTCGGGAAAGGTGTGGTAGGCGTGCAGCATCACGCTGTTCCGGGTGACCGAGGCGCTGATCACGCTCAATGCGCCCGGGCTGAAGCGGTTCGGACTGGGGAACTCGTGCGCCAGGTCGGCCCGCGCGCAGTCGCTCTGCAGCTCCTCGTGCACCTTCAGGAACAGCTCCGGCGCCAGCGTCTCCAACTGGCAGCCGATGTTGTACCGCAGCCCGTTCGACAGCGCCACCGATCGCGTTCGGCACCCGCGCACCTTCTGCTCCAGCACGCGACGACCGTCGGGAAGCGACTGGTTTTTCTCCGTGATGGCCTCGGTCAACGCCCGCTTCCTGTGCTTCAGGCTCAACAAATGCCCGGCCGAGCACAACCGCAGGTTAAGTCGCAGCGGCCCGCATTCGAGAACCGAGAGCGCGTGGCAGTCGAAGAACTCCGGATGCAGCGCGGAGTCGTACACCCGCAACATCAACGTCGCGACATCGGGCCGGGCGAACTTCACGGTCATGACGGGATCTCACGCTGGAACCAGCGCTGATTATAGCGCCCGCCCAACCGCGTACAATGACCCGTCGCCCAAGAATGCGAAATCGACAACGCGGCGAGAATTCCTGCGAAGACGTGCTTGACAGCGGGGCGGTCAGTCTTCCCACATGAAGCGCGACGTTCGCAAAAGCCAGGCTTCGATGCCTACGGCAGAATTCGCGAAACTGTGTACAATCCGCAAAAGACAGCCGACCATCCCTCGTTGCCTTGAGAGAAAGCCGAACCCGCACCATGACCGTCCGTCCCTCGATCATTCTCTCCGCCTTCGCCGATGAAGCCGCCTACAGCAAGACGGCGCGCGAGCAGTTTGCCGCGCTCTCGGCCCTGGGGCTGTCGTATTACAGCCCGCGGTTTGTAGACGTCACTGCCGCCGGGAAAGTAAAGCACGTCACCGAGCTGGACGATGCCGAGCTGAAGCGGCTCGCGAAGCTGCAGGAAGATTACGGCCTGAAGGTCACCAGCATTGGATCGCGAATCGGCAAGGTGAAGCTGCTCGACCAGGACGACGGCTCGCACAACAAGTACGTCGATCCCAAGACGTACCTCGACACCGTGGTCGCCGACACCATCCGCACCGGCCAGGCACTGGGGGCGAAACTCATTCGCGGGTTCTCGTTCTATCATCCGGCAGGGAAAGATCCCCAACCGTATGTGCAGCAGGCGGCCGACCGGCTGGGGCCGATCGTTGAGGCCTGTGCGAAGGCGGGGCAGGTGTTTGGCCTGGAAGTGGAGGCCAACCTCGTCGGACAGAACGGCCGGCTGCTCGCGGCACTGGCGAAGGCGGTCAACAGTCCGCATCTCGTGTGTATCTTCGATGGGGCGAATATCAGTTGCCAGAACATCAACGCGCTGGACTGTTACGCCGAGTACGTGGCCATGCGCGACTGCTTCGGCTGGATGCACATCAAGGATTACCGCATCGATGCCAGCCTGAAATGGACGGGGGTGGTTGACGAAGAGCGGTTGAAGAACTTCGTGCCGGCCGATATCGGCGACTCCGGTCACGAGTTGATCCTGCGCGACCTCAAGCAGCATCTGCCGGTGATCGAAAAGCGGATGCAGGCGCTCGGCGCTCCGGGCGTATTCCTCGAACTGGAGCCGCACCTGAAGGGGGGCGGGCAGTTCGGCGGATTCAGCGGTCCGGACGGCATGGGGGTCGCGGTGCGCTCGCTGTGCCGGGTGCTGGACTACGTGGGCATCGACTACCACCTGCGGGACTTTGACGACATCCGCGCCGCGCGCGGATTTTGAGCGGGATCGATGTGATGAATCGCCGACGGTCGGTGTATGTCGCGTGTTTCTGGTGTGCGCTTCTCAGCGGCGTGCTGGCGCTGATTCTGTCCGCGCTGGCCAAGCCCACTTCCGCGGACGAGCCGGCAGTGAAGAAAGACGAAACCGGCCGCTACGAGTTTCGTCGCGACCACGATCCCAACGGCATCGGCAAGTTTTACATGGGCCGCGAGATTGCCCATGTGATGGGATTTGGCGCGGCCCCATGGCTGGAGCGGCCGGAGCGCGAAGAGGAGGAGCGCACCAGCGTGATGATCGACAGCCTGGGCCTCAAGCCGGGGATGGTCGTGGCCGACATCGGGGCCGGTTCCGGCCGGATTTCGCTAATGATGGCCGCCAAAGTCGGCGAAACCGGCAAAGTGCTGGCAGTGGACATCCAGCAGGAAATGCTGGACCTCATCCAGGAAAAGCTGAACCAGCGGGACATCAGGAACGTGGAGCTGGTGCTCGCGAAGGTGAAGTCACCGCAGCTCAAGCCGGCCAGTGTGGACCTGGCCCTGATGGTCGACGTCTACCACGAGCTGGAATACCCCTACGAAGTGATGCTGGAGCTCTCCAAGGCCATGAAGCCGGGCGGCCGCGTGGTGCTGGTGGAATTCCGCCGCGAAGACCCGCAGGTGCCCATCAAGCTGGTCCACAAGATGACTGAAGCTCAGGTGAAAAAGGAGCTAAGCCTGCCGGAGTTTGGCCTGAAGTGGAAAGAGACGATCGGCGTGCTGCCGTGGCAGCACGTGATTGTGTTTGAGAAGGCTAAGGGCTGAGAACTAAGGGCTGAGGGACATGCACGACGCTCATGTCCGTCCCTTAACCCTCAGCACGAGCCCTCGACCATCCCAAAACGCACATCGCCGTCGCCGGTTCGAGGGGGATGAACCGACGACGGCGATCGTGTGGTGGAATACGTCGGTCGCAGCCGCAGCGGAACCCAACCGGGCCGGCGGTGAGTTCCCGGATCGTCCATCAAGGTGCGTTTCCGCCCCGGTGAACCCGCTGTGCAGTGACTCGCATTCCGGTGCGGTAGCCGCGAAGGAGGGGGAACCACCGCGGCGCCGCCTCTGTGTTATCGGAGGGCCGCGGCCAGGCGTGCATCCCTCCTCGCGGAAATCACCTTACGTCGCCTGTGCGGACCGTAGCGACTTTGCTGTGTGTGTCTGCGCTTCCGCGTCTTATTGAATCTCATGTGGATCAAGCAACAACGGCCCCATTTGCGATCCCCCCCGTCCGCGGGGGAGAGGGGACCGGAGGTGGTCGTCGTGACATTATCAACTTGAGACTCAATGACCCCCGTTCAATGGCCGGGGGCAAGCGTTCAAGTTGACTCTCCGACGCACGGAATATGAGAGTTCGATCGCTGTTTGAGGCGCTCTGCCCCGGCGGCTCGCCGGGGGCTAAGACGCGGAGATCACTTCAACGTCTCCAGGTACGCCAGCAAATCCGTAAACTCCTGTGTCGTCATCCGCTGGTGCAGCCCCTGCGGCATCACGCTGACCTTCGACGGCGTACGCTCTTCGACGTCTTCGCGGGGAATGCGAATGATGTTTCCTTCGTTGTCACCGAGCTCAATGTCCCCCTTGTTGTTCTCGGTGACGATCAGACCCGTGTGCACTTTGCCGCTCGTGGTGGAGATCGACCAGGTGATGAAGTAGGGCGAGATCTCTTTTGAGGGATCAAGGATCGAGTCGATCAGCTTCTGCCGCGTCGCCGTGCGGGCGATGGTGGACAGGTCCGGCCCGATGTTCCCGCCGCGGCCCTGAATGGTGTGGCACTTCGCGCACAGCGGCCCCTGGTGGGCAAAGAACACGCGGCGACCGGCGGCGGGGGATGGCTGAGGGCTAAGGGCTGAGGGCTGAGGGACAGAGGCGGATTGTAGGTCGGCATCTGATTTGCCCGTGATTGCCAGGTCGAGCGCTTCGCGAAGCGGCGAATTCACGCTTGCGGCTTCGCGCCCCGCGCGGAGCACCTGACCAACCTTCGATCCCTCTGTCGCCCGGCCGCGCAGGGCGCGAATCGCCTCCAGTTGTAAGGTTGAAATGACGTTCACATCATCGTTCGTTCCGCTAACCGGCAAGCGACCATTGGCGAACGATACCAGCAACGTTTCGACCTCCGCGGGCAACGGTTTCTCGTGCGGGACAATCGCACACAACGCGGACACCGCATCCGCGCGCACCTCCAACGCCGCTTGCGGCTTAGCGGCGATCTCCAACAACACCCCGAGCGCTTCCGTCCGCGGCGACTGCTGCAGCGTCCGCACCGCCTCGGTCTGCAGCGCCAGGTCCGCCGACTTCGCCAGCGCCACCAGCAGATCCCCCTTCAACTCCGGCAGCGATGGCGGGATGAGCCGCAGCGCCGTTGCCCGCAGCGCGGCCGGACGCTTGTCGTCCGCGACGATCGCCAGCGCATACTGAGCCGGCGGCGTTTTTTCAAACTCACTCGCCGGCACCCCATCCAGCAGCGAAAGCGTCGCGAGACAGGCGAGGAGCAGGTCGGAGGTGGTGGAAGCGTCGTTGAGGATCGCGTCAATGAGCCAGCGAAATTCTTTCCGTTGCTCTTCTCCAACCCACTGCACAGCGGCACGACGAACCATTTGGGAGTCGTCTGTCAGCCCTAACCGCAGCATTGCCGAAGTCTCGTCGTACTCCAGCCTTCTCGCAGCGAGTAGCGCGACGACCCGACTCCATTCCGTCGATTCCGTCGCTAGTGTAGTGTCTCTCAATAG
>Ga0073934_10004830_pt1 | contig 21743 bp, 24 predicted proteins | sample LarsenN4metaG_FD_76834 | JGI IMG/M metagenome (GOLD analysis project Ga0073934, IMG submission 76834) | Hot spring sediment bacterial and archeal communities from British Columbia, Canada, to study Microbial Dark Matter (Phase II) - Larsen... ...
GGAAAAATCGCGTTCATGATAATGGAGATAATCATGAACGTATGCCCACAGCGCCCTCGGTCTGCTTTCGCTTGTCTGCGCCGAGCAGCAGAATCACCGCCTCGGCCAACCTTCGTAAGATCGGCAACTGCCGCGCGAGTTACTTGCCTCGTATCAGCCGCTCGTACATCGCCCGCGGCGAGACGAGCCGCATGCCTTCGAACGAATTCATGTCCAGCAATTCCTTGTCCCCGGTAACGAACAGGTCCGCGCGCGCGGCAAGCGCGCAGGCGACGATCGGCGCATCGGCCGGATCGGGAATGTCGCCGGGAGGGTCCGCACTCGACGCGGGAACGTTTTCCGCGGCGTCCATTGCCATCCGGACGTACGCCAGATCGCTTCCGGTCGCGCCAAACCGTCGCGCCAGGATCCGCAGCGTTTCTTCGCGTACCGGAGCGCCGAGAAGAACATCGATGCTCCCGCGGCCATGCCGGCGCAACAGGAGGCGGACCAGATCGGCGCAAAGACCTCGGGCAGTGAACGCGCTGATCCAGACGTTCGAGTCGAGGAATATCCTCAAGAGAAGTCGCGGAAGACATCCTCGTCGGTGAGGTAGCCTTCCTTTTCAGCGAGGGGCATCAGTCGCTTGCGGGCTTCCTCGAACGCCTCAAGGGCGAGATTGCGCCTCAGCATGTCCCGCGCGAGATCGCTTTTGGTGCGCTTGTGCCGCCTGGCGAGCCGCGACAGCTCCCGGTTCAGTTTCTCGTCGAGCCGTATGGTAAGGGTTGGCATGAAGGTTCCCGGTGCGCGTAAGACATTGTAACACGATGGGATCCCTTGCCAGCGGAGCCGATACCGCCCGCCGTTCAACACGCTACGGGACCTCGCCGGCGGGCGCGATCGCGCGGGGATTCGTGTCCCAGGTAAAGCGCGGTCCCCTACCTGGCGATGGCGAGCGCGAGCGTGTCTTCCCCACCTGGCGCGCACCGGGCAGGCACACCGTGGGCGATTCGTCTAAAGCGGCCGGGACCTCCGGCAGTAAACGGTGCTCGATCATCCGCGCAGACATTGCCCGCTGGTCCGACAGGATCGAGTGGGTGGACAGGGACGCCGACGGTATCATCGCCCACACCCGCCAAGGGGTGGGCGATGGCGGACGACCTCGACCGCTCCGTCCACGGAAACGTGTGGGCGGAGTTCGTCAGCGCGGTAAAGGCATTGGAGCGCTACTGACTGCGGATGGTGCCGTTAGCTCCCGGTCGGAGGGCGACGCGGCAACGACGCGACCATCGAGTGCTCCAAGCAGACGTGGAACACCACGACCCGTGGCACTAAGGTTGCACCCACCGCAAGCGCGCCGCCTGAAAATTCGGTGCCTGACCTCAATCTACTCCGCCTTGATGCCGGCGCGTTTCACCACGTCGGACCACTTGTCGATCTCGGCTTCGACGTAGCGGGTGAACTCCGCCTGGCCGAGGTTGCCGGGCTCGGCGCCGAATTTCGCGAAACGCTCCTTGATCGCCTGCGTCGCGAGGACCTCGTTCACCTCCCGGTTGATGCGGTTCGCGAGCTCCACCGGCATCCTGCCGGGGCCGTAGAGGCCGAACCACGCGGTCGCCTCGAAGCCCTTCACGCCGGCTTCGTCGATCGTCGGCACGTCCGGCAGCGACGCCACGCGCTTCTTCGTCGTCACTCCGAGCGCGCGGAGCTTGCCGGCCTGGATGTGCTGCAGCACGCCCGGCACGGAGTCGAACATCACCGGGATCTGGCCGCCGAGGAGGTCGTTGAGCGCGGGCGCCGCGCCCTTGTAGGGCACGTGCTGCATGTCAATGCCCGTCATCGCCTTGAAGAGCTCGCCGGAGAGGTGGTTCGCGCCACCGATGCCGGTCGAGCCGTAGCTGATCGAGCCCGGCTTCTCCTTCGCCATCTTCACGAGCTCCATCACCGACTTCGCGGGGAAGCCCGGATGCACGACTAGCACGTTCGGCACGAGCGCGATCAGGTTGAGCGAGGTGAAGTCCTTCTTCGTGTCGTATGGCAGGTTCGCGCGCAGGCTCGGGTTGATAACGTGGTGCGTCGCGGTGAGGAGCAGCGTGTGGCCGTCGGGCGCCGCGCGCAGCACTTCCTGCGAGCCGATCGAGCCGCTAGCGCCAGCCTTGTTCTCGACGATCACTGTGCCCCACTTCGGCGTGAGCTGGTTTGCAACGTCGCGCGCGAGGATGTCGGTCGTGCCGCCCGGCGGGAACGGCACGATGATGCGCACCGGCTTCGAGGACTGGGCGGTGGCGGTAGCCGCGACGCTCAACGTCAGCGCCGCGACGAGCGGCATCAGAACCTGCTTCAGGGTCTTCCTCATGGTCTCCTCCAGGTCAGATGTGGGCTTCGGCGCCCTTCCAGTACGGCTCACGCAGCACCCGCCGCAGCACCTTGCCGACGGGGTTGCGTGGCAGCTCGGCCGCGAATTCGACGCGGCGTGGCTTCATGTAGCCCGGCAGTCTGGCGGCGCAGAAATCGACGAGGGCCTGCGGGTCGAGCGTTGCGCCCGGTTGCGGCACGACGACCGCGGTGACGAGCTCGCCCCAGGTCGCATCGGGAATACCGATCACCGCGACCTCCTTCACCCCCGGGAACGCCGCGATGACTTCCTCGACGTCGTTCGGGTAGATGTTCTCGCCGCCGCTGATGATCATGTCCTGCTTGCGGTCGACGAGGTACAGGTAGCCTTCGGCGTCCAGCCGCCCGATGTCGCCGAGCGAGAACCAGTCGCCGTGGTAGCTCTTCCGCGTGCGCTCGGGATCGTCGAGGTAGCCCGAGAAGAGCCCCGGCCCGCGCACGAACACCTCGCCGGGCTGGCCGACGAGGACGTCGTTCCTCGCGTCGTCGAGGATGCGGATCTCCACGTCGCGGATCGGCCGGCCGACCGAGCGCTTCTTCCGCGCGAGCTCCTCGGCCGTGATGCTGGTGATGATCCGCGTCTCGGTCGCGCCGTAGAACTCGTGCAGGATCGGGCCGTAGCGCTCGAGCGCACGCTCCTTCACCACGCTCGGCAGCGGCGAGCCGCCGCTGATCACCGCCCTCAGGCTCGAGACGTCGCGGCGCGTCTCGAGCGCGGCGAGCATCTGCAGCATCGTTGGCACGAGGAATGAGAAGGTGACGCGGTGCTTCTCGACGAGCGCCTCGTACTCGGCTGCGTCGAAGCCGCGCGTCACGACGCAGGTGCCGCCGAGGTAGACCGCGAGCGAGGCGAAGTCGCGCGGCGCCGAGTGCCAGAACGGGCCAGGGCAAAGCGAGACGTCCGCCGCCGTAAGGCCGTAGTCGAGCGCCTTGTAGAGGTAGCCGACCACGATCGCGCGGTGCGACACGAGCGCGCCCTTCGGCGTGTCGGTCGTACCGGAGGTGTAGCCGACGTAAAGCGTGTCCTCGGGCTGCACGCCGTCGTCGCCCGGCTCGGCGCTCGCACCGGCGAGGAGCCGCTCGTAGTCGTCCTCGAAGACCCAAACCCGTCTTCCAAGTCTTTCCCGGACTTCCCCAGGAAGGTCACGTATGAGCGGAAGAAACTCGCGGCCGACGAAGAGCGCGGTGGCGCCGCAGTGCTGCATGCGATACGCGACGTCGGGCGCCTTCAGGTGGAAGTTCACCGGGACGAGCCACGCACCGACCGTGCCGGCCGCGAAATAGACCTCGAGGTACTCCGGGCTGTTGCGATCGAGGATCGCGACCCGCGCGCCGCGGCCGAGGCCATGCGCACGCAGCACGTTAGCGAGGCGGTTCACCCGGTCGTTCAGCTCCGCGTACGTCCAGTGCCGGCCGTCGGCCGCGACGATCGCCGTCTTCGCTGGCGAAAGGCGCGCGTTGCGCGCGAGGCACCGTCCGAGGATCACGCGCGGATCGCCGCCGACAGGTCGTGCGGGAACTCCGCCATCGCCTCGCCCGTCGCGACGACGGTCTGCGCTTGGTTCCGCACCTCGACTTCGAGCAGAATCCAGCGGCTGCGGTGCGTGACCTTCTTCTGCGTCACGCGCGCCAGAGGCTGGATCGTGTCGCCCGGGCGCACCGGCGCGCGCCAGCGCGTCTCGAGCCGCCGGTGCACGCCGCCGCGTTCGTACAGCCAGTCGGTGAGCATGCGCGTGATAAGCCCGAAGTTCGTCATGCCGTGCATGATGATTCCGCCGAACTTCAAGTGCCCAAAGCTGCTCTCCACGTACTTGTCGTCGAGGTGCAGCGGGTTGTAGTCGAGGGAGGCATCGCAGAAGGCGCGGATCGTCTCGCGGGTCACCGCGAAGCGCGGCCCCTCTATTGCCTGCCCGACCTCGATCGCTTCAAAGGCGTCTTTCATGCTCGTCCTCAGAGCGGGCGGATGGTGTGGCCGCGGCCGGCACAGATCACCTGCCCGTGCTGGTTGAAGAACACGTTGTCGTGGACCGCGAAGAGGTGGTCCTTGCGGATGAACTTGTCGAGGCAGCGCGCCTGCAATGTGATCGTGTCGCCCGGGCGCGCGGGAATGTTGTAGCTCCAGGACTGGCCGGCGTTGATCGTGCCGGGGCTGCGCATCCAATCGTCCGCGGGCGTGCACGCGAACATGAGCAGGATGTGGATGGAGGGCGGCGCGATCAGCCCGCCGTAGGGCGTCTTCTTCGCGTACTCCTCGTCGATGTACAGCGGGTGCAGGTCGCCGACGGCCTCGCAGTATTTGCGGATCGCCTCGGCGGTGAGAACGTACGGGATCGTCTTGCGCGGCTCGCCGGGGACGAGCTGGTCCCAGGTCTTACGCAGGTGCGCGTCCTTCCAGAAATCGCTCTCGTACTGCGTTTCGCTCATGCACGCTCCATGGCGGAGAACAGGCCAGTGACCGCCAGGCGAACACTTTCGCCTGATTCCGGCCAATTGTTCGGCGCGCCGATTTACACTGTCAATTCATGACCGCCAGGCGAACGGGCGAACGTCAAGACAGTGAGCTTTTCGTGCGCGCTTTCGCGCGCGGGCTCGTCGTGATCGAAGCGATGGGACGCGGCAGGCAGCGGCAGACGCTCGCACAGATCGCCGCCGCCTCCAGCCTTCCGCGTAGCGTCGCGCGCCGCTTCCTCATGACGCTCGTCGAGCTGGGCTTCGCCGGCAGCGACGGCAAGCTCTACTGGCTCACGCCCAGGGTGCTGCGCCTCGGGCTCACCTACCTCTACTCGCAGCCCTTCTGGCGCGAGGCGCAGCTCGCGCTCGAGGACCTGCGCGCGCAGGTGAACGAGTCCTGCTCGATGGCCGTGCTCGACGGCGCGGAGCTTGTCTACGTCGTGCGCGTGCCCTCGCGCCGCATCCTCGCCATGCAGCTCGCCGTCGGAAGCCGCCTTCCCGCGCATGCCGTCTCGCTCGGCCGCGTGCTGCTCGCCGGGCTCGACGACGCCACGCTCACCGCCCTCCTCCGCCGCGAGCTTCGCAAGCTCACGCCGCGCACGAACGACAATCCCGAGACGCTCCGCCGCGCCATCCAGCGCGTGCACCGCGACGGCTACGCGTGGGTGGACGGCGAGCTCGACGAAGCGATCTGCGGCATCGCCGTCCCCGTGCGCGACGGCGAAGGCCGCATCGTTGCGGCCATCAACGTGAGCCTGCAAAGCGGCCAGTGGACCGAGAAAAAAGCCACCGCCCGTTTCCTTGCGCCGCTACGTCAGGCGGCAGCGCGGATTCGGTCGGCGATGATGGGCTGACGCCGCAAAATACCTCCTGGAGAAACCTGCAAAAGGGAAGATCGAGGCAATGTCCCGTAGCGTGTTGAACGTGGGCGATAGCGGCTCTAGGGCAATTTACCAACCGCCTGCATACCACATGCAGGCGAAAAGAGCCGCCACCTTACCCGTTCAACAAGTTCTAGGACATCGCCGACGCCTTGTCGCCGACTACGAGTTTGCAGTCGACCGGCTGCTCGCGAAGCTCGACCGCGCCCGGCACGCGACTGCGGTGGCGATCGCCTCCCTGCCTGAGGAGATCCGGGGCTTCGGCCTCGTGAAGCTGCGCAGCGTGAAGGCCGCGAAGGCCAAGGAAGCGGAGTTGTTCGCCGCGTTCGACGCGCCGGTGCCGGCGCAGACGAAGGCCGCTTGAGGTTCCCCCATCGCGCCGAGTAGCGCGGCGCCATGGAAGCACGGCCCTGCGCTGGCGCGTCGGATCGCGGATTCGCCCGCTCCTTCCACCGACGACCTGTTCTACTTGCCACATGCGGTGCGCCGGTGAGCGCAAGCTGATTCCTTCCGCTGTGCTCTGCCGGGCGCAGCGAGGCGCTCGAGGGGCCGGCGGAGCGGCGATACAGGAAGGGCGATCTTCGCGCGCTCGCCTTTAGAACGATCTCGTTGCGCGGCAGTTAACTGAACGCCTGCGTGGGGCGTGGCCGAGCATTGTCGAACGGTTGGCTGCGTGTTGTGTCCAGCCGAGCCGGTCACCTCTGCCGATCACTCGGTCGCCCGCAGATCGCGCGTCAACTGCGCGCTTGGCGGCGTCGAGGGGCCTCCGCCTGCCGCCGCGGCGCGTTCAGGCACCCCTTAGCGTGCCAAACCTTCTCGCGCGTCGTCGGCATGTCGACATGCTTCAAGCCCGTGTGCGCGTGGAGCGCATCGACCACGGCATTCACTACCGCGGCCGGCGCCACGACCGCGCCGGCCTCGCCCGCGCCCTTCACTCCGACCGGGTTGCCGGTGCAAGGCACGTTATGAAACGCGCAGTCGAATGAGGGCACGTCGTCGGCGCGCGGCATCGCGTAATCCATGAACGAGCCGGCGAGTAGCTGTGCGGTTTGCGGGTCATAGATCGCGTGCTCGAGCAGCGCCTGCCCGACGCCCTGCACCGTTCCGCCGTGGATCTGACCTTCGGCGAGCAGCGGATTCACGGTACGCCCGAAGTCGTCCACGATCGTGTAACGCTCTATCGTGGTGAGCCCGGTGTCGGGATCGACCTCGACCTCGACGATGTGGCAGCCGTTCGGGTAGGTGAACTTCTCAAGGTTGCGCGTGTGCGTGGCGGCAAGCCCTCCCGCTTTGGCGGTGACCTCGAAGATCGACACGCCCCGATCGGTGCCGGTGATCCAATACCTCCCGTCACCGTACTCGATGTCCGCTGCGGCGGCCTCAAGCAAGCTCGCCGCCGTCTCCCTACCGCTTGCCACCGCCTCGTCCGCGGCCACGATCGCGGCGACGCCACCGATTGCCATTAAACGGCTGCCGCTGGTCCGTCCGTTCGGAGCGATGTCGCTGTCGCCTTGGACGACCTCGACCCTCTCAGCGTCGACCCCGAGCTTTTCGGAGAGCACCTGTTTGAAGTTTGTGATGTGACCCTGACCGTTGTCCTACATGCCCGAGATCACGGTGACCTTGCCGTCGCACCCGATCTTGAGCACGATCGTGTCGCCATTGCCGCCGCCGCGGCGCTCGATGTACATCGCGAGTCCGATGCCGCTCAGCCGCCCGCGCTTCGCCGCGGCGTCGCGCCGTGCGGCGAAGCCGGCCCAGTCGGCCCGCTGCATCGCCAGCTGCATCGCCCCGGCGAAATCGTCGCTGTCGTATTCGCTTTCGACCGGCGTCAGGTACGGAAAGGTGTCGATGAAGTTGCGGTGGCAGATCTCGTCCGGCGCGATTCCGATCTCCCGCGCCGCGACATCGACCACTCGCTCCACGAGGTAGATGCCCTCGGGGCGACCCGCCCCGCGATAGGCGTCGACCGGCACGGTATTCGTGAGCACTTCCCTTACCTGCAGCGTAATCGCGGGAATGCTGTAAACGCTCGACAGCACGAACCACGTGAGCTGCGGGATGAACGGCCCGAAGTTGGACAAGTACGCGCCCATGTTTGCGCAGGTCGTCACGCGCAAGGCGAGAAACCGAGCGACTGCGTCGAGCGCGAACTCCGCGTTTGAATGGTTGTCGCGTCCTTGGACATCGCTCACGAACCCCTCGCCGCGCTCGGCCGTCCAGCGCACCGCCCGCCTGAGGTTTCGCGATGCCCACACCACGAGCGGCTGCTCGAGGTGCAGGAATATTTTGGTGCCGAAGCCGCCGCCGACGTTGCCCGAGACGACTCGCAGCTTCGCCTTGTCGAGCTTGAGGATGGCGTCGGTGATCTGGCCGTGTATGACGTGCGGACCCTGCGTAGGCGTGTACAGCGTTGAGCGGTCGGTGCCGGGTCGTAGTCGGCGATCGCTGGACGCGGCTCAAGCGCGATTCCGACGAGGCGGTTTTTTGGAGCTCGATCTTTACCGCCCGCGTGGCACGGGCGAAGGCGGCCTCGACCGCTTTCGCGTCGCCGTAAGCGAGCTCTAAGCAGACGTTGTTCTCGACCCCGGGCAAGACGAGCGGCGCGCCTGGTCTGGTCGCACCGTAGGTGTCGGCGACCGTGGGGAAGGAATCGTAGTCGACCTCGATCGCCTCGGCGGCGTCTTTCTCGCGCGCGCGAAAGTCTCGGCGATCAGGAGCACCACCGGATCGCCCACGTGCCGTACCTGGTCGATCGCGGGCAGCGGCTGCGGCGTCTCGGCGCGCGGCGTGCCATTCGGGTTGGTCACCGGGATCATTCTGGTCACCGGGATCATTCAGGGGATCTCGCCGAGCCGATCGGTCCGGACATCGGCGCTGGTCAGCACGGCGAGTACGCCCGCGGCTTTGCGTGCGGCCGTCGTGTCGCTCCTGCGGTTCGCCGTGTGCGCATGGGGCGGGCGCAGCACGTAGGCGTGCGCCGCGTTCGGCAAGTGAACGTCGTCGGCGTAGCGGCCGCGCCCCTGCACGAGCGAGAGGTCCTCAAAGCGGGTGACGGATTGTCCGAGCGCGAATCGGGTCATGGCTCGTCGGGCGCTGAGAGCGCGGGCGTTTTGGGGAATCGCCCCGATTCTCGCCCCTCCAGGCGCCCGCGCGCAACGCTTGGTCTGGTCAGGGTCGTCGGATCCACGCCGCTGCGAGCTCCTTCGCCGCGGCCTGACCCGGCAGCTCATTTCACTCGGCGTAACCGCCGTTCGCGTGGGGGGACCGAGCGGAGTGCGTCGGGGTCCGCGATCGCTTCTGAGATGCGCCCGCCTGCCTCGCGCAGCAGTGCGACGATCTGCTCACGATCGAGCAGCTCCCAGCGCTTGATGAGCGTCACCAGCGACAGGCTGCCGAGGACCTCGCCGCGAGCGGCGAACACCGGTACTGCGACACCGATGTTGGGCGGATCGAGCTCCCCGCTCGAGCTCGCGTAGCCGGCGCGGCGGATCGCGGCCATTGCGTGACGAAACTCGTCCCATGTGCCGCCCAATCCGACGGCGGCGATCGTCGCCGCGTGGCGGGCATAGAGCCGCTTGAGCGTCGCATTGCTCAAGAAGGCGATGATCGCCTTCGAGGTCGACCCGCGAAACAGCGGCATCGGAACGCCGCGGCCGAATCTGATGTTGAGCCGCTCGAGCCCGGGAACGTGATGCACGTTGAGCACCCGGTCGCCATAGAAGTTGGACAACAGGACGTCGCAGCCGGTCCGATCAGCGAGCGCCTCCATGATCGGCACCCCTGCGCGCAGCACCGGGTCGGTCGCGCGGATCTGGTGGTCGAGCTCGATGATGCGCGGGCCGAGCATGTAACAGCTCGCGCCAGCGCGCCGCAATATGCCGGCGCCGACGAGCTCGCGAACGTAGCGGTATCCGGTCGGCCGCGAGTACCCGAGGCGCTCGGCGATCTCCTCGGGCGCCCACGTCGGCTCGGCCTCCGTGAAGAGGTCGATCACGGCGAGCATACGCTTGACGCTCGACACGGCTTATTCCGGAACGAGCGAGGTGAGGCGGTCGAGGTCGCCGGCCGTTCGTGCGATCCCGACGACATAGCGGTCGGGGCGCAGCATGACTGCACGTGCGCCATGCTCGGCGAGCCAGGCGTCGATCGCTGCCCCTGGATTGGCGAGCGCCGCGACACCGAGCGCAGCCCAGCGATCGCGCGTGCTCGCCGATACCCCGGAGATCGTATCGGCTGCCCCGATGACGGCGAAACCGCTTCCGATCGCCGCGTCGAGCCGCCGGCCATCGTCGAGCCGCGGCTGCGGGAAAACGACCCCGGTGGGCGGCGGCGCGTCGGCGCGAACGCCTGGACCGAGCTGCGGCGTGGGGTACACCAGCATCTCGGGTGCGCCGTCTCCTGCAAGACGCCGGTCGCGCTCGGCCGCGACCGCCGGATCGGTGGTCTGGATGATTCCACCCATGCGCACCGCGAGTGCGATGAACTCGCGCACGTGCGGCAGCCGCTCGCTCTCGTAGGTGTCGATCAGCCGCTCGGATGCGGTGCGACGCACGACGAGCGCGAGCTTCCAGGCGAGGTTGGCCGCGTCGCGGATTCCGGCGCACATTCCCTGGCCGAGAAACGGGGGCGTCTGGTGCGCGGCGTCGCCGGCGATGAGCAAGCGGCCGGCGCGCCAGCGGCGCGCGATCAGCGAGTGGAACGTATAGACGGCCGAGCGCTCGATCCGGGCGTCGCCAGGCTGCAGCCAGCGGCTCACCAACCGCCACGTCGAGGCCGGCTGCGCGATGGTCTCCGGATCATCGCCCGGCATGAGCATTATCTCCCAACGGCGCCGCCGCCCGACCACGTTCACGTACGTCGTCGGGCGCGCCGGGTCACAGTACTGGACGGTCGTCAGCGGCAGGTCCACGTCGCGCTCGAGAACGAAGTCCACTACGAGCCACGGCTGGTGCAGCCCGAGGTCCTCGTGGTCGGCGCCGATCGCACGGCGCACGAGCGAGCGCGCGCCGTCGCATCCCACCACCCATTCGGCGCAGACGCGGCGGGTCTCGCCGCGGTCTAGATCCTCGACTTCCAGCGTCGCCTGATTGCCGCCGTCGGCGACGCGCCGCACCTCGTGGCGGCTGAAGACCTCGACGTTGCTGTAGCGCGCGACGCCGTCGCGCAGCGCCTGCTCTAGCGCCGGCTGATGAAAGAGATAATGGATCGCCCAGCCTTGCGGGCCCTCGCCGCTCGCGGCCTCGCGGATTACCAACGTCTCGCCACGGGCGGACACATAGCGCATTCCCGCCGAGGGCCGTATCGCCGGCGCGAGGCGTTCGGCGAGGCCGATCGCCTGGAAGACGCGCATCGCCTCGCCGTCGAACGCAACCGCGCGCGGTAGGTCGAGAATTCCCGGCTCGCGCTCGAACACCGCCACGCGCAGCCCCGCGGCCCCGAGCAGGTTCGCGAGCACTGCTCCCGTCGGGCCGTACCCGACGATCGCAACATCGTAACGCGGGGTCACGGCCGGGCGAGAAGCGAGCTCAGGCGAGGCCCATCCGGCGAGTCATCTCCGCACGCCACTTCGCGCGCGGGCGAAACCCTGGCAGGCTGCGCGCGTGCGCTTCGAGCTTACGCATCAACACCTCGTCCGGCAGCGACAGGTCGATCGGCTCGCGCAGCGGCTGCGTCACGTACCACGGCGTGTCGAAGAACACCTCGATGCGGTTGCCCTCTGGGTCGCGGAAATAGACCGACACCGCATTGCCATGCGTGACCGGAGCGATCTCGCTGACCCGCGGGTCGTCGGCGACTCGTGCGTAGAGCGCGCGCAGCTCGGGGAGCCCCGCGACGCGAAACGAAAGCTGGTTGATCACGTTGAAGGCAACCTCCCTGGGTCGCCCCGACGCGAGCACGAGCTGATGGTGTTCATCCGGGTCGCGCGAAAGGAACACGAGGTCCACCGGCCCGCGCGGGGTTTCGAGCCGGCCACGGTCGGTCACGGTAAACCCGAACAGGCCCGTATAGAAGTCTTCCATCGCCGCCGGATCGCAGACGTAGATCCCGACGTGGCTGAAGGCGATCTTGGGCAAGTCCGACATGGCCACCCCCATATCAATCTCACTTCTAGAGATTTTTTACGAATTGCTCCAACGTGTCAAACTGTGCAATGCAATATAATCTTATATCTTGATAATTTCTCAAGAAGCGATAGACTTGCCTGTCGAACCTACCGACGGCGAAGAGGCGCGCATGCGGCTTGCCAGCTTCCGCGGCACAGACGGCCCGACTTACGGCATCGTCACCGACCATGGTCTGATCGACCTCGGTCGGCGATTGGGTGCACGCTATCCCGACCTGCGCGCGTTGATTGCAGGCCGCGCACTCGACGAGGCACGGCGGTTCGCGGCCGCGCCCGCCGACCTGCCGCTCGACCGAACGGAGTGGCTGCCGGTCATCCCCAACCCCGACAAGATCCTCTGCATCGGACTCAACTACGAGGAGCACCGCGTCGAGACAAACCGGGAGAAGACCGAGCATCCCGCGGTCTTTCTGCGGGTCGCCGAGTCGCAGGTAGGGCACGGTGAGCCGCTGTTGCTCCCGCCCGAGTCGGCGCAGCTCGACTACGAAGGCGAGATCGCGGTAATCATCGGGTCAGCCGGCCGGCGCATCCCGGAAGCACGCGCTTGGGATCACGTGTTCGGCTACGCGCCCTACAACGACGGCTCGATCCGCGACTGGCAGCGCCACACCGTTCAATGGACCGCGGGGAAGAATTTCGCGCGCACCGGCGGATTCGGCCCCTGGCTGGTCACCGCCGACGAGATCCCGCCGGGAACCGTGCTCGAGCTGACCACCCGGCTGAACGGCGCGGTCATGCAGCATGCAACGACCGACATGCTGATCCATTCGATCCCGCGGCTCATCGCTTACATCTCATCCTGGACGACCCTTTTGCCCGGCGACGTGATCGTGACCGGAACGCCCGGCGGAGTCGGCGCGCGCCGCAATCCGCCAATATGGATGAAAGCGGGGGACGTGGTCGAGGTCGTGGTGAGCCGGGTCGGCACGTTGCGCAATGTCGTCGTCGCGGAGAGCTGTTAGCACGGCACCGCATCATCATGAGGAGAAAGGGATGAAAGCACTCGTTCGCGCGCTGCTCGCGGCCGCACTCGCCATGCCGGCCGCAGCCCAGCAACCCGTCAAGCTCAAGTTCGCAAGCTTCGAGCCGCCCCAAGCGCCGATCACGGGCAAGGTGCTCACACCGTGGGCGCAAGACATGAGCAAAGCCTCGAACGGAACGCTGGAGATCGAGATGTTCGCCGGCGGCCAGCTCGGACGCAATCCGTTGCAGCAGCTCAAGCTCGTCGAAGACGGCATCGCCGACCTGACCTGGACGGTTCCTGGCTACACGCCCGGCCGGTTCGACGACGTCGAGGTGACCGAGCTGCCGTTCCTTGTACGCACCGCGCGCGAGGGTTCGCTCGCCCTCACGCGGATGTACCAGAAGGGCCAGCTCGCCGGTTTCGACGATTTCAAGCTGCTGCTGATCGGCACCGTGCCGGCGAACAACATTCACAGCACTTTTCCGATCACCTCAGTCGCGGACCTCAAGGGCAAACGCATCCGCACCGGCAGCTCACAGCTCGCCAAGCTCGTCGAGTCGCTCGGCGCCGCTCCGGTGCAGCTCGGTGCACCGCAAGTCGCCGAATCGCTGGCGAAGGGTGTGATCGACGGGACGCTCAACGAATGGAACTTCGTCGCCACCTTCAAGCTCGACCAGGTCGCGTCGCACCATTTCGCGCTGCCGATGGGAACGGTCGCAGTGATGGTTCCAATGCTCAAGTCGAAGTACGACGCCTTACCCCGGGCGGCGAAGGCCGCGCTGGATCGTTACAGCGGCGAGGCGCTTGCGGCGCGCTTCGCGGAAGTCGTCGACGGCGTCAACGACGCCACGCGCGAGCGCGTCGCGAAGAGCCCGAGGAACAAGGTCGTCTTCCCGAGCGCGGCTGAGGAAGAGCAGTGGCGCAAGGCAACTCAAGCGCTCGTCGACAACTGGCGCAAGGCACGAGCGCGCAACGAGGCGATCTACTCCGCTTTCGTGCAGGAAGTGGCCGCGGTCCGGGCAGGCAAATAAGTCCCCCCAGTGGCCCGCGAGGTACTGGCCGGAGCAGCGCGCTCGGTCGGCGCGATAGCCCGAGGCGTCGCAGCCGCAGGGGTGGTCGCGCTACTAGCTCTGTCGCTCGCAGTCGTCGCCGACGTGCTGATGCGCTGGCTGTTTCGCGCACCGATCCTCGCGGTGGCCGACCTCGCGCCGCTCGTCACCGCGACCGCCGTCGCGGCGTGCTTCCCCGCGGCGGTGGCGCAGCGCCAGCATATCGCCGTCACCGCCCTTGGCGATCGCCTGGGCGGACGCATCGCCTGGCTGTTCGGGCTTGGCGCCGCCCTCGCCGTGCTCGCGTTCTTCGGCCTCGCGGCTTGGCAGCTCGTGCTCCACGCGCGAGCGGTCGCGGCAGCCAACGAGACAACGCTCGTGCTGCGGCTCCCCACTGCCCCGGCGTGGTGGCTGGTTGTGGGCCTCGTCGCGTTCGCGGCGCTGTGCGCGCTCGTCGATGCGCTCGACCGACTGCACGGAGCCAGCCGCCATCTTAGATCGTGTCTAGCCGGCCCGCGCGCCCGCTCGCGCACCCGCGCTCGCCGGCTCGCTTAGCCGTCAGCGCGAATGGACCCTGCGATCGCCGGCGCACTCGGAATCCTGGCCGTCCTCGTATTGGTAGCGCTGCACGTGCCGGTCGGGATCGCGATGGGCCTCGTCGGGGTCAGCGGATTTGCCGCGCTGCAGGGGTGGAAGCCCGCCCTCGCGCTGCTCTCGAACGAATTCGCCGGATCGCTCGCTTCGGCTGACCTGGCGGTAATCCCGCTATTCCTGCTGATGGGCAGCCTCGCCCACTCGGCGGGTCTCGGAACCGACGTGTATCGCCTCGCGCAGGCGTTCCTCGGCCACCGCCCCGGCGGGCTCGCGATGGCGACCATCGGCGGCTGTGCGGGGTTCGGGTCGGTGTGCGGCTCCTCGATCGCGACCGCGGCGACCTTCGGCCGGGTGTCGCTGCCGGAGATGCTCGCGCGAGGGTATGCGCCGGGTTTCGCGGCCGGCTGCATCGCCGCCGGTGGAACGCTCGGCATCCTGATTCCGCCCTCCGTGATCATGGTGATCTACGCGGTGCTCACCGAGCAGCTCATCCTCGACCTGTTCACCGCGGCGGTGCTGCCCTCGGTCCTAGCGGTCGCCCTCTACCTCGCCGCGGTCGCCGTTCACGTACGCTTGCATCCCCGCTCAGCGCCCGCCGGCCCTCGCACCGGCTGGGCAGAGCGTCGCGCCGAGCTGCGGCGCAACTGGCGCATCTTCGTGCTGGCGGGGGTCGTCCTCGGCGGGATGTACGGTGGGGCGTTCACCGTCACCGAAGGCGCCTCCGTTGGCGTGGTCCTCGCGTTCGGCTTCGCGATCCAACGCCGCGGGTTCGCTGCGCGCGACTTCATCGGGGTCCTCGCCGAAGCAAGCGCAACCACGGCGATGATCTACGTCATGATCCTCGGCGCCTTCGTGTTCTCCTATTTCCTCGCGCTCACTAAGCTCCCAGCCGCGATCGTCAGCGCGATCGCGGCGAGCGGCGTCCCGGGCCCGGTCGTAATCGCGCTGATCCTCCTCCTCTACATCCTGCTCGGCGCCGTGTTCGATGAAGTCGCGGCGATGGTGCTGACGCTGCCGGTGGTGCTGCCGATCGTGACGCAGCTCGGCTACGACCCGATCTGGTGGGGGATTGTGAATGTAGTGGTGATCGAGATCGGTATGATCTGCCCGCCGATCGGCATCAACGTGTTCCTGCTGCACGCGATGGCGAAAAACGTCGCGCTCGCCGCGATTTACCGCGGAATTCTGCCCTTCCTTGCGGCAGACTTGCTGCGGCTCGGCGTAATCGTCCTGTTTCCGCCGCTCTCGCTCTGGCTGCTGCAGATCTCGCGGTGACCCGCAGCGCCTGGCGGCGACATGCCTGACCGCATCCGATGGACGCCGTAGAAAGAGCTGGCCCCGTTTGGCTGGACAGAATTTCGGGTTCGATAAGTGATGGAACTGCGCGTTAAGAGTTTTCCACGGCGGCGCGCGCGTGGCGCATGCCACGCACACGAGCGCGCGCCGCGGTGGGAAACTCGACTCTCGTTGCCATCATGCCGGCAGGCCTCGGTCAGGGCAAATCGGGTCGAGCCAACTGCGGCTCGAATCGGCGCTTGGCGCCCGGATTGGCCGGGTTCCGGAGAAATCGGCTTGCCAGGATCGCCCAGGAGCGACGCAATTGCCGCGGTCCATATCCGAGCCTTACCCGTTTTCGGCATCGCAGCCCCCGATCGGCTCAGGCCGCCTGCTTGAAGGGCAGCGCGCCGAAGTACGCCGCATCCGGGGTGAGATCCTCCAACCCCTGGTGCGGTCTCGTGCGGTTGTCGAACTCGAACCGCATGCCCAAGTCGGAACGTAGGTGATCCGGCAACCCATAGGCGATTCGGCGCATCGCCGCGGGACTGCCGCTGCACCAAATGGGCCGAGGCTACGAAATCGTCTTACAGCGTCGTTCAATCCGGAGATGGAACGGGACTATGTCCGCTTTGCGTCAGCAAACGCGCCAGTGCAGCAGCGAATAGGGCGGATGGCCGTCCGGATGATGCTCGAAGACCCCTTCGACCTCTGCCCCGATCTGTACATGCTGGAGTGGGTTACCGAGCAGGTTGCCGACCATCCGCACGCCCCCCGCGTGCGGAAGTTCGACCAGCACAACTAGATATGGAACGCGATCCTTCAGGACCGGGTGCGACGGATGCCAGACCCGCTCCCAACTGTAGATGCGGCCGCGCGCTGCGACTTCGATCCAGGCTATGTCGAACGCATGGCAACGATGGCACAGCCACTCCGGCCCGAATTGCCACCCCTTACAGCGGGTGCAGCGCTGCACCCGCAGACGGTTCTCTTGCAGGCCTTGCCAGTAAGGCGCTGACAGTCCGTCCGGTTCCGGCACCGGGACAGGCAAGCCAGGTGGCATGTAAGACGCGACATGCGGGTAGTTCATAAAGCCGCCGCCGAACCGAGCAAAAGGTTGCTGACAGGCGTGACCATGGGTCCGCCGATGACGAGGGCGACGTCGTTGCGCGCCGCTTGGCTCGTCGAAGTGCCTCGTACCTGCCGCACTGCCTCGAGCACGAGTTCGAAACCGTGCACGTAGCACTCAGCAAGGTTGCCGCCGCTGGTGTTGAGCGGCAGCCTGCCCACGGGCGCGATCAGGTTCTCGAACGTAAGAAAGTCATTTGCATCTGCCGGCTTGAAGAAGCCGTGCTCAGCTAGCGCCATGACCACGCCGCCGGTAAAGTTATCGTAGCTCTGGACCACACCTACGTCGGATGGGCCAACACCAGCCATTCGGTATAGCTCGGGCGCGACGGTATCGAAGCCACCGCTCGCATAGGCCGGCGCGTTGTGCGGGATAGCGCCGGCACGATAGTCCGAGCCGGACGCCGCTCCAAGCAAAAAGACTGGCTTGTTCGGAAAGTCCTTCGCGCGTTCGGAAGGCACGAGGATCAGTGCGGCTGCCCCGTCGTTCTCCATGCAGCAGTCGTACAGATGAAAAGGTTCCACGATCCAGCGCGAAGCGTCGTAGGTCGCTTCGTCGAGGGGCCGGCCGCGCATCACCGCGCGCGGGTTAGCCTGTGCATGGTGATACGAAGCCAGGGCGATCGCGCGTAGCGCCTCCTGGCGCACGCCATGCTCGTGCATGAAACGGCGCACCCGCATGGCGAAGCGTTGTGGCGGTGCGACAACACCGTATGGCATCAAATATGCGCGCTCGCCGGAGATGGTTTCAACCTGCGGTGCCTGGCCGAAGCGCCCGTGCTGACCTTGGGCAAGGGAGCGGAACACGACCACGCAGTCGGCAAATCCGCCAGCGATTGCCGCGGCGCCGTTGGCGACCGCCGCGCAGCAGCCTCCGCCTCCGCCCCCCCATTGCATCGTCGCACTGCGCAGGCGGCGCGTGCCCAGCGCCGCGGCCAGCCGCGAGGCCTCGCTGCGTTCATCCGCATAGGACGCGAAGCCGTCGATTTCGCGTGGATCGAGACCGGCGTCGGCGCAGGCCGCCAGAATGGCCTTCAGCGCGAGCTTGAACTCCGCATCGGGCGAGCGTCCATGCCGCGTGTACTCCGACTCGCCGATCCCGACGATCGCTACGCGTCCGCGCAGGGAGCGTGCGGAGGCGGATGCCGTCATGCGGCCGCCTCGGCAGTGGCGCTCGGGGTGAGCGCACCGAATGCGCCGGCTTCGGCGAGACGCGCCAACCGATCATCGTCGTAGCCGAGAGTCTCCCGCAGCACCTCACGCGTGTGCTGCCCGACCGCTGGAGCGGGCACGGGATCGACGATTGGCGTCCCACTGTAACGTATCGGAAGTGCCACGTTGGGAACCCAACCGACATTCGGATGTGGAATGCGCGTGACCAGATCACGCTCTCGCGCCTCGGGTGCGCGCAAGGCTTCGCCCACCGTCCGCACCTCGCCGCAAGGCACACCGGCTTCGCGCATGCGCGCCTGCCAGTGCGACCATGGTTTCTGCACGAAGGCTTCGCGAAGGATCGCAAAGAGCTCTTCCCGTCGCGCCAAGCGGTCATGCCCGTTGGCGTAGGCGGGATCGGCGGCAACATCCGGACGCCCGATTACGTGCGTCATCAGTCGCTGGAAGATCTTGTTGTTGCCGCAGTTGATATAGAAGGACCGGTCTTGAGCCTTGAAAACGCCGGAGGGGCAGGTGTCCGGGCTCGTGTTACCATGCCGTTGCGGGTTGAGGCCGGTGAACAGGTGCTGCATCGTCGCATAGCCGGTCATCAGGACCGCAGTGTCGAAGAGGGCGACCTCGATCGCTTGGCCGACGCCGGTGCGTGCCCGAGCAATGAGCGCGCCGAGTATCGCGTTGCACGCCATCATGGCGGTGCTGATGTCCATGACTGGAGACATGGCCCTTACGCCCTCGCGGTCCGGGTAGCCGTTCATCGACACGAACCCGCTTTCTGCCTGTGCTATCGGGTCGAAGCCGAGCCGGTCCGCGAACGCTCCGGCGCGGCCATACGCCGAGATGGAGCAGTAGATGAGGCCCGGTTTACCCTCCCGGCAGCTTTCGTAATCGAGACCGAGCCGCTCCATTACGCCGGTGGAGAAGTTTTCCACGACGACGTCGGCGCGCGCGATCAGCTCGCGAGCAACCGTGAGGCCAGCGGCCGACTTCAGGTCAAGCGCGACGCTGCGCTTGTTACGGTTGGCCCAGAAAAAGGGGGCACCCTGACCGAGATCCGTACAGACCGGTGGGTACTGGCGGAAGTCGTCACCGCGGCCCGGCGCTTCAATCTTGATGACGTCGGCGCCCATGTCGGCGAGCATCATCGTGGCGAATGGACCGGCGATGAAGTGCGTGAAGTCGACCACGCGGATCCCCGCAAGGGCCGTCGGCGCCCCAGCGGGCCGCTTGCGGTACGGCGGAAATTCCGCCGCAAGGTTGTCGAGCATGAGTGTTCCCTGCCAGAACGGAGAACTACAATCCTCACATCTGGATGTTGGCCTTGCGGATGACCGTGCTCCAGTGCGCCATCTCCTCCTTGATCACCTTCTCGAGCTCCTGTGGCGTGCTGCTGCGCGCTTCCACGTTGCGGTCGGTGAACATCTTGACGATCTCCGGTCGGGCTACCGCAATGGCAACCGCTTTCTGCAGTTTCGCGATTATGTCGTCCGGCGTGCCTTTGGGTGCGAGCACGCCGAACCAGGCGGTGCTTGCGAAGCCCGGCACGTCTTCGGCGATCGCTGGGAGTCCCGGCACGATGTCGGTGCGGCGGGGCGTGGCCACGGCAAGGTAACGCACCTTGCCCGAGTTTAGCAGCGCGGCTCCGTCGAGACCGGTGACGAACGCAGCGTGCAACTGTCCACCAGCCATCGCCACCATCATCGGCGCGCCGCCGTTATACGGAACATGCTGCATCTTCAGTCCGGCCAGCTGGTTGAAATACTCTCCAGTCAGATGCGACAGGGAGCCGTTGCCGACCGATCCGAAGTTGAGCGCGTTGCCCTCCTTCTTGGCGTACGCCAGAAACTCCTTCATGTTCTTCGCCGGGCTGTCCGCGGGAATGGCCAGAATCATCGGCGTAAACGCGACCGTCGAGATCGGACGGAGGTCCTGCAACGGGTCATAGGGAATCTTGCGCAACAGCGAGACGACCGCGTTCGGGCCCGTGTTGCCGAACACGAGGGTATAGCCGTCCGGTGTGGCGCGCACGACGTGATCCACACCGATCGTGCCGCCTGCCCCTGGTTTGTTCTCAATGACGACCGGCTGCCCGAGCACGTCGCTAAGTGGCTGCTGGATCGCGCGAGCGAGCTGGTCGGTGCTGCCGCCTGCGGCGTAGGGGACGATGATGCGGATCGGCTTGGACGGGTAGCCCTGACCCCAAGTGGGTATCGCCAGCGACAAACCGACCACGCACAGTGCACGGCGCAGAACGTTGAATCGCGTGACCATCTGATGCCTCCTCCTCTCGTTGTGGTTGGTAAAAATAGGGCGTAACCCCGGCAAGCGCTCAGTTCGCGAGAACGCTTGACCAGTAGCTGCGCGCTCGTTCCATGTGCCGCAGGATCAGCGCCTCCGCTCGGCCCGCGTCGCGCTGCCTGACGTACTCCACGAGCCGGCGATGGTCCCGGGCGGATGCCTTGCCGTGGGCGGGGACGGCGAACCATGCTTCGCGTCGTCGCGAAGTGAACCGATAGAACGCGTTGAGCACGCGCACGAGTACCGAGTTGTGCGTCGCTTCCACCAGTGCGATGTGGAAATCGGTGTCGGCGGCGACGATGTTGTGTCCCTTCTCGAGCAGCGTCTGGGTATGGCACAGAATGGCTTGCAGCCGCTCGAGGTCTACCTTTGTGCGACGCTCGCAAGCGAGGCGAGCCGCGAGCACCTCGAGATGGCCGCGTACCTCCATGGTTTCCGCCACCTCGGTCGACGTCGGTGTGGCGCCCATATCGGTCAGCATCACGAGCGCCTCGAAGCTGCTCTCCCGCGCATAGTGGCGTAGGTAGATCCCGGAGTTCGGACGCGACTCGATCATGCGCAGCGCGACCAGTGTCGCCAGCGCTTCGCGCACCACGTTGCGGCTGACGCCGAGGCGCAAGGCGAGATCGCGCTCAGACGGCAACCGGTCGCCGGGCTGCAGCCGCCGCTCCTGCAGGTAGGCAATGATCCCCGCGATTACGGTGTTGACGCCGTTCGCGCGTGATTCGTCAGGCCGGGCAGTCGTGATCGTGATCTCTCGTGCTTTCATCTGATGTCCGGGCAAGCGGGCGACAGGACAGAATCGCTCAGAGATCGAGCACGAGCACCGGCGAACGCGCCCTCGAGCAGCAGATCATGATCGAATCGTTCATGCGCTTCTCGTCCGGGCTCAGATAGGCGTCGCGGTGATCCGGCTCACCGTCGAGCACCGCGGTGCGGCAAGTTCCACAGACGCCGGCCGTGCACGCGTACGGCACGTCGATCGCGTGATCGAGCAGGGTGTCGAGGATCGACCTACCCGGCGCGACGGTCAGCCGCCTTCCGCGGCGGGCGAGCACGATGTCGAAACCTCCGTCAGTCGCCTGCGGTGCTCCGGCAGAAAAACGTTCGAGGTGGACGGTCGTAGGCGGGCGCCCAACACACGCCGCGAGAAACGTTTCGATCATGCCGTCCGGGCCGCAGCAGTACAGATGGGCCCCCACCGGCGCCTCGCGCACGATCCCGGCGATGTCTAGCCGTGCTCGACGCGAGGATCCGAAGCAGAAGTGCACATCACGCGAGGGTCCCGCCATGCGTGTCAACCTGTCCAGGAACGCCGTCTGCCGCGGCCCGCGCGTGGCGTAATGCAGGCACCAGGGACGGTCGAGCGCGCTCAGCCGCGCCAGCATGGACATCACGGGAGTAATTCCAATGCCTCCCACGATGAAGACGGA
>Ga0073934_10004831_pt1 | contig 21740 bp, 17 predicted proteins | sample LarsenN4metaG_FD_76834 | JGI IMG/M metagenome (GOLD analysis project Ga0073934, IMG submission 76834) | Hot spring sediment bacterial and archeal communities from British Columbia, Canada, to study Microbial Dark Matter (Phase II) - Larsen... ...
CTCGGGTCTGGCCGACACGCCCTCCATCGGCGGCGCGTCGGGCCCCGAGAACTCGTACACGGTCAACGGCGTGGACGTGACCGGTTCGGGCGACGCCCTCAACCTGACCTCGCTGAACTTCGATTTCATCGAGGCCACCGAGGTGAAGACCGGCGGTCTCGACGCCGAGTTCGGCGCCCTCATGGGCGGCAACATCAACTCCATCACCAAGAGCGGGGGCAACGAGTTCCACGGCTCGCTCTTCATGTACTACTTCGACGACGGCATGGGCGCCACCGAGCGCCGGCTCGTCAACCCCAACATCGTCAACTTCCGCAAGGCCTTCAAGCAGTACGACATCGGCGGCAGCCTGGGCGGCTACTTCATCAAGGACAAGCTCTGGTTCTTCGTGGCCTACGACTACAACAAGACCGAGCAGGCCTTCACCGCCAACGGCGGCGACGCCAGCGTGCTCATCAACGGAGGACCGTCCTTCTCCTGGGCCGCGCCCACCGGATACCAGAACACCCAGACGGATCCCCAGTACGCCCTGAAGCTGACCTGGAACGTGAGCCCCAACCACAAGCTGGGCTTCTCCTGGTTCGGAAACAACAACAAGCTGGACAACTTCCGCAACCTCAACAACCCCTACCCGGTGGCTTCTCCAGTTGAGCTCAAGACCGACAACTACGCCCTGAGCCTCCAGTGGAACGCCACCTGGACGCCCAAGTTCTTCACGGAAATGGTCGTGGCCCGGCGCCACACGAAGGCCCAGACCGTGTCCAAGAACGCCCTGGCCCGCAACAGCTGGGGCTACTACTACCGCTACGGTTCCGGAACCTACGCCGGGTACCAGGTGATCCCCACCGATGGGGTGCCGCTGAATGCCTACAACTCCCTCACGCGGCAGATCGACCTGGCTTCCTACGGTCCGTCTCTGGGCGGCATGACTTCTCAGCATACGACGGACATCAACGACCAGCTCCGCTTCAAGGCGACCCACCTAATCGACCTTCACGGCCGCCACGAGCTGTCCTACGGCTTCCAGTACTACGACATCCAGTACGACTACAACTTCAACTATACGGGCCCGGGTTGGACGGAATTGTACGCGGGGAGCCCCTTCTACGGCCACACCACCCCCGGCGGCGCCATCGTCCGGTGGCACGTGTATTCGGCCTCGGCGGGCACCTTCCTTTACCGCGCCCAGGGCTTCATGAACAACCAGGCGAAGGAGACGACCCAGAAGTACTACGCCTACTGGGCCCAGAACAACTGGAACCTCACCGACTACTTCATGCTGAAGTTGGGCGTCCGCCTCGACCAGATCCACATGAAGGGCGGCGACAACGGAACGAACGTGCCCTCCACCTTCGCCTCCCCCGACATGGCCAACGGCAAGGCGCGCAAGGTCAACATCAACAACATGTGGGCCCCCCGCATCGGCTTCACGTGGGACGTGGCCCACAACAGCAAGAGCAAGCTCTACGGCTTCTGGGGCCAGTACTACGAGCGCATCCCCAACGACATGGCCATCCGAGCCCTGACGGACGAGTACTTCCATTTCGCCTATTTCTGGAATTCAAGTCTCACCAGTCCCGTAAACAACCCGAACTACCACTGGACCAACGGACTATACCCAACCGTCATCACCGGCGGCCCCGGCGGCGGCCAGCTGAAGGGCTCCTACAACAACGAGACGATCCTCGGCTTCCAGTACGAAGTGCGCCCTGACTTCTCGATGGGCGCCCGAGCCATCTACCGCACCTTGGGCCGGGCCATCGAGGACATCTCGGTGGACGGAGCCTCCACCTACATCGTGACGAACCCAGACGCCTGGACGGGCGTGTGGGTTCCCGACGCCCTGGGCCGCCCAGGGTACCGGTACAAGTTCCCCAAGCCCGTCCGTATTTACAGGGCGTTGGAGATCACCGCCGACAAGCGCTTCAGCAACCACTGGATGCTGCAGGGCTCCTACGTGCTCAGCCGCCTGAAGGGCAACTACGAAGGCCTCTTCTCCAACGACAACGGACAGCTCGACCCGAACATCACCTCCAAGTACGACATCCCGTCCCTGCTCCAGAACGCGTACGGCCTGCTGCCCAACGACCGCACGCACGTCCTGAAGGTGTACGGCGGGTACTTCTTCGAGAACATCCCCCTCGAGCTCTCCGGCTCCTTCACCCTCCAGAGCGGCACCCCGATCTCCAAGCTCGGCGCCGACGACGCCTACGGCGTGAACGAAGGCTTCTGCACACCGCGCGGCACCGCGGGCCGCACGCCCAACACCTGGCAGATCGACCTGGGCGCCCAGTACACCTTCAAGCTCTGGAAGTCCAACCTGGCCCTGCGCGCCGACATCTTCAACGTGACCAACGAGCAGCGCACCACGGCCGTGGACCAGACCTACAACACCGACAACACCCTGCCCACGGGCAACTACGAGTATTTCGGCAAGGAAACCGGTCACCAGGTGGCTCGCCGCATCCGGCTCGCCATCCGCTGGACCTTCTGAGCTTCACGTCCGATCCCCTCCTCACCGAGGGCCCCGGGGCAACCCGGGGCCCTCACTTCTTAACGGGAGCCCGGGTTTCCGCTAAGGAGCGCTCGCGAGTCCCCCACGGCCCACCTGGCGACGAAGACCCACCGGTTATAGGCGGATTCGATGAGCCCGTCACAGCCTCCCTGCCATCCGTCCCAGCGTCCATTGTTCCCTCCGAGGGTGCCGCGTTAGGGTGATTTCCAAGCCTGAAGGGAAGGGACGCCGCTCCGGACCGACCGGAGGCGCGGACAACCTGGCGGGCCGAATGGGAGGACCGGAATGACAATGTTGCCGCCGGGTGTTTCCGCGCTCCATCCCATGTCCTCTACGATCTGCCTCCATAATCTCCATTTTCTATACCAGAGCCTTCCCTCTCACGAGTCGGCTTCCGTGGGGAGCCTTTCCCATGGGTGCCAAGTCTGCGGGGCCGAAACGCGGTACGCCCGGAAACCTGCCGAGAGCCGCGAGAGACCCGCATCTGCGCCGGACTCCGGTCCCGCAGGAGCTCTGGAGAGCCGGCACGGAGCGAAGTCGAATCGGAGCGGCCCGCGAAGCGAGAATGGTCTCGCCGTTCGGGGCGCCCAGGCGGCGCGTCGTCATCCCATCCACCCGGCGGCCGGTCGCCCCGATCCGACGAAGCCCGTGGACAGGAGCGAAACGGGACATGCCTCCCTCAGCAGTCCGTGACCGCTCCTCGGGAAGGTCCTGGGAGCCCCGGCTCATGCCGGGGCTTTCTTTTCCATTTCGAGAGGGACCTTCCCTTCGGTGATGGACTGAAGAGCGCGTTGGAGCGCATAATATCTGAAGAGCAGGCCGCTTCACGGAGGTTCCCGTGGAAACGGATCTGGGGACGGATGGTATGGATGCGAAAGCCACCGCACCTCGCGCGGTAGAGAAAACCCATCCGCCCTGCGAGAATCTCCTCGCGTCGTCGCTTTCTATGCTTAAAATCCTGTGGATCTTTACGATCATCGGTTGCCTGTTCGCAGTGGAATATTATTTTCTCAACCTCAAGGAGGGCACGCCAGGTCACCCGTGGACTTATTACCTGCATTGGACGCTGCCCACGACTCTCTCACAGGCCGTGATAACGCCTGCCATTCTAAGAGCTGCGAGCCGTTGGGGGTTCGAACGGGGCCAGCGGTTGCGCGTGTTCGTCCTGCATCTCTCACTCCTGCTCCTCTTGGCGCCAATCCGCGCCATGCTGGATGTGGGCTTCACTGCACTGGGCCTGATGATCACCTCCGACTTCGAAGAACTGAACATGCTTTGGGACATGAGGCGACCTATTTTCCTCGCGGGTCTTGCCCCATCGCCCGTTTATTACGTCGCCATCGCGGCATTCGGGTACACCACGGCCTACTATCGAAAGTTCCGGGAGCGAGAACTGGCGTCCTCCCACCTTGAGCGCGCCCTCGCCCAGGCCCACCTCGAGACCCTCACAAACCAGCTCAGCCCTCACTTCCTCTTCAACACGCTCCATGCCATAGGCACGCTTGCTCGGACTGACGCCGAGGGGACTCGACGTATGGTGACCCTCCTCAGCGACCTTCTTCGTCGGTCCATCGGCACAAACCAAGAGCCCCAGGTGGTCCCTTTGGAGAGGGAACTGGATTTCGTACGAAAATATCTGGAGATCGAGGAGATCCTCTATTCCGACCGGCTCCGCGTGGAGGTTCAGGTGCCCGAGGCGCTCACGGCCCTTCCCGTTCCGAACTTCATCCTTCAACCCATCGTCGAGAATTCGATCAAACACGGAATCGCCAAGAGGTCCGGCCCGGGGACGATCACCCTGAGTGCCCGCCTTTGCGGGGATTCCCTGGAAATAGCGGTAGCCGACGACGGCACCGGTTTGGTCCCAGGGGTGGACCCGGCCGAGGGCAGGGGGCTGGGCATCACCCGCGAGCGCCTGAGGGGCCTCTATGGCGAGAGGGCCACCTTGACGCTCGAGAACCGCCCCGGCGGCGGCGTCCTCGCACGCATTGGCGTTCCTCTCCCCAAGAGCGCTCCGCGCCAAGGTCTGGAGCCGCAGCCATGAAGCTCCGGGTCATCATCGCCGACGATATGCCGCTGGCGAGGGAGGAACTGCGGTACCTCCTTCACAACGAGCCGGATATCGAAATCGTCAGGGAATGCGTGGACGGCAGAGAGACGGTGGCCGCGGTGAGGGAGACGAAGCCAGATCTTCTCTTCCTGGACGTTCAGATGCCCGACTTGGACGGCTTCGGCGTCCTGTACGAACTGGCCCCCGACGAAATGCCGACGACGATCTTCGTCACCGCCTACGACCAGTACGCGCTACGGGCCTTCGACGTCCACGCCGCGGACTACCTCATGAAGCCGGTCGATGCCCATCGCTTCCACGAGACCTTGGCCAGGGTCCGCCGGCAGATGGCCGCCCGATCGGGAGAGAATTCGGCGGGGAGCTTCTCGGATCTCCTTCGGGAGATCGCCGAGAGGCGCCTTGCGTACCAGAGGCTGGCCGTTCCTCACGGGGACAGGATCCTCTTCATTCCCACCGAGACCGTCATCTCCCTCGAGGCCAGGGAGAATTACGTACTGGTGCATACGACGGGAGGCCGCCACCTCCTTCGCGACACTATGGCCCACATCATGAGAAGGCTCGACCCTGAACGCTTCCTCCGCGTTCACCGGTCCTGGATCGTCAACCATACCCATGTCCGGGAACTCATTCCCGGGCCCCAGCGGACCTACGTCCTCGTTCTCGACGACGGGCAGAAGGTCAAGGTGAGCCGATCCTACCGGGAGCGCGTCGAAGGTCTGGTGGGTCGGAAGACCTGAGACGTGACGTAGGTCAAAGGGATGGCGGCCGTCCAATCCAATCTCCGAAACACTCCAAGAGGCCTCGATGGGGTCGTATACTCCTTCAACGAAACGCCGGGTAGATTCGATGTGCTGTCCACCCGACTCTCATCTCCGCATCACGGATGACGGGGCAATTAGGGGAGCCGACAAGAAGAACGAGAGACGATGGAGGGAGCATTGACGGAGGATCATGAGATTCAGGCGACGATCGCCCTCCTCAACATCTTGGACGTGGTCAAGGGAATGAAGGACCTTCAGTCGTTCTACGAGGGGAAGGGATGGAACGCCGAGGTAGACTGGTACTCCCACAATTCCTATTTGCTGCTCCAGAGCGTCCGTGAACTGCGGGACCTGTTGGGGCTTGAGGTGTTCAAGGACCTATAGCCTCAGGTTTCTTTGGCCCCCTCTTCCTCCCGCCGGCTTTTTTCTGTATGCTTCCGACTCGCCGGCGAAGGGCCGGCCCCCGGAGGGCGCTTCTCCCCCATGAACGGCGACCGCTTCCACAAGCTCGGCGTGAACCTCTTCACCCGCCATCCCCGGAACCCCATCCTGACGACGGCGAGCCTCCCCTACCCCGCCAACTCCATCTTCAACGCGGGCGCGGCGAAGGTGGGGGCCTCCACGGTCCTTCTGGCCCGGGTGGAGGACCTGAGGGGGATCTCCCACCTCACCGTCCTGCGGAGCCTGGACGGAGAGTCGGGCTGGACCTGCGAGGGACCGTCCTTTCTGCCCGACCCCTCAGCCCATCCGGAGGAACTCTGGGGCATCGAGGACCCGCGCGTCACCCGCCTGGAAGAACTCGGCGCGTGGGCCGTCACCTACACGGCTTACTCGAGCCGGGGGCCCCTCGTTTCCCTGGCCCTCACGAAGGACTTCCGCACCTTCGAGCGCCGCGGGCCCATCTGCCAGCCCGACGACAAGAACGCGGCCCTCTTCCCCAAGCGGTTCGGCGGACAGTGGGCCCTCCTCCACCGCCCCACGACCAAGGGGCAGGAGGCCAACGTGTGGCTCTCCTTCTCCGAGGACCTGAAGCACTGGGGCGACCCCACCCGCCTCCTCGAGTGCCGCCAGGGAGCCTGGTGGGACAGCGCGCGCATCGGCACCTGCCCGCCTCCCCTGGAGACCCCCCACGGGTGGCTCCTCTGCTACCACGGGGTCCGGAACACCGTGTCCGGGGCCATCTACCGCCTCGGGCTGGCCCTGCTGGACCTCGAGGACCCCCGCCGCGTCCTGCGGCGCAGCGAGGACTGGGTCTTCGGCCCCCGGGAACCCTACGAACTCGCCGGAGACGTCCCCAACGTGGTCTTTCCCTGCGGGTGGGTCCACGATCCGGCCACGGACCGGCTCTCCCTCTACTACGGCGCGGCCGACACTTGCATCGCCCTGGCCACGGCGCGCCTCTCCGAGGTGATGGACTACGTCCTGAACTGCCCCGCGCCCTGACATCCCGCCGCCTCCCCGACGCCGGTGAAACCGGTGGTAGACTCGCCCCGTCCAAGGGGTCGGAAAGGGGCGCGGCATGGAGAGGCTTCCGGGGGAGGACGGGTTGGTCCGCCGCCATCTCTCGGGCGATCCCCGCGCCTTCGACGCGATCATGCGGCACTACGAACCGTACGTACTGGGACTCCTCTGGCGGATGGCGGGGGAGCGGTCCGCGGCCGAGGATCTCTGCCAGGAGACCTTCCTCAAGGTGCTCAAGGGCCTGCCCTCCTTCCGGGGCGGGAGCAGTCTCAAGACCTGGATCTACCGCATCGCCCACAACGTCTGGACGGATCGTCTGCGGGCCAGGGACCCCGAGGAGACGGGCGGGGAAGAGCACCCGGCCTACCGGGTCGCGGCGGATCCTCGCACTCCCCTCGGCCGCGTGGAGGACGCCCAGATCCGCATGGCCCTGGAGGCCGCCATGGCGGACCTTCCGCGGGCCCAGCGAGAGGCCCTTCATCTCTTCTACTGGGACGACCTCTCGGTGGAGGAAGTGGCCCAGGCCCTGTCTGTCCCCGAGGGCACCGTCAAGACCCTTCTCTTCCGCGGCCGCCGGGCCCTCCGGGAGAAGGTGGCTCTCCAACTGGGAGGCGCGCCATGACGTGCGAAGAGTTCCTTCGTCTGATGGACGAGGCGCCCGAAGCGGGGCCCCTTCCCCCCTCCCTCTCGCGCCACGCCGAGGGCTGTGCCGCCTGCTCCCTGGCGCTCCGCACGGAGAGTCTCCTCCGGACGGCGCACCAGTGGACCGAGCGTCCGTCCCTCCCCGTGGAGCGGCGGGCCCACGTGCTGGCCGCCGCGCGGATCAGGGGAATGTTCCTCGCCCGGCCGGGCCAGGCGTTGGAGGAGGCGGGCGTGACGGCGGCGGTGCTCCTGACCGCCCTGGCCCTCGCCTGGATCGTCTTCCCCACCTTGGCGGAGCGGGTGCTCCCTCCGGCCGTCCTGGAGTGGGCGGCCCCCTTCACCGATCCCATCCTGCGCTGGCTCCAGCCGGTTTCCATGCAGGTGCGCGCCATGCTCTCGGAGAGCTGGGGCGCGCCCCTCCTGGGCCTCACCGCCTTCACGGTCGTTCTCTCCGCCGTTTTCTGTTTCCGCGTCTTGTCCCCCATGAGGTTCGCCGCGCGCTGAAACCGGACACCGCGCCGCCGCGTCCAAGGGGGCGTGAGGAGGTTGCCATGGACATGTCAGGACCCATCGTTCTCTTCATCATCTTCGGGGGCAGCGCCCTCATCGTCGCCATGACGCTCTTTTTCGCGTACAAACGCGAGCAGATGAAGACCCAGGAGCGGCTGACGGCCATCGAAAAGGGACTCAGCCCCCAGACCCCAGAGAGCGAGCGGCTGGCCCTCCTGGAACGGTTGGGGGCCCTGGATGGAGGCGGGCATGCAGGGTGCTGCAACCAAACGCCGCGGGAGAGGGAAATTTACGGAGGCCTCAAGATCCTCATCATCGGCCTCGGGCTGGCGGTGGCCCTCTACGTGGGGGTGGACGAGAAGGTGGCCATCTGGGGGCTCTTCCTGGCCTTCGTGGGGCTGGCCAAGCTCGCCGTGGGCTTCATCATGCGCCGGCCCGAAAGGGCCTCGGGGCCCGACGCGTAATCGGTGCCCGCGTCGTACATGAGAAAAGGCCCGCCCCCTGGGGCGGGCCTTCGTGCCTGGCTCGCGTCCCTTTCAGGCCAGGGGGTGCGGGAGGGCCCGCTTTCCCGACCGGAGGAGGTCCTTCACGATGCCCATGGTGCCGTCCGTGATCTCCATGGACTTCGCCCCGTCCTTCTGGATCCCCGTGAGGGCCCGGATCGCGTCCACGTTTTCCGGCACCACGATGGACATGTTGTGGACCTGGTAGAAGAGATAGAGCTCGTTTCCGCACGTATCCAGGATGTCCTCCCAGACCACCACCTCCCACATGTCCCCGCGGGAGCGCCCCAGATCATGGACCAGTTCCACATTGCAGTTGAGCGCCGTGACGCCGTCGGCGGCGCGGACGAAGGCCAGGCGGGGCGTGTTCATGAGGATCTCGAGCACTTCGTCCCGGGAGGCGGCCCGGGGCATCTCGATTTGCCAGACGTGGCAGTGGCTGATGGTCTGGGGAGTGAGGATCGCCATGGTGGTGACGTTCAGGTCGGGGAGGATGGTGCGGGCATCGGGGGCCTGGTGGCTGGGCACGTGGAGTTCGGGGACGATGGTGTTCATGATCCCCTTGGAGTGGGTGGTCCAGGGATCCACGGCGCGGCGGGCCAGGGTTCCGTAGCCCTTCTTCACGAGCCCGGCCTTCTGAAGGGCCCCGAGGGTCCGCACGATCGACGTCGTGTTGCAGGAGACCACGCGGGTGGAGGAACGGCCGAGGGCGGTCTCGTAGTTGGCCTGGGCCACGAAGGAATGCCCCGTGAGGGCGTGCTTCTCGGCCCCCTGGAAGATGGACTTCACCTTGAAGTCGTCGTAAACGACCTTGTTCTTGGCCGCCACGGACCGGGGGGTGCAATCCACCACCACATCCACCTTCTGAAGCAGGTCCGTCAGGAGCCCCTTCACGCGGACGCCCGCGCTCTGCATGGATTCCCGGTACTCCTCGGTCATGGCGTACACCTGGATGCCGTGGACCTCCGCCACCTGCACGCGGTAATCGCCCGTGACGTCCGAGACACCCACCAGCTCCATGTCCGGCTGGAGACGCACCGCGTCCGCCACCCGCTTTCCGATGACCCCGTACCCATTGATCGCCACGCGCGCTTTCCGGCCCATGAGCGTCTCCCTCCTGGTTTCTGACACGCCGCGGCCCCGCCGCGGGGTTCCGATGCACCGTGAGGCCAAGTTTGTGGATTGTACCACACGGGGGGCTTGCCGGAGGGGGGCGGCCGCCGGACCGCCCTGGAGTATACTGGGCACGGGAGGTTACATGGCGCTCCGCACCTACCGCGTGGTGGACAACGACCGCACGGGACCGTACTCGACCCTCACCCTCCAAGGAGAGGTGGCGGCTTCTCAGCCGGGCCAGTTCTACATGCTTCGGGGTGATTGGGGGGCGGACCCGCTCCTCGGACGTCCCATATCGATCCTCGGGGAGGACGCGGAGGACGGAACGGTCCGGTTCCTCGTCAAGGAGGTCGGTGAGGGCACGCGCCGCCTGTGCTCCCTCGAGCCGGGGGCGAAGGTCTTCGGCCTGGGCCCCCTGGGCCGGCCCTTTCCCCTTCCGCCGCCGGGGGCCGCGCCGGCCGCGTTGGTGGGCGGAGGCGTGGGGGTGCCGCCCATGGTTTACCTGGCCGCGCGCCTGGCCGAGCGGGCGCTCCCCTTTCGCTTCTTCCAGGGGGCCAGGACGGCGGCAGACCTGCTCTGCCTGGAGGACCTCGCCAGGGCGGGCGTGGACCCCGTGCTGACCACCGAAGACGGCAGCCTCGGCCTTCGCGGCCTGGTGACGGAGCCCCTCCGCGAACGCCTGGCGGAGTGTTCCACCGTGTACGCTTGCGGGCCCGAGGGAATGCTCAAGGCCGTCCAGGCCCTCTGCGACGGAAGGGTCCCCTCCTACCTCAGCCTCGAAGCGCGCATGGGGTGCGGCTACGGCGTGTGCCTCGGGTGCGTGGTGCCCGTGGAGCGGAACGGAAGGAGGGCGTACGAGCGGGTCTGCGCCGAAGGTCCGGTCTTCGAAGGGGAGGTGGTGCGATGGGCGTGAACCTCTCCGTCTCGCTGGGCGCCTTGCGCCTCAAGAACCCCCTCCTTCTGGCCTCAGGCTGCTGCGGGTACGGGCTCGACATGGAGCCCTACCTGGACCTGGAGCGGCTGGGAGGGGTCTGTTTGAAGGGCCTCTCCGTTAAGGGAAGCGAGGGCAACCCCCCGCCCCGGATCTGGGAAACCCAGGGAGGCATGATCAACGCCATCGGTCTCCAGAACGTGGGGGTGGAGGCCTTCCTGAGGGACAAGGCCCCCCAGCTCCGGTCCCGCCGCACGGCCTTCGTCGCGAACTTCTACGGCCACAGCGTGGACGAGTACGTGCAGGCCGCCCGGATGCTGGACGGGGAGGCTTGCCTGAGCGCCCTCGAAATGAACATCTCCTGCCCCAACATCCAGGAAGGGGGCATCCAGTTCGGGACCGACCCCGCCTCGGTCCGCCGCGTGACCGAGGCGTGCCGGAAGGCCACCTCCAAACCCCTGTGGGTGAAGCTGAGCCCCAACGTGGCCGACGTGGCGGCCGTAGCTCGGGCCGCCGAGGAGGCCGGCGCCGACGCCCTCACCTGCATCAACACCATGCCCGCCATGGCCATCGACGTGGAGCGCCGCGCCTTCCGGATCTCCAACAAGATCGGCGGCCTCTCGGGTCCGGCCCTCAAGCCCGTGGCCGTGCGCGTGGTGTACCAGGCCTCGCGAGCCGTGAGGATCCCCGTGGTGGGCATCGGCGGGATCGCCACCGCCGCCGACGCCCTCGAATTCCTCCTCGCGGGGGCCGCCGCCTTCCAGGTGGGGACGGCCCTTTTCGTGGATCCGGCGTGCCCCTACGCGATCCTGGAGGGCATCGCCGCCTATTGCGAGCGGCACGGGATCGGAGACGTCGCGGACCTCGTGGGGGCCGTCCAGGACGGCGCGCCCATGCCGAGGTGCCACGAATGAGGGACCCGGACCGCGGGGAGGGAGGAGCGAATCGGATGAAGGCGCAACTGATCGTCGCGCTCGACCTGAAGGACCGGTCGGCCCTGGACCGGCTCGTGGCGGCGCTCTCGGGACAACCTGTCTGGATGAAGGTGGGGCTGGAGGCCCTCTCGGCCTTCGGCCTGGGGATCGTGAGGGACCTTTCGGACCGGGGGTTCCGGGTCTTCGCGGACGTCAAGTATCACGACATCCCGAACACGGTGGGCGCCGCCTCCCGCGTCCTGGCCCGCACGGGCGCGGCCCTGTTCAACGTCCACTGCTCGGGAGGCGTGGCCATGTGCGCGGCGGCGCGCTCCGGGGCGGAGTCCGAGGCCGCCACCCTCGGTCTTCCTCGCCCGACCGTGGTGGGCGTCACGATCCTCACGAGCCTGAACGCCGAGGACGTGGCGGCCGTGGGGTACGGGGGAACGCCACGCGAAGCGGCTCTTCGCCTGGCCCGGGTGGGTCAAGCCGGCGGGCTGGACGGCGTGGTCTGCTCGGTTCACGAGGCGGCCGCCGTGAAGGAGGCCTGCGGGCGGGATTTCCTGACGGTGTGCCCCGGGATCCGCCCCGCGGGCGCCGACCTCCAGGACCAGAAGCGCATCGCCACGCCGAGGGGGGCCGTGGAGGCCGGGGCCGACTTCCTCGTGGTCGGCCGGCCCGTCACGGCGGCTCCGGACCCGGGTGCCGCGTGCGCCGCCATTCTGGAGGAGATGGGCTCCGCCTGACCGGTTTTCGCGTCCGGAAATCGCGCTTTTCGGCCTTTCCCGCGCCGGCCCTTTGAGGGTATCATCCCCTTTGGTTCGTGCAGGCTCCGTACCACCAAGGAGAGGTGCCGCGTGGGTTGGGTCCATAGGCTGAAAACCTCCTACTACGTGCCCATGCCCGAGGACGGGCTGGCCCGGAGGATCTGGAGGTCGGCCACGCGGCGGCGGGCGCCCGATTTTCCCCGGACGATCCAGATCCAGACCGTGACCGGCTGCAACGGGGCCTGCGTCTTCTGTCCCTACCCCCTCACCGTGGAGAGCCAGCCCAAGGGGTCCATGTCGCAGGAGATGTTTGAGCGGGTCATCGAGGAGGCCGCGGCCCACGGGGTCCGGCGGATTTCGCCTTACCTCATGAACGAACCCTTCCTCGATCCGACCCTCCTGGACAAGCTCGCCTTCATCCGTGAACGGGCCCCCGGCGCCAAGGTGGTCCTCACGACCAACGGCAGCCGCCTCACGCCCGACGTGGCCGACCGACTTCTGGCCATGGACGCCCTGCACTCCCTCTACATCTCCTTCCAGGGCGTGGAGAAGGCGGCGTACGAGTCCACCATGCGAGGGAGCCTGGTCTTCGAAAGGACGCTCGAGAACGTCCTGGGCCTGGTGGAGAAGTGGAAGCGAAAGGGCGGCCGCTCCCGCTTCTCCATCGTGGTGACCATGGTGCAGACCAACCGCATCGATGCGGAGAAAGCCGTCGCCTTCTGGAGGTCCAAAGGAGTGGAAAGCAAATGGACGCCTCTGGAGAACCGGGGGCGCCTCATCGCCACCGCCCAGGAACTCGCCCCCCCGGGCCGCCCTCTCCGGCCGTACGCCCACTGCACGCGCCTGTTCAAGCAGGCGTACCTGCTTTTCAACGGGGACCTGGTCCTCTGCTGCACCGATTACACCCGCAAGATGGTTCTTGGCAACATCCAGAACTCCACCCTCCGCGACGTCTGGAACTCCCCCAAGGCGTGGACCATCCGCAGGCTCTACTCGGAAGGCCGGCTCGATCAGCTCCCCCTCTGCGAAGGTTGCGAGATCGGGTGAAAGGGCCGGGGCTCCCCCGTGTCACCTCCTCGTGAATAATTCGTAACTTTTTCGTTCCACCTTCGCCGGCGCGTCCTGGCCACGGCCCCGCCAACGGGTCGCGCCCTGGTCCTCGAAACGCCCGTCTTCACGAAGACTTACAGCCGTGCGCGCCGTCCGGACCGCGGGAACCTCCGGTTCGGCAGACATTTTGCGAGTTGTGAGGAGTCCAGGACTCCCGGAAGGGGAGCCGGACGAACGCGAGGACCACCGATGCGCATCTTGGGACCGGTTCTTTCCAGGCGGCTCGGCCTCGTCCTGCTGATCCAGCAGGTCCCGCCGGGGACCTGCACGCTCTCCTGCCTCCACTGCGAAACCGCGGCCCTTCCGGACACCGTCCCCGAGCCCGTGGACTGCGGGTACGAACCGGCGGACCTCGCGGAGGTCGTGGCCCGCCGCATCCACCACGCGGAGCGGTCGGGGTGCCGCATCGACGCCCTGGCTATCCGGCCCGAGGGGGAATGCACCTTGGACGCCTCGCTTCCGGAAACCCTCCGGCGGCTGAGGGGACTGGAACGCCGGGTCGCCCTGTTCACCAACGGGACCCTCCTGGACCGCCCGCAGATCCGCCTCGCCGTGGCCCAGGCGGACTGGGTCTGCCTCCGCGTGGAGGCCACTCGCCAGGAGACCTGGCTGGCGCTGGGACGCCCCCACGGTTCCCTGCACCTCTCCAGAATGATCCAGGGGACGCTGGCTTTCTCCAAGGAGTTCCCCGGAACCCTCGTAACCGAGACCACGCTCGTGCAGGACATCAACGACGACGCCGAGCAGGTGGCCGAACTGGCCAGGCTTCTGCGGCACCTCAGGCCCGTCCGGGCCTATCTTTCGTTCCCTCGGCCCGAGGCGTGCGGCTCGCGGGCGCTGCCACCTTCCCCGGAGACGGTGGTGGCCGCCTTCCTCGCGCTGAGAGACTCGGTGGAAGGGGTAAGGCTACTGCTCCCCGCCGACGCGGGCCCGGATCCCTCCCTGGGCCCCGGGCAGTCGAGGCTCATGGACCTCCTTGGCCGGCGCCCGTACACCGAGTCCGTCCTGAGACAGGCCCTCGCCCCGACGGGAATCGGTTGGGATCTTGTGGAAAGACTCGTGGAGGCAGGCTCCGTGGCCCGGGCCACCTTCCAGGGCCAGACCTACCTGTTTCGGTGGCCTTCGTCCGCGCAGGGCGGAGGGTCGGCCCTCACTTCCGCCCACGCCTGACGGAGGCGCCCCGTTTCGCCCCGGGTCTCCTCCTTCCCGAACCGGAGGGACGGATCGCCCGGGCCAGGACCTCGGAGATCTCCCGAACGAAGTGGAAGGTCATCCCCTCCTTGGCCTCCTCCGTGAGGTCCTCCAGGTCGTTGGCGTTTTTCTCGGGGAGAATCACCTCGCTCAAGCCCGCCCGCTTGGCCGCCAGGACCTTCTCCTTGATGCCCCCCACCGGCAGGACCTTACCGGTCAGGGTGATCTCGCCGGTCATCGCCAGGTCGTCCCGCACCACGCGGCCCGTCAGGAGTGACACCATGGAGGTCGCGAGGGCGACGCCGGCGGAGGGACCGTCCTTCGGGATGGCCCCCTGGGGGACGTGGACGTGGATGTCCTGCTTGGAGAAGCGTGATTCCGGAATGTTCAGGTCGCCGGCCTGGGACCGGATCCAGGAGAGAGCCGCCACCGCCGATTCCTTCATGACGTCGCCGAGCTGGCCCGTCAGCGTCAGCGTCCCCCGTCCCCGCATGGCCGTGGATTCGATGAAGAGAATGTCTCCCCCCACGGGTGTCCACGCCAGCCCCGTGGCCACTCCGGGGCGGTCGATGCGCTCGCGCGTCTCCAGGAAGACCTGCTGGGGACCGAGGTAGGTCTTGAGGGTCTCGGTCGTGATCGTGACGGACTTCAGGCGTCCGCTCACGCGCTCCTTGGCCACCTTGCGGCAGACCGTCGACATCTGACGCTCCAGGTTCCGCACGCCGGCCTCGCGGGTGTATTCCGTGATGATTTTCCGGATGGCCCCGTCCTCGAAGCGGATCTGCGAGCGCTTGAGGCCGTGGTTGTCCAGCACCCTCGGCAGGAGGTGGTCCTTGGCGATGTGAAGCTTCTCCTCCTCGGTGTATCCGGGAAGCCGGATCACCTCCGTGCGGTCCAGCAGGGGCTGGGAGATCGTGTCCAGGATGTTGGCCGTGGCGATGAACATGACCTTGGAGAGGTCGAAGGGCACCTCGAGGTAGTGGTCGGAGAAAGAGAAATTCTGCTCCGGGTCGAGGACCTCGAGGAGCGCGGAGGTCGGATCTCCCCGGAAGTCCATGCCCACCTTGTCCAGCTCGTCGAGCATGAAGACGGGGTTGTGGGTCCCGGCCTTTCGCATGCCCTGGATGATCCGTCCCGGCAGGGCGCCCACGTAGGTCCGCCGGTGGCCCCGGATCTCCGCCTCGTCCCGGATGCCGCCGAGGCTCATCCGGACGAACTTTCGCCCGAGGGAGCGCGCCACCGACCGGCCGAGGCTCGTTTTGCCCACGCCCGGAGGACCCACCAGGCAAAGGATGGGACCTTTCATGTCCTTCTTGAGCTGCTGAACGGCCAGGTATTCGACGATGCGGTCCTTCACCTTCTGGAGCCCGTAGTGGTCTTCGTCGAGGCACCGCTGGGCGCGCTTCACGTCCAGGCGGTCCTTGGTGCTCTTGCTCCAGGGCAATTCGATGAGCCAGTCCAGGTAGGTCCTCGAAACGGTGTACTCGGCGGCGGAGGGGTGCATCATGGCCAGCCTCTCCACCTCCTTCAGCGCCACCGGCTCCACATCCTTCGGCATCTTGGCCTTGGCGATGCGCGCTTTGAGCTCCTCGATCTCCCGGCTCCGGTCGTCACCCTCGCCGAGTTCCTTCTGGATCGCCTTCATTTGCTCCTTGAGGAAGTAGTCGCGCTGAGCCTTGTTCATCTTGTCGATGACTTCGGACTGGATCTTGCTGCCGAGCTCCACCACCTGGAGCTCTCGGGCGAGGACGCCCGTGAGCATCCGCAAGCGCTGGACCACGGAGGTCTCCTCGAGGATGGCCTGCTTTTCCGCGAGGCTGATGTTCAGGTTGAAGGCGATCGTGTCCACCACCCGGTTGGGCTGGTCGTAACGCTGGAGGGCGGCCACCATCTCTTGGGGGATGGAGGGGACGATGCCCGCCAGCTTCTCGTACTGGGCCAGAATGGTCTTCTGGAGGGCCTCCACCTCGAGGGGCTCGCCGGGCTGGTCCTCGAGATAGGCGACCCGCGCCTCGAAGAACGGGTCGGTGGAGGTGAACTCCTCCACGCGGACCTTGCTCTGGCCGCTCACGATCACCGACAGGTTGTTGGGCGCCACGCGCATGAGCCTCAGGATCTTCGCGATGACGCCCACGGTGTAGAGGTCCTCGGCCGCCGGCTCCTCCACGTCCCCGTCCTTCTGGCTGAGGATGAGCAGGAAGCCCTCCCCGCGGGTGGCCTGTTCCACGGCCTTGAGGGAGCGTTCGCGTCCCACCGCCAGAGGAATGATCATCTCGGGAAACAGGAGGGTGTTCCGGAGCGGCAGCACGGGGAAGACCGTCGCCTGCTTCGATTTCTGCTCCACGCTTGGTTCGACCATGGATGCTCTCTCCCGAAGGGGGACCGTTGGACGGGGCTCCGGGGCCTGCCCGGCGCCGAAACGCGATTTCCCCGCCCGGCGCTCCCGACGCCGACCGGTCCATCCCGTGCACCGGGCGCCGCCGCCAGGCTGTCCACGTCCCGTGCGCCCAGGATACTCAAATGCCGGCCCTCCGCGCAAGATTCCCCCGCCTCTCCTCGCTCGACGCCCCGAGGGGAGCGCCACCGGCTTCGCGGAGGTATACTCCCCGTGGCGTCGCGGGGAGGGACCATGGAGACACTGGAAAAGGCACTGCAGGCCGTCAGCGACTTCGTCTGGGGAGTGCCCCTGCTCCTTCTCCTCATGGGCACCCACGTCTTCCTCACCCTGCGGCTCGGGTTCGTGCAGCGCCACCTGATCCAGGCCGTCCGCCTTTCCTTCTCCAGGGACCTCGATGGAGAGGGCGACGTGAGCCACTTCGGCGCCCTGACCACGGCCCTCGCCGCCACCATCGGCACGGGGAACATCGTGGGGGTGGCGACGGCGGTGGCGGCGGGCGGCCCCGGAGCCGTCCTCTGGATGTGGCTGACGGGGGTCTTCGGCATCGCCACCAAGTACGCGGAGGCCCTCCTGGCCGTGAAGTACCGGATCACGACGCCCTCCGGCCTCATGGCGGGCGGACCCATGTACGTCCTCGAACGGGGGCTCAAGGTCAAGTGGCTCGGCGCCGCCTTCGCCGCCCTGACCGCCGTGGCCGCCTTCGGGATCGGGTGCATGGTGCAGGCCAACTCCATTTCCCAGATGATCCGCGAGGCCCTGTCCCACCATCCCGCCACGGCCGCTCTCGCGGGACCTTCGGTGTGGGTCACGGGCCTCCTCCTTGCCACCTTCACGGGGTTCGTCATCCTGGGGGGGATTCGATCCATCGCGAGGGTGTGCGAAAAGCTCGTCCCCTTCATGGCGGCCTTCTACATCCTGGGGTGCCTCGCGCTCCTGGCCATGCATTACGAAGGAATCCCGGAAACCCTGCGGCTCATCTTCGTCTCGGCCTTCACCGGGCAGGCCGCCGTGGGCGGGTTCCTCGGGGCGGGGATGAAGGAGGCCATGCGCTATGGCATCGCCCGGGGGCTCTTCTCCAACGAGTCGGGGCTGGGCTCCGCGCCCATCGTGGCCGCCGCGGCCCGGACGAGCCACCCCGTCCGCCAGGCCCTGGTCTCCAGCACCGGAACCTTCTGGGACACGGTCGTGGTGTGCGCCATGACCGGGCTGGTCCTCGTGAATTCGGGGCAGTGGAGGAACGGCTTTCAGGGGGCGGCGCTGACCAAGGCGGCTTTCGGCGATGTCGCCTTCCTCGGCCCCCTCGTTCTTACGGTAGGGCTATTGACCTTCGTCTTCTCCACGATTCTCGGGTGGGAGTACTACGGCGAGAAGGCCGCGGAGTACCTCTTCGGTCCGAAAGCCGTGGCGCCCTACCGGTGGATGTGGGTGGCGGCGGTTCTGGCGGGTTCGGTCTCGACCCTTTCGGCGGTGTGGACCTTCGCCGACATCGCCAACGGCCTCATGGCCGTGCCCAACCTCGTGGCCCTGCTGGCCCTCAGCGGCGTGGCCGCCGCCGAGACACGGAGCTACTTCGCGGCCGAAGCGGGAAGGATCCAGACCTAGAAGCGGCCCGGCCGGCCCCCTCCCCTATCGTCAGCCCTTTTCCGGGGCCTTTCGCATCATCTCCAGCTCGATGGCCACGTCCACCGTGTCCCCGAGGATGGTGCCGCCCTGGTCCAGGACCTTGTTCCAGGAGACCCCGTAATCCTTCCGGTTCAGGACCGTCGCCAGGGAGAAGGCGTACTTTTCGTTGCCCCAGGGGTCCTTCATGGACCCGAGGTAGGAGACGGGGAGCACGATCTCCTTGGTGACGCCATGGAGGGTGAACTTCCCGTACACGTCGTAAAGGCCCTCCCCCTTGGCCACGATGCGGGTGCTCCGAAAGGAGATCTCGGGGAATTTCTCCACGTCGAAGAAGTCGGCGCTTCGCAGATGCTTGTCCCGGTCGGCGTTGGCCGTATCGATGGAGGCGGCCTGGATGGAAAAGGACACGGACGCCCCTTCGGGCTTGGCCGGATCCCCCGTCAGTTCGCCCGAGAATCCCGCGAACCGGCCGTCCACCTTGGAGAGGAGGTGGCGGATCCGGAAGGTCACCGAGGAGTGGGCGGCATCCGTGACCAGCGTGACGGGGGCGGCGGACGGGGCCTGGGCCCACGCGGAGGGGGCGAGGCACAGGAGGGTCAGGATCGGCAGAACGGCTTTCAGCGATTTCATCGACGGCGCTCCGGCAAAGAAAGGGGACCCGCAGGGGTCCTGTCACGCCTTACAACAGACCGAGAGGAGGAACTCTTCCCTTCCTTTCCCCTCCCCACCCTTCGTGATGAGTGACACATTATTGAATCATGCCGTGCTAACCTATTGCATAGCATACCACTTGCACACGCCTGCCATGTTGCACGCGCGGAACTTTCTCTTGACTTGCCGCGCCGAACGCCTATATTTCGCTCTGGCGCCGCCGGGCCGCGACGGTCCCGGCGTGCAGGGCGCCAGGCCGGAGGGCCCCTCCGGGCGGCTCTCCCACCCGCTTCGACACCCCTCCCTTGACGCCGGCCTCCGCGGCCGGCTCTTTTTTCTCCTCCCTTTCATCCGCCCGTTGAATCTCCCAGCGGCTGGGGGGTACAATCCCCTCCATTCATGGAGGGGGATCCATGGCATCGATTCGATGGGGGCTGTGTGTTCTCGCGTTGGGTTGGGTCGCCGGTTTGGGAAGCCCGTCCAGGGCTCAGTCTCCCCCCCCCCCCGCCTCCTGACCTGACGAAGGTGAGCCCCGACCGGGTCGCCGTGGGAGACCTGCTCGTGCTGGAGGGGCGCCACTTCCTGGCGGGCGAGCCCCAGGTCGTCGTCCGGTTCGGATCCATTCCCGTCACCGTGGCCCCCGAGAGCGGATCGCGCCTGTCGGTCCTGGTACCCCCGGGTGTGCGCATCCCGCCCGACGTGTGCGAGGCGGGAGGGACGCTCCGCATCAAGCGGACTCCCGAGCCCGAGGACCCCATCAGCGGCTGGGAGGGAAACCCGGATGTCTTCACGTGGATCGAGGGAGACGGCGAGGGGAAGGCACAGGCGCGGATCCTCTTCGGCCAGGCGCCCAGGCTCCAGGCCTTCTGGAAGCCCGCCGGCGGCGGGGAGGAAACGCCCGAGACCGTCAAATGGGAGATCGTCGCCGGGAGCGAGACGGCCCCCAACGCGGATCCGAAGGGCCTCTATCCAGGAAAGCCCGCCGTCTTCTTCACGGGGGGCGTCAACCCCTACGAGCACGCCGAACTGCGCTTCCAGACCGTCCACACGGGCGCTTTCGTCCTGAGGGCGACGACCAAGGACACCGACCACAAAGGCCCCGACGGCCGGCCGGCCACGATCGAGATCGCCTTCACCGTCGCCGCGCCGGCGGGGTTGAGGGGACGACCGGCCACCCATGACCCCAAGATCTTGCAGTACGCCGATCGGTACGGCATCCCACCGCAGTACCTCAAGGCCCAGGCCTTTCGTGAGAGCGGGCTGGATAGCCAGGCCTTCCGCTACGAGCCGAGGACCGTGGACAAAAAGTACCTCTCTCAGTACAAGGACAGCGACTGGCTTTTTAGCGGATGGGATCTGTATCGCTACCGCCTGCCCATCGATCCCGCCGTCTCGTTCATCGATCCTGCGGACCTTGGCCCGCGCCGTATTTACCGCGTGACAGAATTCCAGGACACCGAACCTCCCGCCTGGCCGTACACTTGCCATGAACTGGGAGCCGAGTCCACCTACGATCCCGTGACCCTCTTTCAGATCTTCGAAGCCGACGATGGGTGGCCCTGCGGAACCACCCCGTGGAAGACCTACAACCCCGATGCCAAGGATGCCCAGGGCAACTGGAAGTGCGGGCTGGAAACCCACGTGGGGCCATGCGAGGTTCGAAACGGGTGGTGGGACGCCGAAAGGCCCTTCAATTCAGATCTGGAGACGACCGTGACCTACCTGCACCACACGAACACCTTCTACTGCGGCTGGATACGAAGCGAGCCCTGCGCGCCCACGGAATCGGAATCCCAGTGGCTCCTTAACCACGGAGACTACGTCGCCCAGACGGTCGTAGCCTCCAGCTACGGCCTCATGCAGGTGCTGTATACGACGGCCGTGCAGACCCAGGGGTGGCTTGCAGGAAACGGACGCGGGGCCGAGCGCCACCCCGCCCGGCTCTTCGATCCGGACGTGAGCCTGGACTTGGGGGCAAGCTACGACGCCAGGCAGACGGCCTGCCAGCTCGGCGATGCAAGTTGGAACTTGACGAGCCCAGAAGCCTTCCGGGAGGCGTGGATCCGCGGCTTCGGCGCCTATAACACCGGGAAGTGCACCAAACGAAACGACCCGTACGCGGAAGGCATCTTGCGCACGGCCGCCTCGATGTGGCCGATGGGAGGAAGCACGCCATGAGTGGAAAATGGAACCAGGTCCTTTTCGTACTCATCTGCGTGCTTGGCGCGTTCCGTGGGGCCTATGGCCAAGAAATAACCCCCGCGCAGGGAGTGGATCTTCTTCTCCGCTTTCTGCCCGACGCGGTCGTGCAGATGAGACGCGCCACCGATCATGAAGACGACCATGGGGGCTATACGCGGGAAGAAATGGTGATGCATCTGTCCTCCCGAAAGGACTCGGATGCCCCTACTCTGGTTGGCTATATGGGTCCATTCTGGAACTACCTCGAACTTCCCTTTCCGGGGGAAAGCCGGCAACTCGTGCTGCTCTACTGGTGCGAGACCACCGGGGAGATCTGGTGGCGGCTGGTGGGGAGGGTGGGATCGGGGGACTTTTCGCTCCTTCAAGAAGGAGAG
>Ga0073934_10004832_pt1 | contig 21725 bp, 18 predicted proteins | sample LarsenN4metaG_FD_76834 | JGI IMG/M metagenome (GOLD analysis project Ga0073934, IMG submission 76834) | Hot spring sediment bacterial and archeal communities from British Columbia, Canada, to study Microbial Dark Matter (Phase II) - Larsen... ...
CGGCCCTGCCGGCGGCCAGGGCGTTCAAAGCCTGGAAGACCGCGTCCTCCGCCAGACTTCGGCGAATCAGCCGCAGGAGGCTCTGCTCGCAGGCCACCACCCGGCTCACCGAGCATCTCATCTCGCGGGCCAGTTGCCGCAGGGATTGTCGTTCACTGTGTTCAGGAACCAGCACCCGCCGGTCCATCACCGCGGCCACCATCTGGGCCCTGTCGTCGCGGCCGCGCGAGGGCCGCGTCAGCTCCACGGCGGCTGCCTGGGCCGCCTCCGCCAGCAGGTCGTGCATCCGGTCGCCGAGCGTCGGGGCATCGCTCCTGGCGGCCCGCGGCGATGCCAGGCGTGACAGATCGAAGTCCTCGATCAAGGAGTGGGCCGGGCCAGCATCGGCCTCCGGGAGTGGCCCACGCGGATCCGCTCCCGCCTCCCGGCGCCTGCGGCGAGGGTCGGGTCGGTGCCCCTTGGCCACCTGATAAGGCACGCGGACCAGGGAAAACTTCTCGTAGATGGCCTGGCTCACCGCCGAGTGGATGCGGTTCAGAGCGAACCCCTGGAAGGCCCCGTGACGTGCGGGGTCGTACTCAGCGGCGGCCCGCACCAGGGCCAGGCATCCCTCCTGGAACAGGTCTTCGCGTTCGCACTTGCGTGTGGGGTGGACGGGGGACCGGACGAAGCGCTTCAGGTGCACGCCGACCAGTCCCATGTTGGAGGAGACGAGTTCCTGCTGCTGGGGGGTTAGCTTGCGTAGGTCCATGACCGACTCCCAACCGCGCCCGGGGCGCGGGACGCCTCAGCGATGCGGCGGCCATCCGGGGAAAGGACCGAGGGACCCCAGAAGCGGGACGCGAGGTGCGCCGGCCCGGAAGCGAGCGCTCCCCTCAACCCGCTGTTGTACCTAACATATTCCAAACTTACGATGAAGTCAAGCGGCCTCTCGCCGGCCTCGCCCGCCCCGGCCGTTAGAATGCCCGCCGATGCATTCGTCGCGGATCAGGAGGCGCCCTAACCTTCGGCCCGGCCAGAGGTTCGGAGCGCACATGTCCATCGCCGGGGGGCTGCACCGGGCCTTCGACCACGCCCGGCGGGCCGGCTGCGACTGCCTCCAGGTCTTCGTCAAGAACCAGCGGCAGTGGCGGGCCAGACCGCTGGAAGCCGAGCAGGTTCGGCTCTGGAAGGAAGCGGCGGAGCGAAGCGGGATCGCTCCGGTCGTGGCCCATGCCACGTATCTGATCAACCTGGCGGCGCCGGACGGGGCTGTTTGGGAAAAGAGCGTCGGCGCGCTGGCCGACGAGCTGCGGCGCTGTCACGAGCTGGGCATCGTCGGCCTCGTGGTTCACCCCGGCTCGCACGGCGGGCAGGGCGACCGCGCGGGCATCCGGCGGATCGCCCGGGCTCTGGATCGCGTCGGGTCGCGCACCGGGCCGGTCGGCACCAGAGTGCTGCTGGAGACGACCGCCGGGCAGGGGACGTCGCTCGGCTGGCGCTTCGAGCAAATCGCGGAGATCATCGAGCGGACGTGTTTCCCCGAGCGGCTCGGCGTGTGCGTCGACACCTGTCACCTCTTCGCCGCCGGGTACGATCTGAGGACACAGGCGGCCTACGAGGACACGCTGGCCGAGTTCGACCGGATCGTCGGCCTGGGCCGGCTGGCCTGCTGCCACGTGAACGACTCGGTCCGCGAGTTGGGGTCGCGGGTGGACCGGCACGCCGGGCTTGGGCGGGGCATGCTGGGCCGCTCGGCGTTCCGCTGGCTGGTGGGGGACGAGCGGCTGGCGGCCGTGCCCAAGATTCTGGAGACGCCCAAGGGGCTCGATGAGCGTGGCCGGGACCTGGACCGGGTCAACCTGGCGGCGCTGCGGCGTCTGGCGCGGGCTGCCGGTCGGGTTGCCGGGACCGCGTGAAGCCCCGGACCGCACTGGAACCGAGCCCCAAAAAAGTCTGGCCTCGGGGGGCCGCCCTCGCTATCCTGCGCCGCCATGTCGGCCAGGACCGGAACCACCGCCTGAGGAACTTGGAGCACCGCGAAGATGAGCACATGGACCTCACCGTCCGTCGTCGAGAAGCCCGCCCGCACGCTGTTCGGCCATCCGATGGGGCTGTACGTGCTGTTCTCCACCGAGCTGTGGGAGCGGTTCAGCTTCTACAGCATGCGGGCGTTCCTGGTCCTGTACTTGACCAAGGCCCTTCTGATGGCGGACCAGATCTCCAATGAGATCTACGGCGCCTACCTGGGTTTCGTCTATGCCGCACCGTTCTTCGGCGGGATGCTGGCCGACCGCCTGCTGGGGCAGCGCCGGGCGATTGTGATCGGAGGACTTCTGCTGGCGGCGGCACAGTTCTCTCTGGCAACCCACTCGGTCCTCCTGAGCGGAGGAGAGTCCGCGGGCAGTTTCGCCATGCAGGCCCTGTTCTTCGTGGCCCTCGGATTGATTGCGGCGGGCAACGGCTTCTTCAAACCGAATATCTCCACCATCGTGGGGAGCTTGTATGAACAGGGCGACCCGCGGCGCGACTCGGCGTTCACGATTTTCTACATGGGCATCAACGTTGGCGCCTTCCTGGCCGGCTTTTCCGGTCAGCTTGCCCAGAAAATCGCCTGGCACTGGGGCTTCCTGTTGGCCGGCATTGGGATGTTGCTCAGCCTGATTATCCTGGGCCTCGGCCGCGGGCAGTTACAAAACAAGGGTCTGCCGCCCAACCCGCAGGCCATGCGTCAGCCTTGGCATTTCGGAATCCCCAAGTCTCTCGCCTTGGCTGTCGCGGTGATCATCTTCGTGCCCGTGGCCGCAGCGTTCATCGCCCACCCCAGATATGTACAGGGCTTGGCGTTGATCGTATCCGTCCCGATCCTTGGGTATCTGATCTGGGAGGCGACGCGGGGAACGCGCGAAGAGGCCGGGCGGATGATCGTTATCATTGTGCTCTGTTCGTTCTCCATGATGTTCTGGGGGGCGTTCGAGCTGGCCGGCAGCGCCATCAACCTGTTCACCGATCGACAAGTGCATCTGCCCACGCTGCCTCTCCTCGGGCGACTGGAGTCCTCCTTGCTGACCGCCCAGATCAATCCGTTGCTCATCGTGCTGATGGCCGTGTTCTTCACCATGCTGTGGACCTGGCTGGGCAGGATGCACATGGAGCCTTCGTCGCCGCTGAAGTTCTCGCTGGGGCTGATGCAACTGGCGGCCGGGTTCCTGGTACTTTATCTGGGCGCCGTTCAGGCGGGTAATGGGGGACGTTGCAGCGTCTGGTATCTGGTCCTGGGGTTCGTCCTGCATACCACGGGGGAGTTGTGCCTGTCGCCGGTGGGCTTGTCCACCATCACCAAGCTGTCGCCGGCGCGACTGGTGGGCACGTTTATGGGCGTGTGGTTCCTGTCGTCTTCGGTAGGAAATATTCTCTTCGGTTTTGTGGCGGGCAAGACCGAGCACTACGGTTTCAAGACGGTCTTCCTGTGGATCGCCATCCTTGAAGTAGCGGCCGGCGTTCTTCTCTTTTCGCTGACTCCGCTGCTGAAGCGGCTGATGCACGGCGTGCGGTGACGGGGGCGTGAATCACACCCCTCGCTGGGCGAGGGGCGGGCCAGGCGATCAAGCGTTGGACTGGTTTCCCGTCAGCGTGTGGGCCGCGTGCCTGGGCAGGGCGAGCTTGTTGTAGAGCAGAAAGATCAGGGCGGTGAGCAACATCAGCCCGCCGAAGGCCGTCCACATCAGATCCGGCCGCTGCATGTCCCGGGCCAGCTTGCCGTAAAGCTGCCCCGACAGAATCCCGCCGAAGAGGTTGCCCAAAGCGATGGCCACGAAGTAATAGCCCATGTAGGTGGCCACCTTGTCCCGCGGGGCGATGCGCCCGACGTATTCCTGACTCGTGGGACTGGCCATCATCTCACCGACGGCGAAGACGACGATGCCTACGACGACCACGAGGAGCGAGCCGCCGAGGGGCCCGATCATGGAGCCTCCGGCGACGGCCGATAGCCCGATGCCGACCGCGGCCACGACCATACCGGCGATCATGGTGGTGAAGCGGTGAAACTTGGCCATCAGGAAGGAAACCACCACCTGGAGGAGCACGATGGCCAGGGCGTCGATGTTGACGATGTGTTCCGGGTTGACCTGCCGCCGGGCGTCGAGCGTCTCCCAGAGCAGATCACGATACGCCAGGTGGCGCACCCCGACGGCCAGATCCTGAACGGCCGGAGTCTGCCCGCCGGCGGAAACCTGGGCACAGAGTTCGGCGGCGGCCTCGGGCGGCACGACGGGTCCGTGAGAGGCCATCAACGTGCTCAGGCCGGCACGGAGTTTGTCGGCGTCGGCTCCCTGGAAGAGCGGGCGCCCGCGGGTCGAAAGGCGGCGGTTGATGGCGTCGACGGCGTCGCGGAGTTGAGCGTCACTGGGCTGCGGGGGAGCGGTCGGGACGCTGGCGAGTTGCTCGGCCAGCTCCTGGGGGGTGACGCGGACTTTGTAGCTGAGCCAGCGGCGGGCGGCCTCCTCCAGGTCGGACGGTTGGAGCGGAGCCTGGGCGGCGGCCGGGTGCCCGCCACCTGGGGAATGTGGTGATGGGACGATCGGGCCGACGCCGCGTGAACGGCGCGCGAGAGCGTCGAAATCTTCGAGCAGCTCGTTGAGTTCGATGGCGGCCAGCCAGTCGACGGAGGTGCCGAAGGCGGCGGACACGTTGCGTCCGAGGCGGACCATCGCTCGGGTGTCCGTGTAGTCGCGGATGTATTCGGGCATGGTGATGAAGATTTGGTTAAACGAGGTCCAGAATCCGGACATGATCAGCAGGAAGAGGGCGAAGCGCCAGTTGCTGCAATGCATGCGCTTGCGGAAGGGGTGGAGGCGGGGTTCACCCGGCCGCGCCGGCGGCCCGCTGCCGGCCGGCAAAACCATGTCGTAGAGGAAATTGATCAGCAGCCAGGCGGGCACGAAGTACAGGCAGTGGGTCCAGGTGAACCACCGGTGGCCCTGGTTGGCGACCATGAGGGCGATGAACACAACGAAGACGACGATGAAGAAACGCAGGTTGCCGAGCACCTCCACGGTGTCGTCGAGGACTTTCTGCAGGGTCCGCCGCCGGGCGGAGCGGGCTTCCGTCGTCGGCTCGCGGTAGAAGACGAGCACGATCAGCAGGTTCACGGTGGCCCAGGTGGAGGACATGATGAAGACCCACTTCCAGTCCAGGCCCCGAAAGGCACCGGCCAACAGGGGACCGACAAACCCGCCGATGTTGACCATCATGTAGAAAATGCCGAAGCCCATCGAGGAGTTGGACTCGTTGGTCACACGGGCGACGGTTCCCACAACGACAGGCTTAAACACGGCGGCTCCCACGGCCACGAACATGAAGGCCATGAGAAACGTCCAGAAGCCATGGAACTGGCCGAGCGAGTAGTAGGCCATGATCATCACGGCGTACGCAAGGATGAACATCTTCTTGTAGCCGTAGCGGTCGGCCAGGGCGCCGGTGAGCACGGGCATCAGGTACAGGAAGAACGGCACGATGGCCTGAATCTGGCCGCGCTGCTCGGAACTGAAGCCGAGGGCCCCGGTCTCAGGCGCGCCGGTGATGTAGAGGCTGGAGACGGCGTAGAAACCGTACCAGGCCATCCGCTCGAAGATTTCCATGGTGTTGGCTACCCAGAAGGTGGACGGGTAGCTCTTGAGGGTTCCGACGAAGCTCGGCTTATGGCCGGCGAGAAGGGGTCCTTCGCCGTGGTTGGACATGTGCAGCGCTCCTGGTCGATCGACTCCGGGTACGGGCGCGGTCCTACGGTCGCCTGCCCGACGATAAGCCGCAACCTACGCATGGTAACGAGCCGATGCGCAAGAGAAAAAGAAGAATGTCCGAGCGAGCATGAACGCGGCGGACCGGGTCAGCGTGTCACCGCCGGCGGGTCCAGGCGGGGGAGGCATACTTGGGCTGGAGCCGGTCGGCGGCGGCGAGCTCGGCCTCCGACCAGGCGCCGGATTCGATGGTCAGCCCCTCGGCCAGGGCCAGGGCGGCTGCGATGTCGGCCATGAGGCGGGGAGCGTCGGCGCCGGCCAGCGCAAGTTCTGCGCACTCCTGTTGGGCAAAGCGCCGCTCCAGAATGAGTGAGCCGTGCTGGAGGACCGCCTGGCGGGTGCGACGCTGGGCGCTGCCGGCCAGCTTCTGCCCGCCGAGCACCACGTCGTCGCGATGCCGCCGGGCGAAGCAGAAGAACGGCCCGCGCTGGGCTCGGTCGTCCTGGCCGCAGCCACGGAGAGCGGCGGAAACGCGCGGCCCCAGGGCGGCGATGATGGCCGCGTGCATTCTGGCGTAAAGCGCGGTCGGGCCGTCCTCCAAAAGGGCGTGAGCCACGGGGAGGCTGAGAGAGTAAGTGATCTCCCGGTCGTGCAGGATGGCCCCGCCGCCGGTCGTCCGCCGTACCACCGCCAGCTCGCCGGCCGGCGGCGGCAGCGATTCGTAGTCGGCGTAGGCCTGAAAGTAGCCCAGCGAGATGGTGGGTCGCTCCCAGAAGTAGAACCGAAGAGTCGCCGGCGACTCACCCTGGCCCACCCGCTCCAACAAGGCCTCGTCACGGGCCATGTTGGTCACTCCGTCGGCCGGCCCGTCGATCAGCAGCCGCAAGCTTGGCGAGTTTGGTTCCACGAAGACCCAATTTGTCCGCCCGATCGCCGCCTGGCAACCGACCCCTCGTCTCAATCCAACTGCTTGCGGAAGCGGAGCACGCTCAGGGCCAGGATGACCAGGCAGCAGGCCGACAGGCCGATCACGTGGGGCAGCAGGTCCTTGAAGTCGGCGGAGCGGAGGATGATTCCCCGCAGGATCTCCAGGAAATAGGTGACCGGAATGGCGAAGGTGAGCCAGTAGATGACCGTGGGCATGGCCTCCCGCGGAAACATGAAGCCGGACAGCAGAATGGAGGGGAGCATGACCGCGTACCCCAGTTGCAGGGCCTGCGGCTGCGTTCGGGCCACGGTGGAGACCAGCAGCCCCAGGCCCAGCCCGGTCAGCACAAACAGCAGCGACAGAGCCAGCAGCAGCACCAGGCTGCCGTGGATGGGCACGCCAAAGATGAAGACCATGACCAGCAGGATGAGCAGCGTCTCCAGAAAGCCCAGCACGGCGTAGGGGATGAGCTTGCCCAGCAGCAGACCGGCCCGCCCGACGGGAGTGACGAAAAGCTGCTCCAGCGTGCCCAGCTCCCGCTCCCGGACGATGGAAAAGGAGGTTAAAAAAAGCGTCACCAACTGAAGGATGATGCCCACCAGGGCCGGCACGAAGAAACGCGAGCTGATCAGGTCCGGGTTGAACAGCAGGCGCGGGCGGACCTCGATGGGCAGGGCGAAGCGCCCGGCCGGGTCTCGGGCCACCGCCGTCTGAATGGACTCGGCGAAGAGCCGGGCCCGCCGCAGTGACTGGTTGAGCCCCAGCAGGTTGGCCGTGTTCAAGGCGGTCATGGCCACCTGCGAGTCGCTGCCGTCGATCAGCACTTGGACGCTGGCCCGCCGACCGCCCAGCAGACGCTCGGTGAAGTCCGGCGGGACCTTGACTCCCACCTTGGCTCGCCCGCCGGCGATGGCCCGGTCGAACGATTCCTGATCGTTCACCCGCTGAACGACCAGAAAGGTGCGCGAATTGACGAAGGCCTCGACCAACCTCCGGCTTTCCTCCCGGCCATCCAGGTCAAGGACCACCGTGCGGATGTGCTCAATAGTGGTTTCGATGGCGTAGCCGAAGATGGCCAGTTGCAGCACGGGGATGAGGAAGGCAAAAAACAGCGTGCCCGGATCGCGGCGGATGTGGGAGAACTCCTTGAGCAGGATGGCCGCCAGCCCGTTCACAGGCCCCTCCGGGCGGCCTCACCGCGGCTCAGAGTGACGAAGACATCTTCGAGGTTGGGAGCGATGGGGCGGACCTCCGCTCCTTCTGCCTCCGGGCCCAGTTCACGGAACAGGGTCTCGTCCGACAGAGCCGCGTCCACCAGCAGGTGCAGCCGCTCGCCGAACAGGGTCGCGTCTCGGACGCCCGGCGCCCGTCGCAGCCGCCCCAAAACCGCGGCCGCCTGCCGGCACGACAGCTCCAGCCGCCGCGTGCCCGCCGGCGTCACCGCCTCCAGCGACTTCAGGTCGACCGGCCGGCCGCAGACGATCAGCCGCGCCTGGTAGATGTAGCCCACGTGCGTGCAGCGCTCGGCCTCGTCCATGTAGTGCGTGGTGACGAAGAGCGTCACGCCGCGGGCGGACAGGTCGAACAGCAGGTCCCACAGCTCCCGCCGGGCCACCGGGTCGATCCCGGCGGTCGGCTCGTCCAGGAAGAGCACCTGGGGCTGATGGATGAGCGCGCAGGTCAGGGCCAGCCGCTGCTTCCAGCCGCCGGAAAGATGCCCGGCGAGCTGCTCACGGCGGTCGGTCATGGAGACCAACTCCAGGACTTCACCTTTGCGTTCGTGCAGCCGCGGACCACGAAGCCCGTAGATGCGCCCGTAGAAGTCCAGGTTCTCCTCTACGCTCAGGTCGGCATACAGGCTGAACTTCTGCGACATGTAGCCGATGCGCCGCTTGACCGCCTCCGCTTCTCGTACCACGTCGTGGCCCAACACGGCGCCCGTCCCGCCCGTCGGCCGGAGCACGCCGCAGAGCATGCGGATCACCGTGGACTTTCCGCTGCCGTTGGGACCCAGGAAGCCGAAGATGGCCGCCCGCGGGACGGAAAAGGTTACCTGGTGAACGGCGAGGAGCTTGCCGAAGTGGCGAGTGAGCGATTCGGCGCGAATCACCGCTCCGTTGCCGGCCGCAGCGCGGACTACCCGCTCGTTCACTTTGGTTCCTCGCCTCGTGAACCATAGCGCTCCAGTTCTTCGAGGCTCATCTCCTCGGCCGGCACCAGTCGATAATGACGTTCGGTTGCCACGGCAAGGGAGGCGCCCGCTCTCTCAAAGTCGAACAGAGCGATCAACGTTGGCTCCATGAACTGCGCTGCGACCGGGCGACAAACAAGCAAGGAAAACTTCTCCGCGCACAGTGCCGAGTCCTGGATGATCTGCACGATGTTGAGCTTGTCTCGCCCCCCTTTGGCCTGAACGGGCACGATATAGTGAACACCGCGGCGGTCGAGCCCCACGTACAGTTCGTCCGTCTCGACTTGGCCCATGTCGCGAACGGCCGTACGCAGGTGGCTCTGTAGCGAATAGCACGTGACGCCCGTGAAGACGTCGATCAATCGGTTGTACCGGAGTTTCGCGAGTAGGGCTTGTTCATCGGTGAGCGCGTACATCTCGATTATGGCCGGCGTGGCGTCGGGCACCTTGGTCTCGGCGAGAGCGGGATTGGGTGCGACGATCGTAAGCTGGGTGGCTACGAAGCAGTACTTCCCCCGGCCTGCTGGCAAGATGACCCAACTCTTGCCTTTGGGCGCTTTGGAGGCGACGGACTCGGGAAACTGCGATCGGTAGCGGGCATTGTAGACAACGTCACCCAGGTTTTTCGGAACGGCTATGCCCAATTCGGAAGCTACGCGGACGATGTCTTCGCGATCAAAATGAACCTGTTCCAATCGGTGACGGTGTTTCTCCAGGAAGATGCGCTCGATGATGCGCTGGTAGTTGCTCTGCGCGTATTCGCTTAGCTTCGTCATGACTTGGTTTTGCAGGGGCGGGCGTTCGTGCCACCCGGCCATTGCAACACGACGACCTCCTCCCGGAGCTGTTCTTTGGTGGCCGTCGCCAGCCGCGTCCGGAACAACTCGATTCTTTCGACACAATAGCCCAGCGACTGCGCTAGATCGGCCAGGAGTTCGCCGGTCCGAATCATCACGCGTAGGTAGGATGCTTGATCGCCGACCACATAAGCGAGACGCGCTCCGGGCTTAAGGACTGCGCGGAGCTCGGCCAAGTGGCGGATCATGCCCCCGAAGTATAAGCGGGTGACGCGGGCATAGAGCCTTTCGAAACCGCTCGTTTTCCGCATTGCCACGCGACGCCGCTCAATCTCGCGAGCGATACGCTGAATCCGCTCAACACCCCGAACCAGTGTGTCGTCGTCATCGTACTTGAAAACGTTGCGCGTGTTAGACCGGATCAGCCTGTTTTTCATGTCCCGCAGGTCTGCCTTGTTGCGGAGGAACCCCAAGAGCACGGATTCGAGGCGCGTCGTTCGAGTATAGTCCTTCTCGTTGGGATATGGAGGCGAAGTGATTACAGCGTCAACGGCTCGCCGCGGCAGCACGGTTAGCACGCTCCGCGCGTCGGCGCAGTACAGATCGCTCCGGGCCGACGGAAGGGCCTTCAATTCGTAAAGGTCAGTTGCCATTCTCTGGACCTCCACGAGCCAGGCAGGCGTTACCAACGCGTCACGCTTCGCAGGGCCCACTCCGACCTCGGGCCCGAAATGAAGGTTACTGATGGACGCGACGAGCGCCTTTGCCAACGCCAGGCGCTCATGACCGGTGTACTTCGGGTGAGCATTTCGGACTATGTGATCGAGAAGCACGAGCGTCTTATGCAGCGGAAGGGGACTGATGGACTTGGCAAGCAGCAACCTGGCCGATTCCGGCGGCAGCCCGCGCAAGCCGGTCGTGCTCACGCCCCGCTGCCGTCGGAAGAACTCTTCCTCGTCGTCGATCCCTGCGGCCGAGAGTTCCTCAAGGACCGCGTTGGCGATCGTGTTTGCGTGGCGCACGAGACCCGCGGGGTCGGGCGACCAATCGACCTTCACCGACGAGGCGAAGAACGCCATGGGGTTCGGCTCGATCCCGATGCTCGGAATCCCGCGCTTCCGACACTCGACCAGTGTCGTCCCCGTGCCGCAGAATGGGTCCAGGACCGTGTGACGGCCGGTCATGCCGAACTCAGTCAAGTATTTGCGCACCAAGTGCGGAGGAAATGAAAGAACGAATCTGTACCATGCGTGCGCGGCCCGATCTACAGCATCGAGCTTATTTGCCTCGCCGTTGGCTCGCGCCCGGCGGGGCGTCGCTTGCAGGAATCCTTGCGCGAACGCCTGGCTCATGGTCTACCGGCACTCCGGTCCTTGCACACACCTCACGTTCGTTCCGCTAAACGTCACGCTGGCAGAATAAAGCTGCGTAACCCCTACGTCAACAGCGCGTGGGCGAAGCGACTTTGTTGGCTGTGAACTGCTGCATCTTCCGTCAGCGTTCCCCGACCCTGTCCGCCAGGAGCACGTCCGCCGCCATCCCCGCCCGCAGCACGTCCAAGCCCTCGACCAGGGCCACCTTGATGCGAAAGACCAGTTTGCTTCGCTCTTCGGGCGTCTGGGCGTTGGAGGGCGTGAACTCCGCCTCGCGCGAGACGAAGGTGACGCGCCCGCCGAACCGCCGGCCGCGATACGAGTCCACGCGGACCGCGACGTTCTGGCCCACCGCCACGTGTAGGCGGTTCTGGGGTACGTACGCACGCACGTAGAGCCGACCGGTATCGAGCAGGGAGATGACCGGGGCACCCGCGGCCAGCAGGTCGCCGGGCAGCAGGTCCACCGCCTCCACCACGCCGTCCATGGGGGCCAGGATGGTCAGTTCCTCGATCTGCCGCTGGATGGCCGCCATCAGGGCCTCCGCCGCCTCGACGTTCGCTCTGGACTCGGCGATCTCCTCGGGACGGTATCCGGCTTCCAGCAGGGCGAGGGCCTGTTCGGCCTCGGCCAGGGCGGCCTGGGCCTCGGCGATCTCCTCGGCCCGCGTCCCCTCCTTAGCCAGGGCCAGCTCGTCGCGGGCCACGGCGAAGCGTGCCTGGGCCGTGGCTAGCAGGCGGATGGCGTTGTCCATCTCCTGCGTGGCCGCCCGGCCCTCCTCGTGTAGCTTCCGCATCCGGGCGTGCTCGCTCTCGGCGTTGACCAGGTCGGCGCGGGCCAGCTCCAGCTTGTCCTGGAGTATCTGAATCTCCAGCGGCCGCGGGCCGGCCACGAGCCGCTCCAACACGGCCTTGTGCCGGTCCCGCCGGGCGCGGGCCTGCTGAACCTCTTCCGTGCGGAAACCGGCCTCGAGCTTGGCGAGCACTGCCTGCCGAGCGGCCAGGTTGGCCTCGGCCTGCCGCAGACGCTCGGTGAGATCGAAGGGTTCCAGGCGCACGAGGTGTTGGCCGGCGGTGACACGCTGCCCTTCGCTGACCAGGACTTCTCGGACCCGCCCGCCGACGGGCGAGCCCACCCGCGTCTCGTCCGCCTCGACGAAGCCGGAGACGAAGAACGGTTCGGCCCGCCGCTGGCTCCAGACCAGGGCGGCGACGGTGATCAGCGCCAGAGGGAGAATCCACAGTGCTCGGCGCATGCCGCGCACGCTACAACAGCGGACGCCTCACGGTCAACGCGCGCTATGCCGCGGCACCCCAATCGCCCCGGCCGGTTTCTCCTGCGAGGCGTGTAAAACCAACTCAGTGATTCTTTGGAACTTCCGGGGCAGGGATGCGGCCGGTCCAACGCTCCCGCCAGTGCGGGTAATCCCGGGCGAGCAGGTCGGCCGGCCAGTCGCCGTAAAACGAATACCCCGTCCGGCGTTCGCGGTCCAGATCGGCGTAGCGGTCCGTGATCCGGCCGTCGCGCGTGCAGAAGATCGGCCCGTGGTTCTCCGGGTCGTAGAAGCGGGTCCAGAGCGACGCGGCGGCGGGGTCAGCGACCTCGACGAGGTCGTAGTCACAAAAGCGACCCTCCAGGACCGCCGGCTCGGCGGGCACGCGCTCAATCCGCCGGCCGGTGATCTTGGCTTTCTGGAACCAGGTGACGGCCGCCTGAACAGCTTCGACCACTTCCGGCGGCGGGTCATTGATTTCCATGAGCAGGCGGACCACGCCGACGCTCTCCTTGGCGGTGATCGCCGGTGGCTCAAAACTTCGTCCCCAAACGGGCGCGAAATCTTCGTGACTGTGCTGCTGGGCCCAGGCAGTCAGTTGTCCGCCGACGCGGATTTGGCAGCGCAGCACACAGGCGATGCCTTTCTCGCGGGCCTGCCGTGCCACGTCCCGCGTCTGCGGCTCGACGAACCCGTACCGCTCGTCGTCCAGGCCCGCCGCCCCAAGCGTTTGGAGCACTCCGGCCATGACGTGGTCGTTGAAGGTGATCGCGTCCACGTCAGCGCCCCGCCAGCCGCCGCTGCGCTCGTTCTGTTGCCCGATGATCCATCGCAGGCCCTTCCCTGCGGCCTCGGCGTACCGCCCCAGCCGCGTCTGCTGATATACCGCGGCCAGGTACTGCACGTGGGTCCAGGTCGTGCTGTTGTCCAGGGTGCCTCCGTCACGGCCGCCGTGGCGCGTGCGGATGGCGGCCAGTTCCTCCGCGGTCCAGGTCCGCAGCCAGTCGACGTTCTTGGGCCAGCCGCCATCGCGGTACTGGTAGGCCAGCAGGTTCTCGGCGATGTGCACGATCTGAGCGTCGTTCCATACCGCGTAGGGCGGCTCTTCGTTCTTGAACCTCACCCGCGCGCCATGGATGGAATCTTCAAAGAGCCGCAGGTCGATGGGCCGCCAGGCTTTGGCCTTGGCCGCAGCCACCGCCTCGTCGTCGGCCGGCGCCGCATCGGCGGCTGAGAAGAGAAGGCACAGGAGCGCGAGCATTCGCACCAATCGCTTGCCGGATCTCGTGCCCCCTGCGGCTGCGTGTCTACCCGGCTTGGTCAAGCGCCGGGCGGTAGCGAGGCGCGGGGACAGGCTTGCGGTTGGCCCGGGCCGCGGCCAGCCGGGCGTCCTTGGCCTTAAGGGCCTCGCGCAAGGCTCCTTCGGGACTGTCTCCGATTGCCGAACAGGCTTCCAGGTCGGGGATGTCCGCAACGTAAGCCTCGTCTTCTTCGCTGTAGAAGATGTTGATGTGGTAGTCTTTCATGAGCGCTCCTTCAAGCACCGATCAGCAAAAGCGGCTCCTCGCGTAGACCGGCCCGGATGGAACCCATCGTGGTGCTCAACCCCCCAGCGCCGGTACTACCAGACCCAGCAGGGCCGAGAGTGCTTCCAGCGAACCGATGGTATGACCGTCCTCGGCGGCGTCAGAGAATGAGGCGACGTGCCTCCCGAGAGCCAGCCTAGGCCCTCAAAAAGTCGTCAACGTTGATCCCCGCTTCGCGCAGGATGGCCCGCAGCGTTCCTTCCGGCAGATTGCGTGTATGGTGGGGAAGCGTGACCTTCCGTCCGCTTTCCGCGTGGCGCCAGACTTCGTGGCTGCCCGGGCCTGGACGGTCGAACACAAAACCAAAGGTGCGAAGGCGACGGGCGACTTCGCGGTATTTGAAGCCGGAAAGCCGGCCCATCAGCGAACGCCCACCGGGACGAGCAAATCAACGGCGCCGCCGGACACGACGTTGGCCAGTGCCGGCGGAATCGGGTCCCCGTGGTCCAGGCAGGACTCGACAATCTTGCGGGCCAGGCCTTGGGCGATCTCTACGGTTTCCACAATACTTCGCCCTTCGGCCACCAGGCCGGGCACGTCTGGACTGGTGGCCACGTAGCCGCCTTCTTGGAGCGGCTCGAGATGCAGACGAATCGTGGTTTCATTCATGTCTCGATCGGCTCCGACGACGTTCCCGGAAATATTATACGAGCCGTTTCGCATCGCCGCTACGTTCGACACGGCGTCGAGCGGACCGGGACAGCACACCCGTCGTGCTTCACGGCGAAACCAGACCCAACAGCTCCGGCAGCGCCTCCAGCGAGCCGATCACGTGGTCCCCCTCGGCCGCGTAGGGCGGCGGCCGCGGGCCGTTAACCAGCAGCACGGTGGTCGTCCCGGCGGCCCGGCCGGCAAGGATGTCGTAGTGGTGGTCGCCCACGGTCCAGGTGCGATGCGGCTCGGCGCCCAGCCGCCGGCAACAGGCCAGGATCGGCTCGGCCGCGGGCTTGGTCGGCCCGTCCTCCCGGCTGCGGACCAGGTCGAAGCTCAGGGCGTGCTTGACGAGGACCACGTCCACGGCCGAGCGACAGTTGCGGGTAATCAACGCCGTCTTGACGCCCCGGTTCACCAGCCAGGTGAGCAGGTGGCGGGCTCCCGGCTGCAATTCGCTGTGCACGGCGGCCTCCATCTCGAATCGGTACAGGCCACGCTCCACCTCGCTTCGCCGCGGGGGTGATAGGGCGTCGAGCTGTTCCAGGATGGGCCCCGGTGAAAGTTGAAGGGCGCTACGTATCTGGTCGAAGTTCAGCCGCGGGCGGACGATGGTACCGTCCATGTCGAAGATCACGCATTGGGCCGGCAGGGCCGGGGCGGTGGTGTCGGGCGGGACGGCCATCAGATAGAATGATACCCGCCATGAAGACGATCATCGAACCGTTCCGCATCAAGGTGGTGGAGCCCATCCGCATGACCACCGCCCCGCAACGGGAGCGCATCCTGCGCGAGGCCTACTTCAACGTCTTCCTCATCCACGCCGAGCACGTGCTCATCGACCTGCTGACCGACAGCGGCACGGGGGCCATGAGCTCCGACCAGTGGGCCGGCGTCATGCGCGGCGACGAGTCCTACGCCGGCAGCCCCAGCTTCTACCGTTTCCAGGACCGCATCCGCGACATCACCGGCTTCCACCACGTGCTCCCCACGCACCAGGGACGGGCCGCCGAACGCATCCTCTTCGAGCTCATCGGCGGGCCGGACAAGGTGGTGCCCAACAACGCCCACTTCGACACCACGCGGGCCAACATCGAGCACTCCGGGGCCGAGGCCGTCGACCTGGGCATCCCGCAGGCGCAGGACCCCCGCAACCAGCATCCCTTCAAGGGCAACATGGACGTGGGCGGTCTGAGTTCGCTGATCGAACGGATCGGGCCGGAGCGCATCCCTTGTGTGATGATGACGGTGACCAACAACTCCGGGGGCGGCCAGCCGGTGAGCCTGGAGAACCTGAGGCAGGTCCGGGCGGTGTGTGAGCGTCACCAGCTCCCTCTGTTTCTGGACGCCTGCCGCTTCGCCGAGAACGCCTATCTCATCAAACGGCGGGAGCCGGGCCAGGACCGCCGCCCGGTCTCGGACATCGTCCGCGACATGTTCGACCTGGCCGACGGGGCCACGATCAGCGCCAAAAAAGACGGCCTGGTGAACATCGGCGGCGTGCTGCTCATGCGCGACGAAGCCCTCTTCCTGCGGGCCAGCAACCTGCTGATCCTCACCGAGGGCTACGTGACCTATGGGGGGCTGGCCGGCCGCGACCTGGAAGCGATGGCCCAGGGCTTCGAGGAAGTGCTGCACGAAGACTACCTGGCCTACCGCATCCGCTCCACCGAATACGTGGGCGAGAAGCTTCTGGCGGCCGGCATCCAGATCGTCGAGCCGCCCGGCGGCCACGCCATCTACATCGACGCCAAGGCCTTTTGCCCGCACATCCCGGCGCAGCAGTTTCCCGGGCAAGCGTTGGTCGGCGGCCTGTACCGTCACGCCGGCATCCGCGCGGTGGAGATCGGCAGCGTCATGTTCGGCGGGCCCGGGCGGAGGCCGCCGGAAATGGAACTGGTGCGCCTGGCCATCCCCCGCCGCGTGTACACGCAGTCCCACATGGACTACGTCATCGAGGCCCTCATCGAGCTGCACGGGCAGCGGGATCACCTTCGCGGCCTGCGGATCATCGAAGAGTCACCTTTCCTGCGTCACTTCACGGCCAAGTTCGAGGAGCTTTGAAGCCGCAGCCGGAGCGGTCGTCGCCCATGGAGCACGTCCGACGCGATCGCGGGCCGCTGGTCGTCCTTTTTGTCGTGCTGGCGCTGTTCGCCGCGGACCAGATACGGCTCTACCGGGCCATGCGCAGCGGTCAGAGCAGGACGGACCTGGAGCGTTGGATGCCCATTGCGGCAGGCTTCCTTTCAATGCCGGGCGCGGCCCTTTATGAGCGACACCCGGACTACTTGTATCCGCCGTGGTTCCTGCTCCTCGTCTATCCATTCCGCTTTCTGCCGTTGAGTGTGGCCGCATTTCTCGCGCAGACAATCAAATGGGCTGCCCTGCTGGCGTGCATCCGATGGGTCTTCGATTTGGCCGCCGCTCCGCCGCGGCGGCTGATCGCCCCGGCGGCGGCCATCGGCTCGCTGCTCTGCTCGCTGCGCTTCTTCATCAACGAGATGGCCGAACTCAATGTCAACATGCTGATCCTCTGTGCCGTGATCGGAGCGGCCAGGCTGGTCTGCTCCGGGCGAGCGGCCTGGGCGGGGTTTGTGCTCGCTCTGGTCTGCGCGGTGAAGGTCACGCCGGGGCTGGTCGTGCTGTATTTCCTCTACAAGGGGCAATGGCGCATTCTGATGGGAGTCGCCCTGGGTCTGCTGCTCACCTGCGTCGCTCTGCCGGCGGCGGCAGTGGGACTCGATGACGGCATCGCGGCACTCAGGGGCTGGTATGACCACGTCATCAGCGATTTCCTCAGCAGCGGCCGCGTGTACTCGCCCCACTTCAACCAGTCTCTGACCGGCTGGCTGAACCGTCTCTTCACGCCGGCCGTGGCCATTGAACCCGACACGCCGGTCACGCTGGTGGTTCTATCACCGGCCACGTTGACCGCCTTGCGGGCGGCGCTGGCGGCGGGGGTACTGGCCGTGGTGATTGTCGCCGTCCGGCCACGCCCCGGAGCCGATCGACCGCCGGCGATGTTGGCCGAGCTGGGCCTGGTGCTGATCGCCATGCTGCTGCTTTCTGGCTACAGTTGGAAGGCCCACTACGTGGCACTCTTCCCCGGCTACGCCGCCGCCCTGGCCTCTCTATTCGGCGATCGGCCCGCTCGGCGGCGCAGGTTGATCGCCGCGCTGGTCGTCGTCTCCTTCGTCCTGTGCACCCTCACCTGCGACCTGATCGGCCCGCGACTGGCCGACCGGGCCGAGGCATATGGGCTGATCATGTTCGGGGCAGCGGGGCTGGCCACGGCCCTGATCGTTATCCGGGCAGAAACGTTCTCGCGTGCCCCGGGCACGGGTAGAATAAAGAGATGAAGACGTTTGCATTCTTGAAATGTTTCACTCAAAGTGGGACAGATCGCCTGGGCGGATAAGTGATGGTTCGGGCCTGGGGCCAGGGGAGCCCGCCGCGGCCGACGAGTTCGCCGAGTGGCTGGCGCCGGAGTTCCTGCGCCGCCGACCGGCCGTTTCGCGCGTGGCCCCGACGGCCCCGTGATCGGGTGGCACAGGTTTGCAGCCTGGGGGCCCCACGAGTCGCCGTTCCGGCCCGCCGCCGGCGGGCTACACGCCGTCTTCTGACCTCCTCGTTCGACCATCGTGGGCGGCCCGGTCAGGCTCCTCCTCCCGCCGGGCGGCAGGTCTCGTTCCTCGACCTGCCCTACACGCAGCGCCGCGACCCCGCCTTGCCCCCCGTGGACACCGCCTCCCGCCCCGCGGGCAATGCCCTTGGTGTTCGGCCCGTCCGAGGCGATGAGGAGGCATTATGGCCCCTGACGACAAGCCCTGCCGGGTGAACGCACCGCCATCGGCGGGCTTACCCGCCGTTCGTGGTCACGGTAGGGACGCACTTAACCCGCCGCCCCGCGCACAGAATGGAATCTCCCGCAGGGCGGGAACACGCAAGGCATTTGGGACCGACTCGTTAGACGGGTTCTCCGATCAGGATTGTCGGCGTCTTACACTGACAGCCACGGTGCTGCCAGGTTTATATTAGTCAATCTACTCATAGTTCGACGCACTGATATCATGGGCCTGCTCGCCAAGATTTCTGGTGCTGTCCCGCGTGCGGAGATTAATGGCATCCGTCTCGATACGCGCCGCCCGTTTTGGGAGGTGTCCGGTGAGACCAACTTTCCTGCGCTGCCTGCGGCACTCCCAGAGCTGCTGCCCGAAGGATGCGTCCTTTACTTTAGAAACCAGGGAACCAGGAACCGGGGACAGCCACCATTATTGGGGCGTGGCGACCTCCAAACCTCTGCGGTATCCCCACAGGCGGCAGGTCTCGCTCCTTGACCTGCCCTACACCAATTGGGGTTCATCCACAGGGAGTGGCGGGCTCCCTCGCGCTTCAGGATGCAGCCGTTGCGGCGAAGGTGCCGGAGAAGGGCGATCCGCTTCCCCGGTCGGTTACCGTCTCGGTGATGGCGTCATCGGGCACGCCGGCCAAGCCTTGCTCGCGGCGGTCCTGGAGGATGAGCTTGATGGCCTCGGCCAGACTCGCGCGGCATTCGTCCAGCGTCTCGCCCTGGTCGTTGGCCCCGGGAACCTCGGGGCAGTAGGCGATGCACCACTCCCCGTCTCGTTCGAACACGCCCGTGAACTCGTTGGTCATGGCCCAATCTCCGCGCCCTGCCCGTCTGGGATTGTAGCCGACCGGGCGCATTACAGCAGCTCATGCTCGGCCATAGCCTTGAGGCGGGCCCAACGGCGGTCGACTTCGGCCTGCACGTCGGCGGCCAGCCAGTCGTATTCGGGCGTACACAGATGGGAGAAGGCGTTGCCCATCTTGGCGAAGGCCTCGGTGACCGGAATCTTCTTGCCACGGGTTTCGGGATCGAAGGTCAGTTTGGTGAGGCCGTGCTCGATCTCATACAGCGGATGCATGCAGGCGTTGACCGCGGCCTCGACGGCCGACGGGCCGACGCTTTCGCCCATGCCCCAGTTGAGCGGACAGACGGACAGGGCTTTGACGAAAACGAACCCGCCGGCCCGCATGGCGGCCTGGGCCTTACGGGCCTTGCGGATCATGTCCATGGCGTGCGACTCGGCCACGGTGGCCAGGTAGGGGGCGAACGTGCCGCGGAGGATTTCCATCACGTCCTTATGGTGATTGATCTTGCCCGCCTGCTGCGGGCCGACATGGGCGTTGCTGTTCTTCTGGCCCTTGAAGCCGGTGTAGCAGAGCTGGGCCCCGGTGTTCATGTAGCCTTTGTTGTCGTACTCGAACAGAATGAAGGGGTCGTTGCGCAGGGCGCAGCCGATGACCTGGTCCATGCCGATGTCGTCCCCGCCGTCGCCGGAGACGGCGATGACCGTGATCTCCTCCGGCAGCTCGCCGCGCTTCTTCAAGCGCTTAATCATCTCCACGACGCCGGTGGCCGTGCTGGAGTTGTTGTGGAACAGGTTGTGGAAGTAGGGCACCTTGAAGCTGGTCAACGGGAAGCCGGTGGTGACCACCATGCCGCAGCCGGTGTTGAACAGCAGCACCACGTGCCCGTCGATGCCCCGCAGAAACAGGTTCAGGCTGGTGAAGATGCCGCAGCCGGGGCAGGCGCTGTGCTTGTCGAAGCGGACGGGCATGGCCGACAGCTCCTTGAGGCTCACCTTGCCGTCCTTGCCGGCGTTGAGCGTGCACTGTTCGGTCGTCAGCGGTACGAGCGTCGGCTCCGCCACGTAGGAGGCGTCCCCCGGCCAGGCCCCGTGATACCACTTGACCCGCTGGGCGTCGGGGTCGTCGACGTTGGGCCAGTCCTCGGCCAGCTCGTACATGGCCAGGGCGTCGTCGCGGGTGAAGTTCAGCCCGCCGATGCCGTAGGTCCGCTGGATGATGACCGGCTGAGGCCGGCTCAGGCCGGGCATGGCACTGCGGGCGGCGGAGACTCGCTGGAGGGCGGCGCCGATCTCGTTGGCCAGGTAGTTGTTGGCCCCGTACTGGCTGGCCCGCTCGGCGACGACGACGCGGCGGGCCTGTCCGAGGGCGGCAAGGATCTCCTTTTCCGGCCAGGGTCGCAGGACGGTGGGAACGACCAGGTTGACCGGCTCGCCGCGATCGGTGAGGGCGTCGACGGCGTCCTTGGCCGCCTCGCCGGCGGTGTTGAGGGCCACCAGGCATCGATGGGCGGAGCGGTCGCCGTGCTGCTCGACGAAGTCATAGCGGCGACCGGTAAGGCGGGCGTACTCGTCGAAGACGGCCGGCAGCAGCTCGTAGGCCCGCTCGAACTTGAGGTCCATCTGCACCTTGGAGTTGATCAGATCGTCGTTCATGTACGGCCCGAAGGTGCGGGGATGGTGCACGTCCAGGAAACTGAAGCGGCCGTTCTCACCCTGCAGCGTGCCCTTGAAGGGCGGGGGACCGACGAAGCGGCGCACGTCGTCTGTGCTCTTGAAGACCAGGATGCGGCGGTTGGCGTGCGACGTATGAAAGCCGTCGTAGGCCACGATGGCCGGCAGGTTGACCGCCTCGGCCACCTTGAGGGCGACGATGTTCAGGTCGTAGGTGGCCTGGACGGTGGGGGCCAGGAAGATGATCCAGCCCCAGCCCAGCGTGGCATAGAGGTCGGAGTGGCCGTTCTTGATGTTCAGCGGGGCGGACACGTCGCGGGTGGAGAGGTTGAGCACCATGGGCAGGCCCAGCCCGGCGATGGCCGGCATCTGCTCGGCCTTGAGCAGCAGCCCGTTGGCGCTGGTCACGTCCACCGCCCGTCCGCCGGCGACGGCCACTCCGGCGCAGACGCCCAGGGCGGCCAGCTCGCTGGTGGCGACGATGAAGGCGATGTCGGTCTCGCCGCGGGCGAAGGCGGCGGAGACCGCTTCGCCGGCGTCCGAGGAGGGGGTGATCGGGTAGTACCCTTCGGCGTCGTAGCCGATCTGGATGATGGCTCGGGCGACGGCCTCGTTGCCGTTGCCGATCCAGGGGACCTGTTCGGCAAGGGCCTTGCGGGCGCCGCTCACATCCACTGTTGCGACGGACATTGTTTCATACCTCCGCAGCGCGGCGTTCGGCCCTACGGCCGATCCTCCTGCCGCGCGGGCTTGAGCTCCTTCCGCAGGGCGTTGGTGAGCACCCGCGTGCAGTCTTCCACGGTCTTGGGCCGGGCGTCGGCGAACACCTTGTGGTGCGAGTTCAGGAGCACACCGAAGGCCAGCCGGTTTTCACAATCCA
>Ga0073934_10004834_pt1 | contig 21721 bp, 21 predicted proteins | sample LarsenN4metaG_FD_76834 | JGI IMG/M metagenome (GOLD analysis project Ga0073934, IMG submission 76834) | Hot spring sediment bacterial and archeal communities from British Columbia, Canada, to study Microbial Dark Matter (Phase II) - Larsen... ...
CGCCGCCAACGCCGACGCCAAGGCGGTCGAGGCCCAGGCGCTCGCCGACGCGGAAGTGATGCGCCATGTCGAAGGCCTCACCGTCCGGAAAGTCGTTGTCGTTCCGGGCCGGATCGTGAATATCGTCGCGAACTAGGACGCCGCATGACTGACGCAACGCATCATCGCCCGTTCGAGCGGAAGCCGGGAGGGCGCCTCATCGGGAAAGTGGTCGCGGCGTTCGCCGGGATCGGCGGCCTCCTGTTCGTCTCCGCCTGCGGCTTCCAGCCGCTTTATGCGACAGGCGAGGGTTCGGCGCCGGGCCTTCGAAATGTCGCGCTCGCCGCCGTGACGGCGCCCGAGGACATCGAGCCCGTCGTCCGCCGCGCCTTCGAGCGCCGAATGGCGAAGGCCGCCGGCGAAGCGAAATACGAGCTGTCGATCACCGCCTCGGAACAGGCCGAGCGGCTCGCCGTGCAGATCGACGCCTCGGTGACGCGCTACAATTACCGGATTGTCGGCGGCTATACGCTTGTCGAGCGCGGGACCTCGCGGCGCATCAAGGGCTCCGTCACCTCGATCGCGTCCTTCAACGTCGTCAATTCGCAATATTCGACGCTCCACGCCGAAGACGCCGCGCGCGAGAAGGCCGCAAACCAGCTCGCCGAGGACGTCGAGCGCGACATCCTCCTTGAGCTGGCGGCGGCCGAGGACAAGAAGGCCGGAAGCGACAAGTGACCGCCCTCAAAGGCAAGGCCGTCGAGGCCTTCATCGCCCGGCGCGACCCCGACATCAGGGCGATCCTCGTCTATGGGCCGGATCAAGGCCTTGTCCGCGAACGCGCTGACAGAATCGCGCGTCAGGTCTCGCCGGATCTGAAGGATCCGTTCAACGCGATCGAACTCGCCGACGGCGACCTCAAGTCCGAGCCCTCGCGCCTCGCCGACGAGGCCGTCCAGCTGTCGATGACCGGGGGCGAGCGTATCGTCCGCCTGCGGACGGCCGGCGAGACGGCGGCGCCGGCGGCAAGGCTCCTCGTCGCGGGGATCGAGAGCGGCCGTCTGAAGCCGACGGGCGTCGTGTTGATCGAGGCGGGCGACCTCGGCAAGGCCTCGGGGCTCCGGAAGCTCTTTGAAGGCTCGAAGGCCGCGGTCGCCATTCCCTCCTATGCCGACGCGCCAGGCGACATCCGCGCCCTAGCGCTTGCGGCGGCGCGCGCCGAGGATTTGAAGTTCGATGACGACGCGCTCGAACTTCTGGTGACGCTGCTTGGCGAGGATCGCGGCGTCTCCCGCGCCGAGATCGACAAGCTCATCCTCTTCAAGGGCCCGAAACCCCTGCGGCCGGGCCCGGCGACGATCAGCCTTGAGGATGTCCGGCTGATGCTGGTCGACACGGTCGCGGACGCGGCGGGCGAGGCGGCCGCCGCGGCGGCGGACGGGGCGAGCGCGCGCCTTGCAAGAGCGCTGCACCGCTCGTCGGGCGCCGGGGCCTCGCCGGTCGGCACGGTGAGGGCGCTCCAGCGCGAATTCGCAAGGCTCCGGACGGCGCGCGGGATGATGGCGCAGGGCGCGACGGCGGACGCTGCGATGGCGAAGCTCCGCCCGCCGGTGTTTTTCATGGAGAGCCGCGCCTTCGCGGCGCGGCTTTTCCGCTGGAGCCTTCCAAAGATCGACGCCGCGCTCGACATCCTCCTTGAGGCGGAACTCGCCGCGAAATCGACCGGCCTTCCCGACGAAGCGATCGTCGAGCGCGCCGCCTTCAAGATCGCGGCGATGGCGGGACGGTAGGGCGGCGCGGCGGGTTTGCGCGGCCGCGCTTCGTGCTTTATTTCCGCGACAGCGGCAGGGGCGCGATGTCCGAAGTCTTCATCTCCTACAACCGGCAGGACCAGCCGCTCGCCGAGGCGATGGCGGCGGAGCTCGCCGCGCTCGGGATCGACGTCTGGTGGGACCGCGAACTGCTTGGCGGCGAGGACTACCGCAAGAAGACGGCCGGCGTCATCGCCCGCGCCGACGTCGCGATCGTCATCTGGTCGCGCCGGTCGGTCGAAAGCGAATGGGTCGTCGGGGAAGCGGCGGCGGCCCGCGAGCGCAAGATCCTGATCCCCGTCTGCGCCGACGGGGCGACGCCGCCGCTCGACTTCCGGAGCCTCAACACGATCGACATCTCACGCTGGGTTCCGGGCGACCCGCTGCCCGACATGCTGGTGAGGGGCATCGCCGAAAAGACCGGCCGCACCTTCGCGCCCGGCCCCCGCGCCGCCGGCGGCGCCCCCGCGCGCGGGCGACTGACGGCGATGGTCGCAAGGTCCTGGTACGCCGATTTCGAGTGCATCTTCTTTTCGATGATCGCGCAGGGCTTCGCGAGCGTCCTCACCAACATCCCGATCGCGATCCATCAGGCGAAGATCGATCCCTTCCTCGCGGCCGCAATCGCCTCGGTGAACGCGGCCATCACCGCCGCCGTCATCATGCGCCCCGCCGTCGCCGGCAAGCGGCTGATGATCGCGGCGCCGTGGATCGCCGTCGCGGTCGCGACCGGCGTCCTCGGTTATCTCGTCTCAGCCTTCGCGTGGAAGACCCTCGCCATCAACGAGTTCCTGACTTTCGTCGGCTTCTGGGCGCTCGGCCTCGTCCTCTTTCTCGACGCGGCGCGCCGCTCGGCCTCGCCGCAATAGGAGGCCACTCCTCCGCATACTGAATGAGCGCGTTTTCGCTTCCTCCGTGTGCGGATGGGGAAGCCTTCGCCGCGCGCGCGAATTTCGGCCTAACCCTCTGTTTTAAAAGGGAAACAAAATTCCATCCCCCACCCTTGACGGCGCCTTAGGATGGCCGGCGATTTGAACGGACGCGCCCTGCGTTCCCCGCCGCGCCGAAGGCGCAAGGGAAATTCCGGGCGCGGACGCTCAGTTTGCGGGGGCGCGGCGAAAATCCGGGCTCCGCGGCTCTTTGACAATTGAATAAGGATCGGCGCTGCGGCCGGCGAGCTGCGCGGCGATAACGGCAAGACAGCGCGGGTCGCGCCCTTTCCTCGCTTTGGAAAAGGGGCGGTCGGCGCGACGCGCCGGGACGAGGTTGGGGCATGCGCGCGCCGGCGGTCGTTGCCAAAGCGGCGCGCGCGGAAGTGTGCGCGGTTCAGCGCGTAAACGCCGCGACATAGAAGGATTAGGGCGAGCGCCCTGATTCCGCATCAGGGCGCGAAGCTCCAGCCTCCGCTTTCGAAGGGGAGGGAATCCTGGGCGCGCCGGGCCCGGCAAAGAGGCGCCCCGGCGACGGCGACGAACGGCGCCCTTTGCGGCTGCGGCCCGCAAGGAAGGCCGAATTTTCGCAGCCGCGGCGGCGGCGAAAGGCGCCCTTTCCGTCCCCTCCCCTTGGGCAAAGGGGGAAATCCCGGGCGCGACTGCGGCGCAAAAGGGCACCCTTTCAAGAGAGTCGAACGGCGCCAATTGCGGCTGCGGCCCGCAAGAAAGGCCGAATTTTCGCAGCCGCGGCGGCGGCGAAAGGCGCCCTTTCCCGCTCCTCTCCAGCGGAAGGGAGTGCGGCCGGCGTGGTCAGATTCTTGTTCCCATCAGCCGCTTGCAGACGTCGTCGAGCTGGTCGAGCGAGCGGTAGGAAATCCGCAGCGCGCCCGAGCCGTTCGGCGCATGGTCGATCGCGACTTCGAGCCCTAAAGCTGCGGCGAGATCGGCCTCGAGCGCCCGCGTGTCGGCGTCTTTCTTTCCGGGTACGGAGGGTTTCTGCGGCGCCTTTCCGCGAGGCGCCGCCTCGCCGGCGGGGCCGTAATTGAAGCGCCGGACCAGCGCTTCGGCGGCGCGGACGTTAAGACCGTCCCTGAGGATCAGCAACAGCGCGGCCTCGGGGTGCTTCGCGCCGAGCAGCGCGCGGGCGTGGCCGACCGAGATCGCGCCGTCCTCGAGCGCCTTGCGGCATTTCGGGTGAAGCTCGAGGAGGCGCATCATGTTGGCGACATGGCTACGCGATTTGCCGACGGCGCCGGCGATCTCCTCCTGCGTGCGGCCGTGGGTTTCGGAAAGCCTTTGATAGGCGGCCGCCTCCTCCATCGGGTTCAAATCGACCCGCTGCAGGTTCTCGATGAGCGCGATTTCCGCCGCGGCGGCGTCGTCGAGATCGCGAATGACGACCGGGATGTCGTGAATATTCGCCCGCTGCGCGGCGCGCCAGCGCCGCTCTCCGGCGACAATCTCGTACGCCTCATGGCCGACCTTGCGGACGAGAATCGGCTGCAAGAGTCCGCGCGCGCGGATCGAGGCGGCGAGCTCCTCGATCGCGTCCGCATTGAAATGGCGGCGCGGCTGCGTTGCGCTCGGGCGGACGAGGTGGATCGGCAGGGTCTGGAGCAGGCGACCCGCGGCGCCGTGCGGCGCGTCGCCGGTCCCGTCCTTATGAGGCTCCTCCGGCTTGAGACCCGTAACGCGCGCGACGCCGGCGTCGCCGAGCAGCGCGTCAAGACCGCGGCCAAGGCCCCGTGGCTTCCTGGCGCTCATCTTGCGTCCCGGGGGAATAGGGATCGGGGATTAGGGATTGGGGAAATGCGCTGTCGCCCCGCGCCCTGCTGCGCAGTCGCCAATCCCGGCTCGCCAGCCCGCAATTCCCAATACCCAATCCCTAATCCCAAATCCCGCATTTCACGCCGCCTTGCGCTTCTCGCGCTCGCGCTGGATGACCTCGCTCGCGAGTCTTATGTAGGCTTGGCTCCCGGCGCATTTGAGGTCGTAGAGGAGCGCCGGCTTGCCGTGGCTTGGGGCTTCCGAAATCCGCACGTTCCGCGGGATCACCGTCTCATAGACCTTCTCGCCCATATGCGCGCGGACGTCGGCCTCGACCGCGGCGGCGAGGTTGTTCCTGACGTCGGCCATCGTGAGGACGATCCCTTGCAGCTCGAGCCGGGGATTGATCCTTGTACGGACGGTCTCGATCGTCCGGATGATCTGCGAGAGCCCCTCAAGCGCGAAAAACTCCGCCTGAAGGGGAATGAGGACGGCGTCCGCCGCAGCGAGCGCGTTGATCGTCAACAGCGAGAGCGAGGGCGGGCAGTCGATGAGGACGTAGGTCGTCTCGGAGGCGCCTTTGAGATAATCGGCGAGCGCGTCGGCGAGGCGGTAATGCCGGCGCGTCGCCTCGATCAGCTCGACCTCTGCCCCGGCGAGATCGACCCCAGCCGGCGCGAGCTTTAATCCCGGGATGCCGCTGTCGATGACCGCGGCTTCAAGCCGGTATTCGCCCATCAAGGCGTCATAGGTCGTCACCGCGCGCGTCGAGGCTTCCGAGCCAAGGCCCGTCGAGGCGTTCCCTTGCGGATCAAGGTCGATGAGGAGGACCTTTTCGCCGACCGCCGCGAGCGCCGTCGACAGGTTGATCGCCGTCGTCGTCTTGCCGACGCCGCCCTTCTGGTTCGCGATGGCGAGGATCCGGGTTGTCACGGCTTCTTTCCGGGTCTTTGGCGCCTCACCGGCGCCTTCGGTCGCAGATGGCGGATCACCAAAATGGTCGAGCCGGGGCTCGTCACGCTCGGCCGCCTTTCAACCTCCATATGCCAAGATTTAGCGGCTTCGGTCAATTCAGCCTCAACATCTTGTCCCTTCGGTAAGATAAGGAGAGTCTTTTCGCCTGCAAATTCATGCGCGTAGTGGAGGAGCTTTGGAAGTTGGGCGAGGGCCCGCGCCGTCACCACGTCAGGCGCTGAAAGCGTAAGGTTTTCAATGCGCTCCGGTATGACCCGGGCGTTTTGGAGGCGCATCGCCGCGATTGCGGCGGACAAGAACGCCGCTTTCTTGCCGACCGATTCAACGAGGCTCACCTGAAGGCCGCGCTCTTCTCCCATCACGGCGAGGACGAGCCCCGGAAAGCCGGCGCCCGATCCCAAATCGACAAGCGTTCGCGCGTCTTCGGGGATCAGCGCGAAGAGCTGCGCGCTGTCGCGGTAATGCCGATTCCACCGATCCTCGATTGTCGAACGCGCGATGAGGTTATGCCGAGAGGACCAGTCGATGAGCGCCGCGTCGAAGGCCGTCAGCTTGCGGAATGTTTCACGTGAAACGTCATACGCGCGCGCGAAGTCTTCGGGAGAATAGGTCATGCCCAAAAGGCCCTCTCCGCCGCTTCCTATCCCGCGGCCCTCTCGGTCTTGCGGAGAAAGGCGAGGAGAACCGCCAGCGCCGCCGGCGTCACGCCCTCGACGCGTCCGGCCTGACCGAGCGTCGCCGGCCTTGTCGCCGCGAGCTTGACGCGCGCTTCATGGCTGAGGCCCTTGATCTCGGCATAGGGAAGATCGCTTGGCAGGCGGAGCGTCTCATCGCGCTTGAAGGCAAGGATGTCCGCTTCCTGCCGGTCGAGATAGCCGGAATAGAGCGCTTCGATCGCAAGCTGTTCGGCGACGTCCAGCCGCAGCGAACCCGCTTCGGGCCAGATGCGGGCGATGTCGGCGAAAGCGACGCCCGGCAGCGCGAGAAGGTCGAAAACTGAACGCCGGCGGCCGTCCTGGTTGATCGCGATGCCGCATTTTGCCGCTTCGCGCGGCGTCAGGCCGGTCGCCCGCGCCCAGGCCCTCGCCTCTTCAAGGAGGCGATGTTTCACGTGAAACGCCCTACCGCGTTCCGCCCCGACAAGACCGAGCGCCTCCCCTTTCCCGGTGAGGCGCAGGTCCGCATTGTCGGCGCGCAAGGTGAGGCGATACTCGGCCCGGCTCGTGAACATGCGGTAGGGCTCGGTGACGCCGCGCGTCACGAGATCGTCGATGAGCACGCCGATATAGGCTTCCGAACGGTCGAACAGAATCGGCTCCGACCCCTGGACCTTCGCCGCCGCGTTCGCGCCGGCAACAAGGCCTTGCGCCGCGGCTTCTTCATAGCCGGTCGTGCCGTTGATCTGGCCGGCGAGGAAAAGTCCGCCAAGCTGCTTCGTTTCAAGCGTCGGATAAAGCGCCCGCGGATCGACATAGTCATATTCGATTGCATAGGCGTGGCGAATGACCCGCGCCCTTTCGAGTCCCGGGATGGTCGCGAGGAATTCGTCCTGGACGAGTTCAGGCAGCGAGGTCGAGATGCCGTTCGGGTAGACCGTGTCGTCGTCGAGGCCCTCCGGCTCAAGGAAGATCTGGTGCGACGGCTTATCGGCGAAGCGGACGATCTTGTCCTCGATCGACGGGCAATAGCGCGGCCCCCGTCCGGATATGCTTCCCGAATAGACTGCGGATTTCTTGAGGTTGCGCGCGATGACCGCATGAGTCGCCGGCGTCGTTGCGGTGATGCCGCATTCGATCTGCGGGACCTTGATCCGGTCGGTCAGGAAGGAAAACGGGACCGGCTCGGCATCGGCCGGCTGCCGCTCAAGCGACGCCCAGTCGATCGTCCGACCGTCAAGCCGCGCCGGCGTCCCGGTCTTGAGGCGCCCCATCGGCAAGCCCTGACCATAGAGCCGCCTGGCAAGCCCAATCGCCGGCGCTTCAAAGCCGCCTTCCCTCGCCCGTCCCGCCGGGATGCGCCGGTCGCCGACATGGATGACGCCCTTGAGAAAGGTCCCGGTCGTCAGCACGACCGCCCCGGCAAGGATCTCCTGGCCATCGGCGGTGCGGACGCCGCAGACGTACGCGCCGGCGCCGCCGGCTTCGCGTGAAACGATCAAATCCTCGACCGGCGCCTCGAGAACGGCCAACCCCGGCGTTGCGGCGATCGCCGCCTGCATCGCCCGTCGGTAGAGCTTACGGTCGGCCTGGGAACGCGGACCCCGCACGGCTGGGCCTTTCGAGCGGTTCAGCATCCGGAATTGGATTCCCGACGTGTCGATGACCCGCCCCATGAGGCCGTCGAGGGCGTCGATCTCTCGAACAAGATGGCCCTTGCCGAGCCCGCCGATCGCCGGATTGCAGGACATTTCGCCGATCGTCGCAGCCTTGTGGGTGACGAGGAGCGTCCTCGCGCCCAGGCGCGCGGCCGCGGCCGCGGCCTCGCAGCCAGCGTGCCCGCCCCCGATGACGATGACGTCCAAGGAATTCATGCGGGCGGGTATAAAGCGCCGCCGGGAAACATAAAGCGGATTTCGGCGCCGGCTTTTTGCGCCCGTCATTTCCCGATGCAAAAGCTCGAGAAGATCGACGCCAGCACGTCCTCAACGCCGACCGCCCCGGTGATCCGGCCGAGTTCGCGGGCAGCGAGCCGAACATCCTCGGCCGCAAGCTCCGGCGCTTCAAGGCGCGCTCTCGCGCGTCCGAGATGGCGTATGGCCGCCTCGACCGCCGCGACATGGCGGACGCGGGTCAGGCCGGCTTCTTCCGCCCGTCCGCAGCGGCGGGCGACCTCCCCGGTCAACGCCGCGACGAGCGCATCAACTCCCTCGCCGGTCCGGACGGAAACCGGAAATACCGCCGCTGCGCCCGGCGGCCCGGTAACGGGCAAGACGCGAACAGCCTCGTCCGCGAGGTCGATCTTATTCAGCACGACGAAGTCGCCGCAACGAAAAAGCGAGGCGGCGGCCAGTCCTGCCACCTCCGGTAGAGATTGCGGCGAAAATGTTTCACGTGAAACACGGCCGTCCCGAAACGGTGCGTCCGATGCGTCGATGATCATTAGGCGGATGTCGGCTTCCGCCGCATTCATCCGTGTACGGCGTATGCCCTCGCGTTCAATGAAATCCGCTGGGTTCTCGCGAAGTCCGGCGGTGTCGACGAGCGAGACGAGGATCCCGCCGAGGTCGAGGCGCGCCTCGATCGCGTCGCGCGTCGTCCCGGGCGCTTCGGAGACGATCGCCCGCTCGGACCCGGCGAGCCGGTTGAGAAGCGAGGACTTCCCGGCGTTCGGCGCGCCGATGATCGCGACCTTCACCCCTTCGCGTATGGCCTTCGCCGCCCGGGCGGTTTGTAGGAACCCCTCAAGCTCGGCCGCGAGCGCGTCGATGAGCGGACCGGCGCGCGCGGCGACCGCCGCCGGAATATCGCTCTCGTCTGGGAAATCGATGTCGGCCTCGAGCGGCGCGAGAATGCCGATGAGGCGCGCCCGCCAGCTCTCGGCGACCGCCGAAAGCCGCCCGCCGAACTGGCTCAATGCCTGTTTGCGCTGAATGGCCGTTTCGGAGTCGAGAAGATCAGCAAGGCCTTCAAGCTCGGCGAGGTCGAGCTTGCCGTTGAGGAGCGCCCGTTTGGAGAATTCACCAGCCTCGGCAAGGCGCGCTCCGTGCGCCCTCGCCGCCTCAAGAAACGCCGATTCGACCGCGGGCGAGCCATGGAGATGGAATTCGGCGATATCTTCGCCGGTGAAGCTCGCCGGTCCTTTGAAAAGTATGACCAGGCCCTCGTCGATCGGCGCGCCAGAGCTGTCGCGAAGCCGGCGAAGCGCGGCCCGCCTCGGCGCCGGCAACGGCCCCGCAAGCGCTTTCGCGATCCCGAAAGCGTTTCCGCCCGAGATGCGGAAAACCGCGACGCCGGCGCGCCCCGCCCCGGAGGCGCGGGCGACGATGGCGTTCCCGCTTACGACGGGCGAGCGCTCGTTCCCGCCTGGCCCGCCCGCCCTGCTGCTCGCTTCACTTCTTTTTCGCCGGCGCACTCCCCGCCCCGCTCATCGCCGCGCCCAACATGCCGGCCATCGCGTCCATGCCCTTGCCGCTCATTTCCATCCAGCGGGCGACGAACCGCTCCGGATCAGCGAGCGTGTCCATCTGCTCGCGCGCGCGCTTCGACATTTCCGCGACGATCATCGCGTTCAACGGGCCGACATCGGGCATGCCGAAAAAGGCTCGCGCCTCTTCGGGCGTGCAGTCGATATTGATGGTAAAGCGCATCTGAAAAACTCCTTTGGCGGCGACCATAGTCAATGCGAAAGGAAACCGACAGGCTTGGCTTCCAAAAGGAAATGACCCCCCGTGACCCGCAAAGCGATCATTATCGAAAACTCCGCGCTCAAGGACCTTCCCTTTTCGCCGGCCGTCCGCGCCGGCAAACTCCTCTTCGTCAGCGGCCAGATCGGACTTGACCCCGAAACGCAAGCGCTCGTCGAAGGCGGCGCCGCCGCCGAAACCGAGAGAATCTTCAGAAATATCGCGATCGTGCTTGCGGCCGCCGGCCGCGAGCTCGCCGACGTCGTCAAAGCGAACGTCTATCTCGCCGACATGGCCGACTATCCCGCCATGAACGCCGCCTACGCGAAGGCGCTTGAGGCGCCTTACCCGGCGCGCACCTGCGTCGGCGTCGCCGCGCTGCCCCTGGGCGCGCGCGTCGAGATCGAGGTTGTCGCGCGGCGATGAGGACGGTTACGCTCAAAGCCGCCGGCGGCCCTGAGAATTTCGCGCTGGAAGAGGCGCTTCCGACGCCGCTCGCCGACGGTCACATCCGTGTACGGAACAACGCCGTCGGCGTCAACTTCATCGACATCTATCAGCGCAAGGGGCTTTACCCGATCGCAACGCCGTGCGTCCTTGGACAGGAGGGCGCGGGTCTTATCGCCGAAACGGGCGCGGGCGCGCCGTTCAAGAAGGGCGACCGCGTCGCCTATCTGTCGGGCGCCGGCGCATATGCCGAGGAAACCGTCGTCGACGGCGGGCGCGCCGCTCTTATTCCCGCCGGCGTCGGCGATGATCTCGCCGCCGCCTCGTTCTTGAAGGGCCTTACCGCCGAAATGCTGCTAAGGCAGGTCTATCCCCTCCGGTCCGGCCAGACCGCGCTCGTCACCGCGGCGGCTGGCGGCGTCGGCACGCTGTTGACGCAATGGGCGGCGCATATCGGCGCCCGGGTCATCGCGATCGTCGGGGACGCGCAGAAGGTCGCCGCCGCAAAAGCGAACGGCGCCGCCGACATCATCGACCGCAGCGTCACCAAGGACACCGCCGGCGCGGTTCGCGCGCTGACCGGCGGGCGGGGCGTCGACGTCGTCTATGATTCCGTCGGCGCGGCGACGTTTGATTCCTCGCTCGACAGCCTAGCGCTGCGCGGCATGATGGTGAGTTATGGCAACGCGTCGGGGCCCGTGCCGCCGGTTGCGCCTCTCGACCTTACCCGCCGCGGCTCCTTGACCCTGGCGCGCCCCTCGCTCTTTCACTATGCGACGCCCGACCGCCTCCCGGCGATGGCGAGCGCCGTTTTCGACCTCATCGCCAGGGGCGTCCTCAAACCGACGATCGCCGCGCGTTTTCCGCTTGAAAGAGCCGCCGACGCGCACCGCTTCCTTGAAAGCGGCAAGGCGATCGGCGCGATCATCCTCGAGCCGAAATGAGAAGCCTCCTCGCGACGGCGATCATTCTTTCCCTTGCCGCGTGCAGCGGCCCTGCGCCGCCACGGCCCGAAGCCGCAGCCCATCAGGGCGGCTGGGCGATTGCTCCCGAGGGCGAACTCAACCAGTTCTTCGACTGCCTCGACGAAAACGGCGTCACGCTCATCGCCGCGCATCGCGGCGGCCCTTCGTCGAACTTTCCCGAGAACGCGATCGAGACATTCGAGAAGACCCTTGCCGAGGCCCCGGCGATCCTCGAAGTCGACGTCGCGACATCGTCGGACGGCGTTCCCTATCTCATGCATGACGAGACGCTCGACCGGACGACGACGGGCTCGGGGCCTTCTGACGCGCTCCCCTTCAAGGACCTCCGCGCGCTGAAACTCGAAGACCCCTTCGGGCGCCCGACCGCCTTCGCGCCGCCATCCTTCGCCGACGCGCTTTCCTGGGCGAACGGCCGGACCATTCTCGAGATCGATTTCAAGCGCTCAACTCGCTATGAGGACGTCGTCGCCGAGATCAAACGTCAAGGCGCAGAGCATCGCGTCATCCTGATCGCCTATACGCTTGCGCAGGCCGAGCGGCTTCACCGGCTCGCGCCGCAAGCGATGATCTCGTTGTCGCTGTCGACGCAGTCGGATCTTAACCGGACGGTCGCGGCCGGCGTGCCGCTCGATCGCCTGCTCGGCTTCGCCGGCGTTGACGATCCGAAGCCAAGGCTCTTTTCGATCCTGGAGAGCCGGGGCGTCGAAGTCATTTTCGGAACCCTCGGCGGGGAGGATTCGATCGATGAGCGGATTGAAGCCTCCGGCGATGACAGCGCCTACGCCGCGATCGCGGCGCTCGGGGCCGACATCATCGCGACAGACCGGCCGATCGCCGCGCACAAGGCGCTTGCCTCCGGCGGGCGCGCCGCCGCTTCGGGCCAGTGCGGCATTACGCATTCATGAAAGGAACGACCATGTTTGAACGCCTCCGCCTCGCCGCCGTGACGCTCGCCGGAGCCGCGGCGCTCGTCGCATCCTGCGCGCGCGAACCGGCGGATGAAGCAGCGCCCGCGACGCCGGCGAAAGACGCGGCGCCGACGCCGACGCCGGTTGCGACCGACGCGCCCGCCGGCGAATACCGGCTCGACAAGAGCCATGCGAGCCTCATCTTCAAGGTCGATCACATCGGCTATTCCGCCTATAAAGGCTCGTTCGACGATTTCGACGCCACGCTCGCCTTCGATCCGAAAGCGCCTGAGACGATGCGCGTCACAGCAACGATCAGCGTCGCCTCGCTCGACATTCCAACGCCGCCCCAAGGGTTTCTCGACGAGCTTAAGGGTCCAGCATGGCTCAACGCGGCCGCGTTTCCAGCGATGACCTTCCGCTCGACAGGCGTCGCGCTCACCGGGCCCGCTGCGGCGCGCGTCGACGGCGAGCTCGAATTTCGCGGGATAAGGGCGCCTGTCGCCTTCGACACGACGTTCAACGGCGGCTACGCCGGATTTCCCCCTTACGATCCGAACGCGCGCATCGGCTTTTCGGCGAAGGGCTCGCTCAAACGATCCGTCTTCGGATTATTGATCGGAATCCCGACGCCTGAGGCCCCCGTCGGCGTCGGCGACGACGTCGCCTTCGAGATTGAGGCGGAGTTCAGCGGCCCCCCGGCGCCGCAAACGCCGCCGCCCGCGCAGCAGTAGAAAGGTCCCGCCATGATCCGTATCCTGATCGCCGTCGTCGCGATGTCCGCCCCCGCCGCCGCGCAAGACCTCGGCCCCGGCGGGCGGCCCGTCGGCGCCGCCTGGTCGCGAAGCCCCGTCATCGCCGAGCACGGCATGGCGGCGACCGCGCAACCGCTCGCCTCGCAGGTGGCGATCGACATCCTCAAAAAGGGCGGCACGGCCGTCGACGCCGCGATCGCCGTCAATGCGACCCTCGGACTGATGGAGCCGACCGGATGCGGCGTCGGCGGCGATCTTTTTGCGATCGTCTGGGATCCGAAGACGAAGAAACTTTACGGTCTCAACGGCTCGGGCCGCTCGCCGATGGGCCGGAGCCTTGATGAAACGATTGCGAAATCGGCCGCGATCGTCGGCGAAGGCAAGGGCGTTCCGCCGCTCGGGCATCTGCCGGTCACCGTGCCCGGAACTGTCGACGCCTGGTTCGAGCTCCACGGGAAATTCGGCAAGCTCCCGATGCGGACCATCCTCGCGCCGGCGATCGCATACGCGAAAGACGGGTTTCCGGTCTCGCCGGTCATCGCGATGTATCTCGCGCGCAACTTCGAGGGCTTTGAGCGACGCCTTTCAATGATCGGCGCGTTCGAGAACGCGCGCGCGACCTATTTCAAGAACGGCGCGCCGAAAGCCGGGGAGCTGTTCCGGAACCCCGATCTCGCCCGCACCTATGAGAAGATCGCGAAAGGCGGCGCCGACGCCTTTTATCGCGGCGACATCGCCAAGACGATCGACGCCTATATGAAGCGCATCGGCGGCGACCTCCGCTTTGAGGACTTCGCCGATCACGCCTCCGAATGGGTCGATCCCCAATGCGTCGACTATCGCGGCTATTCCGTGTGCGAACTGCCGCCGAACGGACAGGGGTTCGCGGCGCTGCAAATGCTGAACATTCTGAAAAACGTCGATCTTAAGCGCTATCCGCGCGGCTCGGCCGAGGTCTTCCACCTGATGGTTGAGGCAAAGCGCCTCGCCTTCGAGGACGTCGCGCGCTACTACGCCGACCCTCAGTTCACGGACATCCCGGCCGAATGGCTCCTGTCCGACGACTACGGCCGCGAACGCTTCGCGCTCATCGACATGAAAAAAGCGGCGCCGGCGCCAAAAGCGGGCGACGCGCCGAAGCTGGAGGGGCCGGGCGACACGACGTATTTCACCGTCGCCGACGACAGCGGCATGATGGTCTCCCTGATCCAGTCGAACTATCGCGGCATGGGCTCCGGCCTCGTCCCCGACAGGCTCGGCTTCATGCTCCAGGACCGCGGCGAGCTTTTCAATCTCGATAAGGATCATCCGAACGCCTATCATCCGGGCAAGCGCCCCTTCCACACGATCATCCCCGCTTTCGTCATGAAGGATGGAAAGCCCTTCTTGTCCTTCGGCCTGATGGGCGGCGGCATGCAGCCGCAAGGCCATGTCCAGGTTCTCGTCAATTTGATCGACTACGGCATGAACCTGCAGGAAGCGGGCGACGCGGCGCGCTTCCACCATGACGGCGGCTCGCAGTCGACCGGGATCGATCTTGATCCCCTCGGAAAGCTTGAACTCGAACCGGGCGTTCCCGACGCGACGCGCGAGGCGCTCAGGAAAATGGGCCACAATGTCGTCGTCAATGACACCGGCATTCCGTTTGGCGGCTATCAGGCGATCATGCGCGACTCCGCGAACGGCGTTTATGTCGGCGCGACGGAAATGCGCAAGGACGGGACGGTCGCGGGATATTAGAGCGGCGTGCGCTGAAGTGTGCGCGGTTCAGCGCGAGTGAGGCGCGAAGCGGCGAACGCCGCGACAAACAAGGATTAAAGCGAGCGCCCTGATTCCGAATCATGGCGCGGAGCTCTAAGTCCCCGTCGCGTTCGCCGGAGCCGCGGCGGCGCGAGGAAGGGCGCCCTTTCGCGCCCGCCGCGCGGCGCGAATTCCGGCTTTCCATGCGGGCCGCAGCCGCAAACGGCGCCGTTCCGCCCCCTCTCAAGGGCGCCTTTCGCCATGGCGCGCGCGCCGTTCGCCCGCTTCCCGATCGGCGGGCGCCTCAACCGCATTCATCGCCGCCCAGCACACAGGCCGCAGCGGCGATCCACATTCACTTGTCAAAGAGCCGTCGGGCACGGCTATTCGCCGCGCCCACGAGTAAAACGAGCAAGGCCTCAAAATCCGTCGCTCCTTTGAACGGAATTCCGGTTGTATTTTCATCGCCGGATTCGCGCGAAAAGCGCGATCCGCGCTGTCATGCGCCGGACCCGAACACCCGCGCCGCATTCCCGAAGAGGAACGCTTCCCTGCCCGCTTCATCGAGCCTTAGCGCATCAAGCCCTTCAAGGCATCGTTTCGCGGTCAGCATCGGGAAATTCGTGCCGAACATGATGCGCTCCCTCCCCTCGCCTTTCATCAGCCTGACGAAATCCTCCGGCAGCCGATGCAGCGCATAGGCGCTGGTGTCGACGTGAAAATTCCGGAATTTCCTGATCATCGTCGCGACCTCGTCGAGCCAGGGAAACCCGACATGCCCGCCGACGACGACAAGCTCGGGAAAGTCGATCATCACGTCTTCAAGATAGGGGATCAATCGTCCGGTCTCGGAGCGTTTCAGGGGCCCCGTATGGCCGATCTGCGTGCAGAAAGGCAGGCCCGCATCGACGCAGGCGGCGTAAATCGGATAATAGCGCCGGTCGTTCGGCGGCAGATCCCAGAGCCAGGGAACGACGCGGACGCCGACGAATTTGCCGGTCTTCGCCCGGGCGCGGATGTCGCGCACGGCCGCCATCGGATCGACGAGATCGGCGCCGATGAGGCCTTTCAGGCGCGCCGGCGCCTGATCGATCGCGGCTTCGACCTCGTCATTCGAAATAAGGTCGCCCCTCGGCGACGACCAGCCCGAAACCAGCGCCAGCGCGACGCCCGCCTCGTCCATGGCGGCGGTCAGCGCCTCAACCGGCATGTCTTCGGGCGGCGCTTCCTGTCCCGTCCACCGCAGCAGCGAAGCGAGCCATTTCTCGCGCCAGAAGCGCGCGGTCGGCAATTGCGCCCAAACGTCGATGACCGCCGGCCGGTTCGCTTGCATTAGGACCTCCGCCGCAAACTATCCGGCAGGGCCTCTCCCGCGGCAACTCAATTCCGCAGCGATCAGGTGTTCATCGAGTCGAAGAAATCCTGGTTCGTCTTCGTCTGCCGGAGCTTGTCGAGCAGGAAGTCGATCGCGTCGGCGGTGCCCATCGGATTGAGGATGCGGCGAAGCACGTAGACCTTCTGCAACTCGTTCTTCGGAACGAGGAGATCCTCCTTCCGCGTGCCGGACTTCGCGATGTCGATCGCCGGGAAGGTCCGCTTGTCGGCGACCTTGCGGTCGAGAACGATTTCCGAGTTGCCGGTTCCCTTGAACTCTTCGAAAATCACCTCGTCCATCTTCGAACCCGTATCGATAAGCGCGGTCGCGATGATGGTGAGCGAGCCACCCTCCTCGATATTGCGCGCGGCGCCGAAGAAGCGTTTTGGGCGCTGCAGGGCGTTCGCGTCGACGCCGCCCGTCAGCACCTTTCCCGACGAGGGAACGACGGTGTTGTAGGCGCGGCCGAGGCGCGTGATCGAATCGAGGAGAATGACGACGTCGCGGCCGTGTTCGACGAGGCGCTTCGCCTTTTCGATCACCATTTCGGCGACCGCGACGTGGCGCGTCGCCGGCTCGTCGAATGTCGAGGAGATGACTTCGCCTTTGACCGAGCGCTGCATGTCCGTCACTTCCTCGGGCCGCTCGTCAATGAGGAGGACGATGAGGAAGCACTCGGGGTGATTGACTTCGATCGAATGCGCGATGTTTTGCAGAATAACGGTCTTTCCGGTTCGGGGCTGGGCGACGATCAGCTGGCGCTGGCCCTTTCCGACCGGCGCCACAAGGTCGATGACGCGGGCGGTGAGGTCTTTCTTTTTCGGATCGTCCGGCGAGACGATCTCCATCCTAAGGCGCTCATCCGGGTATAGCGGCGTCAAATTGTCGAAATGGACCTTGTGGCGGGTCTTTTCCGGGTCCTCGAAATTGATCGTCGAGACTTTGAGCAGCGCGAAATACCGCTCGCCTTCCTTAGGGCTCCTGATCTCGCCGATCACCGTGTCGCCGGTTCGGAGCGCGAAGCGACGGATCTGCGACGGCGAGACATAGATGTCGTCGGGGCCGGGAAGGTAATTGGCTTCCGGCGATCGCAAGAAGCCGAACCCGTCGGGCAGCACCTCAAGCACCCCGCCGCCGTTGATTTCGACTTCCCGGTCCGCGAGTTCCTTGAGGATCGCGAACATCATGTCCTGGCGGCGCATGGTCGAGGCGTTCTCGACCTCAAGCTCCTCCGCGAAAGCAAGAAGATCGCCCGGCGACTTCGCCTTGAGGTCGTCGAGCGTCATTTGGGTTGGGATGGCCATAAGGGAAGCTTTCAATGCGTTGCGCGGTCCCGGCGCGAGGGCGGGTTGTGGCGGGCTGTTTTGTTGAACCGGTCGTGCAGGCGGTTGGAGGCAAGCGCCCTGCGCGATGTGAGGAGAGTCGCCGCTTGATATAGGTTCATGACCCCGGCCGTCAATGGCGGCGGCAGAGCGCGGTCCTGCCGAAATCGTGAAGTCAGAACGGCTTCAGCACCGCCATAAAGACCGCAACCAGCATCAGGAGGAATGGAACCTCATTGACGATCCGCCAGAACTTTTCGCTTCGGGGCCGCTCGCCGCGTTCGAACGCCCTCCTCGCCCGAGCATACCAGCCATGGATCGCCGAAATCGCCAGAACCGCCGCGAGCTTCACATGAAACCAGCCGGCGCCGAGGAGCGCCGGGTTTGCGTAAAGCATGAGCCCCGCAAGCGCCCACACGGCGATCATCGCCGGATTGATGATGCCTTTAAGGAGCCGGCGCTCCATCTGGACGAAAAACCGCTCCGCCTCCCCGCCTTTTTCCGCCTGATGATGGTAAACGAAGAGGCGCGGCAGATACATCATTCCCGCCATCCAGGCGATCACGGCGGCGATGTGCGTCGCCTTGATCAGCGGATAGGCTGAAAGAAGAAGGTCGCGCACCTACCCTCCCCGTACGATCTCGACGAGACGCGCGACGTTCTCCGGCGGCGTGTCGGGCGTCAGCCCATGGCCGAGATTGAAGATGTAGGGAACGCCTTCAAAGGTCGCGATCAGCCGCCGCGCCGCGCTTTCCATCGCTGCGCCGCCCTTGACGACCAACAAGGGATCAAGGCCGCCCTGGACGACAGCGTGCGGCGAGAGCCGGCGACGCGCGAAATCCCAGGGCGTGCAGAAATCAATGCTGACGGCGTCGCAGGCGCCCATCAGCGCGTAGGCCTCCGCCATCGGCCCGACCCCCTTTGGAAAGAGTATGACCGGCGTCCGTGGGTGCCTGATTTTCAGGCGTTCGGCGATCGCGCGCATCGGCTCGAGGGAGACCGCGCGCAGGGCCTCCTCGGGAAGCCCGCTGGCCCAGCTGTCAAAGATCTGCACGGCATCCGCGCCGGCATCGATCTGCATCGAGAGATAGTCGACGGTCGCGTCGACAAGGATCGCAAGGAGCTCGTCGATGAAGTCGCGCTCATCATACCAGCGGCGGCGGAGCAGCGCCGGATCCTCGCTTGGGCCGCCGGCGAGCATGTAGGTCGCAACGGTCCATGGCGCGCCGGCGAATCCGATCAGCGCCTTGTCCGGTTCGAGCGCCGACCTCGTGCGCGCGACGGTTTCAAAGACCGGCTGCAGCCTGTCGACGGCGTTTCGCGTTCGGAACCTCTTAAGATCGGCTGCGGCGACAGGCGGCTTGAGCCGTGGTCCCTCGCCTTCCGCAAATGACAGTTCCTGACCGAGGGCGAACGGGATGAGAAGGATGTCGGCAAAGAGAATCGCCGCATCAAAATCAAACCGCCGGATCGGCTGCAGCGTCGCCTCGCTCGCCAATTCAGGATTAAGGCAAAGATCGAGAAACGATCCGGCCTTCGCCCGCAGTTGCCGATATTCCGGGATGTAGCGCCCGGCCTGTCGCATCAGCCATACTGGCGGAACCGACGCCGCTTCGCCGGCGATGACCGCCGCGAACCTTCCCTTTCGACTGTCCCGGTCATTCGCCAAGGCGATCTCTTCCTTTCTGAAGATCTTAAGAAAGAAGGACTCTAAGAATTAGGGTGGGTTCCGGGGATAATAAGAACGGGAGCGCTGTTCCCACACAATGTCCGTCGTTTCCACTCCGAATTTCCCATAGTGGCCATACCGATCTCAACAGGTCGGGACAACCTGGCTAAGGCCATGGCCGAGCGGCGCTATTACTCCGCATCGCGCCGCGCTTTGGCGAAATGTCCACCGCTTTCCCGATCGGCTGTCGGCGGAAATTCCAGTCCTTCGATTCCCCGACTGCTTGTGTGGCCGGGTACGGCGCCGTTCGGCGCCTCTGTGTTTCTGGAGAGCGATGCGCACGCCTATCCGGCGGATTGTCCATAAGTTACACAGGCGGCGAGCGACATTGGGCAAGCCGCGCTTCGCCGGCTTGGCAGGTGACGGATGCTTGATCGGCCGCATATTCTCGCAAGCTATTTCCACGTTCACCTTGTCTCGGATTCCACCGGCGAAACGCTGAACACCGTCTTTAACGCGGTGACCTCTCAGTTCGCCGCGGCCCGCGCGTTTGAACATATCTACTCGCTGATCCGGTCGCGGTCGCAAATGGAGAAAGTCTTGGCGGACATCGAGGCGGCGCCGGGCCTTGTCCTTTACACCGTGGTCAACGCCGAACTTCGCCGCCTTCTTGAAGCGCGTTGTTCGGAACTCCAGACGCCGGCGATGTCGGTGCTCGATCCCTTCATCGAGGCGTTTTCAGACTATCTCGGACTCGAACAGACGCGACGCGCCGGCGCGCAGCACGAAATGGACGAGGACTATTTTAAACGCATCGCCGCGGTCGATTTCACCCTTGCCCATGATGACGGCCAGATGGCCTGGGATCTTGATCTCGCCGATGTCGTTCTTGTTGGGGTCAGCCGGACGTCGAAAACCCCGACCTGCATGTATCTTGCGAACCGCGGCATCAAGGCGGCGAATATTCCGCTGGTCCCCGGGGCGGACTTGCCGACGCAGCTCTTTGCCGTCCGAAAGCCTCTTGTCGTAGGCCTCATTGCGAGTCCGGAACGACTTGTCCAGCTCCGCCATAGCCGGCTTGGCGGGATGAACGCGGCCGAGCACGCAGACGAATATTCCGATCTCGAAACGGTTCGGTCGGAAGTGCTTCAAGCCAAACGGCTTTACGCCAGGCATCGGTGGCCGGTGATCGACGTCACCCGAAAATCCGTCGAAGAAACCGCTGCGGCCATCCTGACGAAGCTGTCCGCGCGGCGGAACGAGCCGGCATGACCAAACTCATCCTTGCCTCGGGCAGCGCCATAAGGGCGCGGCTTTTGTCGGCGGCCGGAGTCGCTTTCGAGATTGTCCGGCCGGAGGTTGATGAAGCAGCGATCAAGGCGCGGGCGCGTGAAGCGGGCCTGTCGCTCCGCGAAGTCGCTCAGCGCCTTGCGGACGCGAAGGCTTGCGCGGTCGACCGGCGCGGCGCGCTTGTCCTCGGCTCCGACCAGATCATGACGTTCGAGGGCAGGGGTTATGACAAGCCGCGCTCCATGGCCGAGGCGCGGGAGCGGCTGGCGCTTCTTCAGGGCAAGCCGCACACGCTCATCAATGCGGTCTCGATTGCGCGCGCCGGCGAGATCGTCTTTCGCCGCGTCGACGAGCCGCGCCTTCATATGCGGGCGATGCGCGACGACGAGATTGCGGCCTATCTCGCCGCCGCCGGCGAAGGGATTCTCGACAGCGTCGGCGCCTATCAGGTCGAGGCGCTCGGCGCTCGGCTCTTCGAGCGCATCGACGGCGACTACTTCGCCGTGCTCGGCCTGTCGCTCTTACCGGTGCTCGGCTATCTTCGCGCCGAAGGGCTGCTTGAATATTGATGTCCCGTGCACGCGCCGAAACGCCGCGTCTTGCCGCCGTCCTCGGCTGGCCGGTCGCGCATTCGCTGTCGCCGCTCATCCATATGACGTGGGCGGCGCGGGAAGGCGCCAATGCGCGCTATGACCGCATCGCTGTTGAGCCGTCGGACGAGGCGTTTCAGGCGGCGATCGCCCGATTGCGCGCTGAAGGCTATCGCGGCGCGAACGTTACAATTCCGCATAAGGAGCGCGCGCTTCGCTACGCCAACCGCGCAAGCGCCGCCGCCGAGGAAATCGGCGCCGCCAACATGCTGACCTTCGGCGAGGACGGCGTCACGGCGGCGAACAGCGATGCGGCGGCCTTGCGCGCGATCATTCTCGACCTTGACCCCCTGCCGCGCTCGGCGCTGGTGCTTGGCGCGGGCGGCGCGGCGCGCGGCGCGCTGTGGGCGCTGAAGAGCGCGAGCGTTGCGCAAATCGCTTTGACGAACCGGACGAAGGCGCGCGCCGAGGCGATCGCGGCGATCGCCGACGCAAGGGTCATCGACTGGCGCGACCGGAACGACGCGCTGGCGACGTCGGAATTCGTCATCAACGCCACATCGCTTGGCATGACGGGCGAGCCGGCGCTTGGCCTCGACCTCGCAAGACTTCCGAAGACCGCGGCCGTCTTTGACGCCGTCTACGCGCCGCTCGAGACCGCGCTGCTGCGCGCGGCGGCCGCGAACGGTCTAAAGGCGATCGACGGCCTTGAAATGCTGATGCGGCAGGCGGTTCCGGGCTATCTCGCCTGGCTTGGATCCCGCGCCGAGATCGACGCCGATTTGCGCGCGCGGCTCGAAACGGCTCTGGCGGCGAGGCGGGAATGATCACCA
>Ga0073934_10004840_pt1 | contig 21698 bp, 13 predicted proteins | sample LarsenN4metaG_FD_76834 | JGI IMG/M metagenome (GOLD analysis project Ga0073934, IMG submission 76834) | Hot spring sediment bacterial and archeal communities from British Columbia, Canada, to study Microbial Dark Matter (Phase II) - Larsen... ...
AGAGGAGGGCTCGGATGCCGTTGCTCATTTGCGAGCCCTCTACCGCAGCGATCCCGACCAGTGGGATGGCTTCTGGCGCAACGCCGCCTGAGCCGAATCACCCACGAAAGTGACGCCTACCCTCACTCCGCTCTCGCATACTAAGTCTGGGCAAATGCCAAGGGTTCGATAGACCTCAGTTAGCCAAGCTTCAAGATTCTAGGAATGGTTAGGTTTTTGAGACACTGAGATTCACGTCATTGAGTTTCGCTTGAACTCATTGGGATGTCAAGACATGCTTTGTTAGTCCAAATATGATCTGTCCGTGCAAGCGACCCCTTTTTGTTTTCGACTTGCCTCGCCACTGAGCAGATTCAGTCCTTCCCGATCGCTTACCAGGTATTCGCAATGGTTAATGGATTTGTCCTCATTCCTGGCCGGACCAGCAAGCAGGGAACCACCCTCAACGAAGGCAAGCTAACAGCTGCGTACCTTCGCGAGACTGAGACGCTCCTCATGAACCCCGACGACCTCCAACGACTGGGGCTGCAATCGGGGAACATGGTTCAGTTACGCTCGGCCCACGGAAGTGTGACTGTTCCCGTGGAGGCAGCAAAGTCAGGAGAACTGCCGAGCGGTGTGCTCTTCATCGCTTATGGACAAGTTTCGAGCCAATTGATGGGGGGCGACACGCACGGGACTGGCATGCCCGACAGCAAAGGGCTAGACGTGGAGTTGACTGTGGCAACCACGGCTTCCTCCGGACTAGAATGAGTATGGCCAGCAGTGTATCCCTTGATGCGGTCGATCTTATGGGGATTCCTCGATGTCTGAACCGTCTGCCCCTAGGAGCGCGCTGAAGATTGTCGAAAACGCTACCTGCACATTCTGTGGTTGCGTCTGCGACGACATGATCCTGAAGGTTCAGGACGATCACATCCTCGAGGCAAAGAATGCCTGCGTGCTCGGCAAAGCCTGGTTCTTGAATCACCATGTGGAGCAGCGACCGGAGGCGTTGATTGCTGGCAAGCCTGCAACCCTGGCGGAGGGCGTCGAACGGGCCGCGGAGATCCTGGCCTCGGCTCGCTATCCGATCGTCTACGGCCTTTCTGACACCACATGTGAGGCCCAACGCATCGCCGTCTCGATTGCCGATCGAATCGGGGCAAGCATCGACACCACGACCTCCGTATGCCATGGCCCCTCGGGAATGGCTTTCCAGGGTGTGGGGGAAGTAACCTGTTCGCTCGGAGAGGTCAAGAATCGCGCCGACCTCGTGATTTTCTGGGGATCTAATCCGGCCGAATCGCACCCTCGCCACATGACCCGTTATTCGACGATGCCGAAGGGTCTGTTCGTGCCGCGGGGACGAAAAGATCGCACGGTCGTTCTTGTCGACGTGCGCCGCACCAAGAGTGCGCCAGCCGCTGACGTCTTCCTGCAAATCAAGCCTCGCAAGGATTTTGAAGTCCTGTGGGCCTTGCGGGCTCTCGTCAAGGGAATTGCTATCGACTCATCCATCGAGCACGAAACCGGGATCTCGGTCGCCCAGCTGGAAGACCTGGCCCAGCGGATGAAGCACTGCAAGTTTGGCGTCTTCCTGTTCGGCATGGGGCTCTCGATGACGCGCGGGAAACACCTGAACGTCGAAGCTGCCCTCGCTCTGGCACGCGACCTCAATGAGTACACAAAGTTCTACATCAAGCCGATGCGCGGCCACGGAAATGTCACTGGGGCCGACAACGTCGTGAGCTGGCAAACCGGCTATCCTTTTGGGGTCAACCTCGGGCGTGGCTTTCCGCGTTTCAATCCAGGCGAGTTCACCACGGCGGACACGCTTGCTCGGGGCGAAGCCGATGCCGCGTTGATCGTCGCCTCAGATCCGATGGCCAATTTCTCCCAACCCGCGCGGGAGCACCTCTCGCGCATCCCCTATGTCGTGCTTGACCCCAAGGAGACTCCCACTGTTCGACAAGCTGCTGTCGCTTTCACGACTGCCACCTACGGTATCAACACGGGAGGCACCGTCTATCGAATGGACGACGTCCCCCTGCCGCTTCGGCCCGCCTTCCCATCACCTTACCCGAGCGACGAGCAGGTACTCAGGCAGATCGAAGGCCGAATCCGCGATCTTCAGGCGACTACCCTAAAGCCTGCCTCGCCGCGGAGCAAACAGGCCTAAATCCTGCCATTCCCAGGACGAAGATTCTACAGTTCAGCGGGATTGTGCTTGACCAGCGCTGCCTCCAGGGTAGGATACAGCCGCGCGTTGATATCCCTGAGGAGACCCCATGGCCTATACCCCTAGCGGCAAGAAGGTACCAGCAGGCATCCTCGCAATTCTCCTTGGAGGCCTGGGCATTCATAAGTTTTACCTGGGTTATACCAATGCTGGACTGATCATGCTTCTGGTTTCTGTGCTGACATGCGGTGTTGGGGCGAGCGTGATGGGCGTGATTGGGTTGGTGGAGGGCATCATCTACCTCACCAAATCCGACGAGGAATTTGACCAGATCTACGTGGAAGGAAAGAAGGAGTGGTTCTAGAGGTGTGGTCTAGCTCCATCGGTTGGAGCCGACCCGATTTGCGTTGCTTTCAGATGTTGCCATTCATCAGAGGTACGCCATGCCGCAAGGAAAAGCCGTGTTCGCTGGACTCAACCAGACCGGTTTGATCGTGTTCATCATCCTGCTCCTGTTGTGCTTGCCACTTTGCTGGATCCCCTGGGTCGTGGATTCCATGAAGGGCGAGCCATAACTGGCAAACCCGATCAGTCCCCAAAGAGCCAATCGAGAGCGTGCTGCGGCACGCTCTTTTGCTTTGGCACAAGGAAGAAGCTGCCGTGTCCAAGCGTGTGTTGTCTGGGGTTGCCGTCATCCTCTTCATCGTCTATTGCGTCTGGAACATCTACTGGCTTGCTCAGAGGCAGTTTGCGCCAGCGCTTTTCAAGGCCGTTACCGGCCTTCCTGCTCCCACCACGGGGGGAACACGCGCACTGGCTAAGCTATGCGAGGGGAGTCTTCTGGAATCGCTCCGGTACAACTGCATGGCAGTTCCGTTCCTGCTCCTCCTGGTCGCCAGCGTGGTTATTGTCGTCAGCCAGCTTATCCTGGGCAGGCGGCCAAGGCTTCCAGAGTGGCTCTGGTGGCTGTGGATTGTCGTCCTGGCTGTGGCGTGGTTGGCCAAGCTCATCGGCGATCCAGCTTATTGGTGAGTGAAATGGAAAAGAGCACGCCGTACTTGCCGGCGTGCTCCTTTGTTAATTGACCCATACTTGCCCACTAGGCCGGCAGTCCTTGCCACCACTCTTCCTGAAGCTCAGCGGTCCTGCTTGCGGCGAATCGGGCTTTGGTTGCGGCTCCAGCGGAGAATAGCTGATCCGCAGCTTGGCGGTCGTCCTGCGTCCGAGCTTTGTTGCTCTTGCGATTCGAAGTGCTCGGTCGGCTTTCGTTCTGGACCGTAGTCTTCGCGGATGTCGAGCCGCCATTCAGCAACGTGAGTGCGCCTGGCTCGCCAGCGCTCGGAGAGCCTGGCCCAGCGACAGACGTTGCCGGGGTGGGCAGCGGCGCCGCCTCACTCACCGGTGCATAAAGCTGATCCAGAAAGGCAAGGTCTGCACCTTCATAGCTTCGCCGGATCTGCCCAGCCCCGAGAATCTCGAACATGGCTGCGGTGGAATCGACTCGGTTATCGTTCAATCCCAGTATGTGGCCCAGCTCATGGGTAGCAACTGACTGGAGATCGTACTGATCCGCAGCGATGCCAGCCGGATCGGCCCCTGTGTACCAGTTCCAGCCGTCAATCAGCACGACCTGGCTCAGCATTCCGTACTCGTGACCAAGCAACTGGTAGAACGACTCGCCACTGGCCAGCTTACCTGACGGAGTCAGCGAGAACGCCACTTGTGTTGCACCAAGTACGCCATTGGCTTGACCACCGATGAGACTGCCGGCCTGACTACTGATGCGAACGTCGGCCTTCGAGGGATCGGCAACTTCCACGACCTCAGGACCGCCCGACTGCCGAGAAGCTGTGTCCATGGCAGTCAGAGCATCGCGGATGCGCGACACCTCGCCAGCGTCGAGCAAGCCGTTGCTCGTGTCGATCCAGACATTGATTTGCCCATCGGCCTCGACCCAGCGGCGATTGCCGACGTGCATTTCCGGCTGAGTTGTCGAGCCCGAGGCGTGGAGCGGGAACGTCCCTGGGGCCAGGCCGAGCCACATGCCCGTGATGTCCATATTGCTCGACATCCCCGTGTCACTGCCCCGCAGTGTGATTCCCGGTCCGTAGCTTCCGGCCGTATTCGCCCCCAGACTGGTCGGGTTAAAGGCGAAGATGTCCTTCTTGTCCCCGCTCAGGCCAGGCACGCTGAAGTTGCCACTGGTCGAGAGGTACAGCGTGGGCAGAGCAGAGGATGGATCACTGAGCGCGATCGCATCGACGTTCTCAGCGGACCCCGTCAAGCCCGCATCCGAGCCCTCAAAGTACAGCGACCAGGTGTTGTTGGCGGGGTTGTAGGCCAGGATGTCGTTCGGCTGGCGGTTGGCGAGACCAGCTACGGTCGCCACGCCCTTCGTGGAAAGAAGCAGCCTGCCGTCCGCCAGAACTGCCACGGCGTCCACGTTCTCGGCCGATCCGCTCAGGCCCCGGGTGCTGCCCTTGAAGAACAGGCCGGTGCCAGTGCCAGCAGTGTTCCGATACGAACCCGAAGTGATCCGGCCGTTCGCATCGGCGGAAGTTGGCCGGAACCTGAGCACGTCTTCGCCGAAACCGGTGATATTCGTGCCCGAGCCAGACTTCGGGGCGGTGTAGACCGGCTTGACGCTGAAGGAGCCCTTGATGGAGATCAAGATGTCTCCGTCAGGCATGAAGCTGAAGGCATCGATAGTCTCCGAGCCTGGCGAGAGGCCAAAGTCCTTGCCAGCGAAGTAGAGGCTGTAGGTGTAGGTGCCGTCAGTGGAGACCACGAGCTTCACGATATCAACATCCGTTACCGTGAGCTTGGAACCGTCGCTATTGGTGAGCGTGTTGCCGCCCTTCAGCGTCAGGTAGAAGATGCCGCCCGGCGTGCCCGGAGGCAGCAAGAAGCCGAAGTCGATGTCCGAGCGGACCTGGTCCGACGCCAACGTTACCACCACATCCGGTGGATTGGGGATCGTCGGCGTCGTGCCGCCTGGCAGCGTGCTCTGGTCCACGATCACCCGGTAATTGCCCGCCGTCAGGCCGGTGAACTGGTACGCGCCTGAGCTGTTCGTGGTGCGTTCCAAATCGGTGCCCGGATCGAAGACGCCGTTGGTGTTCAAGTCGATGAACACTCTGACTCCAGCGATTCCGACTTCGCCAGCCTGCTGGATGCCGTCGCCGTTGAGGTCGTTGAAGACCCGATCGCCGATCGCTGCATTCGCCGTCTGGAAGCCGAAGTCTACCAGATCCGTGGAGTCGCCGGCCGAACCGCCAGGCAACAGCACCACCTGTGGATTCGGAGTCGTTGGAGCGAAGCCGGTCAACGCTGCACTGTTAGGATCCACCGTGATGCGATAGGTGCCCGCACCGAGGTTGGTGAAGGAGTAATTGCCGTCTCCCGAGGTGATGACCGGCCCCTGCAACACGTCGTCGGCTGTGTCAAGGATGCCGTCCGGACCAGCATATCGCAGGTTGACGCGCACGCCATTGATGCCAGGCTCACCAACGCCCGCCTGCACTCCGTCGCCGTTGGCGTCGTTCCAGACGCGGTTACCGATGCTGGCCTGCCGCTGCTGATAGCCGAAGTTGATGTTTGTCTTCGCTTCTCCGATCGCCACGGTGACAGTCTGCGGATTCCCGCCCGGCGTGGTCTGCGTGAAGCCAGGACTCGGCGGATTGACCACCTGGACGCGGTAGATGCCGGAGGGCATGGTAGCTGGGGACAGCCAGTTGCCCGCCCCATTCGTGGCGAACGGACCAAAGCTCTGGTCGTCGCCAGTGCCGAACAGGCCGTCGCGGCCCGCCCAGGTTAGCTGGACGTTGATGCCAGACAACCCCGAATCACCGCCCGTGAAGGCTCCGTCGCCAAAGAGGTCATTGAAGACAAGGCCGCCCAACTGCGAGGTCTGCGGGTCGATGCGGAAGCCAAAGTCCACATCGGTTCGGTTGTCGTTCGAACCCAGCGTCACCGTGCGCGGGTACGGAGTCGTGGCCACGTAGTTGCCTGGCGGCAAGGTGCTGAAGTTCACCATCACCTTGTAGGTGCCAGGAGCAAGGCTCGGAATGAAATAGTTGCCGTTGGCGTCCGTGTTGGCAGTCGGTTCACCAGTGTCAAAGCTGTTGTTGTTGTTGAGGTCGATGAACACCTGCACGCCAGGCAGTCCGACTTCCGAGCCGTTCAGCGCGCCATTGCCATCCAGATCTTCCCAGACCTGATCGCCCAGGCCGGAGTTCTGCTCGATGAATCCAAAGTCCGCCGCCAGGAACTGCTGCCCAGGAGTAAGCGACACAACCAGCGGTGTATTGCCCGTTGTGAGGCCGAAACCTGCCAGGGCCGGCGAGGTCAAGTCCACCGAGACTCGGAATGTCCAGCCAGGGAGACTGCTGAACTGATAGGCACCGCCCGCACCAGTGAACTGCGACGGGAAGATCACGTCATCGGAAGTCCCCAGAACCAGGTCAGGACCTGATCCGAGAAGGTCGATCTTCACGCCGCCGATGCCAGGTTCGCCAATCTGGCGGACGCCGTCGCCATTCGTGTCATTCCATACCAGGTCGCCGATCGTAGCATTCTGCAGGTCGAGGCGGTACCCGAAATCGACGTCCGTCCGAGCATCGGCGATGCCCAGGTTAATGATCCGTGGGTCAGGCGGATTGGTGATCACGAAGTTCGACGGTAGCGTGCTGTCCCGCACGTCTACTAGGTATTGCCCCGGGGTCAGGTTCGAGAACAAGTACTGCCCGCTGGCGTCGGTTACCTGCGAAGGCAGGAGGATATCGTCCCCTGTGCCCGCAATGCCATCGGGCCCAGCCGCACGCAGGTCGATGGTAACGTTCGAAATCCCTGGCTCATTCGTCTGGCGAACGCCATCGCCGTTCAGGTCGTTCCACACCAGGTCGCCGATAGACGACGTCACGATGTTGAACGCGTAATTGAAGTCACCGCCAGGTACGTTGTTGCCCGACGGGAAGGAGAAGACCGGCGAAGTGGCCGGGGGCGGGAACTCGCCGTCAAGCAACTGTCCTGCGATGTCCCGGATGGCTGGGTCGGAGCTGTTCGGCGCCGTGCCGTCAAGGAAGATCGTGTAGCTGCCGTCGCTGATCGGCGTATTGAACGTGAACGTGAACGTGTGGATGTCACGCACCGGATCGTACGAGTTGGTGATCGTGCCGATCGGCTGGTTCACGCCGCTCCGGCGGACCTTAACCGTGTTCGTATTGACAGTGGCGGGATCGGCCCTGCCAGCAAACTGGATGGTGAAGGAGGATACTGGACCAGGCACCGACCCAGTGGTCGTGAAGAACGGCGTCACGGAGATGACGCGCAACGCCGCCTCGTTCGTTTCGTAAGCGCCGATGTCAAAGAATGGGAAGTTGCCTGAGCCTGTGTTCGAGCGGGCTGGGTTGTCGTTACGCTTCCGATTGCGGAAATCGTCGTTCGGAACGCGGGTTGGAACGTCAGCATCACGCATTCCGAACAGGCGATCCGACAGGTTGCTCAGCCCAGCATCGACGGCAGGAGAAGAGGAACCGGATCCTGGGCGTGCGAACACCCGCAGATCGAGATTCACCTGGTCCACATAGAGCGGATCCTGGTTGAGCAGGTTGTTGGAACCGTTGGTCGTGCCCTGAATGTTAGCAGTGTTCTGGTGGAACAGGTTGTAATTCACCACCGTGGTCGCGCCGGCGAAGCCGAGGTCGTTGACCCGCACGCCGATGTTGTTCTTGGTGATGATATTGTCGAGGACGTTCGGTCCGCCCTTGGTGATGATGTCGATGCCGACGGCCTGGTTATCGTGGATCGTGTTGTTGTGGATCTGGTGATAACCTGTGGCGGCCCGCACCTGGTCGCTGAGCGGGTTGTGCTCGGTGATGGTGATGCCGTTCCCCTGGCCGCGAGCAATTACGTTGTTGTAAACATTCGCCCCAGGCAGATAGTTGTTGGGATTGGCAAACGCCGGTCCGTTGCCGCCATTGTCCCGGTCAAACGTCGGCGAGAAGAAGTAGCGGCCCGACTGCGTCGGAATCAATTGGTCGGCTACGGTGATCGTATGGTCCTGCAGCAAGATGCCGCTAACCGCCGAGTTCGTAATCAGGTTCGACCGGTAGATCATGCCGCCTACCGGCGTGAAGACTGTCTGTGTCGAACCCGAGGTCAGCGTGATCGAGTCGCCAGTTGGCCGGATCGCATCGTTGGCGTTGCCGAAGTGGATATCGACGCCGCCCTGGGTCACATTAGGCGTTCGAATCTCAACCTCGTAGCCTTCCGAGCTGAAAATGTTCCCAGGTGGCAAATTGGGAATCGTCATGAAATCGCTGAAGCCCGGTGTGTCTTGCACATCGCCATTCGCGTCGAAGAATGCGACAGCGAAGCCCGTGCCTCCAGGCAAGGCCAGCGGAGTCGGGGTAACGCCCTGGGGAAGACGACCTCCAAGTGTGTCAGGCACCAGAACTCGCGGCAAGACGCCGCGCGGAGCGATGACCACATACTCAGCATCCCAGTCTGAACCACCTGGGTTGCCGCTAAAGTCGGCGGGAATATCTCCCGGTATCTCCATGATTCGGCCGAGGAAGTTAGCGTTGCCGCCGCCGCCGTTCGGCCCCACCATGTACACGAGCTGATCGAACGCGTTGAACACGAAGATGTTGTAGACACGCGGCGCCCCAGCCCCAGTCTGCCCAGGGGGCACGATGGGCGTGTGGTCAACGTCCACGTACAGGGGGATCGAGCCAATGCCGAGGTTGTAACTGCTCCGCAGGCCAATCGGGATGTTGACTGCTGGTGAGCCGCCCAGCGGATCGTCAGCGTTGGCCAGCTCAAAGAAGTCGAAGTCGAACGGCCCAGAGACGATGCCCGAACCATTGACAAAGGAGCTTCCGCCGTACCGAGTCGCAGCGTGATTGGTTTGAGCCAAGGGGAGGAGGACGTCAGCCGTGGCCGATGAGTTGTTGCTTTCAGATTCGTTGCCTTCCAGCACCAGCTTGCCATCGGGGTAGTTCTGAGAGTCGATCCCGATGGAAGCAAACCGGATGTGCGTGTGCTCGATGAGCGTGCCATCTTGCAAATTCTGATGCGCCGGAGTCCCCCCACTCACCAGGCGCGTCAGGGTATCAGGCAGCGAGCTCAAATTCGGGTTGAGATCGGTCTCGTCCCCGATGGTGTACGGATTCCTGTCGCTGGAGCGGCGAATGATCGAGCCGTCCGCTTGTTGAGCGACATACTCGACCTGGCTTGTATTCACTCCGGGCCGAATCTGGATGCCGGTCCAGTTGCCGGCGGTCGGGACGCTGCCGTTACCGTTGTTGGTCACGTCCGTGATGATCGAACCGACGGGGCCGGTACCCACGCTATCGTCGTGGACTGGGGTAATGATCACAGGCGAATCCGGTTGACCCATGATGCGTAGGGTCGGGCCGAGGATCATTTCACCGGTGTCCGGATCGACGTCCGCAGCATCGAAGCCCCCAGCAGTGATGACCGCGTCGTCTGCCATCTTGATGAGCATGCTCTCGCTGGCATCGACATAGTGGAGATCGTCGATCCCCATGAAATCGCCGTCGCTGCCGTTCTCACGAATGACGATGCGGTGGATCGGCGCCTTGCTAATGCGGCCAACGAACACTGGGCCGCCCGCGGTGGTGGGCAGCGGAATCGATTCGAGGAGTTGGCCCTGGTCGCCGTAAAACTCAATGACCTCGTTGGCCGAGGTGCTCAGGTTATTAACGACATAGAAGCCCACCGCCGAGACCATGTTGGGGAAGGTCAGGGTGATGGTCGAGTTGTTCCCTGGGGTGTCGGAAGTGGTGAGGATGTTGGTGCCGGAAGGCGCACCGCCACCGACGTTGAGCGTCTTGAGCGGGAACAAACCGCCGGCTGCAGTGGTAGTGATGTCCACGCCGATGTCGCGCCATTCATAGCCGCGCAGGTTGCCTGGAGCAGCCGTGGTGACGCCCGGTACGCCCACTCCGCGAGCGGTGGTTTCAAAGTCCACCACGCGGAAGAAAAGGCCATTGTCACCAGGGAATGCCCCAAACGGTCCCTGGTTGATGCCCTGGCCCTGGAGCTGAGCGATGAATGACTGGTACTGGGTGTTGCCAACGCCTGTCCCCTGGAAGCGACGCAGGTAATCCGTGGCCGTGCCGATGACCGGATTAGTGATGTCCACGTAAGGGATGGCTTCACGCCGGCTCATGATCTGCCGGACGCTGGAGCCGCCAACGGTAATGCTCGTCCCCACCGTCAGGGTGAGGTCCGTATCGTCCAGGTAGCCAGTCCCGGAGATCGTGTCAGTGAAAACGCCGTTGTTGGCATTGTTGCTGAACCGGTTGCGCCGGTAGTGAATGCCGTAGCCACCCAGTGGATGGTAGATGGTCCCGTAGGTGCTTGAGGCTCCGCGAATCGCCAGGCCCTGGTTGTCGTGGATGTTGTTGTCGATGACAGTAATCAGGCCGTTGCCGCGGATGTCCACGGTCGGGACTGCGCCGAGCGAGAGGCTGATGTCCGTGTTGGAGACCCTGAAGTCCTGCAGCGGTCCGAAAGGCCGCAGGTCGAAGGTGTTGATCTCCAAAGGCGACTGATTCTGGAAGGTACCGTCGCCGGCCGGCACCGAGCCGCCGCCGTAGCGGATGATGCCGTAGTCGATATTGCCATTGACGACGCGGATGCCGCCCCAGTCGCCAGGTTGAGGACTTCCTAGGCCATCATTGTTTGTGTCCGCCGAGCCGTTGTTGTAATACTGGGCCAGGATGCCCATGTCATCATCGGTCAGCGAGGTGAAGAGGATAGGCTTCTCCACGGTACCGTTGGCCATTATCCGGCTAGTTGGCGAAGCACCGTTGTCCAACGAACTGACCGACGCGTCCACGATGGCATTGTTCTGAACCTTGATGACCATGCCAGGGTCGATGGTCAGGTTCGCACTGAGCTTCAGACGCTGCGTTAGCACATACGGCGTGCCCACGTCGTCCCACTGGCTGTCCACGTCGTAGAGCGGAACGATGGGTGTGAACGGGATGTTCACAAACAGACCGTTGATGCTGTTATCGATGAACGTCAATGGGTGCTGAGCGCCCTGGCCTGGACCCACCCCGCCGCCGCCGCCGATGTCCGGACCGGTGCCGGCAAGCGACTTGAAGTGCACGTCGAGGGCCTTGCCGCCGGTACGGAAGGTGGTGTCCCACACGCGGACCACGGCGGCGTTCGTGCCGTCGTACTCCATGCGGATGGAAGCGAACTCAATGGGCTGGCTGATAACCGGATCGAACAGCGTTGCGCCGGTGTAGCGGATGTCCGCAAAGCTGATGAATGAACCTGTCGCCGAGCCAGCGCCCTGGTCGACAGCCTCTCCACGGAAGCGGATGCCGCCCCAATCGAGCCGCTGAGGCTGGCTGATGTTGCCGTCGCCGTTGGTGTCGCCGCCAGCCGCATCGTCCTGGAACGAAGTAAAGATCACGGGGAATCCCGCCGAACCTTCGACGCGCATCTGGCCGGAGATGTCCACGATGTTGTTGGCCATCTTCACGATCAGCGGCGCGGACGCTCCCGAAGGGCCTTGGAGCAGCGTTTGGGCTCGGAAGGTTATGCGATCGTTGGCAGCAAGGGTTAAGTTGCCATCCTGGAGACCGTCGCCATTGCGGTCGCCGTCGCGCGTCCAGACATAGACGTGCTGCGGATTCCCGGTCGAGTTACCAAAAACGAAGATATCGTCGGGCAGCGGATTGGCCGTTGCCGCGTTGATGGCGTCCTGAAGGTGCTTGAAGGGATTCAGAGCCGTTCCCGTGCCGGCCACGGGGTTGGTCACGTCCACGAAGAACGTGGCGGGAACAACGCGGTCTTCCAAGGGTTCAAGCCCAAGGGTTCGACCGATTGCTTGCCGGCGCGATTGCGGCTTGGTGCGTTTCGCTGATGCGGGCCGGGATTTCTTGCCATGGCGGCCGCTGAGAAAGTTGGGAAGGATCGACCAGGGCAGGAACATGAACTAACTCCTTGGAGATTGTTGACCGAGCATTCAGATCACAGCCAGCCCTGAACTCCAGGACCTACGGCGGGAGCCGCTTTGCGGGGGACCAACTGCGAAGCACCGCCCCTTGTCACCAGGGCACACCTTCTTGTTGACGTTCTGGTAAGCCAACCTGTTCAGTGCAGTCCTAGCCATCCTAGCGACGGCCGATTTAGCACCACAAGGCGGCTTTTGCCACATTCCCTGCAAGATCCAGCCTCGAGGCAGAAACCTCTCCGGCCAGGTCAAGTTTGCTGGGCGTCACTTCTGTGGGGCCAGTCGCACCAAACCCTCTGCGGCAAGACTGGCTGGCTTGGTGTATCCCGCCGCAAAGAGTTGGGGCGGGTTCTCATGAGACGGGGTGAGCTGGCGTTCTCTTCTCCGTTCCCCAATCGTGCGGGCTGTTCCGAATGAACCGCACAATTGTAAGACGAGGAATCTCGCCAATTGGTTCCTTCTCTCCCCGGTGCCAAGCCCGCCTAACCGACTCAAGGGGAAACGATCACCAAAACTCGATCGTCCGCCTTGCTACGACTCACCTCGTCCTCTTGACCCACAGTCGTCGATCCGTCATGATCGGGTTCTCGGGGAGGGTGGGGCGCTGCCCAGCCGTCCAAGCCAAAACCAGCGGGCAACGCCCACCACCCATCTACCGAGCACTCACCGTCCCAGACTCCAGACACCAGACTCTTTACTTGATTTCCGCTCGCATGCACTCGTTTAGGAGGTCCTTCAGGCGAACTGCGGCTGCTTCCAAGTCAACCTGCATGAATCGATCCTGAAGCAGCGCCTGGGGATTCTCGCGGGCCTGGGCAAAGATCTCCCGTTTCGCAGCCGGTTCCGCTTCGGCCAGTTGTTGTTGCCAGTACAGAAACATCAATGCGCCGGCAGCTTCATTCCCATTCACGCGCAGATCAACTAGCCGAACCTGCCGTTGGCCCAGCGCCTCCACGTGCGGAACCAGGGCTTCCAGACGTCGGCTGGCGACGTTCGGAGCCGAGAGCCGGCAGAACTCGTAGCTCATCACTTCGGCGAGAGCGCTGCGCGTAGGCATGACTTCCGAGCTGGGCAGTGTTGCGGAATCCGGAGCTAGCGACGCCATCCCCCAGCGATGCAAGATGAGCCAATGAGCGCTCTCAGCGGGCTGCTGCTTCTGTCCTGAGTAGGCCGCCTCCAAATCAGCAAGCGGAACGAAAAGCTGGAGGCCCTGGGCGGGCTCAGGAGCCGACTGTCCAGCGGAGAGAACAACCAGCCGGCATGGCGTGAGGAGTTCGATTCCGGCGTAGCTGTGAGCAAATCTCCTCATCGCCTCCAGATCATTTAACGCTCGCTGCGCCAGTTCGGTTCGCCCTTTGGGGCAGATTACTTCGATTCCACGTCCTCGGACCGCCTCGAGGTGATCCGGCAACGCTGCCGGTCGCGGCTGCCTGGCTTGCCCCAAGGCGTCGAAATCGAAACGCTCTCCATTGCTGCCGACAGCCTGCAATCGAGCTCCGACGTTCGGCGGCAGTACGAGGCGAAGCTCTTCCATAATGTTGCGACGGAGTTCGAGAGCAACGATGCCACGCACATCAGTGCGAAGCGTGATGTCGCCCGTGCGCCATCGAAACAGCACATCCTGGCCAGCCAGGGGCATGCCTTTCTCGTCCGTCAGGCAAGCCTCCACCCATATCGGCCCCTGCGTTCCTTGCTCAAGAGCTTCGAGCAAGCCAGGGACGAAGGCTGCGGGCCTGACCAGTTCGCTGAGCACGTCGATCTCTCGTGCCTGGTCGGCAAGCGGATCGACCTGAGCTGCGCGGCCGCCCTGGCTTTCGGGGAAGACTGCCTCAAGGGGACGATCCGACGCCAGGGCCCCGAGACCGACAAAGGCCGCAAGGCCGGCCAATCCCGTGCATGCCATCGCGGCGACGGGAGCCTTTAGCTGCTCCCAGAACATTCCCCGCATCGCGGTTTCAGCCATGCTCGCAGCGGAAGCGGAAACCCCCGCACCGACAGCCCCTCCCTTTACCTTGGCAAAGAGCATCCCGGCCCTGACCGTCGCTTCGAGCAGCGCTGGAGGAACGGCCGCTTGAGCACTCTCGGCCATCACGGCCGTCAGCGCTGTCGCCGAGGCAACCCCGAGACCCCGCCGTGCCAGCCGGCTGCGAAGGAGATCACGGCCGCGGAACAACCGGCCCCGCACCGTTCCAGTCGTCCAGCCGAGCTGTCGGGCGGCCTCTTCGTTGGACTTGCCCTCCAGGTAGCACAGGACCAGAGGAGCGCGATACTTCTCCGGCAGCTTGTGCAACTCCTGATCGAGAGCCTCCTCCAGCTCAGGCCTCTCCCGCGGCCCATCAAGTTCAGGTTGGCGCATCGCCATAGCTCGCCTTTCCAGCGCACTCCGCCGGTAAGCGCTGGCCCGGGCCTTACCGGCAATCCGGTAAGCGACCCCGTGCAACCAGCTTGCTACCGACTCCTGCTTGCGAATCGAGCCGGCCTTACGGGCCAGCACCAGGAACGTGGCTTGGAAGGCGTCCTCCGCCTGGTGCGCATCTCGCAACACTCGGCGGCAGACACCATACACCATGGGGCCATGACGGCGAACGAGAGCGGAAAACGCAGCTTCTTCCTGATTCTGCGTAAACCGCTGCAGCAGATGCTGGTCAGCGAGTTCCTCCGCGCCAGGCGCACCGACTACCTGGCGAAGCTGCTGCAGAACGGTTTCCAGCTGTTTCTCTGCCATGAAGGCGTTTCCTTTTTACGCCGCGGCACCCTTGTAGTAGTAGTGCCTGGCAAGGGGGCTGCGCGCACGAACTTTCGAGAGAATCCACTACGATCTGGACATTAGAACTGGCAAACATCTCAGCCCGAACTTCAAGCGGCAGCAATGCTTCAGTCCAGATCCTGTGGATTGATGCCCACCGCCAAGATGCTGCATCCAGGGACCACCGCCAATCCGAGCAATTCCGCCGCCCTCAGGAGATCGGGGTTATATGAGCCTGGGTTAAACCACACCTCTCGGACTGGCTTGCTGGCCAGGTCGCCCAGCAGTGCCTTCCCAATTTCGGGAGGGACATAGACGCTAATACGATCGAGCTGGCTTTCCGGCACTGACCGAACCGTTGAATAAACCGCCAGACCTTCGATGACGGATTCGCGGGGATGAATCGGGTAGACTTTCCAGCCAGCCTGGAGATAGGCCCGCAGGGACTTGTTGCCAAACTTGGCACGGTTGGCGCTTGCTCCCACGATGGCAATGGTCCGCATAACTCGCCCCGCGACTTTGAGCTTTGTCATTATCGCGGAACCTGGCCATGAAAAGCAATGGCACGCGTCGTGCCCTGCCATCGCGGCTACTCTCTGACACCAGGCCCATCTGCATCGGGCTTCTGGAAAATGGGCTTTCCATCGGGGTCGAAGATTGCGATAGCCGCCCCGTTCTGGTCCATGCTCAGCCTGGCGCGGGGCTCGCCGTCCTCGTCGAGCAGCCCGATCAACGGATAATTCTTCTGCACCAGGAGCTTCAGGCGCTGCTGGTTATTGTCGTCCCAGGCTGCGAAGCCCGATGCCTCGCGGTCCACGGACATCGAAGCCCTCGGTTTGCCAGTCTCATCCGCAAAGGTCAGGCCAGGCCCGCTCCGATCGAGCAGCAGCTCGACGCGGAGCTTGCCGTTGCCGTCGCTGAAATGCAACGTGGGCTCGGTCTTGACTACCTTGAGCTGGGCACGCTGGCTTCCGCTCACGTCCCACAGGCCCAGACCCACATCCGCCTTGCCGGCCGCCAGCCGGGCTCGCGGCTTCGAGTTCTCGTCCCATAATCCAAGCGATGGTCCATCGCCATCCGCATCAGCGGTGAGGCGAGATCGCCCGTTTGGATCGTTGAGGCTCAGGCGCGGCCCGTCCTTGCCAAGAGCGAGAACGGCTCGTTGCTTGCCTTCCGGGTCCACGATCTCGACGCCCGTAAGGGACTTGCTCAGAGCGCAGCCGACCCGAGCATTCCCCGCTTCATCCAGCAGGCGTACCGCAGGTTCGCCGTTAAGGGTGGAGAGCTCCAGCCTCCGCTTGCCCTGATCATCCAGCAGCGCCACGCCCGCCGCGTCAAGCCTGGCCCGTACTCGACCATTCGTATCGCGAATCTCCAGGGTCTCAAGAGTCAGTGCGGTTTTCTCTTCCTCAACCGGCGGCGGCGAAGAACAGCCCTGAATGACCATGAACGCCGCGAGCAACGGCAGGCTGGTCAAGGCGAACCAGCGCCAGCGAAGATTGCGGTTTTCAAGCGTTTCCACACGCCGGAGGAGTTCCTCGATCCGATGCTCTTGCAGCGTCATTCTGAGACTCCTGAAGGTCGAGTTTGAAGGGATGATGAACCCCTGCCACCAGTGTATCCCGCACCCTGGGCAGGCCGTTAACATCTCGATCGAAGAGGACGAGATCAGCCGGATGGCCTGGTTCCAGTCGGGGGCAAGGAAGGCCTAGCAGTTCCCGCGGTTGAATGGAGGCCATGCCGACGGCTTGTGCCAGATCAATCCCAGCAATGCTCATGGTCGAGCGGACGCAATGATCGAGAAAGGCCCACGAGCCGGCCAGGTAGGGCGTGCCAGCGACCACAATCCTGCCTGCCGGCGTGATCTCAAGTTCCTGGCCCCATGCGCGGTATCGCCCAGGAGGTAGGCCGGCTAGAGTGCTGGCATCGCAGGTGAGGATCGTCCGGGCCGGCGTCTTGGCTCGGAGCATGCAGCGGACGACCGGTGCTGGCAGATGTTGGCCGTCCACGATCAAGCTCGCCCAGAGCTCGTCCGCGTCGAGCTGTTGCCAGATCACGTTTTCATGCCGTGGCAGCATGGCCGCACATCCGTTTCCCAGGTGCGTGCTCAGCCGAGCGCCTGCGCTAATGGCATCGCGAATGCAGTCCCCGCTCGCCGCCGTGTGGCCCAGGGCGACGACCACTCCCGCCCGCGTCAGTTTCTCGATGAACCGTATCGCTCCCTCGGCTTCGGGAGCCAGGGTGACAAGTCGAATCCGGCCTCCCGCTGCTTCCTGGAGGCGAAGGAATTCGTTCCAACAGGGCGGCCGCACGTGCTCGCGCGGATGGGCTCCCCGAAAGCCATCTTCTGGCGAGATGTAAGGTCCTTCCAGATGAAAGCAGGGCATGGCATCGGCCAGAGTGCGCTCCGCCTCCACCGCGCTGCGAAGGATGCTGAAACCATGCGTCAACGCTTCCAGACTGTTGGTAATGAGGGTCGGACAAAAGGCAGAGATGCCGTGCCCCTGGCACGCATCTGCAATAACCTGGACGTCCCCGTGATTCAATTCCGTCGAACTGAACCCATGCCCGAGGGCTCCGTTGATCTGCACGTCGAAAAACGCGGGAGCCGCCCAGTGCGTCGGCCATGGCTCCTGGGCTGGCAGAGGGCGCACGGAAGCGATCCGTCCCTTCTCCAACGTTAAAGCTATCGGCTCCCCGCTTGCATAATGCCGTGCCACCAGCGTCTCGGTTGTTGTCATCGTGCGCTTCCGCTGGTCAATAGCAGGGCCAGAATCCAAACGGCTGAAACCACGCCGAGCACAGCCACGGCTCCCCCGATTGCCCCTGCCAGAAGCATGAAGAGATCGCGCGGAATCGGCAGCCCCAGGGGAGATGCTCGCAGTTGTCCAAGGTCCACAATCTCGACGTTGATGATGGGAGGCTCGCTGCCCCTGGCCTCGGCAACGGCGCGGGCTCGTGGAGTCGTGCTCTTCGGACTTGCCTGGGGAGCTGAACGAGTCAGCTTCTCACGACGCTTCTTCACCAATGCAGCGCGTGATGGCGGGGGCTTAGCAGTGCGTGCGGCAGTCTGCGCCGGAACCGGGAACTGCACGGCCACCGGCTCCGAAATCGTGGTTTCACCGGCCGGCGCAGAGGCAGATTGCTTCAGCGACTCCAGGTAATTCTGCAACTCGCGTGATTCCGCCTTGGCCCGAGCTGCCTCGGCATCAGCGCCGAGGAACCCTTTCAAGGCTTCGGCTGCCTTGAGCGGGGATTCGAACCGCTGGTTGGGATCCTTGGCCAGAAAACACGTGAGAATCCGGTTCAACTCCTCCGGAGCGTCCGCCTTCAAGTCGGTGATCGGCTTCGGCGTTTCAGTAGCGTGCCGGAGCACCAGGCGAACCGGATTCTGCTCCACGAACGGAGGCTGGCCGGCAAGCATGTGGTAGAGCACGCATCCAAGGCTGTAGAGATCGGCCCTGATGTCCACCGTGCGGGCGTCGCGAGCCTGCTCTGGGGCCAGGTAGTCAGGCGTGCCGATTATTGCTCCCTCGCCGGTCAGGTCGCTACGGGCTTCCTTGCTTTTCGGATCGAAGAGGTTCTTGCCGAGCCCGATGTCGAGAATCTTTACCAGGCTCTTCAGCGTGGAATCCTGGGGGCCTGGGAACGGGCAAAGCATGATGTTCCCTGGCTTCATGTCACGATGCACCATTCCCTTTTCATGGATGTGCTGCAGACCAAGGCAGACCAGGAAAGCGATGCGGACCGCCTCACGCGGCGGCAGCTTGCCCCGCTGCTTGAGCAGTGCTTCCAGCGTATCGCCCTCCAGGTGCTCCATCACCAGGTAATGCAAGCCATTGCTTTCTCCGTGATGAAATGTTCGGACCACGCAGTGGTGGACGAGCTGCGTCGCGAGCTGCGCTTCGCGCTGGAATCGAGCGAGGGTCGGCGGATCGCTGGCCTTGGATGGCGGCAGCACCTTGATCGCTACCATCTGGCCGGAAGGATGCACTGCCTTGTAGACGCCAGCCATTCGGCCCTTGCCGATCCGATCCAGGATCTTGTAACTGCCCAGGAAAAAGTTGTCCGCGTAGCCGTTCGCCAGCAGCGTGGCCTGATATTCGGTGACGTACTTGTTCTCGATAAGCCACCGCGTGAACGCCTTGACGCTGGCCCGATCCTGGGCGCTGGCTTGCCAGCGCTGGTAGCAAGCCTTCACCCCTTCGGGCGTATGCAATCGGCTTCGGATCAGCAGCCCGCACAGGTTCTCAACAGACAGTCCCATGCTTGACTCTCGAACCAGGAATGAGCTGGGCAGCAAAGTCAGTATAAATTCCCATGGCTCACGATGCACCGGTATTGTCTGCCTCCGCAGCCCAAAGTGGAGATGCCCCACAGCATGACCGTGGGCGTCGAGAATCTGAGGATTGCATGAACACCGTCGAAATCCGACGCGAATGCCTCCGCAGCGAACGGCTCCTGGAGCCTGACCTGCTCACGGATCCCATCCGGCAATTCGAGGTCTGGCTCGGAGAAGCCGTCGCGGCGAAGCTGCACGAGCCGTTCGCCATGACGCTTGCAACGGCCACCCGCGACTCTGTCCCCTCTGCTCGGATCGTGCTTCTACGGGGGCTGGACGACCGTGGCTTCACCTTCTTCACGAGTTACGAGGGCCGCAAAGCCCAGGAGTTAGCCGAGAATCCACGGGCCGCACTTGTCTTCTACTGGGCTGAGCTGGAGCGGCAGGTGCGAGTCGAGGGAGCCGTGAGCCTGACTTCCGCAGAGGAATCTGACGCCTATTTCAACAGTCGGCCTGTCGAAAGCCGGCTGGCGGCGTGTGCTGCCCGGCAAAGTGCGGTCATCGCAAACCGGGACGAACTCGAGTCGCGCTGGCAGGCCCTCAGGCAACAGTACCCGGACGGCAACGTCCCCAGGCCCTCGACCTGGGGCGGTTACCGCGTCTTTCCCGAGGTCATCGAGTTCTGGCAGGGCGGGCCGCATCGGCTGCACGACCGCTTTCGCTTTACACGACAGCCCGCTGGCTGGAAGATCGAGCGCCTCGCTCCCTGAAAAGCAAAATGGAGGCAGTCATGTGTCCCTGGCCTACGCAACTCGTGGGGGTCTCGCTGAGCCTTCTGCTCGTCGCATCGCTCCAGGCAGCGGAACTCCCCTGGATAGCCGTTTCGCCGGACGGCCAGGGGTTCGTCCAGACCCCGGAGCAGAAGCCCTTTAGGGTTCGTGGGTTTAACTACGACCACGATGACCAGGGCCGACTCCTTGAGGACTACTGGGACAAGGAGTGGGATGCCATCGTTGAGGACTTCGGCGAGATGAAGGCGCTCGGCGCAAATGTTGTGCGAATCCATCTGCAATTCGGAAGGTTCATGGAAGCTGCCGACAGGCCCAACGCCAGGTCGCTGGCCATGCTCGATCGCCTCGTCCAGCTGGCGGAGCGGACGGACCTCTATCTCGACCTGACTGGCCTGGGCTGTTACCACAAGCAGGACGTGCCCGCATGGTACGATGCGCTCTCCGAGGCCGATCGCTGGGACGCCCAGGCCCGCTTCTGGGAAGCGATTGCTTCTCGCTGCTGCAAGTCGCCCGCGGTGTTCTGCTACGACCTCATGAATGAACCCGTTGTGCCAGGCGGGAAACGCCAGGACGGCGCCTGGCTTGGACCAGCTTTCGCCGGCAAGCACTTCGTGCAGTTGATCGCACTGGACCAGGCAGGCCGGAGCAGGCCCGCCATTGCCCGCGAGTGGATACGCCGCCTCGTACAAGCCATCCGCAAGCACGACCAGCGCCATCTCGTCACCGTGGGATTGGTGGACTGGAGCCTGGATCGGCCTGGGCTGACGTCTGGGTTCGTTCCAAAGGACGTCGCCGCGGACCTGGATTTTCTTTGCGTTCACATCTACCCCGAAAGCGGGAAGGTTGCTGAAGCCCTGGCGACCCTCGAAGGGTTCAACGTGGGCAAGCCGGTCCTGATCGAGGAAACCTTCCCCCTCAAGTGCTCGCTCAAGGAGTTCGAGCAGTTCCTGGACGGCGCCGAGCCTCATTCCGTGGGATTCGTCGGGTTCTACTGGGGTAAGCCCGAGGCAGAGTTGAAGAAGTCAAGGGAATTCAAGGACGCTTACCTCCTGGCCTGGCTGGAGTGCTTCCGAAAGCGAGCTGCGGTCCCTCCGAGGTGATTGCCGCAGGCCACATCGGCCGTTAGCATGAGTTCGCCCTTCGGTCTTAGCATCAGTAAGCGTGGGACGCCTGATCGTGAGCACCATGCCAGCCGTTGCCTTGAAAAGGTCTGCAAGCGCTACGCCGTGGGCTTGCTCCGCCGCAGCCATGTGCAAGCAGTCGAAGACGTGACCTTCACCGTGGCCGCGGGGGAGATTTTTGGGCTGCTGGGCCCGAATCGTGCCGGAAAGACGACGCTCGTGAAGGTGCTCCTGTCCCTGTGCCGGGCGACCAGCGGCGCGACACTCCGCCTCGGAGAGCCGGCGAGCAACCACCGCACTCTCGCCCGCATTGGCTACATGCATGAGAATCAGGCGTTTCCACGCTACCTGACCGCCTCGGGACTGCTCGAGTACTACGGAGCATTGACCTACGTGCCGCGGGCCGACCTCGCCAAGCGCATCCCCAGGCTGCTCGACCGCGTTGGCCTCGCCGACCGAGCGCGCGAACCCATTGCCCGCTTCAGCAAGGGCATGGTGCAGCGGCTCGCTCTGGCTCAATCGCTCATCAATGAACCCGATCTGCTGGTCCTCGACGAGCCAAGCGAGGGGCTCGATCTTCACGGCCGCCAACTGGTC
>Ga0073934_10004841_pt1 | contig 21698 bp, 22 predicted proteins | sample LarsenN4metaG_FD_76834 | JGI IMG/M metagenome (GOLD analysis project Ga0073934, IMG submission 76834) | Hot spring sediment bacterial and archeal communities from British Columbia, Canada, to study Microbial Dark Matter (Phase II) - Larsen... ...
CCTTGCCGTTGAACAGCGGGGTCCATTCCTCGTCATAGCGGATGTCGGGGTCGCGCATGTCGCCGCTGCGCTGAGCGGAAACAACCGACGCAGCGGCCGCGCCGAGCAGGGCTCTCCGCGGAATCATACGCGCGCCCCCAATTCCTGCCAGGACAGCATCTTTTTCCTGTAGATCGCTTCGCGGCCCAGGATCGCAGTCAGGGCGCCGACGGCGGCGACGTTGATGTCGGCGGGATTCTTGGCGCCCTTGGTGACGCAATCGTAGAAGGCGCCGATGTGCTGGGCGTCGAGTTTCTCCTCCGTCGGCGGGACGATCTCCATCGGCTGTTTGTCGCGGGACCGCGGATAGTACATGGCCTTGTCGAGGTCGACCGATCCTTCGGTTCCGTAGACGTACCAATACTGGCCGCTGCCGGGCATGCCGCGGGCATGAAAGAACACTTGCGTGTAGGAGAGCTTGACGCCGTTTTCGTACTCGTAGCTCAGGGTGTAGCCGTCCATATTGGTGCGTCCGGGAGGATCATTGGGCCAGACGAGGGCGCCGCCAAACCCGGCGGCGCGCTCCGGCCGGCTGCTGGCGATCCAGTTGCACACGTCGAGGTTGTGCACGCTCATTTCGACGATGACGTCGCCGGAGCGTTTGGCGTCAAAGAACCAGTCGGCCGAGGGGCCGTCGTGGGCGAGGTCGTCGGCGGAGTGCCGTTGCGCCTTGATCATCACGACCTTGCCGATGAGCCCTTCGTGGATCTTGGAGATAACGGCGCGCATGCGGGTATGGGAGCGCAACTGCTGGCCGATCAGGAACACCTTCCGGGAACTCTTCGCCACGTCCACCAGCCGGCCGATCGATTCGGCATCGATGCCAGCCGGCTTCTCAAGGTAGACATGCTTTCCTGCCTGGAGCGCCGCGATCGCCATCTCGACATGCAGGTCGCAGGGCGTGGAGATGTGCACCGCATCGATGTCCTTTTGCGCGAGCACCTGCCGGTAGTCGGTATAGGTTTTCGGGCTGTGCGCGGCGGCGGCCGAGGCAGCCTTGTCCAGGCGGTCCGGTTTGATGTCGCAGACCGCGGCCACGCGGACGCCGGGCACCTGCATCACCGATCTCATCGTGTAGGACCCGCGGTTGCCCACGCCGATCATGGCGGCGCGCAACTCTGCCTGCGGCTGCGCGGCCAGAGGGGCCAGAGGCGCCACGAGAATCTGCCGACGATCTATCATTGCTTGTTCTCTCCTTGATTTTCCCGTATTTTTTGCCAGTATACTTCCGGATGTTTGTTGGGGCCGAGGAACGGGTTGGGCTCGAGGAACTTGCCATAGAGTTCCGGCCGGCGGGATCGGATGTAGCCCTGTCCGGACGCCAGTTGGATGGCCTCCGGCGTCAGAGTGGCGACGACGACCTCATCGTCGAGCGAGCGGCATTCCACCATCACTTCGCCGTAGGGGTCGATGATCATCGACCCTCCCGGTTTGATCGTGCCGCCGTCGACGCCGATGACGTTGGAGTAGAGAAGGTAGACCCCGTTCTCCCAGGCGCGCGCGGGCAGCCACTTCATGATCCAGCCACGCCCCTTTGGCCCGTCGAACTCCATGCGGCAGCGCACCGGGTCGCGGTGGCGGTTATGCCAGATCTCGGGCGCCACCACGCCGCGGCCCGGGGCGGGCGATGGCAGGCATCCGGTCACGTGGGGAGCGAGAAGGATCTCGGCGCCGAGCATCGCCGTCATGCGGCCGTTCTCGGGCAGGTTGTTGTCGTAGCAGGTCAACACTCCGATGCGGCAGCCGAGCGCGTCAAAGACCGTGTAGGCGTCGCCGCAGGAGATCTCCGGATGAATGAAGTCGTGAATCTTGCGGTGGTTGGCCAGGACGCCGTCCGGTCCCGCGACCACGTAGGCATTGTAGGCCTTGCCGCCGTCCCTCTCCACGAGTCCGGCGCCGATCAGGCAGCGGTGCCCGTGCGCCAGTTCGGCGAGAGTCCGCACGGAGACGCCGCCGGGAACGGGTTCGCCGATATCGAGCAGTTGGGGCAGCGTGAGCGTCTCGAGGAACGTGTAACCCGTGATCGAGCACTCGTGAAAGCAGACCAGTTGCGCGCCCCGCTTCACCGCCGCGTGAGTGAGTTCGTCGATGCGGGACAGGTTGTAGCGTTTGTCTCCGTCCCGGGCCTCGAACTGCGCGACGGCGGCGCGGACCTCACGCATGGGACTACTTCTTCTTTCCCTGCGCCGCCACGGCTTCCATGGCGGCCCTGACCTTGTCCGGGTCTCCCAGGTAGTAGCGGTTCTTCGGGCGCAACTCACCGTCGAGTTCGTACACCAGCGGCATCCCGGTGGGGATGTTCAACTCGACGATATCGTCATCGGCTATGCCATCGAGGAACTTCACCATGGCCCGCAGGCTGTTGCCGTGGGCGGCGATGATGATCTTTCTTCCGGCTCGTAGCTCGGGGGCGATCCGGGAGTCCCAGTAAGGAACCACCCGCGCGACCGTGTCCTCGAGGCACTCGGTGAGCGGAAGCTGTTGCGGGGAGAGGGCCCGGTAGCGGACATCACGGCCGGGAAAGCGTTCATCGGAGGGGTCGAGCGCGGGCGGCCGCGTGCTGTAACTGCGGCGCCAGACCTTGACCTGGTCCTCTCCATACTGCGCCGCCGTTTCGGACTTGTTCAGGCCCTGCAAGGCGCCGTAGTGGCGTTCGTTCAGTTCCCAGGCCTTGACGACCGGGATCCACATCAGATCCATGACATCCTGGATCGACCACAACGTCCGGATGGCGCGCTTCAGCACGGAGGTGAAGGCCAGGTCGAAAGTGTAGCCTTCGGACTTCAGGACGCGCCCGGCGTCGTGCGCCTCCTCGCGCCCCTTCTCCGATAGGTCCACGTCGGTCCAGCCGGTGAAGCGGTTCTCCTTGTTCCAGACGCTTTCGCCGTGACGCACCAGCACGAGCCTGATCATTGCCGGAACGCGCTCCTTCCGGCGTACCGCGCGGCCGAGCCGAGTTCTTCTTCGATGCGCAGCAGCTGGTTGTATTTGGCCATTCGATCGGTCCGGCTGGCCGATCCCGTCTTGATCTGTCCCGCACCGGTGCCCACGGCGAGGTCGGCGATGAAGGAGTCTTCGGTTTCACCTGAGCGGTGCGAGGCGATATTGGTGTAGCCGGCGCGCGAGGCCATCTCCATGGCTTCGAGGGTTTCGGTGAGAGACCCGATCTGGTTGACTTTGATGAGGATCGAATTGGCGATGCCCCGCCGGATGCCCTCGGCAAGGCGCCCGGTGTTGGTGACGAACAGGTCGTCCCCCACCAGTTGGACCTTGGCGCCGAGCGCTTCGGTCAGCGTCTTCCAGCCGTCCCAGTCGTTCTCAGCCATGCCATCCTCGATCGACAGGATCGGATAGGCGGCGGCCCACTTGGCCCAGTAGGCGGCTAAGTCGCCCGAGTCCCGGCGGCTGCCGTCGCTTTTCTTGAAGACGTACTGTCTGGTTTTGGCGTCGTAAAACTCGCTGGCGGCGCAGTCGAGCGCGAGGCCGATCTGTTTGCCCGGCTTGTAGCCGGCCTTGGAGATCGCCTCCATGATCACGTCCAGAGCCTCTTCGTTCGACTTGAGGTTCGGCGCGAAGCCGCCCTCGTCGCCGACCGCGGTCGAGTAGCCCTTGGACTTGAGGACCGACTTCAGGTGGTGGAAGACTTCGGCTCCCATGCGGATGGCGTCGGAGAAGCTGCGGGCGCCGAACGGGACGATCATGAATTCCTGCAAGTCGACCGAGTTGTCGGCGTGCGCTCCTCCGTTGATAATATTCATGAGCGGAACGGGCAGAAGGCCGGCGTTGACTCCGCCCAGGTAGCGGTAGAGGGGAAGCTGGCGCGACGCGGCAGCCGCGCGAGCCACAGCCAGCGAGACAGCCAGAATCGCGTTCGCGCCAAGGTTGCCCTTGTTGGGCGAGGCGTCCAGGGCGATCATCTTCCTGTCGATGGCCGCCTGAGATGTGGCGTCCATGCCGGCGATGGCCGGACCGATCTTCCGGTTCACGTTCGTAACAGCCTTCAGGACGCCCTTGCCGAGGTAACGCTTCCTGTCGCCGTCCCGCAGTTCAATGGCTTCGTGTTCGCCGGTCGAGGCGCCGGAGGGGACCGCCGCGCGTCCGAAGCTTCCGTCCGCCAGGAGAACGTCCGCTTCCACGGTCGGGTTGCCGCGCGAGTCCAGAATCTCTCTTGCCGTTGTTTTGATGATTTCCATAGTTGAAGGTGGGAAGAAGGAAACCTACATTTTCTCATGTATGATGGTATCTGTCGACCCGGATTCCAGACCAGACAGGGGGTGAAGGCAAAGCTTGGCAGAAGTTGTCGTGCAAGACGGCGAAACGCTGGAAAGCGCGCTACGCCGGTTCAAGAGGAAGGTGCAGCAGGAAGATATCATCAAAGATATCAAGCGGCACTCCTACTACATGAAACCAGGCGAGAAGCGCCGCACCAAGGCGGCGCTGGCGCGCAAGCGCAGCCGCAAGAAGCGCTCTAAAGACGTCGAATAGGCGTCTCCCCTGAAGCGGAAAACACGAGGAGCCCGGCCCCGCGCCGGGCTCTTTCCTTTTAGGGGCAGGTTGTTCAGTGGGCCGGCTGGGCAGCCTGGGGCGCGATCCGGACGGGTTTGGCGCCGGCCGGCAACGGCACGAGCATGTTCTCCTTCCTTTGGATCAGCGTGGCTGTATCGTAGGCGGCCAACTCGAATCCGTGTCCGTGCGTGATGGCGTCGGTCGGGCACGCTTCGACGCAGTACCCGCAGAAAATGCATCGGCTGTAGTCGATGTTGTACACCGACGCGTAGCGCTCGCCGCCGCTGATTCGGACCTGCGCGGTGTTTTCCGCGCCTTCGATGTAGATGCAGTCGGCCGGGCATGCGGCGGCGCACAGAAAGCACGCCACACACTTTTCAAGTCCGTTCTCGTCCCGTTGAAGCACATGCTTTCCGCGGAACCTTTCCTGGAAGTTCGGCGGAACGTCCGGATAATCCTCCGTCACGGTGGGCTGCATCATCTCGCGTAGAGTAATGCCCATGCCGCTGACGATCGCCTTCGCGGAATCCAAAACCTGTTTCACAGCCATTCGGTAAGTTCAGCCAGCCCCTTTCGTATCCATTCTGCCGCTTCGCGGGTCCTCAAAAATTGCGCCACTCCGGACCGGAGACTCTAATTCTTCGAACCTCAACCGGGTTTCCACGCGGGAACGTATTCATCCTGACGGAACGGCGACTGGCCGACCCGTTCTCCCAGATTCTCCATTTCGTACTTGGAGAAGCCCGCCCACGAGGCGGAAATGGTGCCGTCCTGCTCGATGACGAAGGTGGTCGGAACGGAGGAAATCCCGTAGGCGTTGCTGACGATGTATCCGGCCTCCTCTTCGTCGAGCAAGGAAGCGAAAGTGAGCCCGTAGCGCGACATAAATGCCTTGGTAGCCGCGTCTTCATCCTGCGAAATGCCGACCACCCGCAATCCCTTGTTCACGCCCGACTGATGAATCCGGTCGAGAAAGGGCAGAGCGAGCTGGCAGACCGGACAGGAGACCTTGTAGAAGACGGCGACAACGGTTCCTAGCGAGCGAAGCGCCTCCAGACGCACGCTTCCCCCGTCCACGTCGCGCAAATGAAACTCGATGGCTCTGGCTCCCGGCTTGAGAATTTCCCTCTCACTCTTCACAGCCATATGGTTTCAGTGTAGCAGCTTGATGGTTTGTTGAGCCGCTATGAGGAGCGGATCCCACACGGCGGCGAAGGGAGGAGCGTAGGCGAGATCGAGGTGCTGGAACTCTTCCACCGTAGATTGCGCCGCCAGCGCCGCCGCAGCGACGTTGATGCGGGTTGCGGCGCCGGTATCCCCCGCGACGGCGGCTCCCAGCAGGCGGCCGGTGCGCCGGTCGGCGACCAGTTCCACGGTGACCAGACCGCGCCGGAAGTACTTCGGCCGGTCCGGGGCTTCGATTCGGGCGCTCACCGGCTCGAATCCCTCACGGCGAGCCATCTCTTCGGAGAGTCCGGTAACGGCGACACCGAGGCCGCATATGCGGACGATGGAGGTTCCCACCACGCCCGGAAAACGTTCACGCAGGCCGGCCGCGTTGGCGCCGGCGACCCGGCCGGTCTTGTTGGCGGTGGTCCCCAACGGGATCCATGCGGGCCGCCCGCTGACACGATGCAGGGTCTCGGCACAGTCGCCGGCCGCGTAGACGGAGTTCAGATTCGTCTCCATCCGATCGGTGACCTGAATCGCGCCGGTCCGGCCGAGTTGGACTCCTGCGGCGGCGGCAAGTTCGACGTTCGGCCGGAGTCCCAGCGCCGGCACCGCGAGATCAAAGCCATCGGGGACGCTCTTCCAGCGTTCGTGGAGCCGGACCTCAACGCGACAGCGCTCGAGATGCTTCCGAATCAGATCGGTCAACCATGGAGTAGCTCGCCCCAGGAAAGATGCACCGCCGTGGACCAGGGTCACGCGCCACCCTCGCGCGCGCAGCACGTCGACGGCCTCCAGGCCCAGGTAACCGCCGCCGATGACGGCCGCCCGGCCGGGCGGGGAAGCGTCCAGGCGGGCCCGCAACCGGCGCGCCTCGTCGAGGGTGTTGAGTCCGAACACACGCGGGTCCGCGGCGAGTTCCGGGAGATCGCGCCGGGCGCGCGCGCCGGTGGCGATGACGAGTTTTTCGTAAGGAACGGCCTCGCCGCCGGCAAGCCGGACCACGCGCCTGGGGTGCTCAATGGCCACGGCTTCGGCGTTGGTGCGGACTGCGATCTTGCGGTCGCGCGCGAACTGATCCGGGGTGTAGACGACGAGGTCCTCCCATTGTCTGGCCTGGCCCTGCGCGAAGTAGGGAAAGCCGCACGCCCCGTAGGCGATCACGCCGCCCCGTTCGAGCACCGTGATGTGCATTCCCGGATCGGCGCGGCGTGCCCGGGCCGCGGCGCTCAGCCCCGCCGCCACTCCGCCGATGACGACCAGCCGCATGGAGTTTTACGCGCGGGCGCGGCGCGCGCTCCCGCCGGGCCCGCGGCGCGCCGGGGCTGTCACTTTTCCTTGTTCTCCTGCACGAACTGGAGGATATCAAATGGTTTCAGAGCACGGTCGGGGAAGAAGCTGTTCACCGCCTCCTGTTCGTCGCGGAACACTTCGAATACGGTGCTCAGCTTGGTGAGCAGCAGCAGTTCGATGTTCCGGCGGTTCAGGTTCAACAGTTTCAGCGCTCCGCCTGCCTTGCGCAGCGTCGTGAAGCAGATGACCATCCCGCCCAGACCGGTACTGTCGATGTAGTCCACTTTCTCGAGATCGAGGACGGCGTTCGTCACTCCCTCGGCCGCAAGATCGCGAACCGTGTCCCGCAGCTTTGTGGTTTCCTCGCCGGCAACCAGGCGTCCCTGCAACCTCAGAATGGTCACGCCCTCGCGGACGCTCCTCGATATTTCCAGGCTCATGCTACGATTCTATCCCCAGCTTGCTCGACAGCCGTCTCGCCCACAGGTTCGGCGGCGAAGCTGACGGTGAACGTGCTGCCCTGGCCCACCGTGCTTTCAACGTGGATCTTCGCGCCATGGGCCTTGGCGATCCAGGCGACGAAGCTCAATCCGAGGCCGAGGCCCCGCTCCGGATTCCGGTTGCCGTCCGGGACGCGGTAGAACCGCTCGAAGATGTGCGGAAGGTGTTCCGGAGGAATGCCGGCGCCCGTGTCGGAGACCACGAGTTCCACGCCGTGGTCTTTCTGCCTCACGATCAGCCGGACCGTGCCCCGCTGGGGCGTGTATTTTACCGCGTTGGACAGGAGGTTGGAGATCAGCCGCTCGATCTGAATGCGATCGCCGGAGATCAGGGCAGGGCTGAGATCGGCGTCGAGCGTGATATTGGCGATTTCGGCGGGGATCTGAAACTGGTCGATGACGTCGGCGGCCAGGGCCATGAGATCGATCGGTTCCTTCGTCAGGGCGACCTGTCCGGTTTCAGCCTGGCTCAGATGGAGCAGCGTGCGGACGACTTTGGCCAGCCGGTCCACATCCTCGATGGCGCCGGCAACGACTTCCCGAAACTGCTCGGGCGTGGAGGCCGTGAACAGCGCCACTTCGAGCTGTCCGCGGATCGCCGTCAGCGGCGTGCGCAACTCGTGGGAGACATCGATCGAGAACTGGCGGATCTGGTTGAAGGAGTCCTCGAGCCGTTCCACCATGTTATTGAAGGCGTCGATGAGGTGGTCGAGTTCGTCGTTGACCCCGCGCCGGGGGATACTCAGATTGAGGTTCTCGCTGGTGATCGATTGTGCGGCTTTGGCCACATCATCGAGCGGCCGCAGGGCGCGGCCAGCCAGGTACCAGCAGAGCACCGCCAGCCCGAGAATGAGAGGCGGGACGACGCCGTAGTACTTGCGAGAGAACTCCTCGGCGACGTACTCGTCCTGGTCAAGGATCCGGCCGATCGAGACAAAGTAGGTTTGCCGCGAATCGGCGATCCAGGGTCCGGAACGAAACAGGTACAGGTACCCTTCCTTGTCCCGGCGCAGCTTCTCCTCGATCTTGCCAGACTGAAGGATCCGCCGGATCTCCGCCGTGGTCTCCAGCCCTACTTCGCGATATTCGCCGGACGCCTCGACGACGTTACCCGCCGAATCGGTCACCATGAGGACGCCCCGCAGCCGCTGGACGGTGGAGACTTCGTCCGGGTCCTCCTCATCGTAGACCCAGGTCAAGCCGCCCTTTTCGAAGCGCATGTAGGATTTGAGCGAACTCCACTCCTCGACGAGCAGTTCGCTGGCGTTGTCCTGGAGGACCCGATCCAGCGTCTGGCGGAACAGCACGCCGAGCCCCAGCACCAGGATCACGAAGCAGGCGACGAAGATCAGCGTAAGCCTCCATCGGAGGCCGAGGATGGTGCGGGCTACGCTTACGGACCTCAAGGTCAGGTTGCTTGATACTCGTCTTCCCGGCGCGCCGGGGCCATGGGCGCTTCCAGCTTGTAGCCGACGCCGCGCACGGTCTGGATCATCTTGACCGGATATTTGTCGTCAATCTTGGACCGCAGGTGACGGATGTAGACGTCGACGATGTTTGTCAGGCCGTCATACTCGACATCCCAGACATGCTCGACGATCATCGTGCGGCTCAGCGGCCGGCCATGGTTCCGCATCATGTACTCGAGGATGCTGAACTCCTTAGGAGCAAGGTCAATCACTTCACCGGCGCGGGTGACGCGGCGGCGGATGCAATCGAGCACCAGGTCGCCCACGGTGAGGCGCTCCGGCGTTGGCGCGCCCCGGCGCAGAAGGGCCCGCACACGGGCCAGCAGCTCCACGAAAGCGAACGGCTTGACGAGGTAGTCATCGGCTCCGAGTTCCAACCCTTTCACGCGGTCATCGACCTCATCCCGGGCGCTGAGGATCAGCACCGGCGGACTCGACTTCCGGTTGCGTATCTTCTTGAGCAAGTCGAGCCCGAAGATGTCCGGGAGCATAAGGTCGAGAATGATCAGGTCGTACTCGGCGGCATGAATGAGATCCATCGCCCGCCCGCCGTCACCGGCAGTGTCCACGGCGAAACCCGCGCTTTCCAATCCCCGGCGGAGGAAATCCGCGATCTTCGCCTCGTCTTCGATGACCAGAAGTCGCACTCTTTGATACTTTAGCACCGGCCTTCCGGGGGATGTCCGGTTCCTGAGGCCAACCGGAAAGGCGGCCGCGGTCCGCCTGTCAGGGCGATCACGACAGGCCGGCAAGAGCGCGGAGAGAGAGGAAGGTTTGCGCGTGTGCTTCCACCGTCCGCTCGATCGGAACGGAGTATCCGCCTCCCAGGGTGACGACAACCGGCGCTCCCAATGAGGATGCCAGGGCGAACACCATGGCGTCGCGTTCCGCCAGTCCCTCCTGGGTGAGAGCGAGCCGGCCGAGGCGGTCCTCAGCGAGGCCATCCACGCCGCTTTGAAACAAGATGAAATCGGGTTGAAACGAAGCCACGCGAGGCAGAGTCGCGGCCAGACCGCGCAGATAGTCCCCGTCGCCGACGCCGTCTTCAAACTCCAGGTCGATGTCGCTGGTTTCTTTTCGGAAGGGAAAGTTGTTCCTGCCATGCAGCGACACCGTCAGCGTGTCCGGATCGGAACGGCAGAGCGAGGCGGTTCCATCGCCCTGGTGCACGTCGAGGTCGAGGATGGCCACGCGGCGGGCATGGCCGTGCGTCCGGAGCCAGCGGGCGGCGATGACGAGGTCGTTGAAGACGCAGTAGCCGGAACCGTGGTCGTGGAAGGCGTGGTGTGTACCGCCGGCGAGGGTTCCTCCGCGCCCTGTACGGACCGCCTCGGCCGCGGCGGCTAATGTTCCCCCGACGGAGGCGAGGGTGCGGGCAACCAGTTCCGCCGACCACGGGAAGCCGATCCGCCGAATGGCGGCCCGGGATAGGGCGCCCGAGACGAAGGCGTTGACGTAGGCCGGGTCGTGCGCCCGTTCGATATCGGGAATCGAAGCAGCGGGAGCAGGCTCAAGCGAAAAGAGCCCGCCGGAGCCAAGTCTCTTCCTCAGCAGCTGGTACTTCCGCAAAGGGAAGGGATGCTCCGGCGGGAGCGGGAACTCGAGATGATCTGTGTAGAAAAGCTTCAGCGGCGCGTCAGGTCGCGAATATAGATGTCCTTAAACCGCATGTTGCCCTGGCCGCCGGAGTGCAACTGGAGGGCGATGTAGCCGTCGTGCGACTTGGGCGACGGGTCGGTGAAGTCGACCATGTCGACGCCGTTCAGCCGGGAGACGTAGCGGTTGCCCTCGACGCGAACCTGCATATCATTCCAGTCACCCTGGCGAACCACACCTTCATTCTCCGGAGCGGGCCAGACGATCCACTGACGGCCGTCGCCGTAGATTCCTGCGGTGTGGCGATTGATCGTACAGTCGATTTCAAACTGCAAGCCCTGGCTGACATGGGGGGTGCCGGGCTTGAAGTCGACGTGAAAGAACAGCCCGCTGTTGCCGTCGCCCTCGCACTTGAACCGCAAAGACATGTGGAAATCGCGGTAGGTCTTCTCCGTTCTCAGGTAGCCGTACTCCTTGCTGATGGCCTGGCCGTGAATAGTGCCCTGGTCGACGACCCATTTCTCTTTGCCAACCTCGACCCAGCCGGACAGATCCTTCCCGTTGAACAGCTTGATCCAGTCCTCGCCGGGTTTGACGGGCTTCTGGGCGAAAACGAGCAGACCGGAGCCGAGCAGGCCGGCGGCCACGATGGCATGCTTCCACATAGATGTTCTCCAAGGTACCACAACAACGGGGCGTCGGGCCGGAGATTCGCGTGTTCCCGGCGCGGCGGATCAGGCGATCACTTCGCGGATAACGCGGCCGCCAATGTCGGTCAATTTGCGGTAGCGGCCGGAATGAAGCACGGCGAGCCTGTGCTGGTCAAGCCCCATGAGATCGAGGATCGTTGCATGCACATCCCGCATCGGTACGGCGTCGCCGGCGGCGCGGACGCTGAATTCGTCGGTCTCGCCGAAGGTGGCCCCAGGCCGGACACCGCCGCCGGCCATCCAAACGACCAGGCCATACTGGTTGTGATCGCGGCCGGGTTTGTCGGTGACGAGGTTGTTGTCAAACGGGGTGCGGCCCATTTCCGAGAGCCAGACGATGAGGGTCGAGTCGAGAAGACCACGGCTTTCGAGATCCCGGATCAGGCCGGCGATGGGCTGGTCGACTTCCTTGCAATGCTTGGGCATCCGGCCTTGAATGTCGCCGTGGTCGTCCCATCGGTCGCCTCCGGCGCCGTGAAGAACCTTCACGAAGCGAACTCCCCGTTCGACCATCCGGCGGGCCATCAGCAACTGGCGGCCGAAGGGCTCCGACACGGGGTCGTCCATTCCGTACAGTTTCCGGGTCGCCTCCGACTCACGCGAGAAATCGACCAGTCCGGGGGCTTCGGTCTGCATCCGGAAAGCGAGCTCGTAGGAGGCGATGCGTGCGTCAAGTTCGCTCGTATTGGACCGTGCGGCAGCGTGCTGCTCGTTCATCCACTTGAGGAGGTCGAGTTCGGAGCGCTGCGCGGCCAGGTCGCCCCGCGGATGGAGGTCGACGATCGGAGTGGCGCCGTTGCGGAACAGCGTTCCCTGGTATGCGGCGGGCAGATAGCCGTTGCCCCAGACACCGGCGCCGCCGATCGTCGCGCCGCGCCGGTCGCCGAGAACGATAAATCCCGGGAGGTCCCGATTCTCGCTGCCAAGGCCGTATGTGACCCAGGCGCCCACCGACGCCGAGCCGGGAAACTGGCTTCCGGTCAGCGTGTGATAAACCGCCGGGCCGTGATTGTTGTTGTCGACATGGATGCCGTGAATGAAAGCGAGCTTGTCGGCGACGCCGGCCAGGCCGGGGAGCAGGTCCGACAGCCATCGTCCGGACTGGCCGTGCTGGCGCAGAGGCCGCACGGGCGGAATCACACGATTCGGAGCCGCCGAGAAGGTCGCGATTTCGCCGACCGTTCCTCGGGCCGGCGGCATCTGACGGCCGGCGAATTTCTCAAGGAGCGGCTTGTGCTCGAACAGGTCCATCTGGCTGACGCCGCCCTCCATGAACAGGAAGATGCAGCTTTTCGCCCTGCGGGGCAGATGTTGAGGCCGGGGGGCGAGGGGATCCGCTGTTTCGGCGGCCATCAGGTCAGCCAAGGCCAATCCGCCCAGGCCGAGATAGGAATCGAACAGGAGTTTGCGGCGGCTAATCGACATAGAGAAACTCGTTGGAATTGAATAGGATTCGGCACAAGGTGGCGAGCGGCGCGTCGTGGTTGGTGAAGCGTTCGGCTTCGGCTTGCCCCGGAGCGCGCCCGAGAACCAGTTCGAAGGCGCGCGTCACCTGGGCGAGGCGGCCGGGTCCCGCCTCGCGGAGGATCCGGCCGGCCAAGTGTTCGGCCTCTTCATGGATGAGGTTGCCGTTCATCATCGACAGGGCCTGGAGCGGAGTGGTGGTCCGGCTCCGGCGGTCGCAGCTTTCGCTGAACACAGTTGCGTCGAAAGCGGCCATCATCGGCAGCGGCAGCGAGCGCCGCTGGAAGATGTAGATGGACCGGCGCCGCGCATCTTCATCCTTCTCATTGGGCTCCCACATCAGCCCTCCGGTGCGGCCGTAGCGAGCGAAGTCGGCGAGGTCCTCCGGGAGGGCAGGGAAAATGCTCGGGCCATACATTTCCAGATTGAGCCGGCCGGAAATGGCGAGGACAGAATCGCGAATCGCCTCGGCTTCGAGGCGCTGCCGTTCGAAGCGCCAGAGGAGCCGGTTCTCGGGGTCGGCCGCATTGTTCTGCATGGGCCGGTTTTCGGAAGACTGCCGCCAGGTAGAGGAGGTGAGAATCATCCGGTGGAGCCGCTTCAGGCTCCAGCCCTGGTCCATAAACTCGTTGGCGAGCCAGTCGAGCAGTTCGGGATGCGTGGGGCGGGCGCCGTTTTTGCCGAAGTCGGAGGGCGTGGCCACGATGCCCCTGCCGAAGTGATGCTGCCAGACGCGGTTGACAATGACGCGCGCGGTGAGGGGGTTGTTGCGCGAGGCGATCCATCGCGCCAGGGTCAGACGCCATCCACGAGTGGGGAATTGCCGGTAACGGTCCGTGACGAGTTCGGCGGGCTTGGCGTCCGGCTCGAAGGCCGTGGGGAAGCCGGGCAGGACCGCCTCGCCGGGCTGGCGGTAGTCGCCCCGCACCAGGACGCGCGTCGGCGCGATCATGGGACCGTTGGGCGGCCCGGGCACGTTGCGGATGGTCAGGGCGGTGGGCTGCCAGCGGGCCAGCCGGCGGCGGTAGATTTCGAGTTTCTGCGAAAGTTCGGTATGGCGCTCGCGCTCGGTGCTCGTGAAATACTTGGACGCCGGCCGCGCCGCTTCGGCGGCGACATCGGCGGTGGTGAGGGCTTCGAAGCGCGCCAGCGGATTCGCGCCCGGCCGGGAGTACGCCTCCTTCAACTTGGCCAGCAGCTCCGTTTCGTAGCGGTCGAGCAGGGCTTTCTCCTCGGGATCCTGCGTTCGGTTGGCGTCCTCCAGCAACTCCTCATGGCGCAATCTTTCTCCCGCGGTGAAGACCGGCGAATCCTTGCGCCGGATTTCAAGCCGGAGGTCGTCCCGCGTCAGATCCTTGCGCTCGGCGGCACGCTGTCTGGCGGCGATGAGCTTGGACAGAAGCGCCTTCTCGAGCTTGTCCAACTCTACCCTCTCCGGTCCGTCGCGCAGCAGCGCTTCGTAGCGGGCGATGCGCTCACGGGCTCTCTCGGCGAAGTCTTTCTGCTTATAGGGGACCTCCACGTTGTCGACCTGAATCGTGTTGAAGAAGGCCTGGAGGCGGTAGTAGTCCTTCTGCGGAATGGGATCGTACTTGTGGTCGTGGCAGCGGGCGCAGCCGATTGTCAGGCCGAGGAAGATGGACCCGGTCGCGGTGGTGACCTCGGAGAGATAGTTCTGCCGGACATCTTCGGCGACGAGGTTGGAGCGGTCCCAGGGCGCGACGCGGAGGAAGCCGAGCGGCACGTGTCCCTGCACGTCGGGTTGGTAGTTGTTTCTGGTCTTGCTGTGCTCGTCCGCGCCGGCCAGTTGCAGGGTCACGAACCGGTCATAAGGCATGTCGTCGTTGAAGGCTCGGATCACCCAGTCCCGGTAGCGCCAGGCATTCCCGATGGCGCCGTCGCCCTCGAGACCACTGGTCTCGCCGTAGCGGACAAGATCCAGCCAGTGACGGCCCCATCGCTCACCATAGCGCGCGTCCTCGAGGAGTCTGTCGACCAGGCGCTCCCAGGCGTCTTCGGCCGGATCGTTGAGGAAGGCATTCAGCTCATCCGGGGTGGGCGGCACTCCCACGAGGTCGAAGTAGAGGCGCCGCGCCAGCGTTCGGCGGGAGGCTTCCGGCGCGGGCCGCAGTCCGGCCACTTCCAGCCTGGCAAGGATGAAAGCGTCCACTGCATTGCGGACCCAGGCCGCGTCGCGCACGGCCGGCGGGGGGCGCCGGACGGGCTTCTCAAAGGGCCATCTCCATTCCGCTGGTCCTCCCTTGACGGAGTCGGCGGAAAGACCTTTCACCCAGTTTTCGACGCGCGCAATCTCAGCGGCGCCAAGGGGCTGTCCATACGGCATCGCAGGCGAGATCTCACCTTTGAGCATTTTGATGAGGACACTCGACTCGGGATGTCCGGGAACCACCGCCGCGCCGAACTTGCCGCCTCCGGCGAGCGCGCTCTCGCGCGTCTCCACCGAGTATCCGCTCGTGCGAGATTTGGCCGAGTGGCAGGCGGCGCAGTGGCGGTCAAGAAGCGGACGGATGTCTTTCTCAAAGACGGGATCGGCGGCGAGCCGGAAGGCGGCGATCACGGCCAGGCATGGTAACTTCCGCATGCAGAATTTGCTTTGATTGTACTTCTTTTCCATCGCCCGCAGGAAACGAAAGCTTAATCATTTTCCTGCAACTTGGGCGATGCGCGAACGTCTGTTAGACGCGGAAGGAGATCGAGGACAGAAGATGAAAAGACTCGCTCGCTTGACCCTGATCAGTTGCGCCGCCGCGGCAACGTTGGCGGCACAGGAGGCATTGCCGGCGACACCGGCCGGAAACAACGAGGCCGGCGCGGCGTCGATGGGAGAGGCCAAACCGCTGATCGACGCCCTGGCGGCCATCGGCGGAATTATCGCCGGCGCGGACAAGCCCGATTCCGGGCAGACCAAGGCGCTCACACAGGGCGAGACAGCCGGGGGCAAGGCGCAGCCCGACGGCGACACTGCGGCCGCCGCGAACAGGAGGCGGTCGACCAAAAATTCCGTGATCCTGATTACGGGCGGCGCAGCCGCCGGCGCGGCCATGGGTCAGGCGGTGGGCCGGAACGCGAAGTCGGCGATCATCGGGGCGGCCATCGGCGGCGCCGCGGGCTTGATCTATGATCGCCTGACCTACAAGAATCCGAAAGGGATCTGACCTGGAGCCGACCGTCAGGCGGCGCCGTGCTTCTTGAAGTGATCGAGAAGGCGGCGCCAGCCGTCGGCTGCGTCGGCCTTTCCGTAGCTGGGCCGGTAGTCGGCGTGGAAGCCGTGTTGGGCGTCGGGGTAGACGATGATCTCCGACGCTGTTTTTCCCGCGGCCTTGAGCGCGGCTCTCATCTTCTCGACAGTGTCGAGAGGAATTCCCTGGTCTTTGCCAGCGTACAGGCCGAGCACCGGCGCTTTGAGATCCGCGGCGACGTCAACAGGGTGCTTCGGCGTGAGCGGGGACGATTGTCCCACCAGGCGCCCGTACCAGGCCACGCCGGCCTTGACATTGGGATTGTGCGCCGCATACAGCCACACGATCCGGCCTCCCCAGCAGAAACCCGTGATGCCGAGCCGGGACGTGTTCGCCTTGCGCGTCTTGGCGGCCCATGCCACCGCGGCGTCGAGATCCGACATCACCTGCGAGTCGGGCACCTTCGAAACGACTTTGGACAAGATCTCCTGGATGTTCGACAGTCCCGCCACGTCGCCCTGGCGGGCGTACAACTCCGGCGCGACGGCGAAGTAGCCGGCTTTGGCGAACCTCCGGCAGATGTCCTTGATATGCTCGTGAACGCCGAAGATCTCCTGCACGACGAGGACAGTCGGGAAACGCGAACCCTTGTCGGGCATGGCGCGATAGGCGGGAATGTCTCCCGTGGCGGTGGGAATCTTGACCTCGCCCGCCGTCAGTCCTTCCGTCGAGGTTGTGATGGTCTGCGCGGAGACCGGCTGAACGGCAAGGGCGAACCCGGCGGCGAGCTTCGTGGCGAGAAACCGCCTTCGATCATGGTCTTCAACGGGGAGCAGACTGTCGGCGTCGCGTTCGAGGTCGGGTAGCGTGGACATACGGGTATTGTAGCTCCCGGCCGGACGACCCGTGGCTGCGCACGGCCGGGCTCAGGGAATCTCCGGTGCGCCGGGCCTGCGCCGCAGCCAGTCCACGAAGACGGCGGGGGCTGCCATCGTGGAGAGGCGGCTCTGCCGGACCAGCGACCAGTCAGAGAACAGGCCGGATTTCTTGATTTCCGAGAGCGGGACTCGGGGTTCGATTCGCCGGACGAATGCAAGGTCGACCACCGCGGACTTGGTGTCCTTCGGATCGGGCCGGGGCGGTGAGAGGACTCGGGCCAGACCGGCCACAGCGGATTCTCCTCCGCTGTGGTAGATGAACACGTAGTCCCCGGGCGCCATGGATCGGATCGCGTTGACGGCCTGGGGATTGCGGACACCATCCCAGGTGGTGCGGCCGTCTCTCTCCAGATCTTCGATGGAGTAGACGGAGGGCTCAGTCTTGGCGAGGAAGTAGGCCATCACAAGCGAGTGTATCGTTTTGATCTATCCTTGGTGCATTGAACTCTGCAGAAGGAAGTACTTGGCGATGTGGAAGATGACGGGAAGATGCAGTATCATAAGGAGAATAGAAGGCTCCGGAGGATTCAAAGGGAGGCCTCCCGTCTCGATGAGGATACAAGGACCATCTATGCGATCCAACCGTCCAATGACGCTCGCGGCGCTGTTCGCGGGCCTTGTTTGCCTTCCCTGGATCTTTGCACAGCAGCCCGCGCCGGCGGGGCAGGCCAAGGGTCAGGAATCGAAGGCGCCGGCGACGGCGGAGAAGGCGCCAGGGGAAGGTCTGGCGGCGCCCGTTGATCCGAAGACCTACAAGATCGGGCCGGAGGACGTTCTGCGCCTTCTGGTCTGGCGCGAACCGGAATTGAGCGGGATGGTGGGGGTCCGGCCGGATGGGATGATCACGATTCCGCTGGTGGGTGAGATTCAGGTCAACGGCCTGACGCCGCTCGAACTGGCGGCCAAGTTGAAAGAAGAGTACAGCAAGCTGGTCAACAATCCGGTTGTGAGCGTGGAAGTCACCCAGGTGCGGAGCAAGAAGTATTACCTTTCCGGAAACGTAAACCGTCCGGGACAGTTTCCACTGGTGGTTCCCATCACGGTTCTCGAAGCGCTCACGCTGGGCGGAGGACCGTCTGAGTTCGCCAACAAGAAGAAGATCGTGATCATGCGCGGCACCAAGCGCTTCTATTTCAACTGGAACGAGGTGATCAAGGGCAAGAACCTCGACCAAAACATCTACGTCGAGAACGGCGATTTCATCATCGTGAACTGAGGCGCGGAGGCCGACGGAGGGAAGAATTCGATGCAGGCAACAATGGAGCAACCGGTTTACGGTGTGACGCGGCGACCGCTGGACATGGAGGACTACCTGAACATTGTCCGGCGGAACGTGGGTTGGCTGATTGGTCCAACCCTGGCCGGACTGACAATCTCGGTGGTGGTGGCCTATTTGTGGCAGGACACCTACCGGTCGCATGCTTCCATCCGCGTCGTTCCTCCGTCGGTGCCCGAGAAGTTCGTGCCCACCAACGTCAATGTCCAGATGGCCGACAGAATCGCGGCCATGCAGCAGACCATTCTGAGCCGCAGCACATTGACCAACATCATTCAGACATACGATCTCTACCGCAAGGACCGCACCAAGCTGCCCATGGAAGACGTGATCGAGAACATGCTCAAGGCGATCACGGTGAGCACGCCGCAGCGGCTTTCCGGCGGGCAGGGCAACGCGGCCGCGTTCCAGATCGCGTTTTCCTACTACGACCGCTATCTCGCTCAGCGCGTCACACGCGACCTGATGAACCGGTTCATCGACGAGAACATGCGCGAGCGGTTCCGGCAGAGCCAGCAGACGACGGCGTTCCTCAAAGATCAATATGAATCGGCGCGCCTGGAACTGGCGGAGATCGAGAAGAAGCTGACCGAGTTCAAGGTTCGGCACGCGGGACAACTGCCGGAACAGGCGATGGCGAATTTCCAGCAACTTGGCGCCATCGAGTCCCGCGTTTCGACTTTGAATTCCAACATCACTCGGGTCAATCAGGAGCGGCTCATGCTCGAAAGCGAGCTGCGCGCGACGCGCGAGCGTTTGAATGCGATCCTGAAGCTGCCGTACGAAGCCCCTCCCTCCAACGGCCCGGCCGCCGGGGGCGGCCCGGCCACGCCAAACGAGATCGAGCAGGAGCTGGCCCGGGTGGACCGGGATCTGGGCGTGATGGAGCGGGCGCTCGACAGGATGCTCGAGCAGTACAAGGAGACCTATCCTGACGTCCAGAGGCTGAAAGCCCGGATTGCGACACTCAAGAAGGAAAAAGACTCCCTGCTCAACCGGAAGCTGACAGTTCGCGAGCCCTCGGCGCCCGCGCCCGCAAGCCCGGGCGGGGTCCGGGTGAATCCCCAGCGGGCCCGCGAAGTGGCCGATATCGAGGCGCAGATTACGCGGCTCCAGGGCCAGATCCGGGCCAAGGAACTCGAGGCCGAGCGCTACGCCCGCGACATCGCCGAGGCGGACCGGAGGAGCCGGGAGGTACAGGCGCGCATCGAGGTGGGGCCGATCGGCGCCGCCCAGCTCGAGCAACTGACCCGCGAGCACGAACTGGCCAAGCGGCGCTACGACGAAATGAAGGCGATGCTGACCAAATCGCAGATGGCCACCGAGGTTGAGGACCGGAAGCAGGGAGAGATGCTCGAGGTGCTCGACCTGCCGTTTCTGCCCATCAATCCCACCGCGCCGAACCGGCCGTTGATCATCGGCGCGGGTTTCGTGATTGGGCTGATCGTGGGCGGGTGTCTGGTCGCCGTTCGCGAGATCAAGGACACTTCCCTCAAGTCGCTCAAGGATATCCAGGCGTACACGAAGTTCAACGTTCTGGCCAGCGTCCCGCTCCTCGAGAACGACCTGGTGATCCGCCGCCGGAAGCGGCTCGCCGTGATCGGCTGGACGTCAGCCGTGCTGCTGTCGCTCGCGATCATGAGTGGCGCGGTCTACTTCTACTACTACGTGGCGACAGTCTGAGCATAAGGGGAGAACATGAGCCGGGTTCACGACGCTTTGAGAAGAACGGAGAGAATGGGCGGCGGGTTTCCTCCGCCCGGAGGCCAAGTTCATCCGGCCGGGGTCACCGAACCCCCTCCCTTGCATGGCCTGATCGAGTCGATCAAGCCCATTCCGTGGGACCCGGCGGCGGAGGCGCACCTCATCGACGCGCAGGCGCCGCACGAATCCCCGACCGAAGAGTTCCGCAGCCTTCGGACCCGGCTCAACCATCTCCAGAGCTTGCAGCCCCTTCGAACGCTGGTGGTCACGAGCGCGTCCCCGGCGGAAGGAAAATCGTTCACCGCGGCCAACCTGGCGCTAGTGCAGTCGCACCTGCAGGGGAACCTGACCCTGTTGTGCGATTTCGATTTCCGGCGTCCGATCGTTCACAACCTGTTCAAGTTCGACCGCTCGCCCGGGCTCACTGAGTACCTAACCGGAAAGGCGACGCTTCCGGAGGTCATCCGCCGCGTGGGCGAGACCAACCTGTACGTCTGCCCAGCCGGCTCGGCCGTCATCAATCCGCTCGAACTGCTCAATCTCAAGGAAGTCCGGACGATGATCGAGCGGCTGCCGAGCCTGTTCAACTGGGTGATTCTGGACACGCCGCCTCTGCTGTTCGCCGCCGACGCAAACCTGCTGGCGACCTACTGTGACGGAACTCTGCTGGTGGTGCGGCTCGGCCAGACGACCGTGGATTCCGTGACGCGCGCCATATCCGGCCTGAGCCACAACAACATCATTGGCGTTGTGGCGAACGCCGCCAAGCGCGGCGAACTCTACTCCAAATACACGTATTATCATTCCTACTATTACCAGAGCGGGAAGGAGAACGAGGACGGAGAGGAGCGGGAAGAGCAGACCGAAGCGGACAGCAAGGGCGGGTCCTAAACAACGTTCTGGTACAATGACAATATCTACAGAAAGGATCTCCTCTCCGGATGAAAGCTGGTATCCATCCTGCGTACAACGAACTCAACGTTGTCTGCGCCTGCGGAAATACGTTCAAGACGCGCTCGACGCACAAGGGCGACATCCGCGTTGAAATCTGTTCGAACTGCCATCCGTTCTTCACGGGCCGTCAGAAGCTGGTTGACTCGGAAGGGCGTGTAAACCGGTTCCAGAGGCGCTATCAGCGGGCCGCCGACCAGCGCTCCGCCCGGAACAACTAACCGCGGGCCGTCGTGCGGATCCGGACTCTCTGCGCGTCCGCTTGGGCGGCGGCCCTGCTTGTCGGCGCGCAGCGCGTGGAAAGCCGCGCTCCCTCTGGAAAGCCCGTCTGGGTCGATCTCACTCCCGGCTCCGAACCCGCGCCGGACGGCTATCTTGTGCGGGACGCGCGCGGCGTAACGATCAGCCCAAAGATCGATTGGCGGCCGCCGGTGGCGCGAGTCAGTTGGCTTTCGACCGGGGCCTCGCCCTACACGCTGTCCCCGGAACGTTCCAGCGCACCGCCGGTGTCCATGGTCGGCGTGGGCGACCGCGTCACCTACGGCCGCGCCGGCGTCCGGGGCAAACTCGCCGTCGGGTTGTGGGCGCATCCGGCGCCGATCGATTTTGACCGCGACGGCGATATCGACCTCATCGTCGGCTGTCCAGACCGTCCCTACAACGGAACGTACCTTTTCCGCAATATCGGTTCGCGCTCCGAGCCTGTCTATAGCCGTGCCGAGCGAATGGGCAAGGGCCACAAGGACCTCGTCGCGGCGGACTTCAATGGGGACGGCGCGCTGGACCTGGTGGCCAGCGGCGGTTACTACTCAGACGTCCGCACCCATCGCATGGAGAAGTGGATCCCGGTCCGCCTGGATCGCGACTATCATGTCGGGCGCG
>Ga0073934_10004843_pt1 | contig 21696 bp, 21 predicted proteins | sample LarsenN4metaG_FD_76834 | JGI IMG/M metagenome (GOLD analysis project Ga0073934, IMG submission 76834) | Hot spring sediment bacterial and archeal communities from British Columbia, Canada, to study Microbial Dark Matter (Phase II) - Larsen... ...
ACCGTCGCCGGCGGCGTAGTGCTGGAGGAGGGCTGCCAGGTCATGGCCGGGGCCGTCGTCCAGCCCGGCGTGCGGCTGGGCGTCGGCGCCGTCGTGAACACCCGGGCCGTCGTGGACCATGACGGCACGGTGGGCGCCCACGCTCACGTCGCCCCCGGCGCCGTTCTGTGCGGCGCCGTCCGGGTGGGCGACGAGGCCTTCGTGGGCGCCAGTGCCACGATCGTTCCGCGCGTCGTGGTCGGCCGAGGCGCGCTGGTCGCGGCGGGCGCCCTGGTGCGGCGCAATGTCGCGGCGGGCGCCTGCGTCATGGGCGTTCCCGCCCGGGTGTGCGGACGGCGATGACCTGGCGCGCCACGCTGGTCCGTCCGGGGACCGCCATCCTTGACACGCTGCGTGTCATCGACGCGGGCACGCTGCAGATCGCCCTCGTCGTGGACAGTGGCGGCAGGCTGATGGGCACCGTGACCGACGGCGATGTACGCCGGGCCATTCTGCGCGGCGTGCCGCTCGATCGACCGGTCGAGACCGTGATGAACGTGGCGCCCACCACCGCCCCGGCCGAAACGGCGCCTGCCGTGATTGCGGACCTGATGCGCGCCCGTACGCTGAACCACATTCCGCTGGTTGATGCGCAGGGCCGCGTCGTGGGGCTGGAGGTGGCCGGCCGCCTCGCTGCCCGCGCCCTGCGCGAGAACCTGGTCGTGCTGATGGCTGGCGGTCCGGGCCTCCGCCTGCGCCCGCTGACCGAGTCGGTGCCCAAGCCGCTTCTGCCGGTGGGCGACCGGCCCATTGTGGAGATCATCGTCGAATCCTTCGTCCGCGCCGGCTTCACGCGCCTGGTCCTGGCCGTGGGCTACAAGGCCGCCATGCTGCGCGAACGCCTGGGCGACGGGCGTCGCCTGGGCGCCGCCATCGAGTACGTCGTGGAGGACGAGCGCCTGGGTACCGCCGGTGCGCTGGGCCTGCTGCCGCGGCGGCCCGAGGCGCCCTTCTTCGTGATGAACGCCGACGTGCTGACCACCGCCGATCCGCGCCGCCTCATGGCGTTCCACGACGAGCACGGGGGCGCCGCCACCCTTTGCGTGCGCGAGGTCGATGCCGCCCAGCCCTACGGCGTGGTCGAGGTGGCGGACGGCCGCCTGCGCTCGATCGTCGAGAAGCCCGTGACGCGGCACTTCGTCAATGCCGGCATCTACGTCCTGGCGCCCCGCGTGCTCGACCTGGTCGAGCCTGGACGCGCACTCGACATGCCGGCGCTGCTGGGTCGCCTCGTCGCACGCGGCGATGCGCCGCACGTCTTCCCCCTGCACGAGGCCTGGCTCGACATCGGCCGACCCGCCGACTACGAACGGGCGCGCGAGGGCGCGCTGGGCGCCGCCGGGTGACCATGTCCCGCCCGCCCACCTACCTGATCGCCGAGATGGCGTGCTCGCACGAGGGCGACCCAGCGCTGGCCCGCACGATCGTCGACGCCGCCGGCCGCGCCGGGGCCGACGCGGTCCAGTTCCAGATGTGGCGGGCCGAGGACATCGTCGTGCCGGGCTACGCCCACATGCCGGCGCTCAGGCGACTCGAACTGTCCCCCGGCGTCTGGCATTCCCTCGCGGCCTACGTCCGCGAGCGCCACCGCTCCCTCGCCATCATCGCCTGCGTGTACGACGAGCATGCTCTGGCGCTGGGCGAGGCGATCGGCGCGGACGCCTACAAGCTGCATGGCGGCGACATCGCCAACCCGCGCCTGATCCGCGCGATGGCACGCACCGGCAAGCGGATCGACCTCAGCGTCGGCGGCGCCGGGCTGGACGAGGTCAAGGACGCCATCGCCCTGATCCGCGCCACGTCGGCCTCGCCCATCTGGCTGATGGTGGGCTACCAGGCCTTCCCGACCGCCGTCGACGACGCGCACATCCGCTACCTCGCCACGCTGCGCGACCTGTTCGGCCTGCCCGTCGGCTACCAGGATCACACCGACGCCGATCATCCGGGCGCCTTCTGGCTGCCCGCCGCCGCGATGGGCGCGGGCGTGGAGATCCTGGAGAAGCACATCACCCACGACCGCTCGCGCAAGGGCGCCGACCACGAGGCCGCGCTCAACCCCGACGAGTTCGCCCGCTTCGCCGGGATGGTGCGCACGCTCGACCGCGCGCTCGGCTCCGCCCGTCCGCGTCCGTTCTCCGAGAGCGAGCGGCGCTACCGCGAGTACGCCCGCAAGAGCCTGGTCGCCGCCCGCGCCGTGGCCGCCGGCGAGACCATCGCCGATGCGGATCTTCTCGCGCTCCGCGCCGACACCCTCGGCCTGCCGCCCGCCGCGCGCGAGGGCGTGGTGGGCCGCCGCGCCCGCCGCGCTCTGGCCGCCCATGAGCCCATCCGCGACGAGGACCTGGCGTGAGCGGGCCTGCGCCGGACGGATCGTTCGGCGTCCTCGTGACCGCGCGGCTCAAATCCGCCCGCCTGCCGGGCAAGGCCCTGCTGCCGCTGGCCGGCCGGCCCGTCATCGGGCACCTGATCGACCGCATGCGCCGGCTCGAGCCGTCCGGCCCGGTGATCCTCTGCACCTCGTTCCTCGCCGGCGACGACCCGCTGGCGGCCTTTGCCGCGGCCGAGGGCATCGCCCTCTTCCGCGGCGACCCCGACGACGTGCTGGCCCGCCTCACCGAAGCCGCCACGGCGCACGGCCTGGCGACCGTGGCCGCCGTCACCGCCGACAATCCGTGGGTCGACCCCGTCTCCCTGGGGCGGCAGGTCCGCGCCCACCAGGCCGCGGGGAACGACTACACCGCCGCCGAGGGCCTGCCCTGGGGCGCCTTCGGCTACGTCTTGTCGGTGCCCGCCATGCTGCGGGCCTGCGCCCTGAAGGACGACGCGCAGACCGAGGTGTGGGGCGGCTATTTCACCCAGACCGGGCGCTTCCGCTGCGCCGTGGTGCCGGTGGCCGATCCCGCCGTCCGCCGGCCCGGATACCGCCTGACCATCGACACGCCGGAGGACTACCGGCTGGCCCAGGCGATCGCGGAGGCACTCGGCCCGGGCGCGACGCTGCCCGCCATCTGCGCCCTGCTCGACGCCCGGCCCGACCTCGCGGCGATCAACGCCGGCGTGGAGCAGAAACCCGGCCGCCCCATCCGGCTCAAGGCCTGAGCCCCTCAGCCCTGCCCCAGCAGCCAGGCCCGCGTCTTGGCCAGCCCGTCCCTGAGCGGTACCGTGGCCGTCACGCCCAGGGCGGCGCGCGCCTTCGTGGGGTCGCCCAGCGAAACGCGGATGTCGCCGGCACGCGCCGGCGTGCGCTCGACCCGCACGTTGACCCCCGCCAGCCCGCCCAGCACCTGGGCCAGCGCGTTCACCGAGGTCGTGCGCCCCGTGCAGACGTTGTAGACGGCCGCGCCCGCCGCCCGCTCCATCGCCGCCAGCAGGTGCCGCACCACGTCGTCCACGTAGATGAAGTCGCGCACCTGCTCGCCGTCGCCGTGGATCTCCAGCGCCTTGCCGGCCGCCAGCCGCTCCACGAAGATCGACACCACGCCCGAATAGGGCGACTTGGGGTCCTGGCGCGGACCGTAAACGTTGAAGAATCGGAGCCCCGTGGTGGCCACGCCGTGGACGTGGTGTGCTACTGCCGCGTGCAGCTCGCTGGCCAGTTTGTCGGCGCCATAGGCCGAGAGGGGTTGCGGCCGCGAGTCCTCGGTTAGCGGCGTGTCGGGGCAGGCACCGTAGACGGCCGCCGACGAGGCATAGACCACGGGCGTCCGGCGCGCCCGTGCGGCATCCAGCACCGCGATCGTGGCGGTCAGGTTCGAGCGGTGCGTGCCCAGCCAATCCTCCGTCGAGCGCGCCACCGAGGCCACCGCCGCCAGGTGGAAGCAGCCGTCCACGTCGGCCGCCGCGCGCCGCACCAGCTCGTCGTCCGCCGCATCGCCCACCACCAGTTCGGCGGCCTCGGCCAGGTTCTCGCGCCGTCCTGTGGACAGGTCGTCCACCACGCGTACCGCATGGCCTGCGCCCGCAAGCGCGTCGACGAGGTGGGAGCCGATGAACCCGCAGCCCCCCGTCACCAGATAGCGCGCCACCGCCCTCTCCCCCGCTCCATGCGCAACTCGCCCGCCGCCGGCGACGACTAGCACGAACCGCCGGCCCGGCGCACCAGAAGCCAGCCCGCGGACCCTGGAATGGCGCGCCGAACGCCGATGCGCTATCGCCTAGCCATGAGCCTGGCCCTCGACGCCGCCCGCCGCATGGCGCGCGCCCTGCCCAAGGCGCTGGGCGGAGGCCTGCTGGGCATCGTCTGGCTGCCCTACTTCACCTGGGTTCTGACACCGGCCGACCTGGGCCTGGTAGGGCTCACGCTCTGCGCCGCCCGGCTCATCGAGGCGCTGGGCTCCTTCAAGGTCGAGCATATCTACGCCCAGCGCGCTGCGGGCATCGGCCCGGCGGAGCGCCTGGCCCTGCGCAACGGCGCGATCACCTTCACCGGCATCAACTTCGCCGCCGTGCTCGTCGCCGCGGCCGTGCTGGCCGTCGTGGCGCCAGCCTACGCCTGGGTCTTCGTCCTGGCGCCCATCCTGGCAGCGGCGCGCTTTCCCGCCGCGCTTTTCGCGGTGGACTTCGCCAAGGTGGGCACCGCGCGCGTGGCGCGCATGCTGGCCAGCGGCCGCACCATCCTTGGCATCGGGGTGATGATCGTCCTCATCTCGGGCTTCGGCCTGTCATGGGAGGGGCGCGCCATCGCGCTCATCGCGGCCGAGGGCGCCATCGCCGTCCTGTGCTGGTGCGTGCTGACCGACACGGCGCGCCGCTTCCGCCCCTGGATCGGGCGCGGCATGCTGCCGCTGTTCGTGCTGGCGGGCGCTCCCGTCGTCGGCCGCTGGGTGGGGTTGTGGGCGCTCGAGAATGCCGACCGCTTCATCGCCCTCGAGGCCTTCACGCTTGCGGTCGTCGGCTACTACGTGGCCGCGGCCCGCATCGCCAGCCTGGTCCTGGCGGTCAACCGCGCCCTCGCCGGCTCGCTGCAGACCCTGTTCCACGAGCTCGCCGCCGATCCCGCCCGCCGCGGCGCGCTCATCCGCCTCTACACCGCCTTCTCGGCGCTGGGCCTGGCGCTGGCCGCCGGCGCCGCGGCCCTGTTCCACGCCAATGCGGGCGTCATCCTGGGACCGCGCTTCCACGGCGCCGGCCCCGTCATTGCCCTCGTCATCCTGGCGGCCGGCTGCTACGGCGCGTTCCAGGCCGGCTGGCTGGTGCGCGGCTTCTACCCGCTCACCGCCTGGAGCGGGCTCAAGACCTACATCGCCCTGGCGCTGCAGGTCGCCGTGACGATCGCCCTGCTGCCGTTCCTGGGCGTGCTCGCCCCTGCCGCGGGCGACGTCGTGGGCCGGACAGCCGCCTCGGGGATCATGAGCTGGGCCGCCTTCTCCTGTGTTGGCCGCCTGCCGCTTGCCGCACGGGGCCGCGCGGGTGTGGAGCCGCGCGACGACGACCTGTAACGTGCCGCCACCGCTGGGCAGCCCTCCGGAACGGCCATCGTGTTCATCCTCTCCAAGATCTTCTGGGTGCTGGCCAGCCCGGCCACCCTGATCGTCGTCTGCGTGGCCGCGGGTGCGCTGCTCCTGCTGCTGCGCCCCGCCGGCCGGTGGGGCCGCCGCCTCGTCGTGGCGGGCGCGACAGCCCTCGTCCTGGCCTCCGTGCAGCCCATCCCCTCGCTGCCCCTGATCGCGCTCGAGAACCGCTTTCCGCCGCCGGCGTCGCTGCCCCAGCGGGTCGACGGAATCGTGGTGCTGAGCGGCATGCTGCAGGTCGACGTCTCGCGCGACCGGGGCGTGGTCAGCCTGAACGCGATGGCCGACCGGCTGACGTCCTTCATGGCGCTGGCCCGGCGCTATCCCGAGGCGAAGCTCGTCTTCGCCGGCGGCTCCGCCTCCATCGTCGACCAGACCATTAAGGAATCCGATCTCGCCCGCACCCTCCTGTCCGACATGGGCTTTCCGGTCGAGCGTGTCCTGTTCGACCGCACCTCGCGCAACACCTGGGAAAATGCGCTGGAGGCGAAGGCCCTGGCCCGGCCCGTTCACGGCGAGACCTGGCTGCTGGTCACCTCGGCCTTCCACATGCCGCGCAGCGTGGGTTGCTTCCGCCAAGCGGGCTGGGACGTGATCCCCTATCCCGTGGACTACCAGTCCGGCGGTCTTGCCGACTGGTCCGTCGACCTGGACCTGGCGGGCGGCCTGCGCAGCCTCAACTGGGCGGTCCACGAGTTCTACGGCCTCATCGCCTACCGCCTGCTCGGCCGATCCGATGCGTTGTGGCCCGGGCCCGCCACCTGATGGGCCGCATCGTCTTCGTCAACCGCTACGGGCCCCCAGACCACGCTGCCACCAGCCAGCTCACCGGCGAACTCGCCTTCGCCCTGGCGGCCGGCGGCCAGGCGGTCGAGATCGTCACGGGGCGCCAGCTCTACGACGATCCCGCCGCCCGCCTGCCGGCCCGCGAGACGATCGGCGGCGTCCTCATACGCCGCGTCGCCGGCACCCGCTTCGGCCGCGGCAGCCTGCCCGGCCGCGCAATGGACTACGCCTCGTTCTACGTTGCCGCTTTCGCCGCCCTGCTCTGCCACCTGCGCGCGGGCGACACGGTGGTGGCCGAGACCGACCCGCCGCTCGTCTCGGTGGTCGCCGCGCTGGCCGTCCGCCTGCGCGGCGCGCGCCTGGTCAACTGGCTGCAGGACGTGTTTCCCGAGGTGGCCGCGGCGCTCGGCTACCGCGCGGGCAGCGGCGCCGTGGGCGCCGCCCTTCGCGCCCTGCGCAATCGCTCGCTGCGCCGCGCCGCCGTCAACGTGGCGCTGGGCGAGCGCATGGCCGCCCGGCTGCGGGCAGAGGCCGGGGCCGGGGCCGCTGTGACGGTGATCCCGAACTGGGCCGACGGCGCCGCCATTGCTCCTGTTCCCCGCGCGGCCAACCCGCTGCGCGCCGCCTGGGGCCTGGGGGAGCGCTTCGTCGTGGGCTACGCCGGCAACCTGGGCCGGGCCCACGACACCGCCACCGTGCTGGCCGCCGCGCGCCTGCTGGCGGACGACCCTTCCATCGCCTTCCTGTTCGTGGGCGGCGGGGCGAGGCGGGCAGCGCTCGAGCAGGCCGCCCGGGACGAGCGTCTGCCCATCCTGTTTCAGCCCTACCAGCCGCGCGCGGCCCTGGCCGCCAGCCTTTCGGCACCCGACGTCCACCTGGTCTCGCTGCATCCCGCGCTCGAAGGTCTCATCGTGCCCAGCAAGGCCGTCGCCGCGATGGCCGCAGGCCGCCCCCTGCTGGTAGTCGGCGATCCCGCGGGCGAGGTGGCGGCTCTGGCGGCCCGCCACCATTGCGGCCTGGCCGTGCCCTGGGGCGACGGCGCCGCCCTGGCAGCCGCCGTGCGGCGCCTGGCCGCCGATCGCGCGTCCGCGGATTCGATGGGCGCCGCCGCGCGCGCCGCCTTTCTCGCGCACTACGACAGGCCGCACGCCCTGGCCGCCTGGCGCGCCGTCCTGAGGCTTACCGCCGCGCCTTAGACCGGGCGGTCCACCTTGTCTTTTGCTGGGGCGTGTGCCACCTAGGAGCATCTCCCGCGTGGGGTTGCCCGATGGACGCTCTGGGGCCCGGAAGCCTGGGGATCGACGCCTCGCGCTACGTTGTCGACCTGGTCTTCCTGTGCGGCATGACGCTGTTGCTGTGCATCAGCGCACCCACCATCGCCGGCGTGCTCGGAATCGTCGACCTGCCCGACGGCCGCCGCAAGCGCCACCCCCAGCCGACGCCGCTGGTGGGCGGGCTGGCGGTCATCGCCCCCTTCATCGTGCTGTGCGCGGCCATCGCGCTCGACCGCGGGGGCGACGTGCTCTACCCCACGCTGGCCCTCACCGCCGCCGCCTTCTTCGCGCTGGGGCTGGCCGACGACCAGCACCACATCAAGCCCAAGTACCGGCTGATCGTGTCCACGGTCATCTGTCTGATCGTGCTCTACGTCTCGCCGCAGCATTTCGTGGTGGACGAGCTCCTGTTCAGCTTCCAGACGTGGCCGACGCTGCTCTATCCCTTCTCGCTGCTGTTCACGACGGTCTGTCTGGTGGGCATGCTCAACGCCATGAACATGGCCGACGGCATGAATGGCATGACGCTCGGCGCCTGCCTGATCTGGACCGTGCTGCTGGCCTTCTACGGCCCGGCCGACCTGCAGCCGCTGCTGCTGGCCTTCGCGGCCGCAATGGGGATCACGCTGGTCTTCAACCTGCGCGGACGGCTGTTCCTGGGCGACTCGGGCACCTATGCGATCAGCATGGTGGTCGCCCTGCTCACCATCTACAGCTACAACCACGACCCGCGCACGCTCCGGGCCGACATCGTGGCGCTGTGGTTCATGGTGCCGGTGCTGGATTGCCTGCGCCTGATGGTCTGGCGGCTGGCCGCCGGGCGCTCGCCCTTCACCGCCGACAAGCACCACCTGCACCACTTCCTGCGTCGCTGGATGGGCCCGGGCCGCGCGGTGACCTGCTACCTGGCCCTGATCGGCGTCCCTTGCGGCCTGGCCGCGCTGGCGCCCGGCTGGACGCCCGCTTGGTTCGCGCTGGTCTTCGTTGTCTACAACGCGATCATCCTGCGCGCGGCCTGGCCGCTGGTGCGCCGCCACGGCCTGCGGCGCTTCCTGAACGAGCGCCGCACCGGCTGATCGCTCAGGCCGTGTCCGCGTGCTCGGTCAGCGCGCGGGCAAACAGCGGCCCGTCCACGTTGCCGCCCGACACCACGACCGCCACGGTCTTGCCCCGTGCGTCGAAGGCGCCGGTCAGCACCGCCGCCAGGGCCACCGCCCCGCCGGGCTCGACGACGATCTTCAGGAACCGGAAGGCGGTGGCCATCGCCGCCAGCATCGCCGCGTCGCCCACGGCATAGCCGCCCGCCAGCGTGCGCCGGTTGATCGGCAGGGTCATCTCGCCCGGTGCGGGCGCCATGAGCGCATCGGCCAGCGACACCGCCCCCGCCCGGTTGCCCTGCCGCTCGCCGCTGACGAGCGATCGCACCGTGTCGTCGAAACCCTCGGGCTCGACGGCGTAGACGTCCGTCCGGGGACTGTGGGCCTTCACCGCCAGGCTGGTGCCGCCCACCAGCCCGCCGCCGCCGCAGGGCACCAGCACGGCATCGAGGGCGGCCTTCCTCTCGGCCGCCTGCTCCACCAGTTCCAGCCCCGCGGTGCCCTGGCCCGCGATGATGAAGAAGTCGTCGTAGGGCGGCACCATCGCCGCGCCGTTGCCTTCCACGATCCTGCGCGCGATCGCGATGCGGTCGTCCTTCTGGCGGTCGTAGGTCACCACCTTGGCGCCCCAGAACTCGGTGCCCTTGCGCTTCACGGCGGGGGCGTCGGCCGGCATGACGATGGTGGCGGGGCAGCGGGCATAGTGCGCGGCAGCCGCGACGCCCTGGGCATGGTTGCCAGACGAGTAGGCCACCACGCCCTTGGCGCGCTCGGCGTCGGAAAGGCGGCTGATGCGGTTGTAGGCGCCGCGGAACTTGAAGGATCCCGTCACCTGCAGGACCTCGGCCTTGACCAGCAGCCGCCCGCCCAGGCGCCGGTTCAGCGCCTCGGATTCCAGCAGCGGCGTACGCACGGCCAGCCCGGCGATGCGGCGGGCCGCGTCCTCCACGTCGGCGGCGGTGGGAAGCTGCGGCATGGCGTCGTGCGGGCTCATGGCGGGTTCTTCGGAAGGTTATAGCGCGACGCCCAGACCATCCAACAGCCGCCCGCCGGTCAGACGGGCCAGTTCGTCGACGGTCGTGGCGAAGACGCAGTGGGGGTGGCCGGCGGCGGCATGGACCGTGGCGAAGCGGCCGAGGCTCGCGTCGATCGCCGTGGGCAGGGGCGCCAAGGCACCCACCGGCGCCACGCCGCCGATGGCGAAGCCTGTCTCGGCCCGCACGCGCTCGGCGTCCGCCCTTCTGGCCGGCGCGCCCATGCCCAGGGCCTTGCCCAGCACGGCCGCGTCGCAGCGCCGGTCGCCTGCCACCAGGGCGGCCACCAGCTTCCCGTCCACCTCGAACACCAGGGTCTTGACGATGGCGCCCAACTCACAGCCCAGGCTTCGCGCCGCATCCTCGGCCGTGCGCGCGGTCTCGGCCAGCAGCACGATCTGCGCGGCCGATCCCGCCGCCTCCAGGGCCTGGCGCACGCGCGCAACCGAGGCGCCGGCAAGGGGGTCCGCCATGCCCCTTCTCCTCAGCCCGTCTTCGGGATGTTGCGGCCGCGCTGCACCGCGGGCCGGGCCTCGATCAGGTCGTACCAGCGCTTCAGGTGCGGATAGTCCTTCCAGGCGATGCCGTGCCATTCCCATCGCATCACCCACGGCCACGTCGCCACGTCGGCGATCGAATAGTCCCCCGCCAGGTACGGCACCTGGGCCAGCCGCCGGTCCATCACGCCGTACAGCCGGTGCGCCTCCTCGGTGTAGCGCTTGATGCCGTAGGGCACCTGCTCCTTGGCGAACTTCCGGAAGTGGTTGGCCTGGCCGAACATGGGCCCCACGCCGCCCATCTGGAACATCAGCCACTGCAGCACCTGCATGCGGGCGCGCCGGCCGGTGGGCATCAGCTTGCCGGTGATCTCGGCCAGGTAGATCAGAATGGCTCCCGACTCGAACACCGACAGCGGCCCGCCCTCCGCGTCGCGGTCGACGATGGCGGGGATCTTGTTGTTGGGGCTGATGCGCAGGAAGGCCGGCTTGAACTGGTCGCCCTTGCCGATGTCCACGTGGTGGACTTCGTAGGGCAGGCCCACCTCCTCCAGCATGATCGAGACCTTGCGCCCGTTGGGCGTCAGGTCGGTGTAGAGCTCGATCACGGGGTCCTCCCTACTCCGCTGCCAGCGCCGAGCGCGGCCGCACCACGTAGTCGTAGTGTACCGGCATCGTAAGCTGCTTCAGCGCCCCAAGCTCGCGGGCCGCATGCAGCGGCCAGTAGGCGTCGTGCAGCATGGCAGCGGCCAGCAGCACCAGGTCGGCCCTGCCCTCGGCCACGATGGCCTCGGCCTGGCGGGCCTCGGTGATCTGGCCCACCGCCGCCGTCGCGATCGCCGCCTCGCGCCGGATGCGCTCGGCGAATGGCACCTGGAAGCCGGGGCCGTAGGCGATCGCCTCGTCGGGCACGACATAGCCCGAGCTGCAGTCGATCAGGTCCACGCCCTCGCCCTTCAGCACGCGGGCCAGCGCCACCGATTCGTCCAGCGTCCAGCCGCCCTCCTTCCAGTCGACCGTGGACAGGCGCACGAACAGGGGCAGCCGCTCGGGCCACACCTCGCGCACCGCCTTCGTCGCGTCCACCAGCAGGCGGATGCGGTTCTCGAAGCTGCCGCCCCAGCGATCGGTGCGACGGTTTGCCAGCGGCGACAGGAACTCGTGGAACAGGTAGCCGTGGGCGGCGTGCAGCTCCAGCACCGTGAACCCTGCTTCTCGGCTGCGCACCGCCGCGGCCACGAAGGCCTGCGTCACCGTGGCGATGTCCGCCTCGGTCATGGCCCGCGGCGTGTGGGTGATGGCCCCGCCCGGCGGGTCGAAGGGGATGGCCGAGGGCGCGATCGTCTCCCACGCCCCCTCCGCCGGTGTCAGGGACCGGTCGCCCTCCCAGGGCAGCGTTGTGCTGGCCTTGCGCCCGGCATGGGCCAGCTGGATGGCGGGCTGGGCCCCGTGGCGCTTCAGGAAGGCGGCGATGCGGGCCATCGGCTCGGCGTGGGCATCGCTCCACAGCCCCGTGCAGCCCGGCGTGATGCGCCCGCGCGCCTCCACGCCGGTCGCCTCCACCATCACCATGCCCGCCCCGCCCACGGCGCGCGATCCCAGGTGGACCAGGTGCCAGTCGTGCGCCATGCCGTCCTCGGCGGCATACATGCACATGGGCGACACGCCGATGCGGTTGCGGAAGGCGACGCCGCGCAGGGTGAAGGGCTCGAACAGCTTGGCCATGTCGTCCGTTCTCGGATGAAGAGATGGATGAAGAGGGAAGGGTTTAGCTGCGCGCCTCGAGGGCCTGCAGCAGGTCGGCGATCAGGTCGTCCGCGTGCTCCAGCCCCACGGACAGGCGCAGCAGGTCCGGCGGGCAGGGGGACTCGGGCCCCTCGATGCTGGCGCGGTGCTCCACCAGGCTCTCCACCCCGCCCAGCGAGGTGGCCCGCTTGAAGATGCGCAAGGCGCCCGCCACGCGCTTGGCGGGCTCCAGCCCGCCCTTCACGCGGATCGACAGCATGCCGCCGAAGCCGCCCCGCATCTGGCGCGCCGCCACCGCGTGCTGCGGATGGCTCGGAAGGCCGGGGTACAGCACCGCCTCCAGCGCCGGGTGGCCTTCCAGCCGCCGCGCGATGGCCAGCGCCGCGGCCGAGGCGGCATGGACGCGGGGGAACAGGGTGCGCATGCCGCGCAGCAGCAGCCATGCCTCGAAGGGTCCCAGCACCGCCCCGTCGTCGTTGCGCCGGTCGACCAAGCGCCGGTGCAGCTCCTCGCGCCCCTTGGCTGTCACCAGCGCGCCCGCCAGCACGTCGCTGTGGCCGTTCAGGTACTTGGTGGCCGAGTGCATGACCACGTCGGCGCCCAGCTCTAGCGGCCGGGTCAGCACCGGCGTCGCCACCGTGCCGTCCACCGCCAGGATGGCGCCGGCCTCGTGCGCGATCTTCGCCACCGCGGCGATGTCGGCCACCGGCCACAGCGGGTTGGCCGGCGTCTCGACCCACACGACGCGCGTGCGCCCCGGCCGCACGGCTTTGGCCAGGGCGTCGAGGTCCCCGCATGGCACGAAGTCCGACGCGATGCCCAGCGGGTTGGCCGCCCCCTGCAGCCAGCGCCGGACGCCGTAGTACATCTCGCGCTGCGCCACCACGTGGTCGCCCGGCGCCAGGCTGCGGAACAGCGCCGTGACCGCCGCCATGCCCGAGCCGAACAGCAGGGCGCCGCCGCCGCCCTCCAGCGCCGCCAGCAGCGCCTCGGCCTGCCGCGTGCCGAAGGCCGCGCCGTGCCGCGCATACGACACGCCGGCGGCATAGCTGAGGTCCGCCTCGCGCTCGAAGGTGGTGGCCACCGCGATGGGCGGCACGATGGCGCGCGTCGTGGGCTCGATCCAGCCCATCGCCTGGGCGGCGAGCGTCTCGGGCCGCGGCGCGCCGGGCTTCTCGCTCATGGGCTTGTCGTGTGCGCCTGGTTTCGAATCCGCCGGCGGACCCTAACCCGCCAGCTTCTTCTTCAGGGTCTCGTTGAGGACGGCGGGATTGGCCTTGCCGCCCATGGCGCGCATGACCTGGCCGACGAAATAGCCGAACAGCTTCTCCTTGCCGCTGCGGTACTCGGCCACCTTCTGGGCCTCGGCCGCCATCACCTTGTCGATGGCCGCCTCGATGGCGCCGGTGTCGGTCACCTGCACCAGCCCCTTCTCGGCCACGATGGCGCGGGCGTCCTTGCCGGTTTCCACCATCGCCGCGAAGACGTCCTTGGCGATGCGGCCCGAGATGGTCCCGTCGGCCATCAGGTCCAGCAGGCCGCCCAGCGCCGCCGCCGACACGGGCGAGTCCGCGATGTCCTTGCCCACCCGGTTCAGCGCGCCGAACAGCTCGACCATCACCCAGTTGGCCGCGATCTTGGGGTCGCGACCCCGGGCCACCGCCTCGTAGAAGTCCGCCGCCACCTGCTCGCCCACCAGCACGCCCGCGTCGTAGGCCGAAAGGCCGTACTCCGCCATGAAGCGCGCCTTCTTGGCATCGGGCAGCTCGGGCAGCGCCGCCCTCAGGCCCTCGACCCATGCGGCGTCCAGCACCAGGGGCAGCAGGTCCGGGTCGGGGAAGTAGCGGTAGTCGTGCGCCTCCTCCTTGCTGCGCATGGTGCGCGTCTCGCCCTTGGCGGCGTCGAACAGGCGGGTCTCCTGGTCCACCGTGCCGCCCGCCTCGATCAGCTCGATCTGGCGCCTGGCCTCGTACTCGATGGCCCGCTGCACGTAGCGGATCGAGTTCACGTTCTTGATCTCGCAGCGCGTGCCGAAGGCGGCCCCCGGCCGGCGCACCGAGACGTTGGCGTCGCAGCGCAGCGAGCCCTCCTCCATGTTGCCGTCGCAGGTGCCGATGTAGCGCAGGATCGAGCGCAGCTTGCGCAGGTAGGCGCCGGCCTCCTCGGGCGTGCGCAGGTCGGGCTCCGACACGATCTCCATCAGCGCCACGCCGGCCCGGTTCAGGTCCACGTGGCTCGCCTTCGGGTCGATGTCGTGCAGGCTCTTGCCCGCGTCCTGCTCCAGGTGCAGGCGCGTGATGCCGATGGTGCGCGAGGGCCGGTCCTTGAAGTCGATCTGGATCGTGCCCGCGCCCACGATGGGGTTCTTGTACTGCGAGATCTGATAGCCGGCCGGCAGGTCGGGATAGAAGTAGTTCTTCCGGTCGAAGATCGACGTCAGGTTGATCCGCGCCCCCAGCGCCAGGCCGGTCTTCACCGCCTGCTCGACGCAGAAGCGGTTGATGACCGGCAGCATGCCGGGCATGGCCGCGTCCACCGGCGAGACCTGGGTGTTGGGCTCAGAGCCGAACGCGGTCGCAGCGCCCGAGAACAGCTTGGCCTGCGAGATCACCTGGGCGTGGACCTCCAGCCCAATGACCATCTCCCAGGGGCCCGTCGCCCCTTCCAGCAGGTGCTCGCTCATGCCGCCAGCCCGTCCGGCTTGTGGTTGAAGGCAGCGGCCTCCTCCAGCGCCGCGCCCGTGCGGATCACGGTCTCCTCGTCGAAGGCCTTGCCGATGACCTGCAACCCCAGCGGCAGACCGTCGCCCGAAAGCCCCGCCGGCACCGAGATGCCGGGCAGGCCCGAGAGGCTGGCCGGCACCGTGAACACGTCGTTCAGGTACATCGCCACCGGATCGTCCATCTTCTCGCCGATGGCGAAGGCGGCCGAGGGCGCGGTCGGCGTCAGGATGGCGTCGACCGTCTCGAAGGCGCTGGCGGAGTCCCGCGCGATCAGCGCCCGCACCTGCTGGGCCTTGCGGTAGTAGGCGTCGTAGTAGCCCGCCGACAGCACATAGGTGCCGATCATTACGCGCCGTCGAACCTCGGGTCCGAAGCCCGCCGCCCGCGTCAGCTCGTACATCTCGTCGATGCTGCTTCCGGCCACGCGCAGGCCATAGCGCACGCCGTCGTAGCGCGCCAGGTTCGACGAGGCCTCGGCCGGCGCCACGATGTAGTAGGTCGGCAGGGCGTACCTCGTGTGCGGCAGGCTGATCTCGGCGAAGGTGGCGCCCTGCGCCTCGAGCCACGCCACGCCCTGCTGCCACAGGGCCTCGATCTCCCCCGGCATGCCGTCCACGCGGTATTCCTTCGGCACGCCGATGCGCAGGCCCTTCACGCCCCTGCCCACCGCGGCCTCGTAGTCCGGCACGGGCGTGTCCACCGAGGTCGAGTCGCCCGGATCGTGACCGGCCATCGAGCGCAGCAGGATCGCGCAGTCGCGCACCGAGCGGGCCAGCGGCCCGGGCTGGTCCAGCGACGAGGCGAAGGCCACCACGCCCAGGCGCGAGCAGCGCCCGTAGGTCGGCTTCAGTCCCACGATGCCCGAGAACGCCGCCGGCTGGCGGATCGAGCCGCCCGTGTCCGTCCCCGTGGCACCCATCGCGATGCGCGCCGCCACCGCCGCGGCTGACCCGCCCGAGGATCCTCCCGGCACCAGGTCGGCGTTGCCGCTTCGCCGCCGCCAGGGGCTCAGCACCGGGCCGTGATGGCTGGTCATGTTGGACGAGCCCATGGCGAACTCGTCCAGGTTGGTCTTGCCCAGCATCACGGCTCCGTCGCGCCAGAGGTTCGCGGTGACGGTCGATTCGTAGGTCGGCTTGAACCCGTCCAGGATGTGCGAGCCTGCCGTCGTCAGCGTGCCCTTCGTGCAGAACAGGTCCTTGATGCCAAGCGGGATGCCCTCCAGCGGACGGGCGTCCCCCGCCTTCAGCCTGGCGTCCGATTCGGCCGCTTGGCGCAGCGCGATCGCGGGGGTCTCGGTGATATAGGCGTTCAGCCGCCGCGCCTTCGCCATGCCGTCCAGGTGGGCCTGGGCGAGCTCGTGGGCCGAGAACCGGCGCGCCTTCAGGCCGTCGCGCGCCTCCGCGATGGAAAGGCCGGTCAGCGCGGTCATCTACTCGACGACCTTGGGCACGACGAAGAAGCCCGCCTCGCTCAGGGGCGCGTTGGCCAGCACGGCGTCGCGGTCGCCCGGCACCGTCACCACGTCCTCGCGCATCTTCAGGGTGGTGGCCACCACGCTCGTCATCGGCTCGACATCGCGCGTGTCCACCTCGTTCAGCTGCTCGACGAACTTCAGGATGTTCGAAAGCTCCCCCGCCAGCTTCTCCTGGTCGGCCTCGGGCACGCGGATGCGGGCCAGGCGGGCGATCTTCGCCACGGTGGTCTTATCGAGAGACATGTGCCATTGTCTCCGCCACGAACGCTATGAATCTCAAGAGAAATCCCGCGCAGGACGGTCCCGGGGGCGAGGCGAACCTAACACCCGGGCCGGAGCGCCGCAAGCCGCTCGGCTCGCTGGCGGAGCTGGCCGCGGCGCTGCCGCGCGAGGGCGCGCTCCTGGGCCTGGACGTGGGCACCAAGACCATCGGCATCGCGGTGACCGACCCGCGGCGCACCATCGCCTCGCCGCGCGACACCATCCGCCGTGGCCGCTTCCGCGACGACGTCGAGGCGCTCGGGAAGCTCATCGCCGCCGACCGCATCGCGGCCGTCGTCGTCGGCCTGCCCGTCAACATGGACGGCACCGAGGGGCCGCGCTGCCAGTCGGTGCGGCAGTTCGCCGCCAATCTGCTGGCCCGGATCGACCTGCCGCTCGTCTTCTGGGACGAGCGGCTGTCCACCGCCGCGGTCACGCGCGTCATGCTCGAGGCCGACCTCAGCCGCCAGCGCCGCGCCCAGCTCGCCGACAAGCTCGCCGCCGCCTACATCCTGCAGGGCGCGCTCGACGCGCTCGCCCACGCCGCACGCCCCGACGCCTCCCGGCCGGCCGATCCGTCTCCATGACCGAACTGCTGGTCGCCCTGGTGCCGGTGTTCGCTGTGATCGCGGCCGGCACCGTGTTCCGCCGCGTGGGTTTCCCCGGCGACGGCTTCTGGGAGCCGGCCGAGAAGCTGGCCTACTACGTCCTGCTGCCTGCCCTCCTCGTCGGGAACCTGGCGGGCGCGGACCTCGCGGGCCTCGACGTCGGCCGCTTCATCCTGACGGTGGCCGGCGCCTTCCTTGCCGTGGGCGCCCTGCTGCTGGTCGCGGGCCCGCGCCTGCGGCTGGGGGGCGCCCCCTTCGCCACCGCGTTCATGGGCTCCATCCGCTTCAACACCTACGCGGGGCTCGCCGTCGTCGTGTCGCTGTTCGGCGACATGGGCCTCACGCTGTTCAGCGTGCTGATCGGGGTCATGATCCCGCTGCTCAACGTCATGAGCGTCGCCGCGCTCGCCCGCTTCATCCGGGGCGGTTCCGCCGTGCAGATCGCCGGCATGCTGGCGCGCAACCCGCTGGTGCTGGGATGCCTGGCGGGCATCGCTATCAACCTCTCGGGACTGGGCATCCACCCCGTGGCGGCGGGGGTGCTGGAGATCCTGGGAAAGGCGGCCCTGGGCCTGGCGCTTCTGGCCGTGGGTGCCGGGCTCGACCTCGCCGCCCTGCGCGGCTCCATCGGCCTGGTCGCCGCCGCCTCGGCCGTGAAGCTGGTGGCGATTCCCCTCGCGGTGGCCGCTGCCTGCCGCCTCACCGGCGTGGAGGGGGTGCCCTACATGGTGGCGGTGCTCTACGCCGCCCTCCCCACCTCGCCCCAGGGCTACATCCTGGCTCGGCAGATGGGCGGAGACGGGCCGCTGATCGCGGCGATCGTCAGTGCGACCACGGCCGCCAGCATCCTTACTATCCCCCTTATGCTCAGCCTGCTCGCCTAGACGGGCACGATCTGGACGCAGGCGGGGTCGCGGAGTATGAGTCCTCGCGTGACGAGTCCCGCCGTGCAGACCATCGGCTTCCCGCACCGGCACCTGCTGGGGATCGAGGGACTTTCGTCGGGGGAGATCACGCTCCTCCTCGATCTGGCCGAATCCTACATCGCGCTCAACCGGCGCATGGAGAAGAAGACCAACGTGCTGCGCGGCCGCACGCTCATCAACATGTTCTTCGAGAGCTCGACCCGCACGCGCACCTCGTTCGAGCTCGCGGGCAAGCGGCTCGGCGCCGACGTCATCAACATGTCCACGTCGCAGTCCTCCATCAAGAAGGGCGAGACGCTGATCGACACGGCCCTCACGCTCAACGCCATGCGGCCCGACGTGCTGGTGGTGCGCCATCCCGATTCGGGCGCCGTCCGGCTGCTCTCCAACCAGGTCAACTGCGCCATCATCAACGGCGGCGACGGCAGCCACGAGCACCCCACCCAGGCCCTGCTGGATGCCCTGGTGATCCGCCGGCACCGCCACCGCCTGGCCGGCCTTCGCGTCGCCATCTGCGGCGACATCCTGCACAGCCGCGTGGCGCGCTCGAACATCCACCTTCTGACCACGATGGGCGCCACCGTGCGCCTGGTGGCCCCGCCCACCCTGGTTCCCGCCGCCATCGGCCGTCTGGGCGTCACCGTCCACCACGACATGACGGAGGGGCTGCGCGATTGCGACATCGTGATGATGCTGCGCCTGCAGAGCGAGCGCATGCAGGGCAACTTCGTGCCATCGGCGCGCGAGTACTTCCGCTTCTACGGCCTGACCTACGAGAAGCTGGCCGCCGCCAAGCCCGATGCCCTCATCATGCACCCCGGCCCCATGAACCGCGGCGTCGAGATCGACAGCGCGGTGGCCGACGACATCACGCGCAGCGTCATCCTCGAGCAGGTCGAGCTGGGCGTCGCCGTGCGCCAGGCCTGCCTCGAGGTGCTGGCGCAGAACCTGCCCAGCCTGGGCCACAACGCCTGAGCGGACCCGTGCCCGACTTCTTCGCCGATCCCGAGCCCAAGGCCCAGCCGCCCGCCCCGGTCGCCTACGTGAACGCGCGCCTGATCGACCCCGCTGCGGGACTGGACGTGCCGGGCGCGCTGCTGACCCAGGGACGCACCATCGCCGACTTCGGCCCGCGGCTGTTCAACGACGGCGTGCCGGCGGGCGTCGAGGCGGTCGACTGCGGCGGCCGCGTCCTGGCGCCCGGCCTGATCGACATGCACGTGCATTTCCGCGAGCCCGGGCACGAGCACAAGGAGACGCTGGCCACCGGCAGCCGCTCCGCCGCCGCCGGCGGCGTCACCACGGTGGCCTGCATGCCCAACACCAACCCGGTGCTGGACGACGTGGCCCTCGTCCACTTCATCGAGCGCCGCGCGCGCGAGACCGCCATCGTCAAGGTCCATCCCATCGCCGCCATCACGCGCGGACTGGAGGGCAGGGAACTCGCCGAGATGGGCATGCTGAAGGAGGCCGGCGCGCTGGCCTTCAGCGACGACGGCCGGCCGGTCGCCGACAGCCAGGTGATGCGCCGCGCGCTCAGCTATGGCACCGCCTTCGACGCCCTCATCATCCAGCACGCCGAGGATCCCTCGCTCAGCGGCTGCGGTTGCATGAACGAGGGCGAGATCGCCACGCGCCTCGGCCTGCCCGGCATCCCCAACGCCAGCGAGGCGGTGATCGTGGAGCGCGACATCCGCCTGGCCGAGATCACGGGGGGCCGCTACCACGTCGCGCACATCTCCACCGCCGAGGCTGTCGAGGCCGTGCGCAAGGCCAAGGCCCGCGGCCTGCGCGTGACGGCCGAGGCCGCGCCCCACCACTTCGTGCTGAACGAGGAGGCGGTGGGCGACTACCTCACCTTCGCCAAGATGGCGCCGCCGCTGCGCAGCGAGAAGGACCGCGCGGCCGTCGTCGAGGGCCTGAGGGACGGCACGATCGACGCCATCGCCACCGACCACGCCCCCCACGACCAGGACAGCAAGCGCCTGCCCTTCGCCCACGCCGCCAACGGCATCGTCGGGCTGGAGACGATGGTGCCGCTCTCGCTCGAGCTCTATCACGGCGGGGTCATGGGCCTGATGCCGCTGCTGGCCGCCATGACGTGCAAGCCGGCCGACCTGCTGGGGCTGGACTGCGGCCGGCTTGCCAAGGGCGCACCGGCCGATCTCGTCGTGCTCGACATCGACGTGTCCTGGCAGGTCGACGTCGCCCAGTTCCAGAGCAAGTCCAAGAACTCGCCCTTCAACGGCCGTGCGGTGCGGGGCCGCGCGCTGCGCACCGTGGTGGGCGGCCGCACCGTCTACCGGCGCGACGCCTGACCGGCGGCGTCGTGGGCGGCATCGGGCCGTACCTGGCGGGCGCGGTCCTCGCCTACCTGGCGGGGTCCGTTCCCTTCGGCCTGCTGCTCACGCGGATCGCGGGCTACGGCGACATCCGCAGGATCGGCTCCGGCAACATCGGCGCCACCAACGTCCTGCGCACCGGCAACAAGGGCCTGGCCGCCCTCACCCTTCTGCTGGACGGCGGCAAGGGTGCCGTCGCCGCCCTCGTCGCCCACCGCTGGGGACTCGACATGGCGTGCGTGGCCGCCGTGTCCGTCGTGCTCGGCCATCTGCATCCCGTCTGGCTGCGCTTCAAGGGCGGCAAGGGCGTCGCGACTACGCTCGGCGCCCTCCTGGGGCTCGCCTGGCCGGTGGGCCTGGCCGCCTGCGCCGCGTGGCTGCTGGCCGCGGCCGTTACCCGCATCTCGTCGGCAGGCGCCATCGTCGCGATGGCGGCCGCCCCCGTCGCGGGCTTCCTGCTGGCCGACGCCCGGGTCGGCGGGGTCGCACTGGCGCTCGGCGCGGTGGTGATCGCCAAGCACCACGCGAACATCCGCCGCCTGCTCGCGGGCACCGAGCCGCGCATCGGGAAGACCTGAGGCGCGTCACGATGGCCGAGGCGCCCGCCGTCTTCGGTCCCGAGGAGCGCCTGGCGCGCCTGCGCCTGATCCGCACCGAGCGCGTGGGTCCCGTCCTGTTCCGCCGCCTGATCGCCACCTATGCCACGGGTGCCGCCGCCCTGGCCGCCCTGCCCGAGCTCGCCCGCCGCGGCGGTGCCCGCCGTCCCCTCGCCCTCTGCCCCGCCGCGACCGCCGAGGCCGAGCTCGCCGCCCTGGAGCGCCTGGGCGTTGCCGCCGTGTTCCTGGGCGAGACCGCCTATCCCAGCCTGCTGGCCGAGGTGGCCGACGCTCCGCCCGTTCTCGCCTGCCACGGCTGCATCGGGCTGCTGGCCCGTCCTGCCGTGGCCATCGTCGGCGCGCGCAACGCCTCCGCCGCCGGGCGCAGGCTCGCCGCCGACCTCGCCCGTGGGCTGGGCGAGGCGGGCTACGTCGTGGCCTCGGGCCTCGCGCGTGGCATCGACGCCGCCGCCCACCAGGCCGCCCTCGTGTCCGGCACCGTGGCCGTGGTGGCTGGGGGCGTCGACGTGGTCTATCCGGCCGAGAATCGCGCCCTGCACGAGGCGATCGCGCGCGAGGGCGCCGTCCTGTCCGAGCTGCCGCCCGGCACCGTTCCCCAGGCCGCCCACTTCCCGCGCCGCAACCGCATCATCGCGGGCCTGTCGCGCGGCGTCGTGGTGGTCGAGGCGGCCTTCGGCTCCGGCTCCCTCATCACCGCGCGCCTCGCGTTGGAGCAGGGGCGCGAGGTCTTCGCGGTGCCGGGTTCGCCGCTCGATCCGC
>Ga0073934_10004846_pt1 | contig 21684 bp, 21 predicted proteins | sample LarsenN4metaG_FD_76834 | JGI IMG/M metagenome (GOLD analysis project Ga0073934, IMG submission 76834) | Hot spring sediment bacterial and archeal communities from British Columbia, Canada, to study Microbial Dark Matter (Phase II) - Larsen... ...
CTAGGCGAAGACCCGCGGGGCGGGGAAAGGCAAGGCCGGCCGCGTCGACCCGTCGGCCGCGCTCAGGAGACGGGGCCGCCCCGGATCCCTTGGTCAAGGCGAAGTCTCACGGTGGCGGTAGAGCACGATTTCTACCGGCGAGATGACGATCAGCCCCTCGCCCACCATTTCGTCCAGCTTCGGCAGGACTTTCTCGATGCGTTCTGCCCGGTCCACGGCCTCGATGATGATGGGCAGGTCCTCCGACAGCCGCAAGACGTGAGCGGTATGGATGCGGCTATGGGCGCCGAAGCCGGCCAGGCCCCGGACGACGGTCGCGCCCGCGAGGCCCTCCTCGCGCAGCATCTGGAGGATGGCGTCCGCCAGCGACCGGTGTTGCCAGCGGTCGCTCTCGCCGATGAAGATCCGGAGTTGCTTCCCGGGGCCGGTGATCTTCATGTCACCGCTCACATCGCCCTCCCCAGCGCCAAGCCGGCGTAGGTGGCCAGGAGGCCAAGGAGGACGCTGCCGGCCAGATTTGCCGCTGCGGTCAGGATATCCCCGCTCTCCAGCCTGTCAACTGATTCGAACATAAGCGTCGAGAAGGTCGTGTACGAGCCGAGGAAGCCCACCGCAAGCGCCGTCCGCCAGAGGCCCGACAGGATGAACCGCTCCTCGGTAGCGCCGAGCACGACGCCGAGGACGAAGGCGCCGCTCAGGTTGACCGCGAAGGTTCCGAGTACCGTCGGTCTGCCGAGGACGTCGTTGACCCAGCCCTGCAATCCGTAGCGAGAGAGCGCGCCGAGCGCGGCCGCCACGATGATGGCAACGATCCGTTCCAAGGTCACCTCACGAAAATGGCCTCTACGGAGGACTCCGTAGAGGCCATTAGCCGTTGCCGGCGGTTCGTCCTGGTCAAGACGCGCAGGACGCGCGAGCCTCTTCGCGCGTCCTTACTTTACCTTGGGCGTCGGTTGCGCTCAACGCTATGCCCCGTTCGAAGCGAAACGGGGCATAGCGTCCGCGTCTCGATCCGGGCCGGCCGGTCGCGCCGCCGTGGCGGGCGCACCGCCTCAGCGCCCTAGCGCCCGGCGACGTCGAAGCGGTCGAGGTTCATGACCTTGTCCCACGCCGCCACGAAGTCCCGCACGAACTTCTCTTTCGAGTCGTCCTGCGCGTAGACCTCCGCCAAGGCCCGCAGCTGAGAGTTCGCGCCGAAGATCAGGTCGACGGCGGTCGCCGTCCACTTGACCTGGCCCGTGGCGCGGTCGCGGCCCTCGTACAGGTTCTGAGAGGATGCCGACTGCTTCCACTCCGTGCCCATGTCGACGAGGTTCACGAAGAAGTCGTTGGTCAGCGTCTCCGGGCGGCTGGTGAGGACGCCGTGCCGGGAGCGGTCGAAGTTCGCGTTCAGCGCCCGCATGCCGCCGACCAGCACGGTCATCTCCGGGGCGGTAAGGTTCAGCATGTACGCTTTTTCGACCAGCGCCTGCTCCGGCGATAGCGACTCTCCGGCCCGGAAGTAGTTGCGGAACCCATCGAAGGTCGGTTCGAGGACGGCGAAGGACTCCACGTCGGTCTGCTCCTGGGTGGCGTCGGTGCGCCCCGGGGTGAACGGGACCTGCACGTCGAAGCCGGCCTGGCGCGCGGCCTCTTCGACGCCCGCGCACCCTCCCAGCACGATCACGTCGGCCAGGGAGACCCTCTTGCCGCCGGACTGCGCGGCGTTGAATTCGCGCTGGACCTGCTCCAGGGTCTGCAGCACCTTGGCGAGCTCCGGCGGGTCGTTCACCTCCCAGTCCTTCTGCGGCGCCAGGCGGATGCGCGCTCCGTTGGCCCCGCCGCGCTTGTCCGTGCCGCGGAAGCTGGCGGCCGCTGCCCAGGCCGTGGTCACCAGTTGGGAAACGGACAGGCCGGAGGACAGGATCTTGGCTTTGAGGGCGGCGATGTCCTCCTGCCCGATCAGCTCATGGTCGACCGGAGGGACGGGGTCCTGCCACAGCTGTGGCTCGGGGACCCAGGGGCCGAGGTAGCGGGAGACGGGGCCCATGTCCCGGTGCAGCAGCTTGTACCACGCCCTGGCGAACGCGTCCGCGAGCTGGTCCGGGTTTTCGTGGAACCGCTTCGCGATGGGCCGGTAGATGGGGTCCACCTTCAAGGCCAGGTCCGTAGTCAGCATCATGGTGGTCTGGCGCTTGGACGGATCGTGCGCGTCGGGGGCGGTCGGGACGGCGCCGTCCTTCGGCTTCGGCGTCCACTGCTTGGCGCCGGCCGGGCTCGTCGTCAGCTCGTAGTCGTAGTTGAACAGGTTGTCCAGGAAGCCGTTGTCCCACTTCGTCGGCTCGCTGGTCCAGGGGCCTTCCAGGCCGCTGGTGATGGTGTCGTTGCCCTCGCCGCTGCCATAGGAGTTCTTCCAGCCGAGGCCCTGCTCCTCGATCGGGGCGCCTTCGGGTTCCGGACCCACGTGCTGCGGCGCCGGGGCGGCGCCGTGCGCCTTGCCGAAGGTGTGGCCACCGACGATCAGCGCCACCGTCTCCTCATCGTTCATGGCCATGCGCGCGAATGTCTGCCGGATGTACTTCGCCGCCTCGGCCGGGTCCGGGTTGCCGCCCGGGCCTTCCGGGTTCACGTAGATGAGGCCCATGTGGTCGGCGCCGAAAGGCCCCTGCATGGTCCCGTCGGCTCCGTGGCGCTCGTCTCCAAGCCACGCCTCCTCGGTCCCCCAGAAGATTTCCTCTGGCTCCCAGATGTCCTCCCGGCCGAAGCCGAATCCGAAGGTCTTGAAGCCCATCGACTCCATGGCGACGTTGCCGGCATAGACGATGAGGTCAGCCCAGGAAATCTTGCGGCCGTACTTCTGCTTGATCGGCCAGAGAAGCCGCCGCGCCTTGTCCAGGTTGGCGTTGTCAGGCCAGCTGTTCAGAGGCGCAAAGCGCTGAGCGCCGCTCCCGCCACCGCCGCGGCCGTCGGTGATGCGGTACGTGCCCGCGGCGTGCCAGGTCATACGGATGAAGAGCGGGCCGTAGTGGCCGTAATCGGCCGGCCACCAGTCCTGCGAGGTGGTCATCAGCTGGATGAGGTCCCGCCTCAGCGCTTCGAGGTCGAGGGTCTTGAACTCATCCGCGTACTTGTAGCCCGCGCCCATGGGGTTGGACAGGGGAGAGTGCTGGTGGAGGATGGATAGGTCAAGCTGATTCGGCCACCAGTCCTTGTTCGTCCTCGGCCGAGCCCGTTTGGGGGTCGGGGAGGGGATTGCTGGGTTCTCGCTTTCAGACACTGCCGTCGTTCTCCTCTCTCGGTATTTGCACGCGGTGGCTATTCGTGGTCTTTGTTTCTAGTTCGTCTCGCTTCAGCCGGCGCCGCCGGGATGAGGCCGCCCGCCGCGCGTCCGCTTGGCGTTGCCCGCCGGCCCGGAAGCCGCCGCGACGCACTCGGGACAGCGCCCCCAGTAGATGATCTCCGCTTCCTCGATTGCGTATCCCTTGTCGTCCGGCGCCCTGAGGCGCGGGCTTTCGCCGGCCGCAAAGTCCACGTCCGCCATCCTCCCGCAGGTCCGGCAGACGAGGTGGTGGTGGGCCGAGACGTTGGGGTCGAAGCGGCTCGCGCCCGGCTCGAGGTTGACCCGCTGGATCTCGCCGAGCTCCACGAGCTCGTGCAGGGTCTCATAGACGGTCTTGAGCGAGATCCCGGGTTGCTCCCTGCGCACCGCGGCCCACACGGCTTCCGCGGTCGGATGGGCGTCGTTCCCGGCGAGCACGCGAAAGATCTCCTGCCGCTGCGGCGTGATCCTCAGCCCCCTGGCGCGGAACAGGTCGACGAGCTCTTCGGCGCCCCGCATCCTTATCGTTAACAATTGTCATTAACGGCGCCGCTGTCAAGGGGGTGCGGCGGCGAATGAGCGCTTTTTCTGCCCGAGATCTGACGAGCTTTGGGGCCCGCCCGGCCCGCTCCCGCCGGGGGCCGCTCGCCGGGTGCCGGACGCGCGGCGGCGGGTCCCCGGCGCCGCCCCGGAGCCACCCCAACCCCGGTCAGGGGCAGGCGCGGCCGCGTCCCGGGGACGGCACGTGCTAGGCAGACCGGCCGCGCCCCGGCATCAAGAAGGCCAGGTAGAAGAGGAGGCCCGCGGCCCCCGCTCCGATCAGCGGCCCGAGGTAGTACACCCAGAAGGCGTCCCAGCGGCCGGAAAGTCCCTCCGCCGCGCCCGGCAGGAGCAGGGCTGGGCCGAAGGTGCGCGCCGGGTTGACGCCGGACCCCGTGAACGGGAACAGGAAGAAGTAGACGACCGCCAGCGAGAGCCCGACGTAGAGGGGCGCGATGGGGCCGGCGCGGTTCCGGGGATGCACGACCACGGCGAATACCGTCCAGACGAGCACGAACGTCCCTATCGCCTCCAGGAGCAGCCCGTGCCAGGTGGCGCCGACCACCTCCGGCGTGACCGCCGACCCGCCGCCGCCCGGGATGTTCTCCAGGACGACATCCTCGACGAACGCCCGCAGCGCCAGCGCCGCGAGACAGGCGCCCGCTAGCTGCGCGACGACGTACATCGCGCCCCGCACCACGCTTATCTGTCCCGTGATCACCATCGCGAACGTCACGGCCGGGTTGAGGTGGCCTCCCGATATCCCGGCCGCGCCCGCGGCGAGGAGGCCGAAAGCGAACCCGTGCGCCAGCGCGATCGTCGGCAGGCCGTCCGCCAGCGTCGCTTCGCCGCCGGATGCGGCGATAAAGGCGGCGATCGACCCGACGCCCGCGAGCACGAATAGCCCCGTCGCGACGAGTTCCGCCAGCGCGGCCCGAAGCGCTTCCGGCGAGGTCAGTTCTTCGGTGCCGAGATTCATGTTCGCCTGGCCCGCCATGTTCCCCTCCCTTGCCGAGACCGCCGGATTCGGCCGCAATGTAGCACGAAAGGCAAAGCTGTCAATTTTCTTGACTAATTACCGCGCAGCAAGGCTGGGCGGACGGGCGCATCAAGCCCGGCGGGTAGGGGCGGCGCGGCTTGGCGGCGAGGCCGCCTTGTCTCAGACGAGGGACTCTTCCAGGCGCTGGGCCTGGTCCGCCGTGGCCACGGCGTCGATGACGTCGTCGATCTCGCCATCGAGGAAAGCGGGCAGGTTGTGACGCGTGTAGCCGACGCGGTGGTCCGTGACCCGGTCCTGCGGGAAGTTGTAGGTGCGCACCTTTTCAGCCCGCTCGCCCGTGCCAACCTGGGAGCGGCGCGCGTCGGAGATCTGGGACGCCTGCTCCTCCTCCTTGGCGGCCAGGAGACGCGCCCGGAGGATGCTCATCGCCTTGACGCGGTTCTTCATCTGCGAGCGCTCGTCCTGGCACTGGACGACGATGCCCGTCGGCAGGTGGGTGAGGCGGACGGCAGTCGCGACCTTGTTCACGTTCTGCCCGCCGGCGCCGCCGGAATGGAAGATCTCCATCTTGATCTCTTTTTCTTCGTCGATGTCGACTTCGACTTCCTCGGCTTCCGGGAGCACGGCCACGGTAGCGGTGCTGGTGTGGATGCGGCCCTGGGCCTCCGTGACCGGGACCCGCTGGACCCGGTGGCCGCCGCTCTCGTACTTCAGGCGCGAGAAGGCGCCGCGGCCCCGGACCTCAAAGATGATCTCCTTGAAGCCGCCCTTCTCGCTGGGGCTGGCGGACAGCACTTCCACCGCCCAGCCCTTGTTCTCTGCGTACCGGGAATACATCCGGAAGAGGTCGGCCGCGAACAACGACGCCTCCTCGCCGCCCGTGCCGGCGCGGACCTCGACGATTACGTCCCGTTCGTCGCGGGGGTCGGTGGGCAGCAGGGCGGCCTTGAGGTCCCGGCCCAGGCGCTGCTCTTCGGGCTCCAGCCGCGCCAGCTCCTCCCGCGCCAGCCGCGCCAGCTCGTGGTCGTCGCTTTCCAGCAGCAACCGCGCTTCGGCGATCTCGTTCTGCACCGAGCGCAGACGGCGGTAGACCGTCACCACGTCTTCCAGCGAGGCCCGTTCCTTGGCCAGCGCCTGCAGCTTCTGATAGTCGGCGATGACGTCGGGGCGGGCCATCTCCTCGGTGATGGCCTCGAATCGGTCTTCTAGGGCTCGGAGTCTGTCTTCCATTTCCGCAAACACGAAGGCCCCTCTGCAAAGGGGCCCCGCGTTACGAGTATAGCAGAGAGCCGCAGGCGTCCGGCCCCCGATGCCTCCTTGCCACCCGCGTCCCCGTCCGGCCGGGTCAGGCTCGCCTCAGCCGGGCGACGGCCTCCGCGAGGGGGACGCGCTGCTCCTCCGCGGTCGCAAGGTTGCGCAGCGTCACCGTGCCGTCCTTCAGCTCGGCGCGGCCGAGGACGAGGGCGTAGCCCGCCGCCAGGGCGCTCGCCTGGCGCATCTGAGCCTTGAGGCTCCGCCCCGCCCCGCCGGTGACCACGCGGGCGCCGGCGGCGCGCAGGTCGCGTCCGAGCCTGAGGGCGACGGCCTCGGCGGCGGCGTCGGCGACGGCGACGAAGGCGTCGAGCGGCGGCTGCGGCCGCGGCGCCAGGCCCTGGCGCTTGAGGTTGAGGATGATCCGCTCCAGCCCCGTCCCAAAGCCGATTCCGGGCGTGGGCTTGCCGCCCAACTGCTCGATGAGGCCGTCGTAGCGGCCGCCGCCGCCGATCGTGCTCTGCGGACCTTCGATCCGCGGCTGAAATTCGAAAGCAGTGCGCGTGTAGTAGTCGATGCCTCGCACGAGCGAGTAGTCGATTTCGTAGCGAATATCCAGCCCCTCGAGCAGGGCCCGGAGGGTGGAGAAGTGGGCGTCGCAAGCCTCACAGAGGTAGTCGACGGTCTTGGGGGCGTCCGCCTTGAACGGCTGGCAGGGTTCGTTCTTGCAGTCCAGCAGGCGCAGAGGGTTTACGTCGTAGCGGCGCCGGCAGTCGCCGCACATCCGGTCCAGCTTGTCGGCGTAGTAGGCCCGCAGCTTCTCGAGGTATGCCGGCCGGCAGACGTCGTCGCCGATGCTGTTGATGAGGAGCCGGAGGTCCTCGAGGCCGAGTGCCGCGTAGAACGTGCGCTGAAGGTCGATGACCTCGGCGTCGACGGCGGGTGCGCCGTCGCCGATGGCCTCGACGCCGAACTGGTGGTGCAGGCGGTAGCGTCCTGCCTGCGGCCTGTCGTACCGGAATACGGAGACGATGTAGTAGAGGCGCACGGGCTGAGGCCAGGAAGCCATGCCGTGCTCGATGTAGGCCCTGGCGACTCCGTGCGTGCCGTCCGTGCGCAGCGCTAGGTCGTCGCCGCCCCGGTCCTTGAACGCGTACAGTTCCTTGTCCGCCAGGTCGGTGCCTTCCGCCCCCGGCCGCAAGAACACGCCTACCTTTTCGAACACGGGCGTCTGGATTTCGCCGTAACCGTAGGACTCCGCCACCCGCACCGCGGTCTCGCGCAGCCAGCGCCAGTAGGGCTGGTCCCGGGGCAGGATGTCGGCGGTGCCGCGGGGGGCACGGAAGGCTTCCGGCATGGGATTAGCATGGCCGTAAGGCGCGCGCTGAGCAAGCTGGACCTGGACAAGGGTCCGGCGTCGGTAGTGTCCCCCCGCGCCTGCCTGCGGCGTACTGATCCATGGCCGCGGTCTCAAGGATGCTGTGCCGGGGCCCCGCCCTGCCGGCGAGGCAGACTGCCCGGTGCAGCCGGGAGGACTCATGACTGAGCATTGGAGGGCCGGGGCGTGGCAGGCGTCCTGACCGCAAGCGGCGCGACCGCCGGCCTCGACGCTGACGAGGCGCTGGCGCTGGCGGCGCGCGACCGGCCGGAGCTGTTCGGCCGCCTGTACGAGCGCTACCTGCCGCGCGTCTACCGCTACCTAGCGGCTCGCGCTCCGTCGCGGGAGGAAGCGGCGGACCTGACGCAGCTTACCTTCACACGCGCGTTTGCCGCCCTGGCGGGTTTCCGCCCAGGCAAGGCGCCCTTCGCCGCCTGGCTGTTCGGCATCGCCCGCAACGCCGCCGCGGACGCGGCTCGGCGCCGCCGCCGCCAGGCGCCCTGGGACGGCGCGCCGCAACCGCCGCAGGCCAACGACGAAGCCCTGCCGGAGGAGACCCTCTTGCACCAGGAGCGCCTGCAACGGCTGCGAGGCCTTCTGGCCGGTCTGCCCGCGCAGCAGCGGGAGCTGCTGGCCCTGCGCTTCGCAGGCGGCCTCTCCGCGCGACAGATAGCGCCCATCATCGGCAAGAAAGAGGAGGCGGTGAAGCGGCAGATGAGCCGCATCCTCGCCTCCCTCAAGGAGAAGTACCATGACGACCTATGACAACCGCTGGGACGGCGAGCCCGTCGCGGCGGACGATCCTCTGCTGCAGGACCTGCAGCGCATCCACGCCGTCCCGGTGCCGGAGCTGCGCTTCGCGCCGGCCGCGGCGGTGGGGCAGGCGCGCGGCGGGCTGCGCCGGCGCTGGCGGCCGGCGCTCGCCGCGGCGGGCGTGGCCGCGGCCCTGGCCCTGTTCCTCACGGCGCCCTTCGGCCTGGATCAGCGCTCCCGGACCGCCGATGCCGCCCAGGCGATACTCGATCGCAGCAGCGCCGTGGCGGCGAGCAAGGCGCCGGCGGCGGCCGGCGTCTCCTACCACCTGGTAAGCGTGACCAGCAACGCCTCCAAGTCCGGCTCCGTGATCCAGACCGAGACCTGGTACGGAGACCCCGCCCACCTCCGCACGGAGAGCCGCCGCGACGGTTCAGTCGAGTTCGGCTTCGCGCGCGACGGCAACGAGGTCTGGCTCTACCGCGAAGCGGAGGGCAAGGTGTACGCCGCGCACGCCCCCGCCACGGAGGAACTGGCCCAGAGCGTGCGCATCGGCGAGACCGGTGAGTCCTTGGCCGAATTCATGGCCTCGCTCGCTGCGGGCAGTTGTTCGACGCCGCGTCTGGCCGGTGAAGCCAGCGTGGCCGGCCGCGACGCTTACTACATCGAGGTCAGTCCCGGACGCGGCTGCAGCGATAAGGGCGCCGCCAAGCTCGGGACCGGCGTGCGGCGCGTGTGGGTCGACCGCGAGACGTTCATTCCCCTGCGCACGGAAGACGTGGACGAAGCCGGCAACGTGCGCTCGCGCTACGAGGTGACGGCTATCGAAGTGGGCGTGGACCTGCCGCCGCAGTCGTTCCGCTACGAGGCGCCGGCCGGCACAAGGGTAGTCGAGGTGCGCACGCTCGGTGAGGCGAAGAACGTCATCGCCACCGGCAGCGCGGCGCCGCTCTCGCCGGACAAGGCGCCGGGCATGGAGTTCGAAAAGCGGCCGGCAATGGAACTGAAGCAGCCGTAAGGGAGGCGCCGGGCGGAGCGCGGACTCGCCTCCGCCCGGCGCAGCTCACGCGCGGCGGCGGCCCCGGCGCGCTTTGGCATAATAGTTACGTGCTTGCAACCATCCGCGACCGGCTGGCCGCCTACGAGCCACGGCGGCTCGCGGCCGACGGCCGGCCGCGGGCGGCCGTGCTCATCCCCCTCTACACCCGCGCCGGCGACTTGCACGTGGTCTTGACAAAGCGCACGGACCGCGTCCAGCACCACCGCGGCGAGATTTCCTTTCCCGGCGGCGCCATGGAGCCGGAGGACCCGGACCCGCTGACCGCGGCCCTGCGCGAGTGTCATGAGGAGATCGGCCTCCTGGCCGATCACATCGAGGTCGTCGGGCAACTGGACGACATCGTCACGGTGAGCCGGTTCCACGTCAGCGTTTTCGTTGGCGCCATCGGCTCCCGCCACCTGCCGTACGTATGGCAGCCGCACGAGCATGAAGTGGCGGAGGTGCTGGAAGTGCCGCTGCTCCACCTCCTCGACGATGCAAACGTCGTCGAGGTGCCGCGGCAGCGCGACGGCGAGCTCGTCCTGATGGAGGGCTTCAGGTTCGGCGAGCACATCATCTGGGGCGCCACGGGGCGCATGCTCCGCAACTTCCTGGACGTCGCCGCGTCCGGCCTGGGCAGAGCGCCGGCGAAATGAGGCTGGTGCTCGTCCGCCACGGGGAGTCTGTCGGCAACTTCGAAAACCGCCTGCAAGGCCAGGCGGACTACGACCTTACCGAGCGCGGCAGGGAGCAGGCGGAGCTGACGGCCGGCCGCCTAGCCGACCTGGGCGTGAGCGCGGTATACACCAGCCATCTTCTCCGGGCCCATCGCACGGCGCTCCTCTTCGGCCGGAGGCTGGGAGTGGAGCCGGAGCTGCTGCACGACGTCAGCGAGTACCACTTCGGGGAGCTCTCCGGGCAGACTTACGCGCAGATCAGGGAGCGATTCGGCGCCGTGACGAGCCCGGCCGAGCGCGTCTACCCAGGAGAGGAAGGCAGGGAGGCGTTCTTCCAGCGCGTGACGCGCGCCTTGTGGGGCGTAGTCGACGCCCACCCGGGTGAGACCGTAGCCGTCGTCTCCCACGGCGGGCCCATCGCCCTTTTCTGCCAGCTGGTCCTCGGTCTGCCTTACAAGCGGCCGATGCCGTTCTCGATAAATAACTGCTCTCTGAACATTATCGAAGCGCGGGAAAACTCGCTGGAGAGGCAAGCGGTGCTTCTGCACCTCAATGACACCTGCCATCTCGCGGGACTGAAATAACCTCGCATTGCAATGCTTCTTTAATACATAACAGTTGACTAAAGCTGGGCTCGCGAGTAGGATTCGCAAGTCCGCGGCAGACCGCATTCGGTCACGTATGTCTTCCGCTGCTCAAGAAACACTCGAATTCGACCCAAGCTGCGAGACACTCGGGCCGCAACCCGGGAAAGGAGACTTCACGTGAGCTTCTTTGGCAACAACAACCGGCCTGACCTCAAAGCGAACGCCGAGACTAGCGAAAGGGCCCGGATCTCGGAGGCGAAATTCCTCGGCGAAGTCGGCCAGCTCGGCAACGATCCGGCCCCGCCGGCCTTCTCCAGCGAGTCGCGCTCGCTGGGGAACTCCGGCCCGACGCCGCCGGACAAGTGCACGAACATAGTCGCCGCCGGCGCCAAGTGGAAGGGGACGCTGACCGTCGACGACAGCGTCAGGGTCGACGGCATCTTCACCGGCGAGATCCACTCCAAGGCCACCGTGCATGTCGCCGAGGGCGCGCAGGTGGACGCGAAGATCAAGGCGGCGTTCGTGGTTGTCGCCGGTTCCTTCCAGGGCGAGATCCGCTGCGACCAGCGCACCGACCTCCTGCCCCGCAGCCGCGTCAACGGCGAGATCATCACCAAGGTGTTCACCGTCCACGAGGGCGCGACCTTCGATGGGACGGTCCAGATGACGGGGGAGAACCCGCGCCTGGCCAGCAGCCGCGGCCGCAACGGCTCCTCGGAGGCGGACGCCTCGGAGCGCCGCCGCGCAGAGGCCGGCGCTTCGGCCGAGTGAGGCCCGCGAAGGGCTCTCGGACCGGCCCCAGCGGCGCGTAGGGCTGCGCCCGCCCGGGGCAGCCCTGCACGCCGCAGGCGGCTGCGGTCAGCCGGACGCGCAGCCGCGGCATCCGTGCCCCGGCTGCTCCCCGGGATGCGTGTGGCGGGCACGGCCCGCGCCCGGGCGCCGGCCTAACGGTTCGGGCGCGGCGTCGTGCGGCCGCCCGGCCCTTCCGGCGTCACCCCCAGGATCGCGTCGATCTCGTCCATCTCCTCCTCCGTCAGGCGCCAGCCGGCGGCGTTGGCGTTCTGCTCCACCTGCTCCGGCCTGGTGGCGCCGGCGATGACGCTGCAGACGTAGGGCTTGCTCGCCAGCCAGCCGAAGGCAAGCTCCAGCATCGTGCGGCCGCGTTCCCGGGCGAAGTTCTCCAGCCTGCCCAGGACCGCGAAGTTGCCCTCGTTCAGCAACCGGCTGGAGGGAGCGTTCTGGGCTGCCAGGCGCGTGCCGGGGGGCGGCGGCTCGCCCGGGCGGTACTTGCCGGTGAGGAAGCCGCTGGCGAGGGGAAAGTAGGGGATGACGCCGAGCCCGTAGCGCTGCGCGGCCGGAACGACCTCCGTCTCGATGCGGCGCTGCAGGAGGTTGTATTCGTTCTGGGCGCTGACGAACGGCGGCAGGCGCTCCGTCTTCGCTACCCAGGCCGCCTCCACGATCTGCCAGCCGGCGAAATTGCTGTTGCCGATGTAGCGCACCTTGCCGGCGCGGACGATGTCGTCCAGCGCCCGCAGCGTCTCCTCGATCGGCGTCTTGGCATCGGGAAAGTGGACCTGAAAGAGGTCGATGTAGTCGGTCTGAAGGCGGCGGAGGCTGGCGTCTACGGCCTCGATCAGGTACTTGCGCGAGAGTCCTGACCAGTAGGGGCCTTCGCCCATGGGCGCCGCCGCCTTGGTGGCGAGGACGATGTTGCGGCGATGCGGCTTCAGGACGGGCCCGAGGAACTCCTCCGAGAGGCCGCGGCCGTAGACGTCCGCGGTGTCGAAGAACGTGATCCCCATTTCGATGCATTTGTTGACGACCGCGGCCGTCCCCGCGGCGTCGACCCGCCCGCCGAAGTTGTTGCAGCCCAGCCCAACGACCGAGACCTGCAGGCCGGACCTGCCTACGTTCCGAAATTCCATGCGCTCCCTCTTCCAGGCGATGAGTGCGGGGGAATCAGCGATCGCGGCACATTATATTTCACAGCGCCCGCGGGGCCCGCGGGCTGCGCCGGCGTCTACTTGCGCTCCGCTTCCTGCTGCTGCAACCGCCATAGCTCGCCGATCAGGAATTCGTAGTAGCCGGCCGCTTCCGAGAAGCTGAAGCGCTCCTTGTCGAACGCGAGGCCGGGCCGCCGGTCCTGGTCGACGACGATGTTGATGCCGCCGGTGCGCGGCCAAACCGGACGCGGCGAAGCGAGGTAGCTCGCAAAGCTTCCGCCCGTCGCCCTCCCGGGCTGCCCCGCGGGCTCCGGCACCAGCTCCGGGTGCTGCTGGAGGACCATGAGGTATGTCTCCGCGCAGGTGCGGGCCGCCGTGGCGTAGTCGCCCTCGTCGAGGGCCTTGTCTGCCGCTTCGAGCGCCACCCTGAACTTCGGGTCATGGATGTCTGCCGGTGTGAGCATCTGGCGCGCCTCCGTCCTCGACCAGCGGTCCGCGTGATGCCAGCTTTCAGATCGAGCTGTTGATTTCGTGCTTGACGCCGTCCAGCTGCTGTTCCCGCCACTTCTGGTGGAGATGGTGCCGTTCCTTGAACTCCGGCATGACCTCCTTGGCGAACAGCTCCAGCGTCTCCATGATGTGTTCGTGCTTGCGCTCGTGCATCTGGTAGAAGAAGTTCACGATGTCGATGTGCGCCTCCTCGAAACGGCGCAGGTTCTCCCGCACGAACTCCGGTGAGCCGATGAAGTTGCCCCGGCGGCCGGCGCGGAACAGCGTCCGCTGCGTCTCGTCCTCGGGCTCCTTTTCGACGACGTTGGGGCGCTCGGCGCCCTCCGGGCCGAAGCGCTTGACGAACTCGCGGTGGACGTGGTCGCGGCCGTGGTGCACCTCGCCGTTGGTGAACGCCAGGGCGAAGCCGAAGTACTGGGCGCCCCGCAGCCCGCGGGCTATGGCTTCCTCATTGGTCCGGGCCATCATCAGGTTGCCGCCGGCTGCCAGAGCCGGGTTGATGGCCTTGCCGATGGGCCGGCAGTTGCGGATCAGCTCGTAGTAGCGGCTGACGCGCTCCCGGGCCTCCTCCGGGCTCTCGAAGCCGACGCCCAACGCCCCCATGCCCAGCCGCGCGCCCACCATCACGGTCTCCAGGCGGCTGGCCGCCACCCATACGGGAGGGTGGGGCTTCTGCAGCGGTTTCGGGATGACGTTGCGCTCCGGCATGCTGAAGTGGATGCCCTGATAGCCCGGGTACGGCGTCATCGTCATCATCCGCAGGCACTCCCGCGTCGCTTCTTCCCAGGCCTCCTTCTTCTCGGCGCGGACGGTGCCGAAGCCATCCGTCTCCGTGATCGTCGCGCCCTCGCCGGTGCCGAACTCGACCCGGCCGTTGGACACGAGGTCGAGCGTCGCGATCCGTTCCGCGACGCGCGCGGGATGGTTCTGCTTCGGCGGCATGTGGACGATGCCGTGGCTGAGGCGGATGTTCTTCGTCCGCTGCGAGACCGCGCCCAGGAACACCTCCGGCGCCGAGGAGCAGCTGTACTCCTCCAGGAAGTGATGCTCCGTGAACCACACGTAATCGAAGCCGAGCTTGTCGGCGAACTCGATCTGCTCGAGGGCCTCCTGGAAGATCTTCAGCTCGTCCCTTTCGTCCCACTGCTCCCGGTCGAGCGGCCGGACCACGTTCAACTGATACTGGACGCCGAACTTCATCGCGCTGCCCCTTCTAGCGCATCGGCCCGCCGTATTCACGGCTGGTCGCGAACGGGTTCTCGATTCCCTAGATGCTGCGACGAAGCGGCGGGTTCGTCAATAACGTGCGCAGCCGCGGGCGCCGTCGCGCGGGGGGGCCGGGGGAGCCCCCGCCGGCGCGCAACCACAGCCTGCCCTCAGGCGATTTCCCGCACCCCGGCTTCCGTCTCGCGGGCGACGCCGAATACGCCGTGGACGCCCTCCATCTTCGCGAAGAGGCGCGCAAGCTGCTCCACGCCCGTCGTCTCCAGCGTGATCGAGACGGTGACCGTCTGGTCCTTGTGATGGTCCGTGCGGATGCTGGCGATATTCACCTTTTCGTCCGCGACGACGGTGCTGATGTCGCGCAGCAGCCCGACTCTGTCCCACGCCTCCACCTTCACCGCCACGGGGAAGAGCTGGCCGCGCTCCCCCCACTCGACGTCCACGAGGCGCTCGGTCTCGGTGCTCTTGACCACGTTCGGGCAGTCGGTGCGGTGGATGGTGACGCCGCGGGCGCGCGTCACGTAGCCGGTGATCGCGTCGCCGGGGACCGGGCTGCAGCAGCGGGCGATCTGGGTCAGCACGTCGCCGGTGCCCAGGACTCGGATCGTATGGCGCAGGTCCGGCTGGACCGCCGCCGGCGAAGGCGCCGGCTCCGGCTCGGGTGCGGCGCGGTTGAGGTGCAGGGCGAGGCGGCCGGCGATCTGGCTCAGCGTGGTGCCGCCGTAGCCCACGGACGCGTAGAAGTCGTCGGCGGCGTCGAACCGGAACCACGTGAGCATCTCCGGCAGGAGGTCCGGGAGGCTGCCGCCGAGCCGCCTGAGCTCGCGCTCCACCATCTCTTTGCCCCGGACCACGTTCTCGTCCCGCTCCTGGCGCTTGAACCACTGCCTGATCTTGGAGCGCGCGTTGCCGGTGCGGACGTAGCCCAGGTTCGGGTTGAGCCAGTCGCGCGATGGGCCTCGCGAAGAGCGGCTGGTGACGATTTCGACGACGTCGCCGTTCTGCAGCTGGTAGGTCAGGGGCACCAGCTTGCCGTTGACCCGCGCCCCCACGCAGTGGAAGCCGATGTCGGAGTGGATGCGGAAGGCGAAGTCTATCGGCGTCGAGCCGGCGGGAAGGTCCTTGACCTCGCCCTTGGGCGAGAAGACGAAGACCTGGTCCTTGAAGATGTCAGTCTTGACGAACTCGACGAACTCGGCCGCCTCGGCTGTCTCTCTCTGCCAGTCGAGCAGCTGGCGGAGCCAGGTGATCCGCTCCTCCAGGGCGCGGTCGCGCGGCCCGCCCTCCTTGTAGCGCCAGTGGGCGGCGACGCCGTATTCGGCGGTGCGGTGCATCTCATACGTGCGGATCTGCACCTCCAGGGGCCGGGCGCCGGGGCCCATCACCGTCGTGTGCAGCGACTGATAGACGTTCTCGCGCGGGTTGGCGATGTAGTCGTCGAAGAGGCCCGGCAGCGGCCGCCACAGGCCGTGCACCACGCCCAGGGCGTGGTAGCAGTCCGCCAGCGTGTGGACGAGGACGCGGATGGCCAGGAGGTCGTAGATGTCGTTGAACGACTTCCCCATGGCGGCGTACTTCTGCATCTTCTGGTGGATGCTGTAGATGGTCTTCGCCCGCCCCGAAAGTTCGGCGACGATGCCCTGCCGCGACAGCTCGTAACGGAGCAGCTTTTCGACCTGGGTGACGTAGCGTTCGCGGGACTCGCGGCTGGCCGCTAGCAGGCCGCTGATCTTTTCGTAGGTCTCCGGCTCCAGGTACTGGAAGGCGAGGTCCTCCAGCTCATGGGCGATGGTGCCGAGGCCCAGCCGGTGTGCCAGGGGCGCGTAGATGTCCATGGTCTCCCGGGCGATGCGCACCTGCTTGCGCGGCTCCAAGGCGTGGAGCGTGCGCATGTTGTGGAGGCGGTCCGCCAGCTTGATGACGACGACGCGGATGTCCTCCGCCATCGCCAGGAACATCTTGCGCAGGTTGTCAGCCTGGACGTCCTCGTCCCAGCCCGCGTCTTCGGGCCGCAGCAGGTTGAGGCGGCTGAGCTTCGTCACGCCCTCGACCAGCCGCGCGACGTCGGGGCCGAAGCGCTTCTCGATGTCCGCGTTGGAGACGCCGCAGTCCTCGACGACGTCGTGGAGGAGCGCCGCCGCGATCGCCGCGCCGTCGAGGTTGAGGTCGGCGACGGTCATGGCCGCATCGATGGGATGGACGATGTAGGGGTCGCCGGTCTTGCGGTTCTGGCCTTCGTGTGCCTGGGCCGCGAAGCGGTACGCCTCCTCGATGAGGCGCGCCCGCTCCGGGGAAACCGTATCGCCGGCCCGAGAGATGAGTTCGGCGGCGCTGGGAATGCTCATGGCGTCTGGTGAGACCACTGTATCACTAATTGATGAGCCTCAAAGTGTAAGAAATCGGGGGCAAGTGAGTTTGTGGAGATGTAGGGCAGTCTTCAGGACGGACCTGCCTCCGGTTTAGCCGCACCAGGCACGGACAGTCTATGTACCACGTGATCGTCGTCGCCCTGCTATTCACCTTCTCCCTGGTAACGTGGAATCTCCTCCACTTCGCCCCGAGAAGCGTGGCGATGTTTCTGCCCCAAAGGCTGTGCACGCTTGCTGCCATCCCTTTCCTCCTCGGCGGTGCGTTCACCGGATTCATGGCCGGCTACGGCGAGACGAGCGCGGAAGGGCTGATCGCGTCCGTCGCCATGTGCCACGTTGGGCTCTGGTTCCTGCTCCTGCACTGGGCGGGCAGCGGCACCTATGAAGCCCAGCAGGTCGTCCGCCGCGGCTTTGCGATGATGGTCCTGCTCATGCTCGGCCTGCTGGCGATGTTCTACATTGAGGACGACCGCTTTGCCGCCGTCCCGGAGCTGCTGCTCTTGGCGGCGGGCCTGTGGGCCGCCAAGGACTTCGAGCGCTTCCTGGACAGCGGCCGCTAGACTACGTTTAGGCCGCGGGCAAGGCGCCAGGCGTTTGCCGCAACGCGGCCGCCGCGGATCCGCGCCTTGTTTGACAACTTCTTAACACGCGTGGTACATGCTACTGGGCTTTCAGGGTAGCAAAGCCGGACCGAGGCCTTTACTGGAGACCCGCCGGACCGGGAAAGGACTGTACCGCTGGCTTCCGATGCCAAACCCTTGGCCGAAGAAAACCTCCCCGATTCGCTTTCGGCAGATGCGCTTTCTCCGGACCTCTACGACGACCCGGCCAGCCGGGACGTCTTCACCAAGGCGCGCAGCTTCCCGCTGGTAAAGCAGGCGAAGGCGTTCGGCGTATACCCCTTCTTCAAGCCGCTCGAAAGCAACGAGGGCCCGGAAGCGATCATCGACGGCAAGCGCGTGATCATGCTCGGGTCCAACAACTACCTGGGCCTGACCCGCCATCCCCGCGTCGTCCAGGCAGCGCGCGACGCCGTCGAACGCTACGGCACCTCCATGACCGGCTCCCGCCTCCTCAACGGCACGACGAAGCTGCACGAGCGCCTGGAGGAGCTCCTCGCCTGGTTCTTCGAGACCGAGGCCTGCGTCACCTTCACGACCGGCTACCAGGCGAACCTCGGCGCCATCTCAGCCCTGGCGAACCGCCGCGTGGCCGTGGTCCTCGACAAGGCCGACCACGCCAGCATCTACGACGGCTGCAAGCTCTCCGACGGGGAGATGTTCCGCTTCCTGCACAACGACGTCGACCAGCTGGACCAACTGCTCGCCAAGGTCACGCAGGACAAGGCCGCGATGGTCGTGGTCGATGGCGTCTACAGCATGGGCGGCGACATCGCGCCTCTGCCCCAGATCATCGAGGTCGCGCACCGCTACGAGGCGCGCGTCATCGTCGACGACGCCCACGCCGTCGGCGTCCTCGGCCGGGGCGGGCGCGGCACGGGCCACCACTTCGGCCTGGAAAAGGAAGTCGACCTCATCGTCGGCACGTTCTCGAAATCGCTGGCGTCGATCGGCGGCTTCGTGGCCGGCGAAGCCGACGTCGTCGACTGGATCAAGCACTTCGCGCGCCCCAGCCTGTTCAGCGCCAGCCTCCCGCCTGCCTCGGTCGTGGCCGCCACGACGGCGCTCGAGGTGCTCATCGACGAGCCGGAACTGGTCGAGCGCGTGAACGAGAACGGGAAGATCCTGCGGGACGGCCTGCGCGACGCCGGCTTCGACGTCGGGAGCACGGAGACGCCTATCGTCCCGATCCTGGTAGGCGACGAAGTGCGGATGGTCAGCTTCTGGAAGGAGCTCCTGGCCAACGGCGTCTACACCAACGCGAGCATCGTCCCGGCCGTCCCCCGCGGCGCCGCCATCCTCCGTACCAGCGCCATGGCCACGCACACGCCCGAGCAGCTGAGGCAGGCGGTGGAGCTCATGGGCGAGCTCGGCCGGCGTCACCGCATCATCGGCTGAGCCGGGCGCTCCGTTTGCAGACGCCAGCCGCCACGAACCTGCAGGTGATGCCGGTCCGGACGCGGGCGGACCGCGAGCGCTTCCTGCGCCTGCCCTGGCGCCTCTACCGCGATCGCAAGACTTGGGTCCCCAACCTCCTCCTTCTCCAGCGCGACGCCATCTCACCGAAAAAGAACCCCTTCTTCGACAAGGGAGAGGCAGAGTTGTTCCTGGCGATGCGCGACGGCCAGGCGGTCGGCCGGATCAGCGCCTCCATCGACTGGGAGCACAACCGCCACCACGGCGAGCAGACGGGGTTCTTCGGGTTCTTCGAAGCCATCGACGACGGCCAGGTGGTCCGCTCCCTCCTGTATGCGGCCGAAGACTGGCTTTCGCAGCGCGGCATGAAGACGGTGCGCGGCCCTCTCAGCTTCAGCATCAACGAGGAAGCCGGCCTCCAGGTCGAGGGCTTCGAAGAGCCGGCCATGATCGCGATGCCCCAGTCGCTGCCTTACTACGGCCGCCTGATCGAGGCTGAGGGGTACGTCAAGGCCATGGACCTCCTCGCCTATCGCTGGCAGATCAAGCGGCCGCCCGAACGCATGATGGAGGCAATCGAGAGGACGAAGGCGTACCCGGGTCTCACGGTCCGCCAGGTGCGCATGTCGCGCCTCAAGAAGGAGGTCGACATCCTCCTCGATATCTACAACGACACCTGGAGCGAAAACTGGGGCTACGTCCCCGTCTCCAAACCCGAAGCGGCGAAGCTCGCCTCCGACCTCCGGCTTATCGCCGACCCGAAAGTCGTCCTCATCGCCGAGGTGGACGGCGAGCCTGCCGGCATGGTGGTGGGGCTGCCCAACCTCTACGAGGCGATCCGGGACTTCCAAGGCTTCCTCGACCCCTGGAAGGCCTTGAAGCTCCTGTGGCGGCTCAAGGTCCGCGGGACGAAGACCGGGCGCATCATCCTTTTCGGCGTCAAGCGCAAATTCCGGACACGGCAGCTCTACGGCCTGCCCTTCCTGCTTCTCTACGAGCTCTTCCTCGCGGCCAGCAAGCGCCGCTACGAGTGGTGCGAGGAGTCCTGGATACTGGAGAACAACACGCGCCTCCACGCGATCATGCCTTACTGGGACGCTTACGTGTACAAGCGCTACCGTATCTACGAAAAGGCCCTGTAGGCGGCGCCCGGCACGCCATCTCTCGGGACGTATGGTGAAATCGGGAATGCTGGGACCGCGCCGCCGGCGGGGCCGGGTCCGCGGGTCATGAGGCGGCTGACGCGGTCTCGTGCGGAGCACACGCCGTGCGGGCGCAATCCGGGAGCCCGGGCAATCGAGCGAGGCGGCGTCCCTGCGCCTTGCCGGATTGGCAGACCGGATCGCCCGTGTTCGGGAGGCTGCCTGGGGCGGAGCATGAATAACGCAGTCTCGGGAGCCTGCTGATGCGCGTCCTTCTCACCGGTGCCACCGGCTTTCTGGGCTCCCACGTCGGGGAGCGGCTGGCGCAGCGCGGCGCGGAGCTGCGATTGCTCACGCGGCGCACCAGCAGCCTGGCCTACCTCCACGGCCTCGAGGGCGAACGCGTGGAAGGTGACCTGCGCGATCCGGACTCGCTCCAGCGCGCCGTCCAGGGAGTCGACGTCGTCGTGCACGCGGCCGGCCTGACCATGGGCGCCGCCCTGAGCGAGGCCGAGTTTCAGGAAGTGAACGCCCTGGCCACGGGCAGGCTGGCCAAGGCCGCCCGCGCGGCGGGAGTCCGGCGTTTCGTCTACGTCTCCAGCCAGGCGGCCCAGGGGCCGAACGACGATGGCTCCAGCCGCGCCCCGGACCCGCCGCGCCCGGTCAGCGCCTACGGCCGCTCCAAGCTCGCGGGCGAGTACGCCGCCCTGGCGGAGCGGGACCCGATGGGCGTCACCGTCCTGCGCCCGCCGGTGGTCTACGGAGAGCGCGACCGTGCGCTGCTGCCGCTCTACCGCCTCGCGAAGCTGGGCTTCGTGCCCGTGTACGGCAACGGCAGGAACAGGATCAGCGTCGTCCACGTCCACGACGCCGCGGAGGCTGTAGTATCCGCGGCGCTTGCGGACGGGCAGGCCGGGGGCGTGTACGCGTTCTCGGACGGGGAGACGCACACCTGGGAGACGCTCGTCGAGGCCTTCGGGCGGGCGTACGGCCGCAGGCCGCGGCTGCTGCGGGTGCCGCCTGCCGTTTACGCGGTTGCGGGCGGGCTGGGAGCCGCCCTCCAGGCCGCCCTGCGACGTCCGCTGCCCCTGACTCCCGATCAGGTGCGCCACATGCGCGCGCCGGCATGGCTCGCCGACAACGAAGCCATCGGCCGCGACCTCGGCTGGAAGCCGTCGATCGACGTAGAGGATGGGTTCCGCAGGGCCGTCCTCTGGTACAAGCAGCGGGGCTGGTTGTAGCGACGGCAACGCGCCGCCCCCTTCGCGCGGCCGCCCTGCCGCCGCAAGGATTTCGTAAGCGGAGGTGTGGCAAACTAAGGCATTCTCAGTCCGGGGGTGATGCTGAATGCCCGGCCACACGTACAAGGTAATCGAACTCGTGGGCACGTCCGAAACCGGCGTCGACGACGCCATCCGCAGCGCCGTCGACAAGGCGTCCGAGACCTTGAGAGGCCTCGACTGGTTCGAAGTCCAGCAGGTCCGCGGCCAGATCGTGGACGGCCGGGTCGCCTGGTTCCAGGTCGACATGAAGATCGGCTTCCGGGTAATGTCTGAGGAGGAGCTGAGCGCGTAGCCGCCGGCGAGAGGCCGGCGGCAGCGGCAAGCGCTCACGCCATCGCTGGAAAGGTCCGTCCTCTGAACATGAGCGAAACCGAGTTCGACGTCACCGCCGTAGGAAACGCTATCGTCGACGTGCTGGCGCACGCCGAGGACCGCTTGCTCGTGGAGCAAAAGCTTACGAAGGGGACGATGGCGCTGATCGACGCCGAAACCGCGGACCGCATGTATGACATCATGGGGCCGGGCGTGGAGGCCTCCGGCGGCTCGGCGGCGAACACCGCCTCCGGCATCGCCGCGCTGGGCGGTCGCGTCGCTTACATCGGCAAGGTGGCCGACGACCAGCTCGGCGAGGTCTTCCGGCACGACATCCAG
>Ga0073934_10004847_pt1 | contig 21681 bp, 19 predicted proteins | sample LarsenN4metaG_FD_76834 | JGI IMG/M metagenome (GOLD analysis project Ga0073934, IMG submission 76834) | Hot spring sediment bacterial and archeal communities from British Columbia, Canada, to study Microbial Dark Matter (Phase II) - Larsen... ...
CGGGCACGCCGCCGCGCGCGCGCAGCTGGAAGTCCTGCTCGGCGGCCTCGGCCGCGGCCGCGCCGTGAAAGCGCGTGGTGATCTCGCGGGCGAGCATGACCTTCGCGTCCTTCGGGTTGCGGCCGGCCTCGACCTCGCGCTTCAGCGCCGCGATCTCGGCCTCGCTGCGCATGCTCAGCAAGGTGAAGTACTTCCACATCAGCTCGTCGCTGATCGACAGCAGCTTGGCGAACATGGTGTTCGCCGGCTCGGTGATGCCGATGTAGTTGTTCTTCGACTTCGACATCTTCTCCACGCCGTCGAGCCCCTCGAGCAGCGGCATGGTCAGGATGCACTGCGGCTCCTGCCCGTATTCGGCCTGGAGGTGCCGGCCCACGAGCAGGTTGAACTTCTGGTCGGTGCCGCCGAGCTCGAGGTCGCTCTTCAGCGCCACCGAGTCGTAGCCCTGCATCAGCGGGTACAGGAACTCGTGCACGCTGATCGACTGGCCGGACTTGAAGCGCCGCGCGAAGTCGTCGCGCTCCATCATGCGCGCCACCGTGTACCGGGCAGCGAGCTGGATCATGCCGCGCGCCCCGAGCGGGTCGCTCCACTCGGAGTTGTAGCGGATCTCGGTGCGCGCCGGATCGAGCACGAGGCTCGCCTGCTGGTAGTAGGTCTGCGCGTTGGCCTCGATCTGCTCGCGCGTCAGCGGCGGGCGGGTGGTGTTGCGGCCGGAGGGGTCGCCGATCATCGACGTGAAGTCGCCGATCAGGAAGATCACCTGGTGGCCCAGATCCTGCAGCTGACGCATTTTGTTCAACACGACGGTGTGCCCGAGGTGGATGTCGGGCGCCGTCGGGTCGAGTCCGAGCTTGATTCGCAGTGGCACACCCGTTGCTTCGGAGCGTGCGAGCTTGGCGAGCCAGTCGGACTCCGGCAGCAGCTCGTCGCAACCGCGGCGGCTGATGGCCAGGGCCTCGAGCGCTCGATCGGTGACCGGATGTTTCGGAGTCGAGGCCGTCGCGTCGGGGGCGGTCTGCAGCATGGGAGGGGGCGACTACGTGCTTTTTCGGAGGCAGTGCGCAGGGGGTCGGGCGATATACTGCGCCGCGGTCGTTCGACCGCTCCCGCACCGACGACAAGGACCGCCTGGCGGACCGGCGTCATTCTAGTGGACGCCCTACGCGGGAGGACGTTGTACCCAAGGCCGCCGCACGGCGCGCCGATCACGAGAGCGGGCCGCGTGGCCTGCTGTGAAGCAGATTGAATTCGTTGGGCAGATTGCAGCGTGCCACGGCACGCACCGGTGAGTGGCTGTCGGCGCATCGGCGTTGGCTGAGCGCGACCTTCGTCACCGGCCTGGCCGGCTTCGGCATCACCGCGTTCGGCATCGCGCCGCTGGCGCCCGACGCGGCCGACCTGCCGCAGCGGGTGGTGGTCGAGCGCATCGACATGCCCGGCCTCGACGCGCAGTTCGAGGCGCTCGCCGAGCACGAGCTGCAGCTCTCGCGCAGCGACCTCACCCGGCTCGGCGACACCGCCGACACGCTGCTGCGCCGCCTGGGCGTGAACGATCCCGAGGCCGCGTCGTTCATGCGCGGCAACAGCATCGCCCGCCGCGTGCTCGAAGGCCGCGCCGGCAAGATGATCCGGGTGCAGGCCGACGAGGCCGGCCGCCTGCGCGAGTTGAGCGCGCGCTACCCGGCCGAGCGCAGCGAGCAGTTCTCCACGCACTTCACGCGTCTGACCATCGCACGGCGCGACGACGGGCTGCACGCCGACGTCGAGACCGTGCCGCTCGAAGCGAGCGTGCGGCTGGGCAGCGGCACGATCGCCTCGTCGCTCTACGCCGCCACCGACGAGTCGCGCATCCCCGACGGGGTGGCGAGCCAGCTCGCGGAGATCTTCTCGGCCGACGTCGACTTCCATCGCGAGCTGCGCCGCGGCGACACGTTCTCGGTGGTGTACGAGACGCTCACCGCCGACGGCGAGCCGATCACGTGGAACCAGGCCGCCGGCCGCGTGCTGGCCGCCGAGTTCGTGAACGCCGGCCGCAAGCACACCGCCGTGTGGTTCCGCGACGCGCAGGGCAAGGGCGGCTATTTCGACGACACGGGTCGCAGCAAGCGCCGCGCCTTCCTCGCGAGCCCGATGGAGTTCTCGCGCGTCACGTCGGGCTTCGCGATGCGGCTGCATCCGATCCTGCAGACTTGGCGCCGCCATCTCGGCGTGGACTACGCCGCCCCGACCGGCACGCCGGTGCGCAGCGTCGGCGACGGCACGGTCACCTTCGCCGGCTGGCAGAACGGCTACGGCAACGTGATCAAGATCGCGCACGGCAACGAGCGCGAGACCACCTACGCGCACCTGAGCCGCATCGACGTCAAGCGCGGCCAGCGCATCGAACAGGGCCAGCGCATCGGGGCCGTCGGCGCCACGGGCTGGGCGACCGGTCCGCACCTGCACTTCGAGTTCCGCGTGCGCGGCGAACACCAGGACCCGCTGCGCATCGCGCGCAGCGCCGAGACCGTGGTGCTCGACGCCGCCGCCTCGCAGCAGTTCGCCGCGCTGCTGCCGGGCATCAAGGCCCAGCTCGAGGCCGCGCGCAGCATCGAAGGCGCGATGGGCGAGTGAGCACGCTGTACATCGGCCTGATGTCGGGCACCTCGCTCGACGGCGCCGATGGCGTGCTGGTGGAGTTCGAGCCGGGCGACGGCAGCACGCTGCGCGTGCTGGCGCACGACCACGAACCGTTCGACGGCGGATTGCGCGCCGAGCTGCTCGCATTGAACACCAGCGGTCCCGACGAGCTGCATCGCGCGTCGCTCGCGGCCAATGCGCTGGCTCGCCTGTACGCCCGCGTGGTGCAGCGGCTGCGGCCGGCCGCCGGCGAGCGGCCGATCCGTGCCGTCGGCGCGCACGGGCAGACGGTCCGCCACCGGCCGCGCGAGTTCGACGGCACCGGCTATACCCTGCAGCTCCATCAGCCCGCGCTGCTCGCCGAGCTGACCGGCCTGGACGTCGTGGCCGACTTGCGCAGCCGCGACGTCGCCGCCGGCGGCCAGGGCGCACCGCTGGTGCCCGCGTTCCATCGGGCGATCTTCGGCAGGCCGGGCGAGGCGCTCGCGGTGCTCAACCTCGGCGGCATCGCCAATCTCACGCTGATCGGCGCCGACGGGCGCACGATCGGATTCGACTGCGGACCGGCCAACGTGCTGCTGGACGCGTGGTGCGAGCGCCATCTGGGCAAGTCGTTCGACGAGGGCGGGCAATGGGCTGCATCGGGCCGCGTCGTCCCGGACCTGCTGGCCCGGCTGCGCGGCGAACCGTACTTCGCGTCGCCGCCGCCCAAGAGCACCGGCCGCGACCTGTTCGACGGCGCCTGGCTCGACGCCCGGCTGGCCGAGCACGGGCGTGCCGAGCGGCCCGAGGACGTGCAGGCCACCCTGGCCGAACTGACGGCCGCGTCGGTCGCGGCCGACCTCGGGCGCCATGCGTCCGACGCGCGCCAGCTGCTCGTCTGCGGCGGCGGTGCCCGCAATCGTCACCTGATGCGCCGCCTGGGCTCGCTGCTGCCCGGCGTGCGCGTCGAAGCCACCGACGTGCGCGGGCTGCCGGCCACGCAGGTGGAGGCGGCGGCGTTCGCGTGGCTGGCGCGCGCCTTCGTCGAAGGTCGGGCCGGCAACCTGCCCGAGGTCACCGGGGCGCGCGGCCCGCGGCGGCTGGGCGCGCTGTACCCCGCCGGCTGAAGACGCCGGGCCGGGCGGCCCCACCAACGACGAAGCCGCCCGCAGGCGGCTTCCGGCGACGGACGACGGGCTCGACGCTCAGACCGAGAAGCTCGACCCGCAGCCGCAGGTCGTGGTCGCGTTCGGGTTCTTGATGACGAACTGCGAGCCGTTCAGGTCTTCCTTGTAGTCGATCTCGGCGCCGACGAGGTACTGCAGGCTCATCGCGTCGATCAGCAGCGTCACGCCGTTCTTGGTCATCGTCGTGTCGTCCTCGTTCACGTCCTCGTCGAACGTGAAGCCGTACTGAAAGCCCGAGCAGCCGCCGCCTTGCACGAAGACGCGCAGCTTCAGGTCGGGATTGCCCTCCTCGTCGACCAGCTGCCTGACCTTCTCGGCCGCGCTGTCGGTGAAGATCAGCGGCGCCGGAGGGGCCTCGGACGTGGTGATGGACTCGGCGACTGCGCTCATGAGGGCTCCTGGCTCGGTACGGGCGGCATCAGACTTCGTTCGATGCCGCGAGTTTAAGTGCGGGCTTCTCTTCGGTCTTCAACGTCCGGAGCTCGCCGTCGATGGTGGCGCCCTGGTGCATCTCGAGCGACTCGTACCGCACGTCGCCGCAGATGCGGGCCTTGGGCTGCAACTCGAGCAACTCGTCGGACGTGACCGGGCCCCACACGCTGCCATTGATGATCACATGGCCGGCCTTCACCTTTCCAGTGACCCGGGCTTTCTCGCTGATGACCAGCATGTTGCGCTCCTCGCCGACCGCGACGATGTCGCCGTGCACCTCGCCGTCGACGCGCAGGCCCTCGCTGAAGCGCAATTCGCCGTGGATGATCGTGCCCTCGCCGATCAGGGTGCGGATCGGCGGCTGCTTCTTGCGTCCCAACATCGTCGTTCTCCTCTCAGAGCTTCACGGTCTGCGACGCTCGCACGCCGCCTTGCTCGTCGAACACCCGAACCTGCACCGACTTGACCACCGCCTCGGGCGAATGTTCGATCACGCCCTCGACGCGGGCGTACTGGCGGAACTTCAGCGGGCGGCTGCCTTGCGGCATGGCATGACTCCAAGGACGTCCGTCGAGCGTGCCCACGAGTTGGAGATCGTAGCGCCCGCTGAAGTCGGCCGATGCGCGGCCGGAGCGCATCACGAGCAATTGATAACGGAGTTGGCCCGGCTCGCGCACCTCGGCCTTCAGGCCGCGCACGTTCAGGCCCTCGCCCGCCGCCGGCAGCAGCTGCTCGAAGAAGCCGAGGTCGCCCTTGAGCGTGAGGTTCTCGGCCTCGATCTGGCGCAGCTGCTGCGCCAGCCTCTCCTGCGCGGCGCGCTCGGCCTTGAGCAGGCTGTCGGCCGAGTTCGCGATCGACTGCGCGCGCTCGCGCTCGGCGCGCAGTTGTTCGACCTCGACACGCAGGCGGGCCAGCTCGTCGCGGTCGCCGCGATCGACCCCGGCGATGCTGCGCCCGAAGTCGAAGGCCCACAGCGCCAGCGCCGCCGAGAACCCCAGCATCACCGCGAGCACCGCCCACCGCAGCGGCCACGGCAGGTGGCTGCGCACGATCATGCGCGGGGCGCTGATCGACAGACGGCGGCGGAGCAGCTTCCAGCGCACGGTCCGGCGGTCCTCCGGAAACGAACGAGGCCGCAGTATGCGGCCCCGTGATCGTCGCGCGGTGAGAGATTGCGTCAGCGCTTGCTGAACTGCTTGCGCCGGCGCGCGCCGTGCAGGCCGACCTTCTTGCGCTCGACCTCGCGCGCGTCACGCGTCACGAAGCCGGCCTGGCTGAGCTCGGGCTTGAGTGCCGCGTCGTAGTCGATCAGCGCGCGCGTGATGCCGTGACGCACGGCGCCGGCCTGGCCGGACTCGCCGCCGCCGTGCACGTTGACCTTGATGTCGAACGCCGCGTCGTTGTTCGTGAGCAGCAGCGGCTGCTTGACGATCATGATCGAGGTCTGGCGCCCGAAGTACTGCTCGAGCGGCCGGCCGTTGACCGTGATCTGGCCATTGCCCTTCTTGATGAACACCCGGGCCACAGACGACTTGCGGCGGCCGGTGCCGTAGTTCCAGTTTCCGATCATCACCCGCTCCTCAGACTTCCAGCGCCTTGGGCTGCTGGGCGGTGTGCGGATGCGTGGCACCGGCGTACACCTTCAGCTTCTTGATCATCGCGTAGCCCAGCGGGCCCTTGGGCAGCATGCCCTTGACGGCCTTCTCGAGGGCGCGACCCGGATGGCGGGCCTGCAGGTCCTTGAACCGCGTGGCGTAGATGCCGCCGGGATAGCCCGAGTGGCGGTAGTAGATCTTGTCGGTGGCCTTGTTGCCGGTGACGCGGATCTTGTCGGCGTTGACGACGACGATGTAGTCGCCGGTGTCGACGTGAGGCGTGTAGATGGCCTTGTGCTTGCCGCGCAAACGGAGTGCCACTTCGCTGGCGACACGTCCGAGCACCTTGTCGGTGGCGTCAATCACGAACCATTCATGCTTCACTTCGGCCGGCTTGGCGCTGAAGGTCTTCATGAGCTGCTTTCGGATGGCCGGGACTCGAGGTCGCCGGCCGGGAGTCGGCATCGCCGGGCGGGTGGCCCGCCGGCCGGCGCCTGCTCGGAACTGCTCGACGGGCAGCCTCTCGCGGGCGACGTGTTCCCGTGCCGATTTCGGGAAAGCCGAGGAGTATAGCCGAGCGGCTCGGCGCATCGACGCCTCCGGCACGCTGTCCTACAGCCAGGCGCCCAAGTGGTTGCTATATTGGGGTTTCCACTAGGTACGCCGTTGGACGACACACATATGGGATATCCAGGTGACTCTCTCAGCCGGCCGCCGATCGGCCGCCACCGGCACGACCGACCGCCGCAAGCCGCCCCGTCGCCGCGCTTCGACTGGGTGCCGATCCGTTCGCTGAGCGAGCGGCATCGCGAGCGCATCCATCGGCACCTGCTGGCGCTGCCCGAGCACGACCGCTACCTGCGCTTCGGCTTCGCCGCATCGGACGCGCAATTGGAGAAGTACGTCGAATCGCTCGACTTCGGTCGCGACGAGGTCTTCGGGATCTTCAATCGGCGCCTGAGCCTGGTGGCGATGGCGCATCTCGCGTACGACCCGGCGCCGCAGCGCGAGGGCAAGCCGGCGATGGCCGAGTTCGGCGTGTCCGTGCTGCCGACGCATCGCGGCCGCGGTTTCGGTGCCCGCCTCTTCGACCGCGCCGTGCTGCACGCGCGCAATCGCGGCATCGAGACGCTGTTCATCCACGCGCTGAGCGAGAACGCCGCGATGCTGCGCATCGCGCGCAAGGCCGGTGCCGCGGTCGAGCGCGACGGCTCGGAGTCTGAGGCTTGGCTCAAGCTGCCGCCCGACACCGTGGCCTCGCACGTCGAGCAACTGGTCGAGCAGACCGCGAGCGAGATCGACTATCGCTTGAAGGTGCAGGCGCGCCTCATCGACCGCTGGAAAGACGCCGTCCATGAAGTGACTGCAAACATCGGCGGCGGCGGCTCGTCGAAAGACTGATGCGCGCGCACCGTCGCCACGCGCACCCATCCCCGGGATGATCCCACGCTGACGCGTTCAGTAACATTCACTACATTCCCCAAACGACGCGTCTGTGAGAGTGACGCACACCGAGGAGAGGTGCCCGCTTGGACATGCAGACGCTCCCGTGGATCATCGCGCTGGTCGCGATCGCGGTGCTGGTACCGGCGGTCACGCTGTGGGTGATCCGCACGCGCAAGCCGGCACCCAAGCCGCTGCCCACCGACTGGTCGCTCACCGCGCGGCCCGTGTTCAGCACCGACGAGCGGCGCGTGTACCGCCAGCTGCGCGAGGCGCTGCCGCATCACATCGTGCTGTCGAAGCTGCCACTGGTGCGCTTCTGCCAGCCGAACGACCCGCAGGAGGCGCGCTACTGGTACGAGCTGCTCGGCTCGATCCACGTGACCTTCGCCATCTGCAGCGCCAACGGCCGCGTGCTCGCCGCGATCGACCTCGACACCGACCGCGGCAACTCGCGCCGCGTGCTGCAGATCAAGCAGTCGGCGCTGGCCGCGTGCCGCGTGCGCTACCTGCGCTGCCCGGTCGACCATCTGCCCTCGGTGCCCGAGCTCCAGCTGCTGGTGCCCAGCAGCAGCGCCGCGCGCGGCCCGCAGCCGGCGCCGGTGGTGACCAACATCAACCGCGCGCGCGACAACCTCGCCTCCACGGTCGCCACGCGGCGCCGCGAGCGCGCCACCTTGTGGCAGGACTCCGGCTTCTTCCAGGACTCGTTCTTCGCGCCCGACAGCCGGCTCGACGCCTACGCCGGCAGCGACTTCTCGACGCTGTCGCCGTCGTCGTCCACGCGCGGCGAAGCCGACAGCGGGCCGACGCCGCTGCAAGGCGGCAACGACGACATCGCCGGCGTGGTCGTCGACACGCCGCGCTATTCGTCGACCACGCGGCACTGAGCCCGGCCGCCGCTCGCGTGGCGCGTAGCATGCGCGCACGATGAGCCGTCCCCCGCCCGACACGCCCACGCCCGACACGCCCCCGCTCGGCTACGCGCACCTGTCGCCCGGCGGCGTGCTCGACCTGCTCGAGGCAGTGGGGCTGCACGGCGACGGCCGCATCCTGCAGCTCAACTCGTACGAGAACCGCGTGTTCCAGGTGCGGCTCGACGACGGCTCGGCCGTGGTCGCGAAGTTCTATCGACCCGGCCGCTGGAGCGACGCGCAGATCCTCGAAGAGCACGCCTTCGCGCTCGAGCTCGCCGAGGCCGAGGTGCCGGTCGTGCCGCCGCTCGTGCTGCACGCCGCGGGCGCCGACGACGTCGCGCTGCACGGCGTGCCGACCACCCTGGCGCACGGCCGCGTCGAAGGCAGCCTCTACCGCTACGCCGTCGCGCCCAACCGCGCCGGGCGCTCGCCCGAACTCGACGACCCGCAGACCTTGCGCTGGATCGGGCGCTTCGTCGGGCGCCTCCACGCCGTCGGCGCGCGGCGGCCGTTCGTGCACCGGCGCACGCTCGACGTGGCCACCTTCGGCGACGAGGCGCGCGATGCCGTGCTCGCCAGCGGCCACCTGCCGGCCGAGACCGAGCGCCCCTGGCGCGACGCCTGCGACGCCGCGCTCGACCTCGCGCGAGCGCGCCTGGCCGCCGTCGCGCCGCACCTCGTCCGCCTGCACGGCGACTGCCATCGCGGCAACGTGCTGTGGACCGACCACGGCCCGCACTTCGTCGACCTCGACGACGCCTGCAACGGCCCCGCCATCCAGGACCTGTGGATGCTGCTGGCCGGCGACCGCGCCGCGATGCGTGCGCAGCTCGCCGAGCTGGTCGCCGGCTACGAGGACTTCCGCGACTTCGACTGGCGCGAGGCCGAGCTCGTCGAGCCGCTGCGCACCTTGCGCATGGTCCACCACTGCGCGTGGATCGCGCGCCGCTGGCACGACCCGGCCTTCCCGATCGCGTTCCCCGGCTTCGGCACGCCGGCGTACTGGTCGCAGCAGATCGCCGACCTGCGCGACCAGGCCGACACGATGAGCGAGCCGCCCGCGTTCAGCCCGCCAGCAGCGCGTTGACGCGCCGCACGTAGCCGGCCGGGTCGTCGAGCTGGCCGCCCTCGGCCAGCATCGCCTGGTCGAACAGGATGTGCGCGAGGTCGTCGAAGCGCTCGCTCGAGTCGAGCCGCTTCACGAGCGGGTGCTCCGTGTTCACTTCGAGCACCGGCAGCGCCTTCGGCACCGCCTGGCCCGCCTGCTTGAGCAGGCGCGCGAGGTGGCCGCTCATGTCGCCCTCGTCGGCCACGAGGCAGGCCGGCGAATCGACCAGGCGCGAGGTCACGCGCACGTCCTTCGCCTTGTCCTTCAGCGCGGTCTTCAGCCGCTCGAGCACGGGCGCGAAGGCCTGCGCGGCGGCCTCGGCCTGCTGCTTCTCGGCCTCGTCCTGCAGCTTGCCGAGATCGACCGCGCCGCGCGCCACGCTCTGCAGCGGCCGGCCCTCGAACTCGTACAGGTGCGCGAGCATCCACTCGTCGACGCGGTCGGCGAGCAGCAGCACCTCGATCCCCTTCTTGCGGAAGAGCTCGAGCTGCGGGCTGTTCTTCGCCGCGGCCAAGGTGTCGGCGGTGATGTAGTAGATCGCCTCCTGGCCCTCCTTCATGCGCGACACGTAGTCGGCGAAGGACACGCCCTCGTCGGCGTGCGTCGACGCGAAGCGCAGCAGCTTGGCCAGGCGCTCCTGATTCGCGTGGTCCTCGCCGACGCCCTCCTTCAGCACCGGCCCGAACTCCTTCCAGAAGCCCGCGTACTTGTCCTTCGCGTTCTCGGCCAGGTCCTCCAGCATCGACAGCACGCGCTTCGTGCAGCCCTCGCGAATGGCCTTCACGTCGCGGCTTTCCTGCAGCAGCTCGCGCGACACGTTCAGCGGCAGGTCGGCCGAGTCGACGACGCCCTTCACGAAGCGCAGGTACACCGGCATCAGCGCCTGCGCGTCGTCCATGATGAACACGCGCCGCACGTACAGCTTCACGCCGCCGCGCCGCTCGCGGTTCCACAGGTCGAACGGCGCCTTCGCCGGCAGGTACAGCAGCTGCGTGTACTCGGTGCGCCCCTCGACGCGGTGGTGCGCCCAGGCCAGCGGCGCCTCGCTGTCGTGGCTGATCGTGCGGTAGAACTCCTGATACTCGGCCTCGCTGATCTCGCCCTTGGGCCGGTGCCACAGCGCGGAGGCCTTGTTGACGGTCTCCCACTCGTCGGTGAGCACGCTCTCGGCCTTCTCGGCGATCCACTGCTCCTTGCGCATCAGGATCGGCAGCGAGATGTGGTCGCTGTACTTCGCGATCACCGACTTCACGCGCCAGGTCTTGAGGAACTCGTCCTCGCCTTCGCGCAGATGCAGGATCACGTCGGTACCGCGCGCGGCGCGCGTGATCGTCTCGACCTCGAACTGCCCGCTGCCGTCGCTGCTCCAGCGCACGCCCTCCTCGGGCTTCAGGCCGGCGCGGCGCGACTCGACATCGATGCGCCCGGCCACGATGAAGCCCGAGTAGAAGCCCACGCCGAACTGGCCGATCAGGTTGGCGTCCTTCGCCTGCTCGCCCTGCAGCTTCGCCACGAACTCGCGCGTGCCGCTGCGCGCGATCGTGCCGAGGTTGGCGATCGCCTCGTCGGCGCTCATGCCGATGCCGTTGTCGCGGATCGTCAAGGTCCTGGCCGCGGGGTCGAAGAACACGCGGATCTCCAGCGCCGGCTGGTCTTCGTACAGCTCGGGGCGGTCGAGTGCCTCGAAGCGCAGCTTGTCGCACGCGTCCGACGCGTTGGAGACCAGCTCGCGCAGGAAGATCTCCTTGTTGGAGTACAGCGAGTGCGTCACCAGGTGCAGGATCTGCTGCACCTCGGCCTGGAACGAGAGCGTCTTCCTTTCCATGGTGGGTGTGTCGACTGGACGGTGTGGATGCGAAGGGCCGGCATTATCGAGCCGCGCGCGGCCTCATGGAATGCCCGCAGGCGCGGAACGCCCCGCGCGGCACCGTCTCCAAGCGGCACTCCCCAGCGCCGCCGCGCGCCGGCATACTCCACCCCCCTGACGCAGTACCGGGGCCCTGCCCGCACGCCGCCATGACCGACCGCACGATCCTCGACTGGATGTCCGCGCCCGCGTCGGCCTCGTTGTGGTCGCTCGAAGGGCTGCGCGGCGCCGAGCCGGTGCTCGGCCTGGCGGTGGTGATGCTGGTCGCGGTCGTCGCGGCCGACCTGTTGCACCGCTGGGTGCGCCTGCCGCGCGCGTGCGGCTGGATGCTCGTCGGCGCGCTCGCCAGCCCGCTCGCGCTGCGCCTGCTCGACCGCAGCGAGCTCGACCCGTGGAAGCCGCTGATCGACCTGGCCATCGGCATGCTCGTGTTCGAGCTCGGCAGCCGCATCCGGCCGCGCTGGCTCATCGACAACCGCTGGCTCGCGCTGTCGTGCCTGCTCGAAGGCGCACTCGCCGGCCTGCTGGTGCTGTTCGCGCTCAAGCTGCTGGGCGTGCCGACCCTGTCGGCCGCCATCGCCGGCGCGGTGGCGATGTCCACCTCGCCGATCATCACCCTCGCGGTCGTGCACGAGGCGCGCCCGCGCGGCCAGGTCACCGAGCGGCTGCTGCTGATGTCGGCGGTCAACAGCGTGCTCGCCATGCTCGCCATCAAGGGCCTGCGCGTCATGGCCGTCGGCGACAGCGACGACCTGCTCGCCGTGGCCGGCAATTCGCTGTACGTGGTGTGCGGCTCGTTCCTGCTCGGCGCGGCGGCCGGCTACGCGCTGCACCGCCTCGGCCACCTGCTGCGCGGCTCGGCCGGCGCGATGCCCGTGCTGCAGATCGTGCTCATCGTGCTGGCCACCTTGCTGGCCGCGCGCTGGACCCTGTCGCCGCTGCTCGCGCTGCTGGTGGCCGGCATGATGGCGCGCCGCTGGCTCGGCCACCGGCTGACGGTCGAGCCGCACTTCGGCACCGCCGGCGCGTCGCTCACGGTGCTGCTGTTCATGAGCCTCGGCCTGCTGTTCACGTTCGACCAGCTGCTCGCCTCGCTCGGCATGGTGCTCGCCATCGTGCTGGCGCGGCTGGCCGGCAAGGCGGCGGCCGTGTACGCCACCGCGCGCGCCAGCGGCCTCGGCTGGCGGCAGGCCGGCGCGCTCACCGTGGCGCTGCAGCCGATGACGAGCCTCGCGGTGCTGCTGGCCGCCGACACCTTCGGCTGGCCGTCGCAGCTGCCGGGCCTGGAGGCCACGGTGCTGCAGGCGCTGCTGGTGGCCACCACCTTGCTGCAGCTCACCGGACCGCTGTGGACCACCCTCGCGCTGCGCCCCCTCGCACGCGAGGCCGACGAAGGAGACTCGCGCCATGTCGCTGGGTGAGTTCACCACTTCCGAGCCGCTGACCCTCGGCGTCGAGCTCGAGCTGCAGCTCGTCTCCACGCACGACTTCGACCTCTCGCCGCAGGCCGAGAACCTGCTGCGCGCGCTGAAGCAGCACACCGGCGCGTGGGACGTGAAGCCCGAGATCACCAGCAGCATGATCGAGATCGGCACGTCCATCCAGCGCGAGCACGGCCCGCTGCTGGCCGAACTGCGCGACCTGCGCGAGCAGCTCACGCGCGCCGGGCGCAAGCTCAACATCGCCATCGCGGGCGGCGGCACGCACGCCTTCCAGCACTGGAGCGAGCAGCGCATCTTCCCGACCGAGCGCTTCCGCTACATCAGCGAGCTGTACGGCTACCTCGCCAAGCAGTTCACCGTGTTCGGCCAGCACGTGCACGTCGGCTGCGAGGACGGCGACCGCGCGCTGTGGCTGCTGCACGCGCTGTCGCGCTACGTGCCGCACTTCATCGCGCTCAGCGCGTCGTCGCCGTTCGTGCAGGGCGTGGACACCGGCTTCGACTCGGCGCGCCTGAACTCGGTGTTCGCGTTCCCGCTGTCGGGCCGCGCGCCCTTCGTGCGCTCGTGGGAGGAGTTCGGCGTCTTCTTCGACAAGATGACCGCCACCGGCGTCGTGCAGTCGATGAAGGACTTCTACTGGGACATCCGCCCCAAGCCCGAGTACGGCACCATCGAGCTGCGCGTGTGCGACACGCCGCTCACCGTCGACAAGGCGGCCGCGCTCGCGTGCTACCTGCAGTGCCTGTGCCGCTGGCTGCGCGAGGAGAAGCCCTTCGAGCCGGCCGAGGACGACTACCTCGTCTACACCTTCAACCGCTTCCAGGCCTGCCGCTTCGGGCTGGCCGGCGAAATCGTCGACCCCAAGACCAAGACGCGCAGCAAGATCCGCGACGACATCCTGCGCACGCTCGCGCGCATCGACGAGCACGCGCTCGACCTGCGCGCGCTCGACGCGAGCAACCTGCTGCGCGACTCGCTGTTCGACGGCAACGACGCCACCTGGCTGCGCGCGCGGCGCGAGCTGGGCGTGCCGCTGACCGCGGTGGTCGAGCAGGCGGCCATGCGCTGGGCCGGCTGAGCGGCGTCGCGCGCGACGCGCAGGACGGTGGCTCAGTCCGCCGCGGACGGCACGAACCTCGACACCTTCGGCGGCCCGTCGCCGACGTGAAAGGCGAGCCGCCGCTCGCGCAGCGCCACGTCGCCGGCGGTGAAGCGCTCGAAGCGCCGCAGGTGCTCGGCCCACGACTCGTCGATGAAGTACTCGATGTAGCGGCCCGGCTCGCTCACGTCGTGCAGCAGCTCCCACGACAGCGCGCCCAGGCGCAGCCGCGCGCGACGGCTGTCCTGCATCACGGCGCGGAAGTCGGCGGCGCGTGCCGGGTCGATGCGGTACTCGATGGTCACCAGCACCGGCCCGGCCTCGGGGTCGAGCGGCACCGGCGTGCTCGGCGGCTGCCATGGCCGCGTGGGCGTGAGGTCGTCCTCGGCGCCGCCTTCGAGGCTGAAGCGCGACGCGGCGAGCATCGCCACCGTGCCTGCCAGCGCCGACAGCACGATGGCCGTGCGCACGTCGGTGAAGCCCGCCACCTGGCCCCACAGCGCGGCGCCCGCCGCCGCGCCGCCCATCAGCGCCATCTGGTAGATCGCCATGCCGCGCGCGCGCACCCAGTCGGGCAGCGCGAGCTGCGCCGACACGGTGATGGTGTTGGCCACGGTGATCCACGCCATGCCGGCCACCACCATCGAGGGCATCGCGATCCACACGCTGGGCGCGAACGCCACCACCACGGCCGCCGCCGCCTGCAGCAGCGAGCCGCGGCGCACCAGCGCGTCGCGCGTGACGCCGCTGCGCAGCCGCGGCAGGTACAGCGCGGCGACGATGGCGCCGGCGCCCATCGCCGCGAGCAGCAAGGTGAACGTGCCCGCGTCGCCGCCCTGCAGCCCGCGCGCCACCAGCGGCAGCAGCGCGATGAGGCCGGTGGACTGCAGGAAGAACAGCGCCACGCGCAGCATCGCCGCGCGCAGCCGCGGGCTCTGCCGCACGTACTGCAGGCCCACGCGCATGGCACCGACGAAGCGCTCGCCGGGCAGCGGGCTCGGCTCGCGCGGCGCGCGCCGCCAGCGCCAGATCACCACCGCCGCGGCGAGCGACAGCGCCGCGTTGAGCGCGAACACCCACTGGCTGCCCGCGCCGGCGATCAGCGCGCCGGCGAGGATGGGCCCGACGATGCGCGAGGCGTTCATCGACACCGCGTTGAGCCCGAGCGCGGCGGGCAGCTGCGCGCGCGGCACGATCTCGGGCACGATCGCCGCGAACACCGGCCAGCGTATCGCCAGGCCGATGCCGTTGGCGAAGGTCAGCGCCAGCAGCAGCGCCGGGCTCACGGCGCCGGCGATCACCACCGCCGCGGTGATCGACGCCACCACCGCCACCCACAGCTGCGTGAACATGAACCAGCGGCGGCGGTCGACGATGTCGGCCATCGCGCCGCTCGGCAGCCCGAGCAGGAACACCGGCAGGGTCGAGGCGGTCTGCACGAGCGCGACCATCGCCGGCGACGGCGTGAGCGAAGTCATCAGCCACGCCGCCGCGACGTCGTTCATCCACATGCACACGTTGGCCGCGAGCCACGTGAACCACAGCCGGCGGAACACCGGCTGCGCCAGCGGTTCGAGCGCGCCGCCGCCGCTCATGCGCGCAGGGCCGCGACCACCGCGTCGGCGATCGCGAGCGACGCGGTGAGCCCGGGCGACTCGATGCCGAACAGGTTCACCAGTCCGGGCACGCCGTGCACGGCCGGGCCCTGGATCACGAAGTCGGCCGCCGGCTCGCCCGGTCCCACGATCTTGGGCCGGATGCCGGCGTAGGCCGGTGCGAGCGCACCGTCGGGCAGCGCCGGCCAGTAGCGGCGGATGGCGGCGTAGAACGCGTCGGCGCGGCGCGGCTCGACGCGGTAGTCGATCGCGTCGACCCACTCGGTGTCGGGCCCGAAGCGCGCCTGGCCGGCCAGGTCGAGCGTGAGGTGCACGCCGAGCCCGGCGTGGTCGTGCATCGGGTACACGAGGCGCGAGAACGGCGCGCGGCCGGCCAGCGCGAAGTAGCTGCCCTTGCAGTAGCGCGCCACGGGCACGTGCCGCGCGTCGAGGCCGCCGATGCGCGCCGCCAGCGCCGGCGCGTGCAGCCCGGCGCTGTTGACCACGGCGCGCGCGCGCACGCGCATCGGCTGCGCGCCGCCCACGTCGAGCACGAGGCCGCCGTCCACGGCCTCGCCACGCACGAGCGGGCTTTGCAGCGCGAGCATCGCGCCGTGGTCCTCGGCCTCGCCGCGCAGCGCGAGCATCAGGCCGTGGCTGTCGACGATGCCCGTCGATGGCGACCACAGCGCCGCGCTGCACGCGAGCGCGGGCTCCATGCGCCGCGCCTCGGCGGGCTCGAGCGGCACCACGTCGGTCACGCCGTTGCGATGCGCCGCCGCCAGCAGCGCATCGAGCGCCGCGTGCTGCGACGCATCGGTGGCGACGATCAGCTTGCCGCAGCGCCGGTGCGCCACGCCGTGCGACGCGCAGAACGCGTACAGCCGCTCGCGGCCCTCGACGCACAGCCGCGCCTTCCACGAGCCGGCCGGGTAGTACAGGCCCGCGTGCACGACCTCGCTGTTGCGCGAGCTGGTCGCGCTGCCGATCGTGTCGGCCGCCTCGATCAGCACCACCTCGCGGCCGGCCAGCGCCAGCGCGCGCGCCACCGCCAGTCCGATGACGCCGGCCCCGACCACGACACAGTCGATCTCGTCCACGGGGCGGAGCATATCGGCGGTGGCGCGCGTCGCGCGTCGCGGTGGCGCGCGGCGCGACAACGCGGCGCCGGCAACCGGCCGCAGCCCGCGCTGCCGACCCCGCTTCGTCAGCGCGCCGCCAGCCGCGCGATCAGCGCGGCCGCCTCGACGGTCGCCGGCGCAGCCTCGCCCGCCGCCGCCGCCAGATGCCGCCGCGCCTCGCGCAGCACCGGCAGCGCCGACGCATCGCCGCGCGCCTGCAGCGCCGATCCGTCGCCGCGCGCCTGCAGCGCCGAACCATCGCCGCGCGCCTGCAGCGCCGAACCATCGCCGCGCGCCTGCAGCGCCGAACCATTGCCGCGCGCCTGCAGCGCGATGGCGCGCGCCAGCAGCGCCGAGCCCACGCGCTCGCTGTACTCGAAGCGGCCGGCGATCGCGCGGGCCGCCTCCAGTGCGCGCACCGCGTGCGCCTCGGCGGCTTCGGCACGGCCCGCCGCGGCCTCGATGCGCGCCAGCAGCACGTGCGTGTCGACGCGTCCCGAATGGCTGCTCTCCTTCTGCGCCTCGAAGTTGGCGAGGGTGCGCAGCGCCGCGGCGCGCGCGCGCCCGGCGTCGCCGCGCGACCACCACGCACCCGCTTCCACCAGGTCGAGCGCGCCGTACACGCCGTGCCCCGGCGGCCGGATCGGCGCGAAGCGCCGGCGCGACTCGGCCAGCGCCGCGTCGCAGGCGGCGGCATCGTCGAGCCCGCAGCGCGCCACCGCGAAGCCGAAGGCGACGAAGGCGTCGTTCTGCACGTCCGCGCGGTCCACGCTGGCGGCGCGCGCGCGCTCCAGCCACGCCAAGCCATCGCGCGCGCGGCCGACCTCGGCCAGCAGGCGTCCGTAGTTGGTGGCCATCACGTGCTCGCGCGCGAGTTCGGCCGGCGTGGCCGGCGCGAGCCAGCGCTCGAACACCTGCGCCGCGCGCGCCTGCTGGCCCACCCGCCACAGCGCGACGCCGAGGTTGTTCACCAGGGTCGAGCCGATGGCCGATCGCATCAGGCCGGCCTTGTCGAGCTCGGCGATCGCGCCCTCGAGCCCGTCGATCGCACGGTCCGTCTGCCCGAGCGCACCGCGCGCGGCGGCCAGGCTCGAGTGCAGGTTGCCGTACGGCAGCAGCCGCGCCGGCGTGGGCGTGCCGATCCACTGCAGCGCGCGCAGCGCCTCGTCCACCGCGGCCTGCGGGTCGCCGCGGTGCCGGTGGTACTGCGCGAGCACGCCGTGGCAGCCGATGCGCGTCGTGAGGTCGTCCGCGGCGGCGACCGGCAGGCGCGGCATCACCGCGTCGAGCACGCGCCGCGCGTCGTCGAGCCGGCCCGTCACGCTGAACAGGCCGGCGCGCGTGCACTCCACGCGCGCCAGCAGCGACGGCGAGCGCGCCGCCTCGGCCGACGCGCGGCTGCGCTCGAGCACGGTCGCCATCTGCGCCAGGTCCTTGTGCGCGCCGTACAGGTCGGCCAGGGCGAGCTGCAGCCGCGCGCGCAGCGCCGCATCGCCCGCGTACTGCGTGTCGATCGCCTGGTCGGCGCGCGCCAGCAGCTCGCTCGACGTGAACGGGCGGATCGACACCTCGCCGAGGACGAAGCGCAGAAACGACTCGGACGCCTCGGCGAAGGCCAGCTCGCGCAGCGCGGCGTCGCGCTCGCGCTGCGCTTCGGCGGCCAGCCGCTCGGCGCGCCGCCACTCGACGAAGGTCGTCGCCACGCCGGCGCTCGCCGCCGCGGCCACCAGGACCGCCGCCACGAGGCCCGCGCGATGCCGCCGCGCGAACTTCGCCGCGCGATAGGCCAGCGAGTCGGGCCGGGCGAGCACCGGCTCGCCGCGAAGGTGGCGCTCGATGTCGGCGATCAGCGCCTCGACGCTGCGATAGCGCTCGGCCGGCGCCTTCTTCAGCGCCTTCGCGACGATGTTGTCGAGGTCGCCGCGCAGGCGCAGCACGAGCCGCCGGTCGGCGCCGCGCGCACGCGCGGCGACGCTCATCGGCGGCACCTCGACCTCGGTGATCGCGGCCTCGAGCGCCGCCACCGATTCGCGCGCCAGCCGGTAGGGACGGCAGCCGGCGAGCAGTTCGTACAGCACGACACCGAGCGAGTACACGTCGCTGGCCACGCCGATCGGCTCGCCGCGGATCTGCTCGGGCGAGGCGTAGTCGGGCGTCATCACGCGGCCGAGGAAGCGGGTGAGCTTCGACGGCGCGGTCGCGCCGCCGGTGCCGCCGTCGGTCCGGCCCTCGAGCAGCGCGGCGACGCCGAAGTCGAGCAGCCGCACGCCACCGCCTGCGGTGACCAGGATGTTCGACGGCTTGAGGTCGCGGTGCACGACCAGCCGCGCATGCGCGTAGCTCACCGCCTCGGCCGCCTTGAGGAACAGCCGAAGGCGCTGCGGCACGGCGAGCCCGCGCGCGCGGCAGTGCTCGTCGATCGCGCTGCCGTCGACGAACTCCATCGCGAGGTAGGGCCGTCCGCCCGCCGCGACACCCGCGTCGTACAGCCGCGCGATGTTCGGGTGCTCGAGCGTCGCGAGGATGTCGCGCTCGCGCGCCATCCGCTCGGCCAGGCCCAGCGCCCAGCCGGCGCGCGGCAGCTTCAGCGCCACCGGGCGCTGCAGACCGCCACCGTCGGCGCGCTCGGCGAGCCACACGGCGGACATGCCGCCTTCGCCGAGCGCGCGCACCAGGCGGTACGGCCCGATGCGCTCGCCCTCGCGCTCTTCGGGCCATGGCGTGGCGTCGAGCCGCGCCGCCGCCACGTCGAGCGGGCGGCGCAGGAAGTCGTCGGTCTCGACGCCGGCGCGCGCGAGCAGCGCACGCAGCGCGGGCACGAGCGCACGCGCCTCGGCCGGCAGCGCGTCGAGCCAGGCCTCGCGCGCGTGCGGCGGCAGCGCGAGTGCCTGCTGCAGCAGCGTGTTCACCTGCTGCAGGTGGGCGGTGTCGGGTCTGCGGCTGGCGTCCATCGGCGCGCGGCGGGCCGGCTCCATCGCATGCGGCACGGGGCCGTCGGCGCCGCGCGCGCGGCGGCGCCGTCAGCGCCCCAGCATCTCGGCCAGCAACAGACGCGCGCGTTCCCAGTCGCGCCGCACCGTGCGGTCGGTGACGCCGAGCGCCGCGCCGATCTCGGCATCGGTGAGTCCGGCGAAGTAGCGCATCTCGACCACCTGCACGAGGCGTGCGTCGACCCTGGCCAGCGTCTGCAGCGCTTCGTGCACGTCGAGGATCTCGTCGTCATTCGCCCCGAGGGACTGCGCCGCCTGCGTGTCGAGCGTGACGTGCTCGGCACCGCCGCCGCGCCGCTCGGCGCTGCGCCGGCGCACGAAGTCGACGACGATCGAGCGCATCGTGGTGGCCGCATAGGCCAGGAAGTGCTCCTTGCCGTTGAGCACGGGACCGCCGTCGCGCTGCATGCGCAGCCAGGCTTCGTGGATGAGCGCCGCCGTGTCGAGCAGGGTGTGACGGCCGCCCGACGCCAGCCTCGAGCGGGCGAGCCGGCGCAGTTCGTCGTAGAGCACGGGAAAGAGGGCCGGCGCCCGCACCGGAGCGTCGCCGGGCGAGGCGCCCGGTGCGACCGGGTCGACGGCTTCCATGGCGCCGAGCATAGCAACCGGACCGCGCAGCGCGCGGCTGCATCGCATGGGCCGGATGGGGCATGCGCAGCGCGTCAGCGCGACACATGCGGCAGCTCGTGCAAGGCCCGCAGCGGCAGCGCCCGGAAGGCGGCCGGCTCGGTCGGCGCCGCCTCCGCCGGCTCGGCGCGGCCGGCGGCCACCGACGGATCGGCACGCTCTCGCGGCACCGCGCGGCCACGGGCACCGGCTGCGTCGACCAGTGCCGCGATCTCGGGCAGGCGCGACTGCGCGAGCCGCACGCCGGCATCGAACAGGTAGGGCAGCGCATCGGTCTGCCACAGGCCGACGTGGCGCGTCAACGTGAGCTCCAGGTTCAGCACGCGCTGGCCGGCGGCACGCGCCGCGTCGAGCCGCGCGCGCATGAGGTTGTTGGTGAGCGCCGTCGAGGCCTGCGCGAACAGGCGCGACGGGCGGTCGATGCGGCGCGGCATCGCCCCGGCGAAGCCGAGCGCCACCACCACCTGCGCGTCGCAGGCGGCACTCACGGGCAGCGGGTCGGAGACCACGCCGTCGACGAGCCGGCGGCCGTCGACATTCACCGGCGGGAAGAGGAACGGCAGCGCCATGCTCGCGCGCACCGCCTCGGCCACCGGGCCGCGCGACAGCACCACCGGCTCGCCGCTGGCGGCATCGGTGGCGGCCACGCGCAGCGGCGTCTGCAGCTCCTCCAGGCGCAGGTCGCCGAACGCCGTGTGCACGGTGCCGGCGATGAGGCGGTCGTCGCGCAGCGAGAAGTCGGCGTCGAAGCCGGCCAGCCGCGGCAGCAGCATCTGCAGGTAGGCGCGCCAGCGCCGCTGTTCGGTGAGCTCGGGCCGCCAGAAGGCGGTGGCCGCGCGCAGGGTCTCGTCGCTGCCCGCGCCGGTGGCGATGGCCGCGCCGAACAGCGCGCCGGAACTGCAGCCGACGATGAGGTCGGGCCGAAGGCCGGCGGCTTGCAGCACCTGGGCCACACCCGCGGCGGCGATGCTGCGAACGCCCCCGCTGCCGATGACCAGCGCGAGGCGCGGCGGGCCGGGGCGCGACCCGGCGGGTCGGCGGGACTTCACGGGATCGAAGGGTCGGGGAGTCGATGGACGATGCATGAGCGACGGGGCCGGCGCGAAGGCCGCATGCACAGCAAGGCGCTGCACCCGGTACCACGCAGCGGCGCGTCGCGGCCGGACATGGGCGGGCACGGCCGCGCGCCCGGCGTGCCGGCAGCGCGCCGCGGCGCGTGTCCGCGGCCGGCGCGGCGCTGCGTGGTACCGCATGCGGGAGCACCCGCGAGCCCTGCCATCTCCACGAGGACACCAGCCATGCACCACGCCATCGACGAGCGCCTGCTCGCTCTCGTGCGCCACGAACTCGGCCTGCCCGACGAGCCGCTCGCGCACGACACGCGCATCGACGCGCTCGGCAGTTCGCTCGACTGGGTGAACCTGCTGTGTGCGCTGGAGGACTCGTTCGGGATCGTCGTCGATCCCGCCGACGAGGCCGGCGTCGGCACGGTGGCCGACCTGATGGCGCTGGTGCAGCGCGCGTCGGCGTCGGGCTGAGGCCGGTCAGCCGGCCGGCGCGTGCAGGGTCAGCCGGGCGCCGGCGCCGGGGCGGCCCTCGACCTCGATGCGCCCGCCCATCAGCATCACGCGCTCGCGGATGCTGAACAGGCCGA
>Ga0073934_10004849_pt1 | contig 21680 bp, 12 predicted proteins | sample LarsenN4metaG_FD_76834 | JGI IMG/M metagenome (GOLD analysis project Ga0073934, IMG submission 76834) | Hot spring sediment bacterial and archeal communities from British Columbia, Canada, to study Microbial Dark Matter (Phase II) - Larsen... ...
AACATGTTTATTGTGCGTCGAACGACTTCTCGTATTAAATGGGCGGCGAGTTTTTGCCTCCTGCTCGCGGCATTGCCGCTGGCGGCGCAGCAACGAACCGTCGGGCTTTTTCAAAACGACACGAACAAAGCTTTCAACGGCTACACGCTGTTTGCACCGCTGCGGTCGATGACAACGTATCTCATCAACAACGACGGCCGGCTGGTGCACTCCTGGCAGAGCAATTTCACGCCGGGCAATTCGGTTTATCTTTTGGAGAACGGCCATTTGCTGCGCAGCGGCGATGTCAATAATCGCACCTTCACCAGCGGCGGCCAGGGCGGCCGCGTGCAGGAGTTTGATTGGGACGGCAATCTGTTGTGGGATTTTGAATACGCCAGCAATCAATATCTGCAGCATCACGACATTGAGCCGTTGCCCAATGGCAATGTGTTGCTGATCGCATGGGAATTGAAAACCTCCAGCGAGGCTATTGCCGCCGGAAGAAATCCCGCGTTGGTGAGCAGCCGCGGTTTGTGGCCGGACAAAATTATCGAAGTCAAACCTTCGGGCTTAAATGGCGGCGAGATCGTTTGGGAGTGGCACACGTGGGATCATCTCATTCAAGATTTCGATAGCAGCAAACCCAATTACGGCGTGGTTGCCGATCATCCCGAGCTGATCGATTTGAATTTTGCCGCCAACAATAATCCGGACTGGCACCACGTCAATTCGGTTGATTATAATCCGCAGCTCGATCAGATCATTCTGAGCGTGCACAACAATTTCAACGAAATTTGGATTATCGATCACAGCACGACCACGGCCGAGGCCGCGAGCCACAGCGGCGGCAAATACGGCAAAGGCGGCGATTTGCTCTATCGCTGGGGCAATCCGCGCGCGTACAAAATGGGCACGACTGCAGATCAAAAACTTTTCGGGCAGCATGATGCACAATGGATCGCGCCGGGCTTGCCGGGCGCCGGGAATATTTTGATCTTTAACAACGGCACCAATCGCCGTTATTCATCGGTTGATGAAATCGTACCGCCGGTTGATGCGAACGGCAATTACTCGCGCGCCGGAGGCTCAGTTTTCGGGCCGGCAGCGGCGATTTGGAGTTATGTTGCGCCCAATCCAGCCGATTTCTATGCTTTCAACATTTCCGGCGCGCAACGTTTGCCCAACGGCAACACGCTGATCTGCGACGGGCCGCACGGTATTTTCTTCGAGGTAACTTCGGCGAAAGAAATGGTGTGGAAATATATCAATCCGGTGGTGGCAAGCGGACCGATGACGCAAGGCGATCCCATTCCGAGCGGCCAGGGAGGGCAGGAGAACAACGTTTTTCGCGCGCCGCGCTATGCGCCGGATTATGCTGGTTTGGCGGGAAAAGATTTGACGCCGGGCGATCCCATCGAAAAATATCCGACGACGGGTGTGGATGAATTGGTGAGCGCAACGCCGGCAACGTTTCGTTTGGAGCAGAATTATCCCAATCCCTTCAATCCCTCCACCACGATTCGGTTTTCCTTGCCGCAGCGCCAGCACGTGACGTTAAAAGTTTTCGACGTTGCCGGAAGAGAACTCGCGACTTTACTCGAGGGCGAAATGCCAGCCGGAGAACATGCCGTGCGCTTCGAGGCCAAGAGCCTGGCGAGCGGTTTGTATTTCTACCAGCTCGAAGCCGGCCAAACGATTTATCGCAACAAAATGCTCTTAACCAAATAGGAGACCAGCATGCAAAAATATTTTTGGATCATCGGACTGAGTTTGACTATCACCAAGTTGTATGCGCAGCACGGCACCGACCCGCGTTGGAGCACACCCACAGCGGTGGCGAAATCCAGTGCCAACGCCTCGGCCACCGGCGCGGTGGCCAACAACATGGTCGTAACCGGCAACGGCACGGTCATCATTTTTTATAAGGAGAACAACACCAACTACTACGTCGGCTCGAACGATGAGGGCAAAACGTGGAACGCGCCGGCACCAACGTTGTTCTCGCCCGCGACCAAAACCGCGGGCAACAGCACCATCAGCGCGGATATCGACCTCGCCGGCAACATCCATACGATCTGGTCGAGCCGCACGCCGAATGGTTTGTTCTATTCGCGCTGGGAGGCGCTCACGCAAACCTGGTCGGACACGCTGCGCATTTCCACAACCGTGCGCCATCGTGTTACCTTCAGCCAGATTACGACCGACAGAAAGAATCGCCTGCACGCCTTCTGGATGGACGGTGACACGAAATCGAATATGTATTCCGAAGTGATGTACAGTCGCTCGTTGGACGGCGGCAACACGTGGAGCGCGTCGAGCCGTTTGAGCACAGACGACAACAAGCACTCGGCGTTTCCGATGCCGGATTTCTCCGGCGCGGCGAGCGACACGCTGGGCGTCGCCTGGCGCGATAGCGTGGGCAGCAACAATTGGGACATTTTGATGGCCTACACGCTCGACGGCGGCGCGACGTGGTCCCCGCCGTTGCTGGTGAGCGGCGGCAGCGGCACGCAATCCGATCCGAGTCTCGTCGTCGATAAGAACGGCATTTTTCATTTGGCTTATCACGAGTATCCGCAAGGCGGCGGGCCGCAAACGGCGAAAGTTTATTACGGCTCTTCAACCAATCACGGCTTGAGCTGGACGTTCAAACAACTTTCACCCGTCAACGTGCGCAGCCATCTCGTGAAATCGGCGTATGATTTTTTCAATGACGTCGTGTGGATTTTCTGGAAGGACGAGCGCGATTTCGTTTCGCCGTTTGACCGGCGCGCGGACATCATCGGCGCTCCCATCACCAACCGCGGCGCGAGCCTCGGCAATCCGGAGTTTCTCTCCGATGGCGGCAGCATCGAATACGGCTTTCACAATTTCAAAGTCGGGCCAGACGGCATCGTGCGTGCCCATTTCAACACGTTTTACAGCGACAACACGCCCTCGACGATTTACTACACGCAGCGCAGCAGCTTCTCGACCGGCGTTGCCGCATCAACTTCGGAAATGCCGGAGCAGTTTGCGTTGTTTCAGAATTATCCGAACCCGTTCAATCCCAGCACGGTCATCAGTTTTCAGTTGCCGGTGAGCAATCACGTGACGCTGAAGGTGTTCGATGTAAATGGCCGCGAAGTAGCGACACTGGTGGATGGCGAGATGTCGCCGGGAAATCACACCGTGACGTTTGCGCCGCGCGATTGGGCCGGCGGTATTTATTTTTACAAACTCACCGCCGGCAAATTTTCGCAAACGCGCAAGGCAATTTTGATGAAGTGAGAATGTAGCGCAGGCTTCCAGTCTGCAGAGGCGCGCAGGATTGCAAAAAGCTTTTTTTGTAAGTGATCCCGGCAGGCAGGATGCCCAATGCTGCTAACTGTTTAAATCGGCTTGAACAAAAGCAATGACAGAAAAATGCAGGACAGAAACATGGGGCTTGGCATTATTGAAGAAATGCTCATCATGGAGGGACGAGAAGACGTAAAAATTTTTCTGCCCTACATTTTTCTGTCATTGCATTCTTAAAAAGTTAGTGACATTGGGCAGGATGCTTGCGCTACGATTTACTTTGCGGAGAATCTGTAAATCACTCAACATTCTTGTTCATACTTTTAGGAAACTGCCATGCTGATCAATCTGCCAAAATCAAAAACTCAAAACCACCTGCTTGCCGTTGTTTTGTGCTGGGCTTTGCTCTTGCCTTTGGCGCTGGCCGCGCAAACTTCCAGCTACCGGCTTTTGCATCAGGTGGATCTCAAAAATGCGCTGGTGAGTCCGTTCCAAAATGTTTTGAAAATGTACGACGTCGCCGTTGATGAAAGGCGCGGCCGTGCTTACACCTCGGGGAGCCAGACGGAATACGCTGCGATGATCGACATTGCCAGCGGCGTGGAAGCCGGCTCGGTGCGGCTGCCCTTTGCGCCGCAGTTGAACACCTTGCACTGCAATCCAGCCAATGGTTATCTGCTGGCCACCACGCCCTCCAGCTCGCCGGTGAAGATGTATGCCATCAATCCCGGCAACAGCCAGCACACGGGAACCTATACTTATGAAACCAAAGGCGGCGGACTCGCCTTTGACGCACGCACCAACCAGATTTTTCTCGCCGACGGCAATGCCATCAAAATTCTCAACGGCGACAATCTGGGGCTGGTCACTTCCTTTCAACCCGGCTTCAGCGCCGGTGGCGTGGCCATTGATTCGCTCGCTCGCGCGCTTTATGTGGTATCGCGCAATCTCATCGCCGGCAATGCGGTAATTAAAGTTTTCTCCCTCTCCGCGCCGTATTCGCTGTTGCGCACAATGAACGTGCCCTCCGCAGAAGTGTTGGGCGAGCTAATTTTGGATGCCCCCCGGCAGCGGCTTTTTCTGTTGGGCCAACGCGTGGTCAAGACCGTCGATCTCGGCTCGGGCAACGTGCTCGCCACGGCTTATACCAGCGCCGCTACGAGCAGCAAAGTTTATGCACCGCAGCAGCAAACGCTGTTCATGACCGATGAGGATGGCTATTCCGCCCAAGGCGAGCATGGCTATTGGGGCAAAATTTACAAGCTGCATAGTGCCACCGGCGTGATGGATTCTGTGAAGATGGGCGACAAGCCGGCGCGGCTGGCGATCGACAATGTGCGTCAGGTCCTGGTGGTGCCGAGCATGCACGGCGGCATCGTCGAGTTGCTGCATCTCGACACCAATGCGGTGGATACGGTTGATGTGGGCGAATCGGCAGATGAGTTTGCCCTGTCGCCTGAGGGCGAGAGCTTGTATATCGTCAAGCGCCTGGGCGGCAGCCGGGTGATTCGCTTCGACAAAACCACGAAGCAACTTTCGCAAATGCGCGCCGGCAACTGGCCCTGTGTTGCCGAAGTTGATTCCGCGCTCGGAAAACTTTTTGTGCTGAATGCCTATGAAAGCTCGATCACGGTGTTCGATTGCAGCACCAACTTGCCGGCTGGAACCATTTCGCTTTCCATTCCCGAGGGCAGAACCGATGCCATTCCGGTGATGCATCCGGATCAAGGCTCGCATCAGCTTTACATTTGCTTTCCCGAATATGAAAAGATCGCGCTGGTGAATGCCGCGACCTGGCGCGAAGAAAAGGTGGTTGCCATTCCGGGGTTTCATTTCGATTCGGAGGTGCATGCCGCCATCGGCGTCATCCAATTGCTCGCGGCGCCGCAGCAGAGCAAACTATTTGCGCTGCAGAAGCGCGAAAAGAAGCTCAAAGTGTTTGACATGAATTCGCTGGCATTGCTGGATTCCGTTGATTTGAAAACGCGCTGGCCTAACGGCTCGGCGTTTGAGAGCAATTTGCTGGAGTACGACGCGGTTTCCGGAAATTTATTTCTTGGCAATCTGATGATCGACCCGGTGAATTATCGCACGCTCGCAACGTTGCCGGCGTTGGAGCGGGTGCTGGGCTATTCAAAGGACCGTCGCCGGCTGTACGGGATCTCCGCTCGCGGCGGTGAGGTGGTCATTTCCGAGCATGATGCCGGTTCTTTTGCGCTTCTCGGCACGCAAAAGATTTTCCAACAATCCGGCAAAGCCACGCCGGTGTTTTATTATGATGCCGCGGCCAATGATTTGTTCATCGCCGAGTTCAATTACGCGGTGCTGCGGCATTATGATTTGGATGAGACGACAACGGCGGTGACCGACAAACCGGCGACCGCTGCCGGTTATCAGTTGGCGCAAAATTATCCCAATCCATTCAATCCCAGCACTGTCATCAGTTTTCAGTTGCCGGTGAACAGTCACGTGACGCTGCAAGTGTTCGACGTGACCGGCCGCGAAGTGGCCACGCTGATTGATGGCGAGATGCCGGCAGGAAATCATAGCGTGACGTTTGCACCGCGCGATTTGGCCAGCGGGCTGTATTTCTACCAACTCACCGCGGGCACATTTTCGCAAACGCGCAAGGCGGTTTTGATGAAATAAAATCCTGCGAAGAAACTTTTAAGAGAGGTTTTATATGAAAGCATTCTTTCTCTCTGCCGCAATAATCTGCGTATCGGCTTTGGCGCCGGCCACGCGTGTTTTTGCGCAACCGCTTTACTTTCCTCCACTCACCGGCAATCAATGGGAAACCATCGCTCCCGCGTCACTGGGGTGGAATGTATCGCAAATCGATCCCTTGTTCGATTTCCTGGATCAAAACAACACCAAAGCGTTCATCCTGCTCAAGGACGGAAAGATCGTGCTCGAAAAATATTTTGGCACGTTCCGGCAGGACAGCCTGTGGTATTGGGCCTCCGCCGGAAAGACGCTCACTTCGGTTTTGGTTGGTATCGCCCAACAGGAAAAATATTTGAGCATCAACGACGCGACCTCGCGCTGGCTGGGCGCAGGCTGGACCAGCGCGCCGCGCGACAAAGAAAATCTGATCACGGTGCGGCATCAACTCACCATGACCACGGGTTTGGACGACGGCGTGAGCGATCCGTATTGCACGGAACCGCGCTGTTTAATCTACCAGGCCGATGCGGGTACACGCTGGGCGTATCACAACGGTCCTTATACCTTGCTGGATGCCGTGATACAAGCCGCAACCGGACAAACGCTCAACCAGTATTTCATTGCGAAAGTCCGAAACAAAATCGGCATGGACGGCGCCTTTATCAAAGTCGGCTACAACAATGTCTATTTCAGCACTGCCCGCAGCATGGCGCGTTTCGGGTTGATGATCTTGAATAAAGGAAAGTGGAATCAGACGCCGGTACTATCCGATTCCGTCTACTTTCATGAAATGACCAACACCTCACAAAGCCTCAACCTCTCCTATGGCTATTTATGGTGGCTAAATGGCAAGCCGACTTACATGGTTCCACAAAGCCAGCATGTGTTCCCGGGGCCTTTGAACATTGACGCGCCACGGGACATGTTTGCAGCCTTGGGCAAGAACGGCCAATTGCTCAACATCGTACCGAGCATGAATCTGGTCTTGATTCGCATGGGAGATGCACCGGACAATTCCTTGGTTCCGTTCACGCTGAACAATCTCATTTGGCAAAAATTGAACCTCGTAATCAATCAACCCACCGGTGTTCGGGAATCGACCGTGGCGCCGGCGGCTTTCGGCTTATCGCAGAATTATCCCAATCCCTTTAACCCTTCGACCGTGATCAGTTTTCACTTGCCGGTGAACAGTCACGTGACGCTGAAAGTGTTCGACGTAACTGGCCGCGAAGTGGCGACGCTGGTGGAGGGCAATCTCGCCGCGGGAAATCACACCGTGCCGTTTGTGCCGCGCGATTTGGCCGGCGGTATTTATTTCTACCAACTCACCGCCGGCAAATTTTCACAAACGCGGAAGACAATTTTGATGAAATGATTTCAGAAAAAAACCGAAAGGAAACACCCTATGCAAAAATTAATGATCATTTTCGCTGTTTTGCTGGCGGCTCTTCACTCGGCCGCCGCACAACCCGCTGATGCGATTATCGGCGTGATTCGCTGGGACGCCTGGGTGGGCGAGGCGCCTACCCTCGGCGATTCCACCAGCGAAAATCGTGTCGGCTTGGTGGTGGAACGAACTCTCGGCCCGCAGCGTTGGCATTACCGCCTGCCGTTCTTCGCGGTCGAGCTCAGTGCCAATCAAGTGCAAGTGCGCGGCAACACCCAGGAGGTTGTTGATCAGGAAATCCTTTATGCCGCTGATGCCGGCATTGACTACTGGGCTTTCGTTTATTACTATCCCGGCAGTGGACTGGATGCGGCGCGCAATTTATATCTCAACAGCGCCTATCGCGAGGCCATCAATTTTTGCCTGATCGTTGATGGCTGGCAGCTTTCGCTTCCCGAATCAATCCCTTTGTTTGTTGACTATTTCAAGATGCCGAACTACCAGAAGGTGCTCGAGGGCCGGCCATTGGTTTACATCCTGGGACAAGACTATTTGACGCGGCAAAGTATTGACAGCCTGCGCGCCAGGGTCGCCGCTGCCGGTCTGCCGATACCTTATTTGGTTTACATGGGATGGACTGCGGACGAAGTCAAAGCTGCGATTGCAATCTACGGCCTGGATGCCGGCAGCAGCTACGCTCAAGATGGTTATGACGGCCAGCCCTTTGGTGAGCTTGCCCAGCGCGCCGAGCAAGGTTGGGAGGCTTATCGCGACAGCGGCATAAAAGTCGTTCCCTGGGTCACCACGGGATGGGATCCGCGTCCGCGCATTGAAGGGTTTGATTTTTTCTTCCAGCGTTCGAATCAACTGCTGCCGCGTCTCTTCCACGCGTTTTTGTTCTTCGGCGCGAGCTTTCCCGAAGCGTCGGGACAACTTGCAGCCGGCAATATAGTGGCCGCCGGCTCGTTGCAGGTATTGTAAGTTCGAGTCGGCGGTCATGCCTTTATCGTGCACAAAAACCACGCGGCTCAGATGCTAAGCCACTAAATCTTATCAAAATGATTAAGCTTGAACCAAATCAAGGACAGCATGCATGAAAAGGAAAATGATTTTTCTCGTCGCAGCGCTGAGTGCGCCGGGCCTGAGCTCAGCCAGCCAAGCCGTTGGCAAAGACAGCAGCCGGCACAGCTATTCCAACGTCGGCTTGAAGTTAAATCTCGGTTTGGGATCACGGGATGCTTCGTCGCCGCACAGTTTGGAACGCGGCGATGCAGCTTCACTGAGCCTGGGCTATGGTGTGTCGCAGTTCGTCACCCTGTGGCTGGGCGCGAATATAAGCAAGCATGCTCACGAGATGAACCCGGAGCGTGAGAGCAAAGTCGTCGGCATTGAGCTAAGTGTGCAATATAAGCTACGGCCGAATCAAAAATTGCGGCCCTACGGGGCAATCGGCCTCGGCACGGTTTTTCTCGGCTCGGAGGGCGAAAAGGTTCTGAACGGCGGCGGCGTGGTCTGGGCCTTGGGCGCGGAATATCGCCTTGCGCGCTTTCTCTCACTTGGCGCGGAGTTTTTCTGGAAAGATTTACAATACACCAAACAGGGTGAAGACGGCCTGAAGGGTGATTTCACGAAATTGGAGCGTCCAATCAACGGCGACATCAAAGGGTTTATGATCAACTTTACTCTCCATTGAGCTGGCGTCCGGTCGGGAAATGTTCCACCCCTCGGGCGTGGCCCGGGTTACGTCACAGCATTTGGAATTGATGCTACTTTTCTCGCATCATCAATACTGAGCACGGCGCTTTTTGAGCCGCGGGGGCCAGCAAAAGTTTTTTCTAGCCGTTGGTTTTCCGACCAATAAGCGCTGGTTACACGACCAACACGCCTAAGCATGAAATCGCCGCGAGTGGTATGCAACCGGCGTTTTATCGAAGAAATGGAAACGCCTCGGTCAACCACTTTTTCAAACCCGTCTGGCGCACTCATTGCTTTTCATTTCTAAAGAGTTGAATCTTTGCAGAAGAAGCAAAAAAAATAAAACTCACGTATGAATTTAGCCGCCTGAACCGGAGTGTAATGCTTTAGCATTACTTTTGCTTAAACACTTAGGATCAGTAGTAAAGCAGAACTAAGCAAAACTAAAGTTTTGCACTCCGAGGTTCAGTTGGCTAAGAATTTACAAACTCACTCATCCGGATGGAGAAGGTGCCATGAAAAGAATTCTGTTTACAACCATTCTCGTCATCGCTACAGTCGCTTTCTTTCTGAGTCCGAAAGTCGCCAGCCGTTCCGGCGGCTCCAGTCCGGTGGTGACGCCAGAGACCGATTTTGTATTCATCGGCAAGGCGCGCATGTCCACGGCCGGGCCGGACAGTCTCGGCATTGCCGGTACCATGGGTTTTGCCTTCGGCGCCGGCGATTACGACATCAAATATGCGCCCGGTAGTTTCATCGGCATTCGCAGGCCCGATGGCAGCGTTACCGAGCTGGTCACGCCCGACAATCCGGCGCAAGGCAATTTGATCGACATCCAGAGCGTCGACGTTTCGTTTGACGGCGCGCGTATTTTGTTCAGCGCCGCCTCGCCGGATAATCAAAATCAATTTCGCCTTTACGAAATCGGCGTGGATGGCTCGGGCTTTCGCCAGTTGACTTTCAACGACCGCAAGTTTACCGACAGCGCGTATCCTTACGTGACCTATGCCTGGTATCAATACGACGACGTGGATGCAATTTATCAGGCCGATGGCTCGGTGGTCTTTTCTTCGACGCGCCGGATTGGCAAAACGCACGAGCTGCAGATGCGCTCGTTCAATCTTTATCGCATTTTTCCAAATGAGTCACCCGCGAGCGCGCCGGAGCGCATCACGCATTTCGTGCGCTTCTCGGCGCGGTTTCCCGCGGCATTGCCGGATGGCCGTTTAATTTTCTCGCGCTGGTGGAATCAATTCAATCAGCCGCGCTATCAAGTGCAGCCGGAGAATGACGAGTGGCCGAGCGTGGCCATGCGCATCGACGTGAATCCGCCGGTGCCGGAAGGTACGCTGCTGCCCGACGGCACGCGGGTGATTCCCAGTCCGGGGTTGTTCCTCGGAGAATTTGCCGATTTCAGCGGCGTGAAGGTCATTTACCCTGACAGCTTTCAAGTTTATGAAGCGACCGACGAGTGGGACGTCGCGGTCATCGAAAGCGACGGCTCGGATTTGCGGCGCTACGCCAACACCAGCGATGCGCTGGAGCTCGAGCCGCTGCGCGAGTACGATCAGTTCGGCGTCGGCTACAGCGACATGAACGTGCAGATGCCGGCAATCTGGGCCTACGGCGGGCAAGTGCAGCGCCTCGCCTCGATTCGTGCGCATCATGGCTCGGCTTATCTCGGCATAAAATTTTTGGCAGATTTGAAGGTGCATTATCCCGGTCTTGCTGCCGGCGCCAATCATGGCGTCATACTCGCCGAGGGTCGTTTCGTGTATCCGACTTTCGCAGAAGACGGCGCCGTGTTCGCTTCAAAAGCCTACGAAGCGCCGGTCATCGACGGCGGAGAATTTGACAACTTGCGCGGCTATCCGCTGCCACTCAAAACCTCTTATGAAAAATTCCGGCCCGTGGCGATTTCTCCAGATGGCATGCTCACCGAGCTGCCCATCGATCTCAGCGATGAATATGACGCGATTCAGTTTGAGCCGATTGCGCCGCGTTGGGATTGGCTGTCGCCCTGGAAACGCGGCGAGCCGACGACTGACGATCCCATCGATGAAAGCGCGCCGCCGTATGGCAGAGGCCGGCAGATGGCCACGGTGTTCAATCCCAACGTCTATGCGCAAACGCCGCTCGGTGGCAAAGGCGCGCCGTTTCAATTCGTGCGCTCCTCGCCGCCCATTGGCCGCGTGGCGTATGCCGACCTCATGGTCGATGCTTTTCGTTTTACGGAGGATGACGATCTGACGCGCGAACGCGCCATGCTGTGGAAGCGCGTTGAGGTGTCGCCGGCGGGCGCGTTTGGACCGCTCGAGGTGCCGGCGTATGCCGGGCTGTTCGTGATTCTGCGCGATGAGGAAGGCAAGATTATCCATGCCGACTCGACGTGGAGACACGGCTTCGTCGCCAGCATTGCACAAGGTGAAGGCTACGCCCTGCCGAACGAACAAGTGAAATGCGTCGGCTGCCATTTGCATCATCAGAGCGGCGCCTTGCAAGATCAAAGTGACGAAGAGGTGAGGTGGACGAACATCGCGCCCTCAGCGTCTGTCAGCGCCAGCAGCGTCGAAGAGAATCGCCAGGCCGATCATGTTGCCGACCGTCGCGCCAAGCAGGAATTTGAATGGCGCAGCGAATATGGCGTTACCACTGCTGTCGCTCGTCTTGATTGGCCGATGGCGATGGAAATTCGCGGAGCGACGCTGTACGGCTCGACGAATGAATACTTGGATCCATCCTATCGCGTGACCAGCGGCCGCATTCGCCTGCTCATGGACGAAGTTTCAGTTTATGAAGAGCCTTTCGGTGAAGTGCCGCCGGTGCAAGAGGGTGTTCTGGAAATGTCATGGGCAGCCGTCGAAGCCAACGCCATGGAAGTGTTGGTTGAGTCTGTCAGCAACGGCGAGCAGGTGGCCCTATCGGAAATCGAAGTGAGTGGCAAAGTCAAGGAAGTGACAACCGGCATCAAGCAGGTGGCTAATGCTCCCGAAAATTTCTTGCTGGAGCAAAATTATCCGAATCCATTCAACCCGCAAACCAACATTCGCTATCACCTGCCGGTCGCGGGTCAAACCAAGCTCACGGTCTTTAACCTGCTCGGCGAAAAAGTGCTGAGGCTGGTGAATGGCTGGGAGCCGGCCGGGGTGCATACGGTGAGCGTCGATGCTTCGCGACTTGCGAGCGGGCTGTACTTCTATCGATTGGAAAGTGGCAGCTTGCAGCAAGTGCGCAAGATGATGGTGACGAAATGATATTTCGTAGTCGTGCCTTCAGGCGCTGACCCTGAAGGGTCTACTACGAAAGTTATTTTCCTATGAATACTATTCACAAGTGAGAAAACCATGAAAAGAATCTTGCTTTCAGCATGCTTTGTTCTCTTAATGTCGAATTTGTGGCTGAACCAGGCCGCGCTCAGTCAGTCACCAGAATCTGCTACGCTTGTTCTGATCGACGCCAGTGACTCAACCGGTTCTTCGGACGCCATCGCCAGTGTGCTGGCGGTCGAAGGCGGCGCGTTGGAAGGCTCACCATTCGAGATCAGCGCCTGGAGAGCAGTGGGGCTGGAGACCTACATCGCCCTTTTCAACGAACCCGGTGGCAACGGGATGCATGTGACGCGAGACGCTGGGCATCCCGGCAGCATCGGCCCGCTGGGGCCCAATGGCGATCTGTACCTCGACACGAGTGATTTCGACTCGTATCTACGGAGTCTTGCCGAAACTTACGGTACCACGCCCCGACTTTTCGCGGCAGCGGAGATGCCGCGCGCGCTGTCCCTGCACCCGGACTCACTAGACTTTGCCACTTACGCCCCGGCATCGGATGCCGAATGGGATGCCGTGATGCAGGCGGCGGTGCGCCACCTGTGCGACGCGAACGGCATCTGCAGCCCGATCATCCAAGTCTCGAGCGAGCCGGAAACTGAAAACTGGTTCTGGAACGGCCGCAATCGGAGTGACTCGCGCAGCGAGAAGAAAGACGCGTACGTGGATTTTTTCATCGTCACGTGGTATGCGGTGGAGGCTGCCGAGAAGCCAGGTTTTGACGCGCGGACCATCGGGCCGGGCTCTGCGGTGTATTCGAGCGCCCTGGCGAGAGTGATCTCCGGAATCCCGGATGTGTGGGGTATGGAAGAGTTTCTTGCAGGTCTCCATGAACATAACCTGGCGCATTCTGACAACCCGATTGACCTTGAAGTTGTCGGCTGGCAGGGATATGACTGGACCGGCTCGCGGCGAATCCGCGACGGTGTAACATTCGTGCAGGACGAGCTGGAGCGTAACGGTTTTTCGCGCGACACTCCGCAGATCATCATCGGCTGGAATGCAGAGTGGACACAACCCAGGATTCCCCTGTGGTACGAAGCTTCCCACATCGCTTCCAACGTGATTGACCTGTTGAACGTTGGGGAAGCGCCGCTGGTCGAGAAAATGTATTACTACACATGGAATCTTGACGGAGAACCTTGTGGCGTCCCAGATGAAAGGAAGTTCTCATCATTGATCACAACAATCAATCCTGAGTATGAGATAGGCAGTGGAGAGTGCATCCCGGCCTCGGACGTCGAAAGCCTGCGACCCTCCTATGCCGCTTTCCAGGCGCTGCACTCGATGCTCGGGGGCGAATTCGTGCAAACCACCGTCTCGCAGTTGCCCGGGGCTGTCATTGATGCCATGGCAACACGCCATCCCGCCGGGGCGGGACGAACGATCAAGGTTCTTCTCGCCAACAACAGCGACGCCGATGTTCCGGCTTCTCTGCGCATTGCCAACGTGCCGTGGCGGCCCGGCACGCGCGTCAATGTGATGCGGCAGCAGATTGATGACTCGCACAGTGTGGACGGCGGGGGACTCGAAGGCGCCGCATTACTGGCGCAACTGCAAGTGGCAGCCGATCAGAGTCTGACCATCACCACTGAAGTGGCGGGGAGCTTGCGCACTCGTTCGGTCTGGCTGCTAGCGATCATTCCGCATTCCGGAATCGCCTACTACGTTTCTCCCTCCGGCTCGGACGCCAACTCCGGTACCTCGCCCGATCAGGCGTGGCAGACGATTGAGCGCGTGAACGCGGGCAACTACCAGCCGGGCGATAGCATCCTGTTTGAAGGCGGCCAGACTTTCGACGGCTCGCTCCAGTTCTCGGCAGAGAACGCGCACGGCAATCTCCAATCGCCGGTAACCATTTCTTCCTACGGCGAGGGCCGCGCCACGCTCTCCGGCGGCGGATTCGCAGCAGCCAACGCGGCCGGTTTTGCCATCGAAAACATCAACTTCAAGGGCAACAGCCCGCAGAGCGCAGCGGGCATCAACCTCCTCAACCAAAGCCCGGCCACGCTCTCCGGCCTGCGCGTCGTGAATGTTGAAATCTCCGGTTTCGCTTATGCCATTCTCGCCATCACAGGCGCCATCCCATCCAAAATCCAGGACATCCACCTCGAGCGCGTCTCCGCGCACGACAACGCCGCCGGGCCGAGTTTCTTCGGCTACCTCACTCAATCGGGCGCGGTCAACGGCCACTATGGCATTGGCAACGTCTACATTGGCGACAGCGAATTTTTCAACCACACCGGCTGGGGACAGTACAACCTCGGCAACGGCCTGACGCTGATGAACGCCGAGAATGTGACCATCGAGCGCAACGCCATCCACGACAACGGCGGCGACAACCTGCCGCCCGGCGAGGACCCCAACGGGCCTTCGGCCATCACCGTCTACGACGGCCACAACATCACCATCCAGCACAACGAAATCTATCATCAGCGTGTTGACCCCGACGGCCCGACCGACAACGCCGGCATTGACCTGTGGGCCACCGACTCGGTGGTGCAGTACAACTACGTCCACGACAACGAAGGCTGGGGCATGACGCTCGGGGCGGGCGACCCGAACGACCCGAATGAAGTTTTTCCCTGGCCCAGCGAGCGCCTCACCATCCGCTACAACATCTTCGAGAACAACGCCCGTCGCCTGCCGAATTCAACTGGCATCCCCGAACTGCTGGGCGCGCAGTTGCTCATGTTCGGCCCGATCAAGGACTTTGAGATTTACAACAACACCTTCTACTCGCGCAACCCGGCCGCGCCGGTTCCCGACGAACAGACGCAGGGCATGATCTCCATCTACGCCACGCCGCCCGCTCGCGACCCGCAGGGCTTGCGCTTCCGCAACAACATTTTCATCGCCGAAGATCAGGTACGTTTCATTGAAACCACCGCTACTGTTGGCAACATCTTCACGAACAACGCCTATATCGGCGGCGCGGCGGCGAAGCAGGTGACCTGGGGCTGGCAGACGTACTTTGATACGATTGCGGATTGGAGCGCAGCGACAGGGCAGGAGCAAGTGGACGGCGCATTCGCTGCCCGCCTCGCCGCCCCGACCGCCCTGTGCGCGCCCGGCGCGGGCCGCGCTGACGGTTGCCGCCTCTCGCCCAACTCGCCGCTGAGGGATGTCGGTCTGGATCTGGTGGCGCGATACGGCCTCGAGGTTGGGACGCAGGACTTTTTCGGCAATCCGATTCCAACCGGCGCCGGCTACGACGTGGGGGCGCATGAATTTCAGCCGGGTCAAACGTGTCTGCCAACTGCGGTCGAAAACCAGCACAACAGCCCGGAGCTGCCTGCGGAATTTGAGCTGGCGCAAAATTATCCGAATCCGTTCAATCCGGAAACGACGATCAAGTACGAGCTACCGAAACAGGCCAAAGTCAAGCTCGATATTTATGATCTGATGGGGAAACATGTTCGGACCTTGGTTCAGCAAGATCAGCCGGCGGGTCGTTACACGATCACGTGCGACGGCCGCAACGAACAGGGCGAAGCGATTGCCAGCGGCGTGTATCTCTACCAACTGCGCGTGGGTGATCCCTCCGCAGGCTCGGGACGAGGTTTTGTGCAGACGCGCAAGATGGCCTTGTTGCGCTAAGACGAGTGTTTAAAAAAATCGTCTTTTTTAAAGGACGCCATCAAACTCATGAACTACAAAAAACCAATGCGGAGAGAATTTATCATGGAAGAAAGAATGTCATTTCGTACCGGGCTGATGATTGTTCTTGCCGCGCTGATTTGTCTTTTTCTGATTCGATTCGCGCTGGCTTAATTCTTCCACGCGGTGTGAGTACGGGCCGATGCCGGCCTCGTTGGTGAAAACGGTGATCTAAATCTCACCTGTTGTTTCGTTGCCACTGTTGTTGTTCTTTCACACATTCGTTTAGGATGTTCAGCCTCGCGCGATCAGGCATTCTCCAACAGGAAAACAAGGAGTTGGCGCGCCCAAAGCATTCAGGCACGTTTCTTGATTGACTAAAAGGCAGAAGATGAACATTGGTGCTCTTGACATTTTATTCAAGAAAGGAGCGTTGAGCCATGTTTCGTCGATTGATTGCCGCCGCTTTTGTCGTAATGATTTATTTTATCACCGGCTGCGCCGGATCCTCCAGAACTATCATCAACCAGGAAAGCGTCCCCTATTTCACGGACGCAAAAATCATGAGCGTGACGCTGTTGAACGGTGAAGTGATAACGTTCAATGCGAATGGCGGGCGGTATTACGAGCGTTATAAAAACCAGCAGCGCGTGATTGTCGGCAGAACCGTACAAGGTCAAAGCGCCGTGATTGCTCTTGACAACGTGCGCAAAGCGCGGCTCGACAACGTCACCGGCGAAGTTGACAACAGAGGAATGTTCTTTCCAACACTTTTGATCGTGGGAGTCGCCGCGGCGATTTTGTAGGCCTTGCCATGAAACATTTTTCATTTGCGCTTTCTCCTTAACTTTGGCTGACCACCTAAAAGCCTTTTTCTTTTTGTCGCCGGCGAAAAATTTCCCTTACAACGCCATCGCGTGATGGCAGTTTCGATTTTGTCTCAAAAGCGAAATTGGAATTTCGAATTTGTATTTTGCGCCGCTGCCAAGATCGTAATTTATTTTCTGCGGGCTTGATGAATACGGCTCATCTATTTTTGCAAAGCCTGTGAATACAAAAACTTGCCGCCGATTGCCAGCATGACGCCGGCAGTTGTTTGAGGCATGGCACATCGTTTGTAAATGTTTCTGGGCAAGAGAAGATTTAGGAAGGTAGTGACAGGAACGTCGCTGATAAAAGATTGTGGCTCCCCCTCACAGCCAAGAGGCCCAGGGTCGTAAGACTCGGGCCTTTTTTATTTTGTGCCGGGCTTTTACACCGTTACAAAAATAACAGCGCCAATCCCGTGAGCGCAAATGCGAGATGGATCAGCCCGAAATATCCGAGCGATAATGCCGGGATTAACACGAGCACTTTATTTTCGCTTATTTGAGCAATCCCGCGGCTTCGCCGAAGCGTTGGGCAATCTCGCGAATAAAAGTAACTATTGTCGCCAGCAGGCCGGCGGCCTTTTGCAAAATCGGGCTGACTTTGTTGATCCACTCGCTTGCCGTTTTCGCATGATCGCCGCCCTGATCCAGCTTTTCTGCGAGAAACTGCAAAAGCTCCCGCAGTTTTTGCAGCGGTTTCTTAAGCGCGCCATAGACCACAAACGTCCCCACAACGCCGGCAATACCGTAGATCAACAGAATGACACTGATGATTTTAATCATGGGATTTGGGCTTTCTCACCACATACGGGTAATAATTGTGACGCCATTGTTTTCCCCTGCTGCATTGTTTTTTAAGCTACCTCGGGCAATGCCCACAATTTAGGTGTTCTATGTTAGCCCAACCCCAAATCTTTGTCAAGCAAAATTTCACCTCGAATTTCGTCTGCGCCTGCGTTTCGTGAGCGTAAAAAAAATTTCAAATTTTTCCTTGACATTACCCTGAAAAAACTATCATGCCCGCGAAGATTTTTTTTGCACCACAAAGGCACAAAGTTCACAAAGGCTGCGCCCGTAGGGTTTTTCTGTGTCCTTTGTGGTAAAGTTTGGTTGCGGCCAAAGCCGCGTTACGGGAGGACTGGGACATATTCGGCTATATGATCAACACGACGATAACCTATTGAGTCGGACAATTACGAATATTGCCCATGCATTGGTCGCTTTTTATCAGTTGGAATAAGTTTTAAAATTTTGAACTGTAACTGCATGAGATAAAAAATGTGGCCACTCAGCGCTGCTGCCGGTTCCCATTAAACAGCGCAGCCTCGCCGGCTTGCGGTCGTATGCCGCGCTCTTTCACGCCGGCATTCTTTCAGGATGGGCGGCGCAATTTCTGCGCGAGCGCGCGGCATTGGCCAACGAGTTCATCACCTTTTGGGGCGTGCTCACGCTCAACGGCTTGGCCATCAGCATTTTCTTTCTCATCGCCATTTGTTTCGATCTCAAACACTATCATGAAAAAAAATATCTGTGGATCGCCAACACCACACTTGCGGCCGCATTGCTGATGACGTTTTCCCTTCCTTTTTTGGCCAAGTACGAGTTCATTCGCGCTTTGATGTTTTATTCCCCTGCTGTCGCTTTGGCGGCAAATGTCGCTTGCGCTGGTTTGATGTACCTGAGCATGGTCATTTACGCCGGCCGCAAGTCTTACCTCACATAAAAGTGTGAAATTCCCGCGACAAAAAAAGCCGGACTTTCGCGAGAAAGTCCGGCTTCGCATTTCGTAAATCTGCTTCAACTAATCAAAAAAATAACGCAACCCAACCTGCATCTGCCAGCGCGAAAAGAGGCCGGGGTCGTCGATATAGGTTTCCTTCGGGCCGGTGAAGTTGAAGACCGGCGCGCCTGCCGTGTTGAAATTCACCAGACGCAGCGGCGAGGTGGCCGCGACGCTGGCGACTTTTCTCACACCCCAATCGGAGTTGAAAAAATTCGCGACGTTCAGCAGGTCGAAGCTCAATTGGAACGTGTGTTTTTGTCCGCCGGAATTGAGCGAAAGATCCTGCAGAATCCGCAAGTCGATGTTGCTGTACCACGGGTTCACGGCGCCGAAACGCTCGGCGATCTGGCCGCGATGCGAGCTTAGATATTTATCCTGCTCGATGAACCGATTGAGCGCATCCCATTGCGCCTGCGCGGAAATGGTTTGGCCCGCGCTGTTGGTGTATGGCGCCAGATTGATCTCACTGGCGCTGCGCGGAATGTAGATCAAGTCGTTGCCGCCCTGGCCGTCGCCGTTGACGTCGCCGGAGTAGATGAACGAATAGCGATTGCCGCCGGCGCCGAAAAAGCGGTTGCCTTCGGCGATTTCCAAAAACAACCCGAAATGCGTTTTCAGGCTGCTCGACCAGGTTTTGCTGTACGTGCCGCTGCCGACGATGCGATGGCGCTGCCCAAATTCGGAGAAACTCAACTCCGGCTTATTGGGATTGCCTTGCACCGGTTGATTTTGCCACAACACGCTGGCGATTTCAGTGGATTTCAAATTGTTTTTGGCGCTGGTGAAACTATACGCCAAGTTCGTGTTGAGTCCCGACGCAAAATTCTTGCGCAACTGCGCGGTGAGATTGACGCTGCTGCCTTCGTCGGTGTTGTCGATCACATAAATACCGGCGCCGCCGTCGGCATTCAACTCGTTGTTGCCGGCGCCGCCGTAATAGGGCCGGCCATCCGCCAGCGTGCGCACCGGTTTCACCAGATCGGCGTTGCGCACAAACACGGAATTTAAATCATTGCCGTAAATGAACTCCAACGTGCCGAGCATCTCCCACGGCAGTTTCTTGTCAATGGCCAAATTGGTGGTCCAAACTTGCGGCCATTTGAAATCAGGATCGAACGCATTCAAATCAAACGAGCGCAGATGCGCCGGCAAGTTCTGATTTCCGCCCGGATTGGAAATGTTGTTGCCGATCCAAACGAACGGCACGCGCCCGGTGAAGATGCCGGTGCCGCCGCGCAATTGCGTCGAGCGGTCGCCGCTGGCATTCCAGTTAAAACCGATGCGCGGTGAAAACAGAAACTTCGTGTCCGGCAATTTGCTCTGATCGACGGTTTCCGTTTGGCCGTTTTCATCCAGCGCTTTCAGCGAGCGCGAGAAGGGGTTGGCGACCAGATCATTCAAATACATCGGCAGATCGACGCGCAGACCGTAAGTGAGATTGAGTTTTTCTGAAACGAGAAATTCATCCTGCGCGTAAAACGCGAGCTGCGCCACGTCGATATCCTCGCCTTTGAACGGGCCGGAGCCGACCATCTGTTTAAATTTGATCGGACCACCCGGCCGGTTCGGATCCGTTGCCGCAAAAAATTCCGCCAATGTTGGGAACGTGCTGCCTTCCGGAATGCCGTCGCCCTGAAAATCGACAAAATAGGGCAGGAAAAACACGCCGTGGCGAAAAATGTTGAACGAGTTAAAGAACGCAAACTTTTCAAAAGTTGCGCCGATCGTATAGACGTGCTTGCCGGAAAAGATGCTGAGATTGTTGGTGAGCTGCAGCACGTCTTGATCGAGAATATTGTGAATCGAGAACGGCTCATGCCCGACCGTCGTATACTCGACGCCGTTCTCGCCGATATCGATGGTGGGAAAATCCGCGCTGAACGGCGCGCGAAAATCACGGAAACGGTTGTAGCTTGCAAAAAAACGGTTGGCTAATTTGGTCGAACGGCTGTTAAGCTCGAGCGCAAAAGAATTCAGCTCATTGTTGATTTGATACCCGGAATTTTTAAACGGCAAGCTGCTCTCGTTGGGGCCGCGGCCGGTGTTGTTGAAGCTCAACACAAAAGGATGCGGCGGCAAATCGCGCCGGGCGTCAAGCAGATTATAACGAAACGACAAGTTGTGATTCTCATTGAGGTTCCAATCCAGCTTCACGAGCAACTTGTCGTTATCCGTCTGATGAATGAACCCTTCGTACGGACCGGGGTCATAGCCATAAACTTGGATCATGCGCTGCCGGATTTGATCCATCACCGACGCCCGCACCCGTGATTCGCCGAAAGTGACGTTGCCGTCGCGGTCAGCGACAAAGTTGGTGCCGGGATCGTCGCGCCGTTCCAACTCGCCGTTGATGAAGATAAACAGCTTGTCGCGCTTAAGCGGGCCGCTGATGGTAAAACCCGATTGGTTGAATTTCAAATCCGGATTGGCGATGACGTCATTGCCTCGCACCGAGTTGCCGAGCAAGCTTTCATTGCGCACAAAGCTGTACAGCGAGGCTTTAAATTCGTTGGTGCCGCTTTTGGTGACGGTATTGATGCCGGCGCCGGTAAAGCCGCCTTCGCGAACGTCAAACGGCGCGATAGAAACTTGAACCTGCTCGACGGCATCGTACGGCACCGGCTCGGCGCTGGTTTGGCCGCCGGGCGCCGGATCGTCGAGGCCGAACGGGTTGTTAAAATAAGAACCATCCAACGAAATATTGTTGTATAACCAATTTCGCCCGCCGAAACTGAAATTGCCGTCGCTGCGCGGATCCAGGCGGGTCAGATCGCGCGTGCTGCGTTTGATCGAGGGCAGATCCGTCACCTGCTGCGGCTTGATAAAAGTTGCCGCGCCGGTGCGGTCGCTGTTCAAGACCTCGTCTCTTTCAGCGGTAACCTGGACTTCGCCGATGGCGATGGCCTCGGCGATCAGCGCGAAATCAAGACGCACAGTTTGGCCCAGGTTGAGATAAACCTCCTTTTCTTGCTGCGCTTTGTAGCCGACGTAGCTGGCGGTGACGGTATAAGGCCCGCCGACTTTCATGTTGGGAATGTTAAACACGCCGCCGGTTCGCGAGGCCGCGCCGTAACGCGTTCCGCTCGGCTCGT
>Ga0073934_10004851_pt1 | contig 21672 bp, 21 predicted proteins | sample LarsenN4metaG_FD_76834 | JGI IMG/M metagenome (GOLD analysis project Ga0073934, IMG submission 76834) | Hot spring sediment bacterial and archeal communities from British Columbia, Canada, to study Microbial Dark Matter (Phase II) - Larsen... ...
GCAGATGCCGAGCACCGGCTGTTTCAGTCCGCGCACGCAGTCCACGAGGCCCCTGGCCCGCAGGCGCTTCATGCCCTCCGGCGCCGAACCGACGCCCGGCAGGATGACACGCTCCGCCGAGCGGATGACCGCGGGATCAACGGTGAGTTCGCCGGCCACGCCAAGGCGCTCCAGGGCGAAACGCACCGAGGCGATGTTGGCCCCGCCGCTGTCGACGATGGCTAGCATGGGAGAAGGAAAGGGTGGAGCCCGCGCGGAGCGCGGGCTGAACCAGCGCGGAGCGCAGGTTCCACCGGGTTGCCATGGACACGCAGCCTCACAGCACCCCCTTGGTTGATGGGATGTCGCTCCCGGCACCCCGCGCGACGGCGGGCCGCAGGGCGCGGCCGAAGCCCTTGAACAAGGCCTCGATCATGTGGTGGGTGTTGTCCCCCTTCGCGGACATGTGCAGCGTCGCGCCGAGCGTGGTCGCGAGCGACTGGAAGAAGTGCGGGACGAGTTCGGTCGGCAGCTCGCCGACATTTTCGCGGGGGAATTTGCCCTCGAACACGAAGAACGGCCGGCCGCTGAGATCGATGGCGACCTCGGCCTTGGCCTCGTCCATGGGCATGGTGAAGCCGTAGCGGCCGATGCCGCGCTTGTCGCCGAGCGCCTGCTTGAGCGCCGCGCCCAGGGCGAGGCCGACGTCCTCCACCGTGTGGTGCTCGTCGATCTCGAGATCGCCGTCGCAATCGGCGACGAGGCTGATGCCGGCGTTGCGGGCGATCTGGTCGAGCATGTGGTCGAAAAAACCGATGCCGGTGTCGAACTTCGCCGGGGCGGATGCGTCGAGGTCCACGCTCACGGAAATCTTCGTCTCCTTTGTCTGGCGGACGATGGTGGCGCGGCGCGGGGCGTCGGTGATCAAGCGGGCGATCTCGACCCAGCCGAGTGCTGGCGGGTTGTAGCGCAGGCCTTTCACGCCGAGGTTGGCGGCAAGCTGAAGGTCGGTCTCGCGGTCGCCGATGACGCAGGAGGTTTCGCGCGACCACGAGGCGTCCTTGAGGTAGTCGAGCAGGAGCCCGACCCTGGGTTTGCGGCAATCGCAGCGGTCGGCGGCGGTGTGCGGGCACACGCGCACGGCCTCGAAGGCAATGCCCTGCGATTTCAGAATGCCGAGAAGCAGATTCTGCAGCGGCTCGAAGTTGGCGGCAGGAAACGACGGTGTGCCGAGGCCGTCCTGGTTGGTGACCATGACGAAGGTCCATCCGGCGTCGCGCAAGCGGCGCAGGGCGGGCACGACGTCAGGCTCGAGGGCGAACTTGTCGAGGCGGTCGATTTGTCGGTCGGCCGGCTCGGTGATGAGCGTGCCGTCGCGGTCGAGGAAGAGGATTTTTTTCATGGGCGGGTGATTCAAGTGGTGGGCAGCCGGCTTGCGGGTGCGGTTTGGGCGCGCGCCAGCGCGCTGACCCACAGACCGAAGAAGCAGGGGCCCTCACACACGGGACAAAACCTCCAGGGTCAGATTGTTTTCCTCGGCAGTGCCGACGGTGATGCGGATGGCGTCGGGCACGTCCTTGCTGCGGTCGCGCCAGATGACGCCGGCGGCGCGGCCGGCGGCCATGGCGCGCGCGGCGTCGGCAACCTCGACGAGGACGAAGTTGGCGTCAGACGGCCAGACGCGCTTCACCGCCGGAAGCGTGGGCAAAACGGCCAGCAGACGCAGGCGTTCGGCGATGAGTTGGCGAACAGATTCGCGCGCGGCGTCGATGCCTTCGGGAGTGAGCGCGGCCAACGCGGCTTGCAGCACCGGGGTCGGGATCGGGTAGGGCGCGATGACCTTCTGCAACACGGCGATGATGGCCGGATCGGCGATGGTCGTGCCCACGCGCGCGCCCGCGAGACCGTAGGCCTTGGAGAGCGTGCGCAGGATGATGAGGTTGGGGTTTGCGGGAATCTCCGCGGCGAGACCCGGTCCGTCCGCAAAGTCGATGTAAGCTTCATCGACCACCACGACGGTCCGGCCGGCGAGTGCACGCACGACCGACAGCACCGCGGCGCGATCGAGCAGGCCGCCGGTCGGGTTGTTGGGAGAGCAGAGGAAGATGAGCCTTGTTTCCGGAGTGGCCGCCTTGAGCACGGCAGAAGGGTCGAGCGCGTAGTTCTTCTCGCGCCGCAGCGGCACGCGAATGACTCCGGCTCCCTGAATCCCGGCGGCGACGACATACATGCCGTAGGTCGGTGGCGTGATGAGGATGCGGTCCTGGCCGGCGCGGCAGAAGGTGCGCAGGAGGAGATCGATGCCCTCGTCGGAACCGCGGGTGACGAGACAGTGGGCGGGCGCCACGCCGTAGAGTGATGCGAGTTTTTCCAGGAGGCCGGCGGGTTGCGGATCGGGGTAGCGGTTGAGCAGCGGGCGGCGCTCTGCGGGCGTCAGCGGATTTTCATTCGCATCGAGCCATACGCGTCCACCCTTGGATTCCTTGCGGGCGGAACTGTAAGGCGTGAGCGCGAGGATATCGGGGCGCACGAGGGAGAGAACGGAATCGATGGCGGTCATTGTAGGAGCGGCTTTACGCCGCAATTCGAGCGGGTAGCCATCTGTGGTTCGCGGGATAAACCCGCTCCTACAGCAAGACTGTCCAACCGCACGCGCACGGCGCGCTGGTGGGCGGCGAGGTTTTCGGCCAGGGCCAAGCGTTCGACCACGGGGCCGAGCCTGCGCAGGCCGCGGAGACTGGCGGTCTGCACGGTCATGGAGCGCTGGAAGTCGGCGAGGCCGAGGCCGGAGCAGGCGCGGGCCCAGCCGTAGGTGGGCAGCACGTGGTTGGTGCCGCTGGCGTAGTCGCCGAGCGACTCGGGCGTCCACGGCCCGAGAAAAACCGAGCCGGCGGTCGTGATGCGCGGCAGAAGCGCGCGGGGATTCCTGACCTGCAAAATGAGGTGCTCGGGCGCGTAGCGGTTGGCGATGCCGACGGCCTCGGCCGGAGCGGAGACGAGGAACACGCGGCTCCTTTTCAAGGCCTCGGTCGCGATGGCGCCACGCGGGAGCACGCGCCGTTGCCCGTCCAGTTCCGCCTGCACGCGGGCGGCGAACTTTTTCGAGAAGGCGACGAGCATCACCTGTGAGTCGGGGCCGTGCTCAGCCTGCGAGAGCAAGTCGGCGGCGACGAAGGCGGGGCTCGCGGCGTTGTCGGCGATGACCATGGCCTCCGACGGGCCGGCGGGCAGATCGATGACCGCGCCGGCGGGGTCGCGCGAGACCTGGAGCTTGGCCTCGGTGACGAAGGCATTGCCCGGGCCGAAGAGCTTGTCGCACTTCGGCACGCTCGCGGTGCCATAGGCCATGGCCGCGACGGCCTGGGCGCCGCCGAGTTTGAAAACGTCGGTGATGCCGCAGAGACGCGCGGCGCAGAGGATCCACGGGCTGACCCGGCCGTCACGGCCGGGCGGCGTGCATAACACACGGACAGGATTGCCCGCCAATTGCGAAGGCACGCCCAACATGAGCGCGGTGGAAAAGAGCGGCGCGCTGCCGCCGGGCACGTAGAGGCCGACGCGTTCGATCGGACGGACAACCCTTTCGCAGACAATGCCGCGGGTCGTTTCCAGGCGCACCGGCCCCGGGCGCTGGGCGAGGTGGAATTTGCGCAGATTGCGGCAGGCGGTGCGCAGCGCGGCCTGGTCGCGCGCCGAGAGAGATTTTCCGGCGGCGATGAACTCGGACTCGCTCACGCGGAGCGAGGCGAGCCTCGCACCGTCGAACTGCGCGGTCAGGCGGCGCAGCGCCGCATCGCCCCCGCGCCGCACGGCGGCGATGATGTGCGAGACGAGGGCGGCCGTCCGCGGTTGCGCCTGCTGGGCCGGGCGGGCAAGGGCGGCGGCGCGTTGGGCGGGCGAGAGATTTTTCCAGACGAGGGTTTGCATGGTTGTCGCGAGCAAGCTCGCTCCCACAGGGGTCAGAGCATCATCTTCTCGATCGGGAGCACGAGGATGCTGGACGCGCCGGCGCGCTTGAGGGATTCGAGCGTCTCCCAGAAGACAGCCTCGGCACAGACGGCGTGGACGGCGACCTTGGTGTCGTCGCCGGCGAGCGGCAACAGGGTGGGGTTCTCGGAACCCGGCAGGAGCTTCTTGATCTCGGGCAACGCAGCCTTCGGCGCGTGGAGCATGATGTATTTGGCCTCGGCGGCCTTCTGCACGCCGTCGATGCGGCGCAACAGGATCTCCAGGGCGTGCGCCTTGCCGGCGCCGAGGGCCCGCTCGCCGCGCAGGAGCACGGCGGTGCTGGTGAACACGGTCTCGAGCGCGCGCAGGCGGTTGGCTTCGAGCGTGGAGCCGGTGGCGACGAGGTCGCAGATGGCGTCGGCGAGGCCGAGGCGCGGGGCGATCTCGACGGAGCCGCTCAACTGCACGACTTCGGCGGCGACGCCTTTTTCGGCGAGGTAGCGCCTCGTGAGCTGCGGGTAGGATGTCGCGATGCGCCGGCCGGCGAGATCGGCGAGCCGGGCGCAGGCGCTTTCCTCGGGCACGGCGAGGGCGAGGCGGCAGCCGCCGAAGTCGAGGCGGCGCTCGACGGCGTAGGCGTGGCCGTTGCCGGCGGTGCGGCGCTCGAGCGCGGCCTCCTCGAGGACGTTGGTGCCGACGATGCCGAGGTCGCAGACGCCGTCCATGACGAGCTGCGGGATGTCGTCGTCGCGGACGAAGAGGACATCGAGCGGGAAATTCTCGGCGTGGAGCAGCAGCTTTTCCTTGGGCGTCTTGATCTTCAGGCCGCAACGGGCGAGCAGGTCGAGCGAGTCGGCGGAGAGCCGGCCGCTTTTCTGGACGGCGAGGCGGAGGCGGTCGGTGGAGGGCAGGGCGGGAGGCATGGGAAAGGGCGCCGCCGCGCGGTCAGGCTCATGGCCGGGGGAAAGAAGAACCCCGGCGGACGGTGCCAGCCGGGGTTAGAAATTCTTGTTTCATCACCAGGAAGGCACCAACGAGCCTTCCCGGGCGGGAAGGCGGTCAGGTGTGGTGATGATGATGGAGGGCCATGAGGCGGTGCGAAGGAGAAGGACGGGTGATACCAGCGCAAGGAGATTTTGATGCCATTGCGTCATGCCGTATCGGCCGCATGCTGCCGGTGTGAGCGCGACAAATCCGCCATCCCCGCGTGCCCGAATCGTTTATGCGGCGACCTTGGTGGCGCTGACCTACCTCTTCTTCCTGATCTTCGCCCAGTTCGCCCTGCTCAAGCTGTCGGCCAGCGCCGGGGCGGCGCGGCCGGTGATGACCGCGCTGGGTTTGGCGGGCATCGCGGCGAGCGTGGTGGCGGCATGGCGCAACAAAGGGGGCCCGGCGCTCGCGGCGATAACGGGAGGCTTTGCCTTGTGTGCGAGCGGCGCCGCGGTGGCCTTGGCAGGGCGGACAACAGGGTTGCTTGCCGCGGCGGGGGCTTTGACGGGGGCCGGGTTGGGATTTGTGACCGTGAACCTGGCGGCGACGCTCCGGGGAATCGCGGGACAGGAAAACCTGGGCCGCGCCATCGGCTGGGGCACGGGCTTGGCCTACGCGATGGCCAACATCCCCGCGCTCTTTCTGGCCCGGCCCGAGGCACAGACGGGCATTGCGCTTCTGGTGGCGGCGGGCGGTGTCCTGACCCTGTTTGGAACAAAGCTCGGTTCAATCCCCTGCAGCACGGAGCCACCGGCGAAGTCACCGGGTGGCGCGGCGTGCTGGGTGGCCGCGTGGCTGGGCTTGGTGGCCTTCGACTCGGGTGTCTTTTACCACATCCAGCATACGCCGCTGCTCAAGACATCTGCCTGGGGGGAACCGGGGCAGCTCTGGCTCAACGCGGCGGCCCACCTCGCGGCGGCCGTGCTCGCAGGAACCGCATTGGATCGCGGTCGGTTGCCGCAGGTGGCGCTTGCCGCCGCCGCCGGGCTCGGGGCGGCGACCGGTTTGATCTTCGCCGGCCAGGGCGGTTTGGGCGCACCGTTGTATGCGGCGGCGGTGTCGGCGTATTCGGCGGGATTGGTCTTCTATCCTGCGCGAAGCGGCGACGCGCGGCTGGCCGCGTGGGTTTACGCCGTGGCCGGCTGGGGTGGCTCGGCCTTGGGTCTCGCCCTGGCGGGAGCCGCCTAGGTTTCCGGCGTGGACTGAAGCGCCCGCTCAGAGGAGCGTCAGCTCGGTTTGCACCCCGCCGGGGCGGCGGAAATGCGCGGTGCTGAGTTTTGGCTCGGCGCGGTTCAGTCCGGCGCGGCGGGCGGCCACCTCGAACACGCGGCCGATCTGTTCGGCGAAAACGCCTTCGCCTTTCAGGCGGCGGCCGAAGGCAGGGTCGTAGAGTTTGCCGCCGCGCATCGCGCGGATGCGCGCGAGGACGCGGGCCTTTTTCGCGGGTTCGTGGGCATCGAGCCAGCGCTGGAAAACGTCCTTCACCGCATGCGGGAGCCGCAGGATGATGTAGCCGGCGCGCTGCGCCCCGGCCTCCGCGGCGGCCTCGAGGATGGCGGGCAGCTCGTGGTCGGTCAGGCCGGGGATGACGGGTGCGACGTTGACGCCCACGGGCACGCCCGCCGCGGCGAGCATCCGGATGGCGCGGAGGCGGTGCTCCGGGCGCGAGGCGCGCGGTTCCAGTTTTCCCGCGAGTTCCGCGTCGAGCGTGGTGATGCTGACAAAGACCGAGACGCAGTCGAAGCGCGCCAATTGCGCCAGCAGGTCGAGGTCGCGCGTGACGAGGAAGTTTTTGGTGATGATGCCGGCGGGCTGCCGGAACTCGAGCAACACCTCGAGGCAGGCGCGGGTCAGCCGGAAGTGCCGCTCGGCGGGCTGGTAGACGTCGGTGATGCCGCTGAAGCCGATGGGCGCGGGTTTCCATCGGGGTGACGACAGTTCCGCGCGCAGGAGGGCGGGCGCGCGGGTCTTGACAAGGATCTTGGTCTCGAAATCCAGGCCGCTGTCCCACCCCAGATAGTCGTGGAAAGGGCGGGCGTAGCAGTAGGCGCAGCCGTGCTCGCAGCCGCGGTAGGGGTTGAGGCCCCAGCCCGGGCCGATGTCGGGACTGTCGTTGCGCACGAGGATGGACTCGGTTGCGTCCCCGTAGAACTGCGTCCGCGGGTGCGGGCGTTCGGCCGGCACGCCCTGCTCATCGAATTCGGCATAGTCTGCGTCGGGCTCGACGACGAGGCGCTCGAAGCGGTTCGCCGGGTGAAGGTCGGTGCCGCGACCGGGGAGCGGGGAGGCGGGCGGCGTCATGCGCCCAACCTTGCCGGCCGCGTCGCATGCGCCAGCGGAAAAACTACCAGGTGAAACTTGCGGTGACGATGATGCGGCTGTTGCCGGTGGCTCCCTGGGTGGGGGCGGCCTGCGTCGCCCAGTCCGTCTCACCGAGGAGGCGAAGGGCGGAACGCTCGTTGAACCGCCAGGCGAACTCGATGCGCGCACCGCGCCAATGGTGGGCGTCCCCCTCCGGGGCCGAGGGGCTGAGCGGCGACAAGGCCCGGGTGTTTGAATGTCCGGCAAAGACACCGGCGGTGATCTCAAGCGGCACGCCGAGCATCGCGAGCGTCTGGGTGTGCGACAGCGAACCCGACACGCGCAACGCGCGCACGCGCGTCTCCCAGGTCAGCTCGAGTGCGCCGGTAAGGGCGAAACGGGGGCTGGGGAAGAAGTCCCGTTCCACGCCGAGCAGAAACTCGGCGGTGCGGCGGAGGGTCAAGGGGGTCCGGGCGTCGGGGTTGTATTTGTCCGCCGCGCCGAGCGTCCAGGTGAAACCCGGCGCGGCCTCCCACCCGTAGTCCAGGCTGGTCTCGATCTCACCGTCTTCATTGCGGTCAACGGGACGGTTGTGCCAGACCCCGAGTGTCCACGACCCGTATTCCACCGCCACCGCCGGCTGCCAGGCATCATGGGTCTGGGTCACGCCGCGCTCGACATGGCGGGTGGCGTAGGCCAGCTCGAATTGCCAGGCAAGGCCGGCGTCCTCGCCGGAGGAACCGGCGGCGTGGAGCAGGCCGGCGGCGGCCAGCAGCGGGAGAAAGGCAAGAGTTTGGCGCAAGGGGTTTCGCACGGAAATTATCGTGGTTGCCTGAACGATGGCGGAAAATGACTGTCTGGAGACAGCGTGTTATCCAGACCAAAAGGACTAATTCTCACCCTCGTGATGTTGCTGGCCGCCGCGTCCGGAGCCGAGACCATGGCGGAAAAGACGCTGCGCGAGATCGTCGAGCGGCAGAAGGCGGCGCTGGCCCGCGCCGAGGCCGCCGGCGACGACCTGAACGAGGCGCAGTTCAAGGCCGAGATGCAGCAGATCGCCCTGAGCTATGACGTGCTCCTGCAGGGCAGCCCGGATTTCGTGCCGGCCTATGTGGCCTACGCGCAGTTGCTCGACCGCGTGGGCATGGCGAAGGAGGCGGTGGCCCTCCTGCTCAAGGCCAACAAGCTCGATGACCGCATCCCGCTGGTGAAAAACCAGCTCGCCAAGCACCTCGCCGAGGACGGCAAACCGGTGGAGGCCCTGCCCTGGCTGATGGCCGCGACCGACCTCGCGCCCAACGAGCCGCTCTACCACTACCACCTCGGCACGCTGCTGCACGAGGCGCGCGACGACTTCCTCGCCGCCGGGCAGTTCACGCGGCCGGCGCTCGACCGGGCGATGCTGGCGGCCTTCCGCCGTGCCGCCGAGCTGGCGCCGGACAATTTCGGCTACGCCTACCGCGCGGCGGAGGCGCATTACGACCTTGAGAAACCCGACTGGACCGCGGCCTTGAAGGACTGGGCGGCCCTGGAGGAGCGGGCCAAGCCGGGCGTGGAGAAGGAGACGATGCGCCTGCATGCCGCCAACGTGCTCCTCAAGCAGGGCGACCGCGAGCGGGCCGGGGCCTTGCTGGCCCTCGTCACCGAGCCGGTGCTGGCGAAGCAAAAGCAAACTTTGCTCGACCAGCTGGCCGCGCCTCCCGCAAAGTAACGCCGTCCCATGCTCCACAAGCTCGAACGCCATCTCGGCTGGATGGCCGTCCCCAACCTCTCGCTCTGCCTCGTGGCAGGCCAAGTGGTTGTGTTCACCGTCGCGATGCTCGGCCAGTTCAAGGTCGAGCTGATGGCGCTGCTGCCGGGCTTGGTGCTGCAGGGCGAGATCTGGCGGGCCTTCACCTACCTCTTCGTGCCGCCGGTCACGGGCCAGCTCTCGGCCCTGGGCGCCCTCTTCCTCGCCTTCGGCTGGTATATGTTTTTCCTGATGGGCCGGTCGCTGGAGGACCACTGGGGCGACTTCCGTTACAACGCCTTCATCTTCACCGGCTGGCTGCTGACCACCGCGGTGGCCTTCCTCACGCCGGGGCAGTATGCGACCAATGCCTTCCTCGCCGGGAGCGTCTTCCTCGCCTTTGCCTTCCTCAACCCCGATTTCGAGATCTACATTTTCTTCATCCTTCCGGTGAAGATCAAGTGGCTGGCCCTGATCACGTGGATCCTCTATGGCGTGACGTTTGCCCTGGGCGGATGGACCTCGCGGCTCGCGGTGCTGGCCGCCGTCGGAAACTTCCTCATCTTTTTCACGCGCGACATCGTCGAGCGCGTGCGCACGGGGCGCCGCCACATGCAGCAACAGGCGCGGCGCACCGCGATGCGCGAGGCGGAGAACGAGGCCCGCCACCGCTGCGTCGTGTGCGGCAAGACCGACCTCACGCACCCGATGGAGGATTTCCGCTACGGTGATGACGACCAGTGCTATTGCTCGGAGCACCGCGGCGGGAAGAAGACCTGACGATGGCCGCGAGCCTCCGCACCTTGGGGCACTGGCTGGCGCGGGCGGAACGCGAGTATGCCCGGCGCGGCGTTGCCCTCGGGCAGGTGGCCGACAACGCCCACGATGAGGCGCTCTACCTGCTGTTGCGCACGCTCGACCTGCCCCTCGACAGCAAGCCGTCGGTGCTGAAGCGCGCGCTGACCCCCGAGGAGAAAGCACGGGTGGCGGAGGTGTTCCGCCGCCGCATTGAGGAACGCGTGCCGCCGGGCTACCTGACGGGCGAGGCGTGGCTGGGCGGACTGCGCTTCAAGGTGGACGAGCGTGTCATCATCCCGCGCTCGTATTTCGTGGAGATCATCCCGCAGCTGCGCGACTGGTTGCCGCGCGGCCGCCCGGTGCGTCGCGCGGTGGATGTCTGCACCGGTTCCGGCTGTCTGGCCGTCCTTCTGGCCAAGGAATTTCCGCGGGCGCAGGTGGACGCCATCGAGCTGTCGCCCGAAGCCGCCGCCGTGGCGGAGGAAAACATCCGGTTGCACCGGCTCGGGCGGCGCGTGAAGCGGTGGCGCAGCGACGTGTTCGACGCCGTGCCCCCGGCGAAATACGACATCATCCTGTCAAACCCTCCCTATGTGCCCACGCGCGAGCTGCGCGGCCTGCCGGAGGAATTCAAGCGCGAGCCCGCGCTGGCGCTCGACGGCGGACGCGACGGCCTCGATGTCATCCGCAAGCTGCTGCGGCAGGCGCGGACGCGGCTTCAGCCGCACGGCATCGTCGTGCTCGAGGTGGGCGGACTGCGCGCGGCGATGGACCGGGTGTTCGCTGCGCTCGAGCCCCACTGGTTCCACACCGCCGACGGCGAGGATTGCGTGTGTCTTTTCCACGCCGCGCATCTGCGACGCTGGCGCGGGTGAACGGCGGGGTGACGGGCAAATTTCGGGTTGAAAGGCCCGGCAAGCGGAAATAGTCATCTCACATGACCACTACACAGATTCCCGTGACCCAGTTCAAGGCGCGCTGCACGAGCCTGTTGCGCCAATTGCGCGCGAAGCCGCGCAAGTTCCAGGTGACCAACCGGGGCAAGGTCGTGGCCGTGGTCGTGCCACCCGAGGCCGACAAGGTGGACACCCCGTCCGAGTGGCTGGGCTGCCTGCGCGGGACGGTGGTTTATCGATCGGGCTGGGACGCGCCCGAGCCGGACGGCTTATGGGAGGCCGGCCGTTGAAATACCTCCTCGACACTCACACGCTGATGTGGGCGGTGGACGCGCCCGGAGAGTTGTCGCCGAAGGCCCGCCGGCTGCTGCTCGACGGTCGCAACCATCCGCTCGGGGTCTCGGCGATATCGAGCTGGGAAATCGCCCAGAAGGTGGCTGCCGGGAAACTGCGCCTGGCAAAACCCGTGGCCGACTGGATCGCCGAGGCGACCCGGCCGCCGTTCGTGGCAATACTGCCGGTGGATGAGAAGGTGGCGGTCGAGTCGACGCTGTTGCCCGGCTCCTTCCACAAGGATCCCGCCGACCGCATGATCGTGGCGACGGCGCGCCTGCACGGACTGACGGTGCTGACCAAAGACGCCGATCTGCGCCGCTATGCCCATGTGCGGACGCTGTGGGACTGAAGCCGCGCGTCTGCGGCGGTGGTGTCGGCACGCGGGCCGGAGGGGTGCAAAGAATTGACCAGCTGGAGTGACGGAGGCGGGCGTTGGCGGAGGTGAGGGTGTGGCGCGAAGCCACTATTTTCCCGGAGGGGAATCGGAGATCGAGACCCGGATCAGGCCGCGCCATGATCCCGGGGTGTAGTCCACGGCTTGGTCGGCCGGGAAAAAGGTCTTCAGGTTGTCGGCTACACCGGCGCCCAGGTCCCCCTTGGAGCCATGGCAGACCAGGCACTGGGCGGGCGTGGCCAACGGCCGATAAACCCGCCACTCCGCAGGCTGGCCGGGAAGGGAGACCTTTTGCACCAGGAGCTTGGCAATGGGCTCACCGTCCTCCAGCTGGCGCTGGATTTTCCGCAGGGCGGCGAGGTCGGCCGCGTCGGGCGCGTTGGCTTCGCTGCGCACCCGCAGGCTGGTGCGGCGGACCGCGGTCACGGCCGGTTTTCCGGTCACGGCCGGCGGCAGCTTGAAGTCCTTCAGGTGCAATTTCGCCACGGCCAGAGCAGGCGTGTTGGTGGCGAGGGTGCGGCGCACCTCCGCCAGCAGGACGCTGCCGGCCTGGTCCACCACCCGCTCGCCCAGCCGGCGGACTTCCGCGACGGCGGGATCATCGGGGTTGAGGAACTCAAAGGACGGTTCCGCGGCGCGGAGCGAAACGGGACACAGGGCGACAAGGCAGCCGGCGGCCACGAAGACGCCCGAGGGGGATCGCGGGGTTTTCATGCTCCGATTCTACCGCGGTCAGGCCGGAAACACTTTGCAGATATTGCGATTAGGTCGGCACCGACGGCGAGGCCGGCAGCTCAACCAACACCACGAAAGTATGAATCGGCGGCGGTGGTCGAGGCGGCATGCTGCAGCACGTCGCCGGGCCGGTTGCCCGAGCCGAGCAGGAAGCCGCCCCAGGACATCCGCATGTAACCCGCGGTGAGGCGCAGCGTTTCCTGGAGCGGAGCGGCCAGCGCAGGATCCTCGTCACTGAAGGAGCTGATGCCCCACAGGGTCTTGCCGGCCATCTTCGCCTTGAAGTCATAACCCGGGGCGCGGAGCCAACCGGACCAGTGGTCGAGGTAGAGCTTGGCGGCGGCGGGGAGGGAATACCAGTAGACGGGGGCGACCATCACGATGTCGCTGGCCTCAAGGGTGGCGCGGAGCAGGCGGCGGGCGTTGCCCTCCAGCTCGGGCTCCCACGGCGCCGCGGTGGCGTGGCGCTGGTCGAGGAAGGGCGGCAGCGGAAAATCGGCGAGACGCAGCCACTCCTGCTCCACGCGGGCGGGCAGGCCCGAGGCCGCCCGCCGGGCGAGTTGCTCGGTGTTGCCGTTGCGCCGCGCGCTGGAAACGACGAAAAGGAAGCGCCGGCTCATTTGCCGGCGGGGGGCGCGTCCGGTTTGCGGGTGGGAAGGCCGGCGGCCTGCCAGTCCTTGAAGCCGCCGGCGTTGGCGACCTTGTAGCCCTTGGCCTCGAGGTCGGCGGCGACGGTGCCGGAGCGTTTGCCGCTGCGGCAGTAAAGGATGATGGTCTTGCCGGCGGCACCGTCGAGGAAGGGGCACCAGTCCTTCTTCGCCCCGTCGTAGTCGCTCTTGGCGAGGAGCAGGGCGGGCGCGGCCACGCCGGTCTCGTTCCATTCGGCGGCTTCGCGCACATCGACGAGCACGGCCTGGCCGTCGGCGACGAGCTTGGCGGCTTCGGCCGGCGAGATAGACGCCACCTCGGCAAATGCAGTGGCGGCGAAAGCAGCAATAAGCAGGAGATGTTTCATGGGGACAGCAGGCAAGATGCGCAAACGCCCGGGAAGCGCAAGCCGCACGCTCAAACCGGGGAGAGAAGGTTGAAGATCCATCCCACCACTGTGGTGCCGGTCAGCACCACGCCGGCGAAGAGGGCGAGCAACCGGACACGCATGACGCCCCGCAGCATGACCAACTCGGGGAACGACACACCCACAGCCGAAAGCAGAAACGCCAGTGCCGTGCCCAACGGCACACCCTTGGCCACGAAGGCGTCGAGCAGGGGCACCGTGGCGTTGGCGCTGACATAGAGCGGCAAGCCGGCGAGCGAGGCCAGCGGCACGGTCCATGCGCCGGTGCCGGCGAAGAGTTTTTGGAAGAAATCGTCCGGCACGAAGCCGTGCATGCCGGCGCCGAGCGCGAGCGAGGCCAGCAGCCACGGCGCGATGTTGCGCAGGATGCGGACGCTGGTGACCGCAGCGTCACGCAAACGGGCGCGCCCTCCATGCAGCGGAGGGTCATCGTTCGCCGGGACGGGGTCCATCGCACCCGGCGTCAGCCAGCGCTCGGCCCGCAGGAGCGTGAGCACAAGGCCGCCGAAAACGCCGAGCGCGATGCCGACCCCGGCGTAGGTGAGGGCGAACCTCCACCCGAAGGTCGCACCGAGCAACGCCACGGCGATCTCGTTGACGATCGGCGAGGTGATGAGGAACGCGAACGCGATGCCGATGGGAAATCGCGCCTGAACAAATCCAAGAAAAACGGGCACCGAGGAGCAGGAACAGAATGGGGTGAGGGCGCCGAAAACGGCGGCGGCGGGATAACCCACAATGCGGCCGCCCGGCCGGGCCAACCAACCGCGGATTTTTTCCAGCGGCAGCGCCCCGCGCACCAGCGCCATGACGAAGGAGATAGCGAGGATGAGCACGATGATCTTCAGGAGATCGTAGATGAAAAAGTGCAGCGCCGCGCCGGGGCCCTGCGCGGCGTCGAGGCCCGTGAATAGCACAGCCTGGTAGGCGATCCATGCAGCCCAGGTCCACATGCGGGAAGTATAGCCGAAATCCCTGAGTCAGCCGCGCAGATCTTGCTGCAAGCCGTCACCTGACCGGAGCCGGATCTGATGGGCGGGTCGGCCGGGCGTTTTCATGTGGACGGAGGCACCGGACATCCAGCTGCGGTGTTGCCCGCCGGCGGGTGGTGCGAGATTTCCATCATGTAGTAAAGCACCGGAACTGCAAACCTGCTGATGAGCAGGGAGGCAACCTCGCCGGCCATGAGGGAGAGGGCGAGGCCTTGGAAGATCGGGTCGGCGAGGATGACGGAGGCGCCGACGATGACCGCCAGCGCGGTCAGCAGCATCGGCCGGAAGCGCACCGCACCGGCCTCGACCACGGCCTCCGCGAGCGGCAGGCCCTGCGAACGACGCAGCTCGATGAAGTCCACGAGGATGATGGAATTGCGCACCACGATGCCGGCTCCGGCCATGAAGCCGATCATCGAGGTGGCGGTGAAGAACGCGCCCATCGCGGCGTGCGCCGGCAGGATGCCGATGAGCGAGAGCGGGATCACGACCATGATGAGGAAGGGCGTGAGGTAGCTTTTGAACCAGCCCACCATGAGCATGTAGATGAGGATGCAGACGGCGGCGAAGGCCAGGCCGAGGTCGCGGAAAACCTCGAGGGTCACATGCCACTCCCCATCCCACTTGAGGGCGGGCTCGAGCTCGGAGGCGGGCTGCGAAAGATGATGGAGCGACACTTCCGGCCGGGTGCCGCCGAAGTCGCGGCCGTCGAGCTTGGCCAGTTCGCGGTTCATGGCGAAGAGCGCGTAGGCCGGGCTGGCGACCGCGCCGGTGACATCGCCGGTCACATAGATGACCGGGCGCAGGTTCTTGCGGTAAAGGTTCCGCTCGCCGGCGGTGCGCTCTAGGGTGACGAGCTCGCCGAGCGGCACGAGCGGGCGCTCACCGGCGCGGATGATGTCGTCATGGTCGGAGCGGAGCTGGAGCGAGAGCAGGTCCTCGGGCCGGCTGCGGAGCGCGCGCGACAGCTCGAGCACAAGGTCCACATCCTCGCGCTCGAGCGGCTGGTGGAGCAGGTCCACCTTGGCGCCGGTGACGGCGGTCTGGATCGTGCGCGAGATGGTGGCGACGCTGATGCCATGGAGGGCGGCCTTGGTGCGGTCCACGCGCAGGTGGACGGTGGGTTGCCGTTCCTCGACATACCAGTCGATGTCCACGACGCCCTCCGTCTGGGCAAAGATCTCCTTCACGCGGGCGGCGAGGGCGAGGCGGGATTCCCCGGTCGGGCCGTAGATCTCGGCGACGAGGGTCTGCAGCACGGGCGGACCGGGCGGCACCTCGGCGACGGCGAGCGTGGCGTTGTGGCTGGCCGCGATGGCGGCGAGTTTCGGGCGGACGCGCTCGGCGATGTCGTGGCTCTGGGCGGAGCGTTCGTCCTTGGGCCGCAGATTGACCTGGATGTCGGCGACGTTGGGGCCGCGCCGCAGGAAGTAGTGGCGCACGAGGCCGTTGAAATTGAAGGGCGAGGCCGTGCCGGCGTAGATCTGATAGTCGCGCACCTCGGGTTCGGCCCGGAGCGCGGCGGCGAGTTCGCGGGCGACGCGCGCGGTCTCCTCGAGGGTGGAACCCTCGGGCAGGTCGAGGATGACCTGGAACTCCGACTTGTTGTCGAAGGGCAGCATCTTGACCTTCACGAGGCCGGCGGGCACGAGGGCCATGGCGCCGAGCAGCAGCACGGCGACGAAGCCGAGGAAACCCCAGCGCCACCGCCGCCGGGCGATCATCGGGTCCATGATCCGGTGGTAAAGCCGGGTGAAGAAGGTGTCGGGCGCCTGGTCGTGCAAGTCGGCGTCGTGGGCGGCGGAAACCTTGGGCAGGTGCCGCCCGAGCACGCGCAGCGCGGCCCAGGGGGTGACGGTGAACGCGACGACCAGCGAGAACAGCATGGCGGCGCTCGCTCCGATCGGGATCGGGCGCATGTAGGGGCCCATGAGGCCGCCGACGAAGGCCATCGGCAGCACGGCGGCGATGACGGCCCAGGTGGCGAGCACGGTCGGGTTGCCGACCTCGCTCACGGCCTCGACGGCGATCTGGTGCAGCGATTTGCCGCCGGACGAGGGCAGGCGCCGGTGGCGCACGATGTTTTCCACCACGACGATGGCATCGTCCACGAGGATGCCGATGGAGAAAATCAACGCGAAGAGCGTGATGCGGTTCAGCGTGTAACCGTAGAGATAGAAGACCAGCAGCGTAAGGCCGAGGGTCACGGGGATGGCGAGCAGCACGACGAGCGACTCGCGCCAGCCGAGGAAGAAGAGGATGAGCAGGGCCACGCCGAAGACCGCGATGCCCATGTGCAGGAGCAGTTCGTTGGATTTCTCGCTGGCGGTGGCGCCGTAGTCACGGGTGAAGGTCACGCCAACGTCGGCCGGCAGCAGCACGCCGCGCAGGCGGGTCACGGTGTCCGCGACGGCGCGGACGACGGTCACGGCGTTGGCGCCGGGGCGCTTGGCGATGCTGAGGGTGACGGCGGCCTCCTCGGAATTTTCGATTTTCGATTTTTGATTCTCGATTGGGGGAGCGTGACCGCCGCGGCCGAAGAGAACATAGTCGGCGGGTTCGGCGGGACCGTCGGTGACGGCGGCGACGTCGCGCAGGTAGATCGGGCGGCCCTGCCAGGCGCCGAGCACGAGGCCGGCGACGTCATCGGCGTCGCGGAAATATCCGCCGGTCTCGACCAACAGGGCGCGGTTGGCGGTGGCCAGTGTGCCGTCCTGGCTGCGGGCATTGGCGGCGCGCAGCGCGGCGGCGAGGTCGTCGAGGGTGAGCTGGCGCGAGGCAAGATTCACCGGGTCCACCTGCACGCGAAGCTGGCGCCGCACACCGCCGATGAGCGTGGTCTCGGCCACGTCGGGCAGGGCCTTGATGGCATCGTCCAGCTGGGCGGCCAGGCGGCGCAACGTGAGGTGATCGTGGGTGGCACTGTGCAGCGTGAGCGCGGCGACGGGCACGTCGTCGATCGTGCGCGGCTTGATGAGCGGGGCGCTCACGCCGGGCGGGATGCGGTCGTAGTTGGCCTGCAGCTTCTGGTTGAGGCGCACGAGGCTCTGCTCGAGGTCGGAGCCGACCTTGAAGCGGACGATGACCATCGAACTGCCGGGTCGGGAGGTGGAATAAAGGTATTCTACGCCCGGGATCTCCCAGAGGAGCTTCTCCATCGGGCGAGTCACGCGGTTTTCGACTTCCTGCGCGGTGGCGCCGGGCATGGCGACGAGGACGTCCACCATCGGCACCTTGATCTGCGGCTCCTCCTCGCGCGGCAGCATGATCACCGCGAAGAGGCCGAGCAGCAGGGAGGCCGCGACCGCCAGCGGGGTCAGCCGCGAGCCGGTGAACATCTCCGCGAGCCGGCCGGCGAAGCCGCGGGCGGGGGCTGCTCCCGGATCACTCATGGCTGGACGATGACGGGCTGCCCGTCGCGCAGGGCGGCGGGCGGGGCGACGACGACCGCTTCGCCGGCATTGAGGCCCGAGAGGATCTCGAGGCGGGCACCCTGCGCGCGGCCGACCTTGACCAGGCGGAGGTGCGCGCGGCCGTCGGCGACGACAAAGACCCGTTCCATCTGCCCGTGGCGGGTCAGCGCGATGGCGGGAACGAGCAGGACGTCGGATTCCCCGTGCGGCACGCGCAGCCGGGCGAACTGGCCGGAACGGGCCGCGGCGGAGGGCAGGGCCGCCTTGATCAGGACGGAACGGCTGACCACATCCGCGGCCCCGGAGATCTCCTCGATGCGGGCCAGGACCGGCGAGGTCTGGTCATCGAGCAGCACCTCGAGGGCATCGCCGGGCCGCAGGCCGGCCGCGGCGCGCTCGGGCACGGAGCCTTCGGCGCGGAGGTGCTGGGTGGACTCCAGCACGAGCAGGGGCTGGCCCGCGACCGCCAGGTCGCCGGTGAGGACATGCTTTTCCGTGACAACCCCGCGAAAGGGCGCCCGCACCGTGGCGAAGGCCAGCAGCGCCTCGGTCTCGGCGACCGCCGCCTGGGCAAAGCGCAGCCGGTCCTCCGCGTCGCGCAAGGTCTCGGGGGCGTTGACGCCCTTGTTCACGAGAGTGCGGGTGCGCTCGACATTGCGGTCGGCCTCGGCGAGCTGGGCCTGGGCCTGACGCACCCGGGCCTCGACCTCGGGGACGTTGAGCGTGAGCAACACCGCGCCCGCCTCGACAGACTGGCCCAATCCGAGCGGGAACGAGGCGATCGTCCCGGTGAGCTTGGCGGAAATGGTCGCGCGCTCGGCCGGCCGGACCGTGGCGGGCGCCTCGATCACGGCGGGCTGCCGCTCCAGCACGACCGCGGCCGTGCGCACCGGCAGCGCGGGTTGCGCCTCCACCGCCGCGAGGTCGCGCCGCGCGCAACCGGCGAGCAGCAGGAGCGCGGCGGCGGGCAGCAAGAGGGCCTTCATGGGCGGATGCCGCCCCAGTGGATCACGTCCTGCGCGTCCACCCACCCCAGCTTGCGCAGAAGCAGGGTGGGCGGGCAGAAGCCGGTGAAGGCGGACTGGATGAGGTTGAAGCCGACGAAGGCCGGCAGCAGCAGCCACCAGCGGTTGACCCAGAAGGCGAGGCCCAGGCCGAGCAGGACCATGCTGCCGGCGAGCACGCGGACAAAGGACTCGGTTTTCATATATGAGCATATGATTATATACTTGCCTTCCGGTCAAGCCCGGTTTTTCTCCGCGCCATGCCCCGGCACGAGATCCTCTCCGAAGAAGCCCTCGAGATCGTGGCCCGCCGCTTCGCGGTGCTGGCCGAGCCGATGCGCCTGCGCCTGATCCAGGCCCTCTTCGGGGGCGAGAAGAACGTGACCGAATTGGTCGAGGCGACCGGGAGCACGCAGGCGAACGTCTCCCGGCATCTCCAGACGCTGACCGCCGCGCATGTGTTGGCGCGCCGCAAGGAGGGCCTGCAGGTTTTCTACCGGATCAGCGACCCCACGATCCCCAAGCTGTGCGAGCTGGTCTGCGGCAGCCTGGGCAAGACGTTGCAAAAGCAGGCCGACCACCTGGTCGGCGCCGGCTAGGCGGTCTCCTCGTTGGAGAAGACGGCCTGCACGTCGTCGAATTCCTCGAGCGCCTCGTGCAGGGCGGCGACCTTCTCCAGCAGGGCGGGGTCGGTGACGGGGACGTGGTTGAGGGGAAGGTAGGCGAGCTCGGCGGAATCCGGCTTGATGCCGGCCTGCTCGAGGGCGTGGGCCACCCGATCGAAGGCGCGCACGTCGCACCGCACCTCGAAGCCTTCCTCCGTGGCGATGACGTCGTCGGCGCCGGCCTCGAGGGCGAGCTCCATGAGGCGGTCCTCGGAGATTTTTTCACGGCCGATGAGGAACTGGCCGGCCCGGTGGAACTGGAAGGCCACGGCGCCGCTCTGCGCAAGGTTGCCGCCGTGGGCGGCAAAGGCGGAGCGCACGTCCTGGGTGGCGCGCTGCTTGTTGTCGGTCGTGCACTGCACGATGAAGGCGACGCCGCCGGGGCCGTAACCCTCGTAGGTGACCTCCTCGAAGACGACGCCGGGCAGCTCGCCGGTGCCCTTCTTGATGGCGCGGTCGACGTTGTCGGCGGGCATGTTGGCCTCGCGGGCCTTGAGGAGGAGGGTGCGGAGGCGGGCGTTGCCGGCAGGGTCGCCGCCGCCGGCCTTGGCGGCCATGGTGATGTCGCGCGCGAGACGCGAGAAGACCTTGCCCTTGCGAGCGTCGGTCACGGCCTTGAGCCGCTTCACCTTGGACCACTTGTTGTGCTTGGCCATGGGGGAGGCGGAATTTTCGATTTTGGATTCTCGACTTTCGATCAGGACGGGCTTCGGCCGGCCGGAAGGAATCGCGGCGGGCCCAGCGGTCCCGCCCTGCCTCACTTCTTCTTTTTCGGCGTCACGTTCTTCGGGGCGGCGCTTTTCGGCGCGGCGGACGCGCCGCCGTTGTCGATGGGCAGCTCGGGGTCGGGCATGCGGTTGACGACGAGTTGCTGGCCGATGGTGAAGACGCCGTTGACGGTCGAGTAGAGCGCGAGGGCGCAGGAGAAGTTGTAGCAGAAGAGGGTGAAGATCCACGGCATGATCTTCATCATCATGGCCTGCGCCGGGTCGGTGGTCATGACCGGCGTGATGCGCATCTGGATGATCATGGTCGCGCCCATGAGGAGCGGCATGATGTTGATCGGCAGGCCGAGGAAGGGATCGCGCCAGACCGTGTCGGGGGCGGAGAGGTCGGGCGCCCACAGGAAAGGCTCGAAGCGCAGCTCCGACGTGGTCTGGAGCATGCTGAAGAAACCGATGAAGAAGGGGATGGTGATGAGGATCGGCAGGCAGGAGCCGAGCGGGTTCACCTTGTTGTCCTTGTAGAGCTTCATCATCGCCTCCTGCGCCTTGGCGGGGTTGTCCTTGTATTTCTCGCGGATGGCGGTCATGTGCGGCATGAGCTTCTGCATGCGCTTGCCGGAGCGGGAGGCGGAGAGGGTGAGCGGCAGGGTGACGATCTTGAGGAAGAGGGTCGTGAGGACGATGGCCCAGCCCCAGCCCCAGGCGAAGTTGTCGCCGCCGATCCAGCGGTGGATCGTGGTCATGATCCAGAGGAGGAGCTTGGCGAACCAGCCGAAGAAGCCGAACTCCATCACGAGGTCCTCGTTGTGCTTGAAGCGGTCGGTGTTGGCGAGGCGGCGGTATTCCTTGGGGCCGGCGTAGTAGCCGGCGCCCCAGGTGGCGGAAGCGCCCGCGGCGAGCGGCTTGAGGTCGAACTGCGCGGTGCCGGCGACGCCGTAGGCCTGGCGCAGGCTGTCCGGCGCCAGCGGGTCCATCTTCACGCGCTCGACGCGCACGCCGGTGCCGGCCTCGTCGGGTGAGAGCACGGAGGCGAAGAACTGGTTCTTCACCACGGCCCATTTCACGGGCGCGGTCTTCTCGATGAAGGGCAGGTCGGTCTTGGAGCCGAGGCCGAAGTTGCTGAAGAAGCCGCCGCCCTCGAGGTCGCCGCGCTTGATGAAGTGGGAGTCCTCGCCGTCGTAGTAGCCGACGTTGAGGTAGAGGCCGTAGTCCTCCGGGCCGATCGGGAGGGCGGTGCCGAGGCTTACGTTGAGGCGCGGCAGGGCGAGGGGCTGGGCGGTGAGGTTGCGGAAGGTGGTCTCGTGGCGGATGACGTAGCTGTCGCCGCCGTTGGCGCTCGCCAGGGTGTAGCGCCGGATGACCTCGAGCTGGCCGGGCAGCTCGGCGCGGTAGGCGATCTCGGTCGGCGAGTGCGACACCAAGGCGTAGGCGGTGGTGGCGTCGAGCCCGGGGTAGCCGACGAGGGCCAGCGCGGGCGCGGCATGGATTTTGTTCAACACGTAGAGGTCGTCGCGGCCCTTGACGGCCTGGTGTTTCTTGAGCGCGACCTGGTCGATGGCGCCGCCGAGCGAGGTGAAACGCACGGTGACGAACTCGTTTTCGAGGAAGGCGAACTCAGCCTTGGCGGACGCGGGCGGGGGTGTGGCGGTCGCCGGCTGGGCGGCGGTGAGCACGGGCTCGGCGGAGGTGGCC
>Ga0073934_10004853_pt1 | contig 21666 bp, 23 predicted proteins | sample LarsenN4metaG_FD_76834 | JGI IMG/M metagenome (GOLD analysis project Ga0073934, IMG submission 76834) | Hot spring sediment bacterial and archeal communities from British Columbia, Canada, to study Microbial Dark Matter (Phase II) - Larsen... ...
CCGCGACCGGATCGGGTCCCGCCCCGGACGTGGGGGCTGCGGCCGGCCTGCACCATTGAGCCCCATGGCTGCGCACGCCCGGAGGATCGTCGTCGGCTTCGACGGCTCGGAGCCGGCGCTGCGGGCGCTCGAGGCGGCCGCCGAGTTCGTGGGCTACGGCTCTACGCTGGCGGTGGTGATCGTGGCCGAGGAGCGGGCGGGAGACTCCCGCCGGGCGCTCGCGGAGGCCCGCGAGCGGCTCCTCCGGCGCCAGGTGGCCGCGACGTACGTGCAGCGCGTGGGGGATCCGGCGCGCGAGCTGGTGGAGGCCGCGCGCGAGCTGGAGGCCGACCTCGTGGTCGTCGGCACCTCGACCGGGGCGCTGCCCGGGAGCTCCGTTCCGGGATCGGTCGGAGGCGAGGTCGTGCGCACGGCTCCCTGCGACGTGCTCGTCGTTCGCTGAGCCCCCGCCGGGGGCGCGTTACCGCTCGATCAGGCCTTGGTCGAGCGCGTAGCGGACGAGCTCGGCGCGGCTCGTCAGGCCGAGCTTCTGCATGATGTGCGCGCGATGCGTCTCGGCCGTGCGCACCGAGATGTAGAGCTTGGTCGCGATCTCCTGGTTGGTATGGCCGAGGGCGAGCAGCTGCAGCACCTCCCGCTCCCGCTCGGAGAGGGGATCGGCCTGGGCCCGCTTGCGCTCCTCGGCCTCGGCGGCGACCAGGCGCGCGCCGAGGGCCGGATGGAGGTACCGCTCCCCGGATGCAACCGAGCGGACGGCGTCCACGACCTCGGTGTCGGCCGCCTCCTTGAGCACGTAACCGCTCGCCCCCGCCTCGAAGGCCGCGCGCACGTAGCGCGGGTCGTCGTGCATGGAGAGGACGAGCACCTTCGCCTCGGGGACGGCCTGGAGGAGCGCGGGCATGCCCTCGATCCCGCTCTTCCCCGGCATGGTCACGTCGAGCAGGATCACGTCGGGCTTGTGCTCGAGCGCCTCGAACACGGCGCGCTCGGCGTTCGGCGCCTCACCCACGGTCTCGATCCCCTCCGCCGCGTCGAGCACGCGCCGGAGGCCGCTGCGCACGACGGCGTGGTCGTCGACGACGAGCACCCGGATGCTCATGACAGGGGCACCTCGGCCACGATGGTCGTCCCCGCGCCCGGCGCCGTCTCGATCGTCAGTCGGCCGCCGGCGAGCGCCGCGCGCTCGCGCATGCCGACGAGCCCGAGCCCTCCGTGCTGCGCGACGGGATCGAACCCGGCGCCGTCGTCCTCGATCAGGGCGATCACCGTTCCTCCCGTTCGGCGCAGGACGACGCTGACCCTCGTCGCCTGCGCGTGCTTGACGATGTTTGTCAGGGCCTCCTGGACGATCCGGTAGAGCGTTGTCTCGATCTCACCCGGGAGCCGCTCCTCACCGAGCTGAAGCTCGAGGTCGAGCTGCAGCGACGCCCGCTCGCGGATGGTTTCTGCGAGGCGCTCGATGGCTGTGGCGAGCCCGAAGTCGTCGAGGGTGGCCGGGCGGAGCTCGACCGCGAGCCGCCGCACGTCCTGGAGCGTCGAGACGACCCGCTCCCGCAGGGCGGCAACTGCGGCGCGTCCCGCCTCCGACTCGAGCATCGGCTCGAGCGCCTTCAGCTCGAGCAGGATCGAGGTGAGCGCCTGCCCCGTCTCGTCGTGCAGCTCGCGCGCCAGGTGACGGCGCTCGAGCTCCTGCGCGGCGACGACGCGGCGGACGACGTCGCGACTCACGCGCTCGGAGAGGTCGACCGCGGTCGCCGCTCGCGCCGTGAGCGTCTCGGCGAGGCGGAGGTCGTCCTCGCCGAAGCGCGGATCGGGGCCCTCCTTGTCGTGGGCGACGACGACGCCGATCGCCTTCCCCCGGACGATCAGGGGCACGTAGAGCGCCGTCGTGGCCCCCAGCAGGCGCGCCGCCCGCTGGTCGACCTCGGGGTCGTCGAGGAGCGCGTCCACCCGCTCGCTCCGGCCCCGCTCGAGGACCCGCCCGGCCTTCGAGGCACCGAGATCGAGCCGCAGGCCCAGCAGCCTCCCGGCGCCGTCTCCCGACACGGCGGCCACGCGCAGGGTCTCGGGCTGGTCGGGGAGCGCGATCAGCACCAGGCGGGCGGAGACCAGCTCGCGTAGCCGGTCGGCGACGACGGTCAGGATCTGGTCGAGCTCGATCTGGGAGGCGATCGCGTTCCCGATCTCGCTCAGCGACTCGAGCTGCCGCAACCAGCGCGTTGCCGACTCGTACAGGCGGGCGTTCTCGATCGCGACGGCGGCCTGGGCGGCGAGGAGCTGCGTCAGCTCCTCGTCCTCCTCGGTGAAGGGCTCGCCCCCTTGCTTCTCGGTCAGGTAGAGGTTTCCGTACGCCACCCCCCGGAGGAGGATCGGGACGCCGAGGAAGGTGGTCATCGGGGGATGTCCCGGAGGGAAGCCGACCGAGCGCGGGTCGGCGGCGAGGTCGTCCAAGCGCACGGGGCGCTGCTCGCGGATGACGACGCCGAGGACTCCGCGCCCGCGCGGCAGCTCGCCGATCGCGGCGATCGTCTCCTCGTCCATGCCCGTGGTGACGAAGCGCTCGAGGCTCCGGCCGGAGCGGTCGACGACGGCGAGGGCCGCGTAGCGGGCGCCCGTGAGCTTCGCCGCCGTCTCGACGATCCGCTGCAGGAGCGCGTCCAGGGACAGCTCCGAGCTGAGCGCGATCCCAGCGTCGAGCAGGAGGCGCAGGCGATCGGTATCGCCGGTCCGCTGGTCGGCTCGCAAACCCATCGTGCCTCCTGAGACTACGCGACCCGGCCAAACCCCGTGTTGCGGACCCCGTGATGCCGCGCGGCGCACTCGCTGGTGCCAGCGCGCCGTCTGGCCGTGGCCTTGGGCCCGTCGCTCGCCATCCGTATGCTCAGAGCATGGCGGTGAGGATCGACCCCGCGGTTCTGCGTCGGGGCCGGGTTCGCGGCCGCTACTTCCGCGAGAACTTCGCGCAGGCCGGGATCGACCTCTCGCAGATCATCCCCGAGCTGGTGACGAACGCCGACGCGGCGATCGCCGCCGCCGGACGCGAGCGCGGGCGGATCCAGCTCCGCATCGGGCCCGCGGATCCGGAGCTGCGCCGTGCCTGGAAGGCGGCTCTGCGCCGGCTGCGGTTGCCCGCGCTCTCCGACTGGCTGCACGAGGTCGTGTGCACCGACGACGGCGAGGGCGTCGACGCCGAGATCGTGGAGCGCCGCCTGGGCGCCCTCGGGGTGGTCCCCGAGCGCGAGGGCCAGCGGGGGCTCTTCGGCCGCGGCCTGCGCGACGTGTGGCTCGCGCAGGGGGGCGGGCGGATCCAGGGCGTGCGCGGCGAGCGCGCCGTCGAGTCGTGGTTCCTGCCGGCAGCGGGCGACGATCCGTACGTCTACGTCCACGTCCTCGACGGCCCGGCGACGCGCGAGCTCCGCGCCGAGCTCGGGCTCACGGGCGAGGGAACGCGCGTCACGGTGCCGCTCGCGCTGCGCCGGCTGCCGCCGAACGCGCGCCTGCGGCGGCTCGTGTCCGACCTCGTGCAGCTGCGGCCGATCCTCGAGGATCCGGCCCGCGAGCTGCTCCTCGACCTCCCCGGCGAGCCGCTCCAGCTCGTCCGGTACGCGCCGCCCGAGCCCGACCCCGACCGGCCGGTCCTGCTCGAGGACGAGGTCGAGATCCAGCGCGGCGTCGTCGCGCGTGTGGTCGTTCGCCGCGCCGCCCACCCGATCCCGCTCAGCCCGTCCCGGGCCACCCGCCGCGGCGGGCTCGTCGTCCGCTCGGGCCGCGCCGCCCACGAGGCGACCCTCGTCGGGCTGGAGAGCCGCCCGGGTGCCCGGCACCTCTACGGCGAGGTGTGGTGCGACGCGATCGAGAGCCTGCAGCGGCAGGCCCTCGACTCGCCCCGCCCGCAGGTCGTCGTCCGGGTCGACCGCAGCGGGCTGAACGAGGCGCATCCGCTCGTGCGGAGCCTGTACGCGACGCTCGAGCGCATGCTTCGCCCCCTCGTCGAGGCCGAGGAGCGCCGGGCCGGCGCGCGCCTCGTCCGGGCCGGCCGGGAGATCGCGGCCCGCGACGAGGTCGGTCTCCGCGCGCTGAACGATGCGCTCCGGTCCGCCTTCGACGCGCCGGGGCGGGCCGGCTTCGCCCGCGGCGGCGGGCCGGTCGAGCGGCCGCCGCTCGAGGAGGCCGAGCGGGAGGGAGCGGCGGGCGCCGTGCCGCCGACTGGGCCGGCCGCTGGCTCGGTCCTGGGCGGGGCGATGCGCTTCAAGCAGTCGCCGATCCGGATGCACCCCGGGGAGCAGCGCACCGTCTCGCTCCTCTTCGATCCCGCGCGGATTCCGCCGGGGACGCCGATCGAGGTGGCCACTGATCCGGGGCTCACGCTCTCGCTCCAGCGACGCGAGGTGCCGCCGCCGCTCGCGCGGGGCTGGTCGCGCGTGAGCGGAGCGCTGCGCGCGCTCGTCTCGGCCGAGCCGGGCGCGCGCCTGAGCGTCTTCGCCGAGGCGGGCGGGCACGACGCCGAGCTCGTCGTCCTCGTCGTCCGTCACCACGGAAGCGGCTGGGTGCGGGAGATCGCCCGCAAGGACGAGGACTCGCACGTCGAGGCCGAGTTCGAGCCGGAGACGGGCGTGGTCACCGTCTACGAGGGCCGGCGCGAGTTCAAGGCGCTCGAGCGGGCAGCGCGCCAGGCCGGTCTCGCGCGCTCCCGCGTCCGCGAGTACGTGCCGTACCGGATGCTCGAGGTGGAGGTGGCGGCGAACGCCGTCTACTGGTGGGCCGCCGAGCACATCCTCGAGCGGAGGCTCCCCGGCGAGCGCCCCGGCGACGCCGCGGACTACGCCGCCGCCGTGCGCATGGAGGCGCAGCTCCTCCGCCACCGCTCGCACGAGAAGCTGATGAGGGCCTTCCTCGGGCCGGAGGTGTTCGAGGGGACGGTGCTGGTCACGAAGCCGGCGCAGGCAGGGAGCGCGCAGCTCCGCCTCGCGGGGCCCTGAGCCGGCGCTCTCCGGCCCGCCGGTCCGTCCGCCCCCGTCTCCGTGGTTGCGGGGGTTGACACCGCAAGCGTGGGGGCCCCGCTGGTGACCCATGTGGCCGGCCCGACGCTCAGGTGAGAGGTTTCGATGATCGAAGGTGAGGGAGTTCGACGATCGCCGTCAGGTGGGGGAGCGTCCGTCCCGATCAGCACCCTCTGAGGCGTGAGCAGCGAGCGAAAGCGGTGGTGGCGCGACTACCGGACGCCAGCTGGTCGGAGGCCAGTCAAGGAGTTCATCAAGAGTCTCTCGGACACAGACGCTGCCGCGGTCGTCGCGGCGATGCGAGACGTTAGGGACACCGGACTCGCAGCGGCGCGGCATCTTCGCGGCGACATCTACGAGGTGCGAGCCGACGGCGATCGACAGACGTACCGCATTCTGTTCGCACCTGAGGGCCGACGAAGCCAGGTCCTCCTCGCGCTGGAGGGCTTCTCGAAGAAGGCCCAGAAGACGCCGCCTGAGAAGATCCGGCTCGCTGAGAGGAGGCTCGCGGACTGGCGAGGACGAGGCAAGGCGCGATCTCAGCAATGAGATGCCATCTAAGCTATAGTGAGTCGCATGGCTAACCGACGCGATTTCCTCGACGAGATCATCGACGAGCGCAGCGAGCGGAGTCCTGAGTTCCCCGACCTCGTCGAAGCGGCGCTTCGCCGTCGACAGCTGCTCCGAGAACTTGCAGCGAGGCGCGAGAAGCTAGGTCTCTCGCAGACGCTCGTAGCCGCACGCATGGGCACATCGCAGTCCGCTGTGGCGCGCCTCGAGGCGGGCGAGATCGATGCGAAGCTCTCTACCGTCGAACGATTCGCTGCTGCGCTCGGCCAGAAGGTGGAGTGGCGGGTCGCGAAGGTTCGTTAGCGGACGTCGATCGTGTAGTTGGCCTCGACGGGGCCCCCCAGACTGCCTGGCGCCGGACGGGTGCACATCATGGGTCCGCCGGCCTCGCCTCCGTGGTTGCGGCGGTGGGCGTTGCCGACACGCTGCGGCATGTCTTCGCCTCGGAGCTCCTACGTGCGGGTGCGAACTGCGCCAGATCCAGGAGCTCCTCGGCCACGAGCACCTCGACTCGACGCAGCGCTACACGCGGGTAAATGCGCACGAGCTGCGCGGAGCGATCAAGTGGCTGCCCTGGGTCGGATGGCGCACCGCGACGTATGCCATTCTTCTGATCGTCCTCGGAGCGGATCGAGAATCTTGGCATATCTCCGCTTCACCCCTTTGGTGAAGCGGTCTCGATCAACGAGGAGCGGGAAGGGGTCAGACGAGCGCGAGTCCGAGGACGTCGAGGGCGGCCCGGAGAGCGGGGTCGTCCGCTTCGACGGGATCTGACGAGGTCGAGAGGAACGGACTGGGCGCTTCCGGAGCGGGCTCGAAGATCGCCCAATTGACGAACTGGTCCCCCAGACGTGAGCCGTAGCGGATGCCTGCGAACGATCCGCGCTCGTCGCGCTGCTCATAGACGAACCGGGACACGGCCTGGGTGAACGCCCGCGGCGCCCTCAGGCGACTCGTCGCGGCGTCGATCTCGTCGAGACCGGAGCGGATCGCAGTTGCAGCCAGCGCCGTCCGAAGCGTGGCGAGCGTCCGCGCATCCCCGACGTCGACGAACGGTCCCTGCACTGTCGCCTCGCCGACCACGCGTGTCTCCAACCAGGTCCGCGGAACGCCGGCCGGCGGCTCATCGTCGCCTTCGACCTGTGCGAGCTCGGCGAGCACGCCGAGGTCCGGCCGGAACCGTGCCAGTGTCTCGACGAAGGCCCCGATCCGTTGCGACGAGGCGTAGAGGACGCGATAGCTCGCCTCGGGATCGTCGTACCGGTGACCGAAGGTCCCGTCCGGGCCGGCGTACGACCAACCTGGCCAAGCCCACGGATCGGGCTTGCGGGCGACGCGGTAGAGCGATCCGTCGGGCTCGACGGACGCGAGCTCGCCACTCATCCGCCGACGAGGAACGCCCGCTCGGCGGCGATGACCTCCGGGCCCACCTCGTCGATGTCGCCCTCACGAAGCAGACGTGCAGGGGAGCGGTCGTCGAGCTGCGGGTTCAGTCCCTGGAACCACGCCCGGGCGACCTCCGGGCCGTCGACCTCGGCGATCGCCCCGGCGACCTGGAGCGCAAGCCGGAGCCGGCGTTGGGTGGCCTCGCTCGGCTCGCGGACCCCCTCTGCCCACTCGTTGACCGCTCGCGTCTCCTTCACCGAGCCGAGATAGGCGCAGAGCTTCAGCCCGAGAATCTCGCGCAGAGCCGCCACTACCTCGGGGAAGCTGGAGCGCACAGCCCGAACGTGCGCGGCGTAGTCGGGACGAGCCACGGGACTGATCGTCATCGAACCTCCTTGGACTCCCACACTCTAGCACAATTTTAATCACCAAGCAATCACAAGTAATATCACATCGAATGTGCCAGGTCGCGAGAAGCTCTCCGGTGGCTCGCCCCAGAATCGTGTGCCCCGCTCCTCTGTCCCACATTGACAGGGCGAAGACCTCGACGCCGCTCCGGGGTACGCGCGAGCAGCGCACAGAGATGCACTTTCGGGAGTGCGTCGCGACGTTCGTGGGCGGCTACCGGGACGAGCGGCTGAACATCGCCGAGTACCGGTCCTGAGAGCCCCTCGGACCAAGAAAATGCAGGCCATGTACCCTACGGTCGACGCCTGCGCCCTCATTCTGCCCGACCGAGGCGGTCAGTCGACCGCCAGTTTCCGACACCTCACCCACCGGGCACGGCGTCACGGCGCTCGAGCACACCCGAACCCGTCGTTGGCCTCCCCGCTGCGGGGCGGAGCGACGCCGACATGCCGAAGCGAAACCGCGCCGGGTGCCTGCGTCGAGCGGTTCCACGGAGACCGCAGCCAGGTCGCCGCGGGGCGAGCCCCAGCGGGTCGCCGGCAGCTCGGCGGTGATAGAGAGAGCCCCGTTGCCGGGGCTCTCTCCGTAGCAGGCCTGTAAGCCGGATTCTGTCGAGGGTGACCATCCATCTCTGCGGCGCACCCGGCTCCTCGGCGGGCCGCGTCGTCGGAGCCTGCTTCGCCTTGCACCGGACGGGGTTTGGCGAGCCGGCCGCGTCACCGCGACCGCTGGTGGGCTCTTACCCCACCGTTTCACCCTTGCCGGCCGCTCGCCGGAGCGAGCGACGTAGGCGGTCTGCTCTCTGTTCCACTTTCCGTCGGCTTTCGCCGCCTGGGTCGCCCCAGCGTCCTGCCCTGCGGTGTCCGGACTTTCCTCGAGCCCCGGAAGGGCCCGCGGTCACCCGGCCTGCACGACCGATGGTAGCTCGATCTCGGGGACGTCGCGGCCTTCGGCGAGGAGCGAGCGGCACTCCGGGCACGCGATCACGCCGCGCAGCGGCATGACGAACTCCCCGCAGACGAGGCACTCGAGGCTCGCCCCGCGGACGAGCGCGGCGAGCTCCTGGTCGAGGGTGCGGCTCAGGGGCGCGACGTTCATGCGAGGCTCCGGAAGACGCCCGTCACCTTGCCGAGGATGCGGACGTGGGCGGGGTAGAGCGGCTCGAGCGCGCGGTTCTCGGGCTGCAGCCGGACGCGGCCGTCGCGCTCGCGGTAGAAGGTCTTCACCGTCGCCTCGTCCGCGGCTTCGTCGTCGCCGACGAGGGCGACGACCACGTCTCCGTTGCGGGCGTCGTCCTGACGGCGGACGACGACGATGTCGCCGTCGAGGATCCCGGCCTCGACCATCGAGTCGCCCTTCACGCGGAGCAGGAAGTCCGCGTCGCGTCCGAGCGGCTCGGGCACGGCGAGCTCGTCCTCGATCGCCTCCTCGGCGAGGAGGGGGCCGCCCGCGGCGATGCGGCCGACGAGGGGGAGGACGGGGGTCGCGCGCCCGCGCGGGGCTGCCGGCGCGGGCTCGGACCGGCGCCGGCCGAGGAGCTCGAGCGCCCGCGGCTTCGTCGGGTCGCGCCGGAGCAGGCCGGCGCGCTCGAGGTTGGCGAGGTGCGCGTGCACGGTGGAGGGGGAGGCGAGCCCGACCGCGTCGCCGATCTCGCGCACGGTCGGCGGGTAGCCGTGCTCGTCCACGTACTGGACGAGGAACTGCCAGATCTCCTGCTGCCGGGCGGTGAGGTGCATGTCGTCTCCAGTGTCGGGGAACGAACGTACGTTCGTCACGAGAGAGTAGATCCCTCCCCGGACGGAGTCAAGGGCCCGCAGACGGGAAGAGCGGCCCCGGGGCCGCTCTTCCGCCATGCGCTGGAGAGGACTTGAACCTCCACGGCCTAAAGTGGCCACTAGGCCCTCAACCTAGCGCGTCTACCAATTCCGCCACCAGCGCGCGCTTTCGAATTCTAGAGGAGGTGGAACAGGATCAGCGTGTTCAGCCCGAAGACGATCGCGACCGCGACCGTGAGCCGGGTCAGGTTCCGCTCCACGATGTGCGTGCCGCCCTGCGAGTGGGGCGTGAAGCCGAGCCCGCCCATGCCCGCCTCGCGGCCCGAGTGCATGAGCACGAGCACGATCAGGAAGGCCGACAGGAGCACCTGCACCACGGCCGAGACCTGGACCCAGAAAGCGAGGATGCCGAACATCGCGCGGGCGAGGATAGCAGCGGGGCTACGCTCTCCCGGTGCCCGAGGCCGACGCCAGGACGCGCATCCAGAAGCTCCTCGTCACCGGCGACAACCGGCTCAAGCAGGGCGTCGACCCGGCGAAGGTGCGCGAGACCTACGAGCAGGCGCTCGCGCTCGCGCGCGAAGCCGGGCTCGAGGACGCGGTGCGCCCGCTGGTCGAGCTCAGGCTGGCCGACCTGCAGCGGCTCGCTCGAGGATCGCCTCCACCCGGGCCGCCTGCCGCCTGACGTCGTGCGCCTCGGCGGCCGCCCGGGCGGCGAGGTTGGGCCGAGGCAGGGTCGCGGCCGCCTCCAGCGCGGCGAGGAGGGCGTCGTCGTCCTCCGGGTCGACGAGCACGCCCGCCTCCGGGGGGACGAACTCGGGCGGGCCGCCGACGCGCGTGGCGACGACCGAGCGGGCCGACGCCATCGCCTCCAGCGCGGCGAGGCCGAACGGCTCCACGAGGCTCGGCTGACAGAGGACGTCGCAGGCGGCGACCCAGGCCGGGACGGCCTCGTGCGCGACGCGGCCGGCGAGCGCGATCCCGGGGCGTCCCTCGAGCGCCGCCCGCAGCGGGCCGTCGCCGACGAAGGCGAGCGTCCCCTCTCCCCGGCGCTCGAAGGCGCGGGCGAGCCGAAGGACGTTCTTCCGCTCGGAGAGCGCCCCCAGGCAAAGGAAGAAGGTGCCGCCGCCGCGCCAGCCCACCTCCTCCCGCGCCGCGTGGGCGTCGCGGGGCGCGAAGCGCTCGAGGTCGACGCCGCAGTCGACCACCTCGCTCTTGCCCGCAGCGGCCGGGACGGCGGCCTCGAGCTGCTTCCGGAGCCAGTCGGAGACGGCGACCACCGCGGCCGCCCGGCGCACGACGTAGCGAGTGGCGGCGCGCACGGCCGGGTTGTCGAGCGCGTTTCGCACGTCTTGTCCGTGGGCGGTAACGACGAGCGGCGCCCGCGAGGCGAGCGCGGCGACCAGCCCGGCGGGGACGAGGAAGTGGGCGTAGACGACGTCGGGTCGGAAGCGCCGGGCGGCGCGGGCCGCGTCGCGCGCGAGCGCGAGGTGCCGCCGGCGGCCTCCGGCCCGGCTCGTCACCACCGCGCGCTCGAGCTCGTGGCCGCGGGCGGCGAGCTCCCGCTCGAGGCCGGCGACGAAGACGCCGAGGTCGGGGTCGTCCGGCCCGGGGTACATCTGCGAGACGAGGAGGATGCGCACGGCTGCGCACGCTACCGGCGGCCGAGCGCGACGCAGAGCATGGGGCTGTCCCCGCGTCGCGGGGCGACGGCGCGCGTGACGTCGTCGTCGTAGAACGTCGAGCAGGTCGCCCCCCAGCCGAGCGCGAACGCGCCGACCTGGAGCCGTCCGGCCACGATGCCGGCCTCGAGCTGCGCGGCGCGGTAGCCGCGGTTGCCGAGGGCTCCGAGCGCGCGCTCCAGGTCGGCCATGAGGAAGAGGACCGCCGCGGCGCGCGCGCCGAGGTACTGCTCGAGCACGAGGTAGCCGGCGAGCCCGCGCAGGCGGCGCGGCTCCTCGGCGCGGACGAGCTCGAGCCGGTCGGACGCCTCGAAGTCGTAGACGCCGGGCTCGACCCCCTCGACGGCGTTCGCCAGCACGACGGCCCGGACGAGCCGGCCGACGTCGGCCGGGATCGGCCCCAGCGCGCGGGCGAGCAGGTCGACGAGCTCGTCGTGCGGCACCGGCTCCAGGGCGAAGTCGCGGATGGAGACGCGGCGGCGGAGCACGGGCTCGAGCGGCTCGGCGAGCACGGGGGCGGGAGCGTCGCCCTCCTGCGGCGGAAGCCCGGCGCGGTAGCGCTCGACCTCCGCGGCGTCGCGCAGGCGCGAGACGGCGTGCAGCTCCTCGGCGAGCGGGTAGCGCACCTCCTGGCGCGAGAGGGGTGCGACCTCGAGGGCGAGCGGCTCGAGCGCGGGCGGCGGGGCAGGCTCGCCCTCGCCCAGCGCGAGCAGCGCGAGCGTCGCCTCGAAGCGTCCGTCGATGCCGAGCAGGCGGTCGAGCTCCTCGTCCACGAAGCCGGTGAGCAGGCGCGGGCGCAGGCCGGCGGCCTCGGCGAGCGCGAGCAGGTTCGCGAGCATCGTCCCCGCGTCCCAGTACAGGTGCCGGTAGCCGCGCGCCTGGTACTTCCAGGCCGTGCGCCAGAGGATCCCGGTGAGGAAGAGCACGGTCTCCGCGGGGACGCCGGCCGCGCCGCGCACGTCCTCGGGCCGCAGCCGGCGCAGCGTCTGCTCGAGCGGGTGATAGTGGTGGAGCCCGTCGGCGGTGGCGACGTAGACCTCGACCGGGTACAGGCCGCCGGCGCTCGAGTAGGTGCGGAAGTGGTACGTGCGCCCGCCCGGGAGCGTTCGCGAGCGCACCGTGCCGGCGCCGAAGCGGAGGAGTCGCTCGAGGCCCGGCGGGAGGGGAAGCGGCTCGAGCGACGCGTACTCCTTGAACGGGTGCGGCCAGTTCGCGAAGTCGAGCCGGTGCGAAGAGCTCCGCACGCTCTCGTACGTGTGCTTCGTCGCCTCGTGGTAGCGGCGCGCGACCTCCGTCGCCCAGTTGTCGCTCTCCACGGCTAGCCGCGGAGCACCTGCAGCAGCCCGAGGCACATCTCGTCCGTCGTCCCCTCGCCCCAGAGCACGTAGCGCGGCGCCCGCGGGATTTCCTCCTCGCCGCGCACGCGCTTGCGGACGTCGTGGCGGCAGGTGACCCGCACGACGTCGCCGGCCTCCGCCCGCACGGGCTGGGCGAGCATGTACAGGCTCTGCCAGTGGAAGTCCCAACGCGGGATGTCGAGCAGCACCTGCGCGCGCGAGGTTCCCGGGTTGAGCTCGAGCTGGATCGACGCGCCGAGCAGGTGCATGTGACCGGCGACGCCGAGGATCGTGGTCGGGCCCGGCAGACGGCGATCGCACGTCGTGACCGGGCTGGGCGCCGGCGTCGCCGCGTTCCCGCGGCAGAGGAAGAGCAGCCCGGCAGGGACGAAGCCGGCGCCCGCGCCGTACTTGCGCTGGAGCTCGAAGAGCGCCTCCGAGCGGTTGCAGAGCCGTCCTCGCTCCCCCGGGGCGCAGGCGAGCTCGACCGGGGCGGGCAGGAGCATCGTCCGCACGGGTGCGAGACCCGCCGCGGGCGCCACCGTGAGCAGCGCGCGCGAGCGGTCGGCGACGGTGCCGTTGAGGAGGTTGTAGTGCACCTGCATCACCACCTGGCTGCCGGCAGGAAGCGGCACGCCCGTGCCCTCGGGGAGGCGGTTCCCGCCGGAGCCAGGGGCCCAGGCGGCGATCCAGCTCGCGTCGTTCAGCGCGTCCTGGAAGCTCCCCTCGCCGGCGGGCAGGCCGGTGCCGCCGAAGCACGTCCAGCCGAGGCCGGGCGCGGCCGCGTCCAGGCGGCGGGCCGCCTCGACCTGCGCCGGGGCGACCCGGAAGAGGATGACGTGGTGGACGACCCTCGCCGCCCCGGGCTCGATCCGCGCCGAGGTCACGGCCACGTCCTCGTCCAGCCCTGGATCGAGGAGGAAGCAGCGGTAGTCGTCGGTCACTCCCTTCGCTGCCCGGGGACGGTAGGGGGCGGGCAGGCGCAGGTCGAGGAGCGACTCGCCCTCGCGGAGGGCGACCTGGGTGAGCGGCCTGATCCCCCGTGCGGACCCGTCCACGCGGCCGCCGGCGCGGGCCCAGGCGAGGATCGTCGCCCGCTCGCGAGCGCTCAGGGTCCGCTCGTCCTGGTCGGCGAACGCGGGCGAGCGCGGGCCCGGGGGCCACGGCGGCATCCGCCGCTCCCGAACCGCCGCCGCGATCAGGCCGGCGCGGGAGGCGATCTGCCCGGCGGTCGCGAGCGGGAAGGGGGCGATGCCGCCCGGGCGGTGACAGCCGCTGCACTTCTCGCGCAGGATCGGCGCGACCTCGCGGGTGAAGCTGGGCGCGGCCGCCGCCACGCTCGGGCGGTCGGCGCCCCGGCTCGCGGCGAGCGCGGCGAGCGGGACGCCGAGCGCGAGGAGCGCCGCCGCGGCCACGGGAAGGCGGCCTGCCCTACGCATGCTGCGCATCGTAGGTTCCCCAGAGCTCGCGCAGGACGCCGCAGATCTCCCCGATCGTGCAGCGCACCCGCAGCGCCTCGCGCATGGGCGGGAGCAGGTTCTGCTCCCCCTCGGCGACGCGGCGCACCTCGGCCAGGGCGGCCGCGGCGGCGGCGGCGTCGCGCTCCGCGCGCACCCGCTGGGTGCGCTCGCGCTGGCGACGCTCGCTCTCGGGGTCGACCTGGAGGAGCTCGACCCGCTCCTCCTCGTCCTCGGTGAAGCGGTTCACCCCGACCACGACCCGCTCGCCCGCCTCGACCTCGGTCTGGTAGCGGAAGGCGGAGGCCTCGATCTCGTCCTGGACGAAGCCCTGCTCGATTGCCCTCACCGCACCGCCGAGCTCGTCCACGCGGTCGATCAGCTCCTGCGCGCGCCGCTCCAGCTCCGCGGTCAAGGCCTCGATGAAGAAGGAGCCGCCGAGCGGGTCGGCGGTATCCGTGCAGCCTGCCTCGTGGGCGAGGATCTGCTGCGTCCGCAGCGCGATGCGGGCCGAGCGCTCCGTCGGCAGGGCGAGCGCCTCGTCGAAGGAGTTCGTGTGCAGGGACTGCGCACCGCCGCAGACGGCCGCGAGCGCCTGGATCGCGACCCGGACGACGTTGTTCTCCGGCTGCTGCGCGGTCAGGGTGGAGCCGCCGGTCTGGGCGTGGAAGCGGAGGGCGAGCGCGCGGGGGCTGGTGGCGCCGAAGCGCTCGCGCATGATCCGCGCCCAGAGGCGGCGCGCGGCCCGGAACTTCGCCACCTCCTGGAAGAAGTGGTTGTGGGCGTTGAAGAAGAAGGAGAGCCGCTCGCCGAACACGTCCGGGGAGAGCCCGGCGGCGACCGCGGCCTCGCAGTAGGCGATCCCGTTGGCGAGGGTGAAGGCCAGCTCCTGGGCGGCGCTCGCGCCTGCCTCGCGGATGTGGTAGCCGGAGATGGAGATGGTGTTGAAGGCGGGCAGCCGCTCCGCGCAGTAGGCGAAGAGGTCGGTCGTGAGCCGCATCGAGGGCCGCGGCGGGAAGATGTAGTTCCCCCGCGCGACGTACTCCTTGAGCACGTCGTTTTGAACCGTGCCCCGCAGGCGCTCGCCGGGCACGCCTTGCTCCTCGGCGACGAGCTCGTAGAGCAGGAGCAGGAGCGCGGCGGGGGCGTTGATCGTCATCGAGGTCGAGACCTCGCCCAGGGGGATGCCGGCGAAGAGCAGCTCCATGTCGGCGAGCGAGTCGATCGCGACTCCCGTGCGGCCGACCTCTCCCTCGGCCAGGGGGTGGTCGGAGTCGTAGCCGAGCTGCGTCGGCAGGTCGAAGGCGACCGAGAGCCCGGTCTGGCCGCGCTCGAGCAGGTAGTGGAAGCGGGCGTTCGTCTCCTCCGCGGAGCCGTAGCCCGCGTACTGGCGGATCGTCCAGGGGCGGCCGCGGTACATGGTCGCGTACGGCCCGCGCGTGAACGGGTACTCGCCCGGGAGCTCGAGCTCCCCCGGGGGCAGGTCGGCGATCGTGTAGACGGGCTTGATCTCGATCCCGGAGTCGGTCAGCCGGCGGTCCTCGGCGGTCGCCATGCGCGCATCGTAGGCGTAGAGGGGTCAGGCGTAGGGGGGTCAGGTCCCGTAGGGGGGGTCAGGTCCCGTTTGTTGCACCCGCGGGCGCAGAGGGTGGGTCACGGGGTCGGGTCACGGGGTCGGGTCGGGTCACGGGGTCAGGTCCCGTTTGTTGCACCGCGGTGCAACAAACGGGACCTGACCCCATGTTGCGCAGACCCCAGTGCAACAAACGGGACCTGACCCCATGTTGTGACCCCATGTTGCGCAGACCCCATGTTGCGCAGACCCCATGTTGCACATGTTGCGCATGTTGCGAGCCGGCGGGTCGGCGCTACAAGACGCCCCCGGCGCGCGCGATCGCGTCCAGCGCGATCCGGCGGCCGGTCTCGATGTGCGCGCGGATCGCGCGGCGCGCGGCCTCGAGGTCGCCGGCCTCGAACGCCTCGACGATGCGGGCGTGCTCGGTGACGAGGTTCGCGTGGCCCTCGACGCGACCTCCGCGGATCACCTGCATGAGCAGGTTGACCGACAGCTCGCGGTAGAAGCGGGAGAGGAGGGCGTTCCGCGCGAGGTCGATCTGGAATTCGTGGAAGGCGGCATTGGCCGCGTCCCACTGCTCGTGCGAGATGGCCGCAGCGGTCTCCTCGAGCAGCGAGCGGAAGGCCTCGAGCTGCGCCTCCTCCAGCGTGCCCACGGTGCGCTCGGCTGCATGCAGCTCGAGCGCGAGGCGGACCTCGTAGCCCTCGACGAGCGCCTGGGCGGTGACCGGCGTCACGTAGTAGCCGCGGCGCGACTCGACCGTCAGCAGCCCCTCGGAGACGAGCCTCGTCAGCGCGTGGTGGACGGGGCTGCGGGAGACGCCGAGCTCGGCGGCGAGCCCGTGCAGGCTGAGCTTGGCCCCGGGGGCGTGCCGGCGGGTGAGCAGGCGGTTGCGCAGCTCCGCGTACACCTGCTCGTTCAGGTTCGCGCCGCGAAGGACAGTGGTCATGTGCCCGATCTAACATGTCACGGGCCGGAAGGCAACCGCGGATACGCTCTGCGCGTGGACGTACAGGTCAGGCTGTTCGCCGGGCTGCGCGAGCGCGCGGGGTTCGGGAGCGTCGCGCTGGAGCTACCGGAGGGCGCGACCGTGGGCGACGTCTGGGCTGCGCTCGCCCTCGGCGAGGAGCCGCCGGGGCTCCTCTTCGCGCTCAACCGGGCCTACGCCGAGCGCGATGCCCCGCTTGCGCCCGGCGACGAGGTCGCTCTCATCCCGCCGGTCTCGGGCGGCAGCTTCCGGCTCTCGGCCGAGCCGCTGTCGGTCGACGGCGCCGTGGCCGAGGTGCGCACTCCGGAGGCCGGGGCGGTCGCCGTCTTCGTCGGCACCACGCGCTCGCGTTCCCGAGGCCGGGAGGTGCTGCACCTCGAGTACGAGGCCTACGAGGGCATGGCCGAGCAGGTGATGGCCGACCTCGCCGCCGAGCTCGAGCGCCGCCACGACCTCTGCCGAGTCGCCATTCACCATCGGGTGGGCCGGGTCGAGATCGGCGACGTGAGCGTCGTGATCGCCGTCTCCGCCCCGCACCGCGCCGCTGCGCTGGCGGCCTGCCGGGAGGCGATCGACGAGCTGAAGGTCACCGTCCCGCTCTGGAAGAAGGAGGTCTACATCGGGGGCGAGGAGTGGATCGGGCAGGGCTCGTGAGGAGCGACCCCGAGGAACGGTACGCGCCGGAGCCGGCGACCCTCCCGGACCCGGAGCCTGCCGCGGCGGGCGAGCGCGGCTACGAGCCGCTCCGGCCGAGCTGGGGGTTGGGCGCCGCGCTGCGGCGGCTGCTCGCGCCCGCGGTCGCCCTGGGCGTGCTCGTGCTCAAGTTCGGCGGGCTCCTGCTCAAGCTCAAGGTCGTGACCACGGGCGGGTCGATGCTCGTCTCGATCGCCGCCTACGCGTGGATCTGGGGCCTGCCCTTCGCGGTCGGCTTCGTCCTGCTCATCTTCGTCCACGAGCTGGGGCACGTCCTCGAGCTGCGCCGGCAGGGAGTGCCGGCGAGCGCGCCGCTCTTCATCCCCTTCCTCGGCGCGGTCATCGGGATGCGGCAGCTTCCCGACGATGCCTGGAAGGAGGCGCGGGTCGCGCTGGCAGGCCCGCTGCTCGGCTCGCTCGGGGCAGCGGCGGTCTGGATCGCCGGCGAGGCGTCCGGGTCCGACTTCCTGCTCGCACTCGCCTTCGTCGGCTTCTTCCTCAACCTCTTCAACCTGATCCCGGTCGTGCCGCTCGACGGCGGGCGGGCGGCCGCTGCGCTCCACCCCGCCGTATGGGTGCTCGGGCTCGCGCTCATCGTCGCCCTCCTCCTCGTCCGCCCGAACCCGATCCTGGTCGTCATCGCCGTCCTGGGCGGGCTCGAGGCGTGGCGTCGCTTCCGCGAGCGGAAAGCGGCCGCCGGCTACTACCGCCTCCGGCCCGGTCAGCGCTTGGTCGTCGCGCTCGCGTACCTCGGGCTCGTTGCCGTCCTCGGGCTCGCGGTCTCTGCGACCCACGTCGAGCGGAGCTTCTGATGGCGCGCAACCACGAGCTCGATCGCCGGCTGCTGCGGCGCACCCACGAGACGCTGGCCGGCGACATCTCGCTGATCGCCTCCGAGTTCGTGGCCGGGTTCCAGGTCGTGCAGCAGATCGATCGCCCGGCGATCTCGGTCTTCGGCTCCGCCCGGGTGCGCGAGGGCTCGCCGGTCTACGAGCTCGCCCGGGCCGCGGGGCGCGCCTGTGCCGAAGCGGGGTTCGCGGTCGTCACCGGGGGCGGCCCAGGGGTGATGGAAGCCGCGAACCGCGGCTGTCAGGAGGCGGGCGGGCTCTCGGTGGGGTTCAACATCGAGCTGCCGCAGGAGCAGGAGCTGAACCCCTGGTGCGATCTCTCGCTCACCTTCCGCCACTTCTACGCGCGCAAGGTCATGTTCGTGAAGGCGGCCGAGGGTTTCTGCATCCTGCCGGGCGGCTTCGGCACCCAGGACGAGCTGTGGGAGGCGCTCACCTTGATCCAGACCGGGAAGATCGGACACTTCCCGGTCGTGCTCCTCGACTCCGGCTACTGGGACGAGCTGCTCGCCTGGGTGCGCGGGGAGATGCTCGGAGCCGGGCTGATCTCGCCCGAGGACGCCGACCTCGTCCACGTCACCGACGACCCGCGCGAGGCGGTCGAGCTGATCGTCTCGCGCTACGAGCTGCGGGTCGCCGAGGGCTCCGCCTGACCGGCCTACACTGACGCCATGGGCCCTCGCTCGCTGCGCGACCTCCCCCCGGTCGACGCCCTGCTGCAGGACGAGCGGCTCGCCTCGGCGCCGCATGCGCTCGCGGTCGCCGCGTGCCGCACCGTCCTCGAGCGGGCGCGGGCGGAGATCAGGGCGGGCCGCGAGCCGGGCCCGCTGGTCGAGGCGGTGCTCGCGGAGCTGGAGCGCGCCCGGCGCCCGAGCCTGCGCCGGGTGCTGAACGCGACCGGCGTCCTCGTGCACACGAACCTCGGCCGGGCCCCGCTCGCCGCCCGCGCGCTCGCCCGGGTCGCGGAGGTCGGGTCGGGCTACTCGAACCTCGAGTACGACCTGGCGCGGGGCGAGCGCGGCTCGCGACAGGATCACCTTGCGCCGCTCCTTCGCCGGCTGACCGGCGCGGAGGCTGCGCTCGTGGTCAACAACAACGCGGCCGCCGTCCTGCTCGCCCTCGCCGCGCTCGCCGAGGGGCGCGACGTGATCGTCTCCCGGGGCGAGCTGATCGAGATCGGCGACGGCTTCCGCATCCCCGAGGTGCTCGCGCGCTCGGGCGCGCGCCTGGTCGAGGTGGGGACGACGAACCGGACGCGAGTCGCCGACTACGAGCGCGCCGCCGGGCCCGAGACCGCCGTCGTTCTCCGCGTGCATCAGTCGAACTTCCGCGTCGTCGGGTTCTCCGAGCGTCCGCGCTTGGCGGAGCTGGCGGAGGCCGCGCACCGGCACCGGCTCGTGCTCGTGGACGACCTCGGGTCCGGCGCGCTGCAGGCGGTCGGGGACGAGCCGACCCCCGCCGAGAGCCTGCGCGCGGGCGCGGATCTCGTCTGCTTCTCGGGAGACAAGCTGCTCGGCGGGCCGCAGGCAGGCATCGTGGTCGGCCGCGCCGACCTCGTCGAGCGCCTCCGCCGGCACCCGCTGCAGCGCGCGCTGCGGGCGGACAAGCTCACCCTGGCCGCGCTCGAGGGGACGCTTCTCGCCGCGCTCGAGCAGGGCGCGTCCGAGGAGATCCCGGTGCTGCGCATGCTGCACGAGCCGCTCGAGCGCGTGCGGGTGCGGGCGGAGCGGCTGGCCGCGCTCGTCGGCGGCGCGGTGGAGGAGACGGCATCGCGCGTGGGCGGGGGTGCGCTCCCGCTGGCCGAGCTGCCGAGCGCCGCCTGCGCGGTCGAGGAAGAGCTGGCCGGGCACCTCCGCCTCGGCGAGCCGCCGGTGGTCGCCGTCGTCCGCGACGGCCGCACGCTGCTCGACTGCCGCACGCTGACGGACGCGGACGTGGACGAGGTGGCCGCGGCGGTGCGGGCGGCGCGCCGGGCGCCGGCCCCCCACGCCAAGTGACAAAGTGTCACAAGGCAACAAGGGCCGTCTCGGAGGCGCTATGCCGCTGACGGTCGGCACAGCTCCTCTCTCCGCGCGGGTCGGTCTGGGTCGGCTTGTTGCCGTCTCGGAGGCGCTATGCCGCTGACCGTCGGCACGGCGGGGCACATCGACCACGGCAAGACGTGGCTCGTGCGCGCGCTCACCGGCAAGGACACGGACCGGCTGCCGGAGGAGCGCCGGCGCGGGATCTCCATCGACCTCGGCTACGCGCCGCTCGAGCTTCCGGGCGGGCGACGCCTGTCGCTCGTCGACGTCCCCGGCCACGAGCGCTTCGTGCGAACGATGGTGGCAGGGGCGAGCGGGATCGACCTCTTCCTGCTCGTGGTCGATGCCGGCGAAGGCGCTCGCCCGCAGACGCACGAGCACCTCGCGATCCTGCGCCTGCTCGGGATCGAGCGCGGCGTGGTCGCGGTGACGAAGGCGGACGCGGTCGATGCGGAGACGCTCGAGCTCGCGCTCGAGGAAGCCCGCGAGCTCGTGCCCGGGGCAGACGTCTGCGCCGTGAGCGCGCGAACGGGGGAGGGCCTCGACGAGCTGCGCGCTGCCCTGCTGCGAGCTGCCGAGGGCGTCGAGCGGGAGCGCGGCGACCGCCCGACACGGCTCTACGTCGATCGCTCGTTCACGCTCCGGGGGATCGGCACCGTGGTCACGGGGACGCTCTGGTCGGGGTCGATCGGGGCGGGTGACGTGCTCCGGCTCGAGCCGAGGGGTCGCGACGTCCGCGTCCGCAGCGTCCAGGTGCACGACCGGGAGGTCGAGCGGGCGGAGGCCGGCCAGCGGGTCGCGGTCAGCCTTCCAGGAGTCGAGCGACGCGAGGTCGGCCGCGGCGACGCCCTCGTCGCTCCGGGCGCCTACCGCTCGAGCTACCGGCTCGACGTCGTCCTCGAGGAGCTGGCGCCCGTCCCCGACGGGTCGCACGTGCAGGCCCTGCTCGGCACCGCGCACGCGCCCGCCCGGGTCGTGCGCGCGGGCGAGCGGTACGCGCAGCTCCGGCTCGCCGCGCCGCTTCTGGCCGCCCGCGGCGACCGCGTGATCCTCCGGCGCGAGACGACGCTCGGCGGTGGCCGGGTGCTCGATCCCTACCCGCGCCGCCATCGCGATCCCGCTCGCTTGGAGCTGCTCGAGCGCGGCGACGTGGCCGCCACCGTGCACGCGCCGGTGCTCGCCGACTCGCTCCGACACCTGACGGACGGCGAGCTGCGGGGTCTCGGACGGGCGGGACCCTGGGTCTTCTCGCACGCCTGGCTCGAGGAGCTCGAGCAGGGGCTCCGAGAGCGGATCGCGGCCGCGGATCCGCTCGACCCCGGGACTCCCGTCCCGGCCGCGCCGTGGGCCGCGGACGTGCTTCCCCTGCTTGCCCTCGAGCGCCGCGGGGCCAAGCTCTACCTGCCGGGCGCGGCGCCGTCGCTCGGGCCCCGCGCTGGGGAGGCAGACGAGCTCGAGCGCGAGCTCGCGGAGGCGGGGATGCGGGCCGTCAAGGTCGCGGACGGCGAGCTAGCGCGCTTCCTGGAGTCGCAGGGACGCCTGGTGCGGCTGGGCGACGGGTACGCGATCGGGGCGGAGGCCTACCAGGCGGCGAGGGACGTGCTCCTGGCCGAGGCCCGCGCTGCCGGGGAGATCACTCTCGCCCGCTTCCGCGACCTGCTCGGGTGCGGGCGCCGCGATGCCCAGCTCCTGCTCGAGCGCTTCGACGCAGACGGGGTGACCAGGCGCGTCGGCGACCGCCGCGTCCTGCGCCGGGCCGCGGGGGCGTCTACGGGCAGGGCGCCGTCGTGACGGGCGCGTTCGGGCCCGCCTTGTACCAGGTGCGGCCGCCCGCGGTGGCGGAGATGCAGTAGCCCGTCTCGTCGGCCGCGAGCACCGCGATCCCCTGCACGCCCTGGCTGTACTCGCTCCGCAGGAGGGCG